>Ga0137384_10005376_pt1 | contig 10267 bp, 9 predicted proteins | sample SagtaG_2_FD_104922 | JGI IMG/M metagenome (GOLD analysis project Ga0137384, IMG submission 104922) | Vadose zone soil microbial communities from Sagehorn Ranch, Mendocino, California, USA - Sage2_R_60_16 metaG | ecosystem: Environmental > Terrestrial > Soil > Vadose zone | place: USA: California...
CGACCGGGCTCGGCCCGGTTCGGGCCGCCCTTCAGCGCCCGCACGTGCGAGCTGTCAATCACCGCCCCGGACCACTCCAGCATCCCGGCGGCAATCAGCCCGGCCAGCAGCACCTCGTGCAGCCGCTGCCAGACCCCGGCCTGGTGCCAGTCCCGCAGCCGCCGCCAGCACGTCATCCCCCGGCCCGGAGCTCACCTCCTGCGGCAGGACCTCCCGCCGGATCCCGGTGTACAGGACCAACAAGATCCCGCACAGCACCTCGTGGTCATCAGCCGCCTGCGGCCCGGGTGATCAGCCCGGCGCGGGATCACAGGTGACAACGGCTCGATCCGCGCCCGAAGCTCATCAGAAACCACCCACGGTAGCTGCTGTCCCTTCCTCACGGGCGTCCTCACCCACCCGTGTCCACCGCTATTCCAGATCATCCTGTTAGGAGTTCTAAGCCCAGCCGCCACCCGGCGCTTGCTGGTCGGCTCAGGCGGGCCGCGGCCGCCGTTCCGAGTTGGCCGGAAGGCTAGTAATCAATAAGCAAGGCGTGGCAGCCACCGGCCGGATGCTTCGTGCGGTATCTTCCCGGCGTCGGCGGGGTGTGCTTGGTTGCCCGCCGGGGCGGCCGATCGGCGAGGAGTGCGCCAGTGCGGAGCAGGCAATACGGCCGGGACGTGCTCGCTGAGCCACACCTGCGGCCTGGGCAGCGGCCGCTGCCCCGGGTGCCGGCCGAACGCGGCCTCGTCGTCGAGGACGGCGCCGCCGGGTTCTGCGGCGCCGTGGTTGCCTGCGAGAAGGACGCCGTCACGCTGGCGGACTCCCGTGGCAGGCGGCGGCTTTTCCCGCTAGCCGAGGCCTTCCTGCTGGAGGGCAAGCGGGTCATGCTGGTCAGGCCGGCCCCGACTGCCGGGCCGGGCCAGGCAGCCGGGCCGGCCCAGACTGCCGGGCTGGCCGGGCCCGGCCGGGCCGGGCAGGCTGCAACGCGGACTGCGTCCGGATCGATCGCCGCTCCGCGGCAGCGCGCCAAGGTCGCGCGGGCGAGCCGGATCTACGTCGAGGGCCGCCACGACGCCGAGCTCGTGGAGAAGATCTGGGGCGACGACTTGCGCGACATCGGCGTCGTGGTCGAGTACCTCGGCGGCATCGACGACCTGCCCGCGATCGTCGTCGACTTCTCCCCCGGCCCGGTGCGCAGGCTCGGCGTGCTAGTCGATCATCTCGTGCCCGGGTCGAAGGAGAGCAGGATCGCGGCCGGGGGGCGATCACCGCACGTGCTGATTACCGGCCACCCGTTCATCGACGTATGGGCGGCGGTCAAGCCCTCGGTGCTCGGCCTGCCCGGCTGGCCGCAGGTCCCCCGCGGCATACCGTGGAAGGAAGGCGTACTGCGCGCCATCGGCTGGCCGACCGACACCGCCGCGGGATGGCAGCGCATCCTGCGCTCAGTAACCGGCTTCGCTGACCTGGAGCCGGAGTTCCTCGGCCGGGTGGAGGAACTGATCGACTTCGTCACCGCGCCCGGCAGCGAATAGCGCTGCGTGCCTACCAGAGCCGCGTCCGCAGCCGCCTCCGGCAGCAGTCGTCCGGCAGCGGTTAAGTTCCGTCCGGTGACAGGCGGACATATCTTAACCGCTAACTTGATCTTGAGGTTATTGATGCTGATGGGGCGGCTGGGGCTGAGGCCGGGGCCGAGGCTGAGGCTGATGTGGCGACTTGGGGCTGGACTGGGGGTTGGGGCTGCTGGGGCGGCTGGGGCTGGGGCTGGAGGTGGGGGTGGCCGGGGATGACGGCATCGCGGCTGGCGGCACCGGCTGCAATGAGGCGGTGCGGCCCGGCGGCGATGTAGACGCCACAGCTGCTCCCATGCCCGCATCCCCTCCCGCAGCCTGCGGATGCGGATGAACTCGTTGGGGCATGCAGCTTCTCGTCGGCGTCGAGAACGAGAAGAACAGCGTCTTGGCCCCGAGTACCCGCTCGAACAGGTCCGTGGCCGGAAGCGTGCCAGGAATGCAGGTCAGCAGCACCTGCTCGCCGGGGTAGACCGCTTCGAGCGCGGCGGTGGCTGCCCGGATGGCCGGGTGGCCGGCCGGGATCGTGTAGGCCGGCACCCGCGCCTGGTCGGCGCGCACCTCGACCCGCACGCCCGGCACCGCCAGCGCGCCGACATGGGCGGCAATGGCCTCGATCACCCGGTCCGGATCCCGGCCACCACGGGGTGGCCGCCGGTCTCGACCACGCGGCCATTGGCGAACGTGAGCTGCCCGACGAGCCATTGCGCGGCAGCCCGCATCGTGTCCGGCGACGCGTCCCTGCTGACGCTCGGCACGGCGACGAACTCGGCGAGCTCGCGCAGGTAGGCGGCATCGACGGAGTCATCGCCGAAGTCATAGCGCAGCATGGCCGCCGTCGATGGCAATTGTCTGGCCGGTCACCCAGGACGACTCCTCGGCGGCGAAGAACCGCACGCCATTGGCGATGTCCGCCGGCCGGCCCAGTCTCCGCAGGGCAATGCCCTGCAGGAGCTGCTGCTGCCCGTCGGCGCCGTAGCCCTGCCACTGCTTCTGCGTGGTCGGGTTGGACAGGATGAACCCGGGGGCGATGCAGTTAACCGTGATGCCGAACGGCCCGAGCTCGTCCGCCATCTGCCGGGTGAACCCTATCTGGCCCGCCTTCGCGCTGGCGTACGCCTGGATCCCGGTCCGGCTGACGCCCAGGCCCGCTGCCGATGCGATGTTGACGATCCGTCCCCAGCGGCGTTCCTTCATCCCAGGCACCACCGCGCGGGTGCAGAGGAACGCGGTCGTCAGGTTGGCATCGACCACCGCATGCCAGTCCTCGACCGGCACGTCCTGCAGTGGGTGACCGACCTGCCCGCAGACACCTCCGGCGTTGTTCACCAGGATGTCGACGCCGCCCAGGCCGGAGAAGAACTCTCGTACCGCGCCGGGACTTGCCAGGTCGGCAGTGTCCTTGTCGACGCCATGGACTTTCGCTCCGCCGGCCCGGAGCGCCTCCGCGATCGCGGCGCCGATGCCGTGCGCCGTGCCGGTCACCACGGCGGTCCTGCCGTTAAGTCCCGTTGTCATCGCACCCAGCCGTTCTCCAGCAGCGCCCGGACAGGCAAGCCGTCGCAACAGGTCAGGGGCCTATGGCCGCTAGGATAGTAACGCAAACCAGGTTGCTCCCGGCTAACCCCACCTGAAACGGATGGCCGGTGGCCGGTCGCCACGGCTGCGCTGCGCCCCTTCGCTGGCCGCGCCCTGGGTTGCCTGCGCGGGCGCGGGCGGCCGGCCCAGGAGGCTGCCGGACCGCCGCAGGCCAAAGGAGGCCGCCGGACCGCCGCAGGCCAAGGGAGGCCGCCGGACCGCCGCAGGCTGGCCACGGAGCCATTGACAACGGCAGCGGGAGTGCAGGGCCATGGCTGAGCCACTGGTCTTGATCAAACGCATTCGAGCTGCCGCCGACGGGGCCAGGAACGCATTCGAGCTGCCGCCGACGAGGCCAGGCAGTTCATTGCGGCATGGGAGAAGACCATTGGCGGCTGGCCGCGCGAGTTGCGCCCTGCTGCCATAATGAGGGACGCTTGCTCACGTCTGATGTGATTTGGCGCGAGGGAAGGCGGATTATTGTCAGCCGAACGTGAGCGGGCAGTAGCTCCGGCCGGAGGGGAGCCAGCGTCATTCGACACCAGCGTGGCGCACATGGCCCGGGTGTACGATTACTGGCTGGGCGGCAAGGACAATTTCGCCGCCGACCGGGAGGCCGCCGAGCAGTCGATCGCCGCCAATCCCGGCATACTCCGCGACGTCAGGGCGAACCGCGCGTTCCTTGCCCGCGCGGTGCGCTACCTGGCCGCCGAGCGCGGAATCCGCCAGTTCCTTGACATTGGCACCGGCATTCCCACTGCGAATAACACGCACGAGGTCGCGCAGTCGGTGGCGCCGGAATGCCGGATCGTGTACGTGGACAACGACCCGGTGGTGCTTGCCCACGCGCGTGCGCTGCTGACCAGCGACGCCCTCGGCGCTACCGCCTACATCGACGCCGACCTGCGGGACACGCGGAAGATCCTGGCCGGGGCGGCCAGGACGCTGGACTTCAGCCGCCCGGTAGCGGTCACGCTGCTCGCCATCCTGCACCTGATCCGGGACGAGGACGACCCGCAGCAGATCGTCGCCACGCTGATGGCCGCCGTGCCGCCGGGAAGCTATCTGGTGATCAGCCATCCGGCCAGCGACATCAGGCCCGCGGCAGTAGCCGAGATGAGCAGGCGCATGAACGCGCGGCTCGGGCCGACCAGGGGTACCCTGCGCGATCAGGCCGCGGTCACGCGGTTCTTCGACGGCCTGGCGCTGGTCGAACCTGGTGTCCTGCAGCCGCAGTGGTGGCGCCCCCCGGCGGCCACATCCGAGGCCGAGGTCGCGGTCTGGTGCGGCGTGGCCCGCAAGACGTAGCCCGGCACCATCTGCCCGGGGCCAGCCGGCGCGATCGGCAACGGCCCTCCGGCGGCCACATCCGAGGCCGAGGTCGCGGTCTGGTGCGGCGTGGCCCGCAAGACGTAGCCCGGCACCATCTGCCCGGGGCCAGCCGGCGCGATCGGCGACGGGCCCCTGCCCGGCTGGCCGCTGCCTTCGTCGGCCAGAGCGTGACCAGCAGAGATGCCGTGCGTGCGGTGCCACGGCAGACTAGGAAGCAGCCGAGCGGATAGGCCGGCTGCGCTGGCCGGCGACAGGCTCAGCCGGGCGGGCGCTCCGCGCGGCTTGTGCACCTACCACCGGAGGCCAGCCGATGACCGAGGGAACCGATCTGAGGGCCGGCGAGCCGCTCAGCGCGCTGCTGGCGGGTGCAGATCCGGCCGGCCCGGCGTTTGTGGTACCTGAGCGCGGCCAGGTACTGACGTACGCGCAGGTGGCGGACGGGATCGAGACGCTGGCTTGCCGCCTGGCCGGGGCTGGCGTCCGGCGCGGCGACCGCGTTGCCCTCGCGTTGCCCAATGGCCCCGACTTCGTTCTGCTGCTGCTCGCGATCATCATCCTCGGTGCGGCAGCGGCGCCGCTGAACCCGGCGTACACGGATACCGAGTTCACTTTCTTCCTGACCGATATTGCTCCCCGGCTGGTCCTGATCCAGGCCAGCAGGGCCGCGGCCGTCGCAGCCGCGGCCACCGCGACGACGGTGCTCACGGTCGATGCCACTGATGACGGCCCGCCTGGGCTGCTGGCAGCCGGCCGTCCGGCCGGGCTGCAGCGGTCGTTCGAGCAAGGCGGGCCGGACGACGTGGCCGTCGTCCTGCACACGAGCGGCACGACCAGCCGCCCGAAGCAGGTTCCGCTGCGCCAGCGGAACCTGATGGCCTCGACCCGCACGATCGCCGCGCACTACCGGCTCAGCTCCGCGGATGTCTCGTTCTGCGTGATGCCGCTTTTCCACATTCACGGGCTCGTCGCCTCGACGTTCGCGGCGCTGAGCGCCGGGGGCGCGGTCATCGCGCCCCGCCGGTTCACCCCGCACCGGTTCTGGCCACAGGCGCGCGAACACGGAGCCACCTGGCTGTCGGCCGGCCCGACGCTGCACCAGATGATCCTGGACAAGGCCGACGAGGCCGGCCCGCCTGCCGCGCTGCGCTTCGTGCGCTCGTGCAGTTCGGCGTTGTCACCGGCGCTGCTGGACCGGGCGGAGCGCAGCTACCAGGTGCCAATGCTTGAGGCCTACGGCATGACCGAGGCGAGCCATCAGATGGCGTCCAACCCGCTGCCCCCGGCAGTGCGGGTGCCGGGCTCGGTCGGCACGGCGACCGGCACCGAGATCGGCGTGGCCGACGCCGAAGGAACCTTCCTCCCCGACGGGACGGCCGGCGAGGTCGTCATCCGCGGGCCAGGGGTGATGTCCGGTTACGTGAACAACCCCGCGGCTACGGCGGAGGCGTTCTTCGGCGAGTGGTTCCGCACCGGCGACCTCGGCGTGCTGCGGGACGGCTACCTCTCGCTGGCGGGGCGGCTCAAGGAAATGATCATCCGCGGTGGCGAGAACATCGCCCCGGCGGAGATCGAGCAGGTGCTCATGTCCCATCCTGCCGTGCGCGACGCGGTCTGCTTCGGAGTCGGGGATGACAAGTACGGGGAACTGGTGGCCGCCGCGGTGACGCTCGGGCAGGACGCCGAGCCCAGGGAGCTGATCGCGCACTGCAGGGAGCAGCTGGCCGCATTCAAGGTGCCGGCCAGGATCCACGTCTTGGCCGAGATACCGCGGACGCCCACCGGCAAGGTGCAGCGCCGGCGGGTGGCCGAGTTCGTCGCGCACCGGCCAGCCGCGCAATGAAGTTCGCCGTGCTCGGCGCCGGGGCGATCGGCGCCTACGCCGGGGCCGCGCTCGCGCGCGGCGGCGCGGACGTCACCCTGATCGCCAGGGGCGCGCACCTGGCGGCGATGACCCGGCATGGCGTCCGGGTGCTATCGCCCCGCGGCGACTTCACCGCCCACCCGCGCGCGACCGATGACCTGGCCGCGGTCGCCGCTGCCGACGTGGTACTCGTCGCGCTCAAGGCCTACAGCCTGCCCGAGATCGCGCCGCGCCTCGGCAGGCTGCTCGCGCCCGCTGCCGCGGCTATCTGGGCGCAGAACGGGGTCCCGTGGTGGTACTTCCAGTCGCTGCCTGATCCGGTGGGCGGGGCCGGCCTGCAGAGCGTGGACCCGGGCGGCGTGATCGCCGGCTCGGTCGGGCCGGAGCACAACGTCGGCTGCGTGGCCTACTGCTCCACCGAGATCATCGAACCAGGGGTGATCCGGCATATCGAGGGCACCAGGTTCACCATCGGTGAGCCAGACGGATCGGCGTCCGAGCGGTGCAGGCTGATCTCGGCCGCATTCGCCGCGGGCGGGCTGAAGGCGCCGGTCGAGGCCCGGCTGCGCGACCAGATCTGGCTCAAGCTCGTCGGCAACGTAGCCTTCAACCCGGTGACGGCGCTGACCAGGGCGACGCTAGGGGAGCTTGGCACGCTGCCGGAGATGCGTGACCTGCTCCGGGCGATCTTCGCGGAATGCGCCGCGGTGGCTGGCCGGCTCGGCGTCAGCTTCCCGGTCTCGCTGGACCGGCGACTCGAGGCCGGCCTGGCGGTGGGCGCGCACAAGACATCGATGCTGCAGGACCTCGAAGCCGGGAAGCGGCTCGAGCTGGACTGCATGACCGGAGCGATCGTGGAACTCGCGGAGCGATTCAACATCGACGTCCCGCATATCCGGACCGTGCATGCCTGCGCAAAGCTGCTTGACCGGCTAGGCCCACATCACTAGGCCGGGACGGCCTGCTGCATGATGCCGTTATGACGGACGACGCGAGCACGACCGGGCTGCACTGCGGCCACGCCAGGCACGGCCACGCCCACGGCCAGGTGGACTGGTCCGTGCGCGGCCAGCAGCTTGTCAGCCAGGGCGAGACCACCGCGCCGATGGTCGATCAGGCGCTGGAATGGCTGGCGGGGCGAGTGCCCGCCGCCCGGGACGTGCTGGATGTGGGCAGCGGCCCGGGCGTGGCGGCCTGCGCGTTCGCCAAGCTGCTGCCGCGAGCCCGCGTCCTGGCGGCCGATGGCGCCGCGCCGCTGCTGGCCATGGCGGAGGAACGGGCAGCGCGGCTCGGCGTCGGGAACCGGGTCGCTACCCGCCTGGTGTCGCTGCCGGAGGGGCTGGCTGATCTTCCCCGGGCCGACATCGTGTGGGTCAGCGGGGTGGCTCATCACCTGCCCGAGCCGGTGGCGGGGTTGCGCGCGCTCGGCGCCCTGATCCGGCCTGGCGGCCTGCTCGCGCTTCGCGAGGGCGGGTTGCCGACTCGGTTCTTGCCTGATGGCGTGGCACCCGGCCTGCTGGCGCGGCTTGAGGCGATGGACGAGGACCTGGCGGTCAAGGCCGAGCATCCTATGGGGGTAGTGCCGCACCGCGGCGGATGGCCAGACTTGCTGCTCGAGGCGGGCTTGCAGCCCGCGGGCAGCCGCAGTTTCCTGCTCGACCTGCCCGCGCCGGTGTCACCCGCGGTGCGTCAGTACCTGCACGGGCGGCTTGCGATGATGCAGGAGATCGCGGGCGGCAAGCTGACCCCGGCCGATTCTGCCGCACTCTCCGGCCTGCTCGATCCGGATGCCCCCGGCGGCGTGCTGCGGCGCACCGACATGTTCCTGCTGGCCGTGAGCACGGTGCATACCGCCCGGCCCTGAGGTCCACCATGTCAGGCGTGTCAACGGGCCAGCAGCCGGTGTTCTCCGCTGCCGAGATGCGCAGGCGCCGGGCGGCGTTCGGTGCGGAGCTAGACCGCAGCGGGGTGTCCTATGCCCTCGTTTACGGCGCGAACCGGTCCGGTGCCGCGGTCTCGTGGCTGACCGGGTGGCCGGTCACCAGGGAAGCCCTGCTCGTCGCTGGACCGGACGAGGACGAGGACGTGCTGCTCGTCTCGTTCTACAATCACCTGCCCCAGGCTCGCCGCCTCGCCGCGACCCGCGCCGAATGGGCCGGCCCGCGTGCGGTAGCGACGGCGCTCGACCTGATCACGGCGCGCGGGCGGCTGCCCGACCGGATCGGGCTTGCCGGGGCGCTGCCGTTCGACCAGTACCGGCTGCTGGCGGAGCAGGTACGCGACGTGCTGGACCTTAACCCGGCGTGCACCGCGCTGCGCATGGTGAAGTCCGGGGAGGAGGTGGCGGCGCTGCGGCGCGGGGCCGCCCTGAGCGATGCCGCCATCGCGGCGCTCGCGGCGGCGCTGCGCCCCGGGGCGAGCGACCACGAGGTCCTGGCCCGGACGGAGCAGGCGTACGTCGGGCAGGGCGGGCTGCACCATATCCACTACCTGGGCATCACTGCCATGGATGAGCCTGCCCTGAGCGTTCCGGCGCAGTGGCCGACCGGGCGCTTGATCCGGCATCGCGACGTCGCAACGTGCGAGATCAGCGCGGCGGCCGCGCCTGAGTACGCGGGCCAGGTGCTGCGCACGTTCACGGTCGGGGCGGCCCCGACGGCGCTGTACGCCGAACTGCACGCCGTCGCCGCTGCCGCGTTCGACGCTGTCGCGCGGAACCTGGTCCCTGGCGCGAGCGCCCGGGACCTCGCGGCCGCCGGATCCGTCATCGAGGAGGCTGGCTTCACCGGGATTGACGACCTTGTGCACGGCTTCGGCGGCGGCTACCTCCCGCCGGTCGTGCCGGCCCCTGGCCGGCGGATGCCAGCGCCCGAGTTCACCCTGGCGGCCGGCATGACCCTGGTAGTGCAGCCAAGCGTCGTCACCCGCGACGGGCGAGCCGGCGTACAGACCGGAGAACTCCTCCTGGTGACCGAGGAGGGGCCGCACCGGCTGCACGCGTTCCCGCCGGGGCTGCAGCGGGCGGGGTGACCCACCACAGCAGGCTTATCAGCCCCGGCCCGGCAGGTACCGGCGGCATGCGCACGTATCGGCGGCATGCGCAAGCCTGGGCCGACCCGGGATGTCCGGAGCGGCGGCTACCGTAGGCCCGGTGCGGGTAGCGACCTGGAACGTGAACTCGGTCAAGCAGCGGTTGCCGCGGCTGCTGCCCTGGCTGGATCAGCGGCAGCCCGATGTGGTTTGCCTGCAGGAGACGAAGCTCCCCGACGATGCGTTCACCCGGTTGCTCGGTGACGAGCTGGCCGGCCGCGGCTATGCGGTCGCCCTGCACGGCGAGCCGCGGTGGAACGGGGTGGCGATCCTGTCCAGGGTGGGGCTTGACGGCGCAGCGGCCGGGCTGGCCGGCGCGCCTGGCTTCCCCGCTGCAGAGGCGCGTGCGGTGGCCGCGACCTGCGGCGGGATCCGGGTGCACTCGGTGTACGTGCCGAACGGGCGGGTGCCGGGCTCCGCTCACTACCACTACAAGCTCGACTGGCTGGCCGCGCTGCACGAGGTGGTCGCGGCCGGCCCGGAGGCCGCGATCGTCTGCGGGGACATGAACATCGCACCGACCGATGCCGACGTGTTCGATCCGGATGCCTACGCCGGCCAGACCCACGTCACGCCGCCAGAGCGGGCTGCACTGGCTAAGCTGCAGGCGCTCGGCCTGCGCGACGTGCTGCGGGACCGCTGGCCGGGCGAGCGGATGTTCACCTACTGGGACTACCGGGCCGGAATGTTCCATCGCGATCTGGGGATGCGGATCGACCTCGTGCTGGCCACGCCGGCGGTGGCGACCCGGGTGCGGGCCGGGTGGGTCGACCGGCACGCGCGGAAGGGCGCTGGTCCCAGCGATCATGCCCCGGTGATCGTCGATCTCGACGACGCGCCCGACGGCGAC
>Ga0137384_10005386_pt1 | contig 10262 bp, 6 predicted proteins | sample SagtaG_2_FD_104922 | JGI IMG/M metagenome (GOLD analysis project Ga0137384, IMG submission 104922) | Vadose zone soil microbial communities from Sagehorn Ranch, Mendocino, California, USA - Sage2_R_60_16 metaG | ecosystem: Environmental > Terrestrial > Soil > Vadose zone | place: USA: California...
CGATCGCCTCAAGCTGCTGACACGCTTCGTCCGGATCGACTGGAACGTCCTGCATTCGCATCAGCCCTGTGAGATCGCGAGCGTGTGTACCGCGTTGGCACAACGGCCGGCCCGCCGCGGAGAGGTGATGGTTGAGGCCGGATGCTGGAATGGGGGAGCGTCCGCCAAGTTCAGTCTGCTCTGCGAGCTGTGCGGTTATCGGTTGTGCATTTACGATTCGTTCGAGGGCGTGGAACCGATGACCTCCGAGGAGAAGCAGCGCGGCTACGACTTCTCCGGCGAGTATGTCGCATCGGACGCGACGCTCCGTGCCAACCTGCGGCGGTTCGGAGCGCCGGACGTGTGCTCCATACACAAGGGATGGTTCGCGGCGACCCTCGCCAAGAGCCCGGTGGCCGACGTCGTCCGCGTGGTCTTCATCGACTGCGACTCGGCCAAGGGAACGCAGGAAGTGCTGCGCGGTGTGGTTCCCAGCCTGGCCCGCGATGGCGTCGTGTTCTCGCAAGATTTTCACATCGCGCCGGTGCGCGAGCTGCTGCTGGACCGGCGGACCTGGGAGCGGTACGGCCGTGGCGATCCGAGCATCGAGCGCCTGTGCGGACACCTCGCCATGGTTCGCTTGCCGCAACGCAGCGAGCGCCGGGTGCTCCCCGATCGCCGTCGCGGTTCGGAGCCACGGGGGACCCCGCGCCGCGTCGCCGTCGGGGTGACCTGAGCCGATCGGGCGGGTGGCCCTGCCGAGGAATCGCCTCTCTCGTTGCAACCCGGCAATCTTGTAGCAGTTGCGTTACACGTTCCCGAACGAACGCAGTATGTACCCGCGCGGGCCGCCGCGGTACCGACCTTGCGGTGTTTGCGGCAGGTTAACCAGGAGACCCCGAGGGAAATGACGACCGGCGACCTACCCGTACCGTTCGAGCCGACGCGAGCGGAGTTTGTGGTGCGCGACCCCCCGCCCCCACCGCCTCCCGACCCCGAGCCACTGGCCGAGTGGCAGCGTTACCTGATCGCCGCCCGGCGTTACCGTTGGCTGGTGTTCGGCGTCACGCTGCTCGGCACGGCCGCGGGCATCGGGCTGTCACTGTTGCTGCCTCCGACCTACCTGGCGCGCGCCACGGTATGGATCCAGGTGCCCTCCGGCCACGCGCGGGACGCCCGGGAGCGAGGGCCGATCTGGCAGGGCCAGCTGCCGATCTCTTCCGGCTGGATCGACCTGCTGCAGACGAATGTCGTGCTGGAGGACGTGGTCCGCCGACAGCGCCTCTACGTGACGGCGCGCCGGCCCGACGACTCGGACGCGCTCGCGACGTTCGGGGTAAAGGACCGCGTGCGACCCGGCGTCTACCGGCTCGTGGTGGATACGGCGGGGCATACCTTCGCGCTCACCGACACGAAGCATCTCGTGCAGCTGCATGGCGCGGTGGGGGACTCGGTCGGGCCGGAACTGGGCTTCGCCTGGGTGCCGCCATCCGGCGTGCTTGCGCCCGGGCGAACGATGGAGTTCACGGTGATCGCCCCGTACGAGGCTGCGAGGGTGCTTACGAAGCGCCTCAAGATTGCAGCGGACGCGGACGGGAATTTCCTGCGGCTCGAGCTGGGCGGGTCGGATCCCGGGGAGGTCACGGCGGTGGTGAACATGGTGGCGGAGCGCTTCGTCTCCGTCGCCGCGGACCTGAAGAAGCAGAACCTCCAGCAGCTCACCGGCATCCTCGGCGGGCAGCTCGAGCGCGCGCGGGACAAGTTGCGGAGCGCCGAAACGGGGCTCAAGAGATTTCGCGTAGGCGCGGTGACGCAATACGCCGACGGGTCGGCACCGGTGACGCCGAACATGGAGTTCCCACGCGATCCCGTGTTCGCCGGCTTGATCGGTATGAAGGTGAATCGGGAGGAGTTGCGCCGCGATCGAGAGGCGATCGGCCGCATCCTCGCGCAGGGGCCGGACACGGCGCTGGCCGTGGACGCGCTCGCGGCGATCGGGTCCGTCCAGAAGTCAACCGAGCTGAGCCAGGCGTTGCACGATCTCACGACGAAGCAGGCCGAGCTGCGCGCGCTGCGCACCCGCTACGCCGACGCCAACCCGGCGGTGCGCCGCGTCGCCGTCGAGGTACAGGACCTGGAGCGCCGGACGATCCCGGGCCTCGCCGCCGGCCTCACGCGGGAGATGGAGGTGCGGGAAGCGGAGCTCGGGCAGCGCGTGGACTCGGCGGCGAGCAACTTGCGGCGCATCCCGCCCCTCGCTGTGGAGGAGACCCGGCTGGAGCGTGAAGTCACCCGGGGGGAGCAGGCGCTTGCGAGCCTGCAGACGCTGTACGACGAAGCCCGCCTCGCCGAGGTGAGCGCCATCCCGGACGTGCGACTCGTGGATCCCGCTGTCCAGCCGGAGGAGCCGACCGAGAACTGGCGGCCGGTGCTCATCGCGCTCGCGTTCCTCTCGAGCCTCGGCGCGGGCGTGGCAGGTGCGGCGGTCCTCGATCGCACCGACCGACGCGTGCGATACCCGCAGCAGGTCACGGGTGCGATGGGACTACCGATCCTGGGCGCGGTGCCGCACCTCAATCGCAACGGCGGCAGCCGGAAGCCCGACGGCGTGATGCAGGTGGTCGAGGCGGTCCGCGGTATCCGCCTGAACGTCCTCCACGCCCACGGCACGGGCCCCACGGTCGTGACCGTGACCAGCCCGGGCCGGAGCGATGGCAAGTCGTTTCTCGCATCGAATCTGGCGTTGGCGTTCGCCGACGCCGGGAGTCGCACCCTGCTCATCGACGGCGACGTCCGCTGCGGCAGGTTGCACCGCGTCCTCAACCTGGCCCGCAAGCCGGGGCTGACCGACCTGCTGGCCGGGCAGGCGGCGGGGGAGCAGGTGTTACAGGCCACCGCCTACCCTATGCTCACGTTCCTCGGGTCGGGAACGCGCACCCACGCGGGGCCGACCCTCATCAGCTCGGCAATGCTGCCGCGCGCCCTCGCGGCGCTGCGGCCCGGCTACGACGTGATCATCGTGGACAGCTCGCCCCTCGCGGCCGGCGCGGACGCCTTCGCACTCGGCACCGCCACCGGGAGCATGCTGCTGGTGCTCCGCACGGGTGTGAGCGATCGCGAGCTGGTGCAGGCCAAGCTCGAAGTGTTGCACTCCCTCCCGATCCGCCTGCTGGGCGCCGTGCTGAACGACGTGCGGCCGGGAGGCGTGTACCGCTACTACTCGTATTACCTGGAAGGCTACGAGGCGAAGGATGAGCCCGCCGAAGCGGCGGGGCAGGTGCTGCAGGCGCCGGAGTGACGGACCGGCCCGCTCAGACAGGATCGGCGGGCGGGAGCTCCAGATCGAACCAGAACTGCGTGCCCCAGCCGGGGCGCGTCTCGAGACACAGCTCCGAGCCCATGGCCCGGACCAGGCGGCGCGTCAGCGCGAGCCCCAGCCCCGTGCCCGAGAACAGGTAGCGGCCGGCCTTGGCGCTGCGGCGGAACGGATGAAACAGGCTCGCCAGTGCTTCGGGGTTGATACCCGGCCCGGTATCGCGCACGGAGAACGTGACCCGCGTCGGTGACTGCTCGGTGGCCACGATGTCGACCGACCCCCGCTCCGTGAACTTCAGGGCGTTGGTGGTGAGGTTCAGGAGCACCCGGCGCAGCGCGAGGGCATGCCCCAGCCGCAGGTCGGTGGCGGGGAGGCTCACGCCGACCGTGAGGCCCTTCTCGGCCGCGACGGGGCGGACGATGTCGCACACGGATTCGAGCAGCTCGGTGACGGACAGGGGCGTCGGCCGGTCGTCCGCCAGCTGGTCGCCACCGCGCGACAGCTCGATCGTATCGCTCGTGAGCGAGCTCAGGCCGAACGCGGCGCTGTAGATGAGCCCGAGCTGCCGCCGCTGCCGCTCGTTCACCGCACCCGAGCGCTCTTGCATCAGCGTCTCCGCCAGGAACAAGATCGAGGTGAGCGGGGAGCGCAGGTCGTGCACGATTTGCACCAGGAAGTCCAGCCCGTTGGCGCCGCCCAATTGCGCCCCGAACTGCTCCGAGGCATCGCGGTCCAGCGCGTCGCGCACGTCTTCGAGCGCCTTGAGGTGCCGCAGCAGACGGAGCGGCGCCTGGGGCGACACGTCCGACCACGAGCGCAGCAGCTCCGATTGAACGAGGGTCAGGAGCCGCTGCGTCACGAGGCGCGGTGGGCGCGGCTCGAGGGAGAGCAGGTAGCGCGGGAACCGCCGGTCGACCGCGAGACCGATGGCGGCGAGGGCGCGGGGCACGCTGTCCGGATCCTCCATGTCGCCCGGGTCGTTCTCCCAGCGCTCTTCCGCCCGGCGGATCGCCGCGGTGAGCATCGGGCACGTCACCCCCGCGAGCGGGCGCGACAGCGACGTTGGTCCCGGCCGGCCTGGGGGAGGGAGCAGAGGGGGCGGGAGCGAGGTTGTCGACGCGGACACGTCGGAATGGTCGGTGGTTGCGGGGCGCGTCACCTTCACTCCGAGCCGCCGGTCAGCAGATCCCGCTGGAGGCCGTGCCGTTCCATGAGCCGGTAGAACGTCGTCCGATCCACCTGCGCCAGACGGGCGGCTTTGGAGAGGTTGCCCCCCGCGCGCATCACCACGCGCGTCAGGTAGCGCCGGTCGAAGCGGGCGAGCAGGCGGTCGCGGGCCGAGTAATAGCTCGAGCCATCTCCCTCCGGCTCTTCGTCGGCCAGCTTCTCCGGATCGGCTGCCCCGGAGTCGATGAAGGGAATGTCCTCGGGGCGCAGTTCGGCGCCGGGCTCGAGCAGCACGACCGCGTGCTCGATCACATTCTGGAGCTCCCGTACGTTCCCGGGCCAGGCATGCGAGCCGAGCGCCCGCAGCGCGCCCTTGCTGAGCTTTGGCACCGGCGTGGTCGGGTCGCGGTGCCGGCCCCAGTAATGCGACAGGAACCGGTCGGCCAGGAGCGGGATGTCTTCGGGACGCTCGCGCAGGCTGGGGACGTGGATCGGCACCACGCGCAGCCGATAGTACAGGTCCTCCCGCAGCAGGGCGGACTGCACCGCCTGCTCGGGATTGGTGTTGGTCGCCGCGATGAACCGCACGTTCACCACCGCGTCGGTCGTCTCGCTCCCCACGCGCCGCACCACGCCGTCCTGGATCACCCGCAGCAGCTTCGCCTGGATGGACTTCGGCATCTCGATCAGCTCGTCGAGGAACAGCGTGCCGCCGTTGGCCATTTCGAGCAGCCCCGGCTTGTCGCGCACCGCGCCGGTAAACGCGCCCTTGCAGTGGCCGAACATCTCGGATTCGAGCAGCGGCTCGGGCAGCGCGGCGCAGTTGATAGCGACGAGGGAGCGACTGGAGCGCCGGCTGTTGTCGTGGATGAACTGGGCGAACAACTCTTTCCCGGCGCCGCTCTCTCCGGTGAGGAAGACCGATGCGTCTGTGGCGGCGACCCGGCGCGCCAGCGCGATCGCCTTGCGGAACAGGGGCGCATCGCCCAGCACCGCGATTCGGTCGCCGTCCGCAGGATGCTGCGCGCGCTGCTCCTCGAGGGCGCTGGATTCACGCGCCACGACCACCGCGTGCGCCGCGCGCCCGACCAGGATCTGCAGCTGCGTGCCGGAGAACGGCTTCGGCAGGTAGTCCCAGGCCCCCGCCTGGAGCGCCTCGAGGCTCGAGGCCACCGACGGGTTCCCCGTCATGATGATGACGATCGTCGCCGGATTGGTGCCGAGGGCCGTCTGCAACAGCTCGCTGCCCGGTACCTCGCCCATGAACCAGTCGACCAGCGTGATGTCGAAGGGGCGGCGCCGCAGCGTGTCGCGGGCCTCGTTGCCACGCCCGCAGACCACGACGTTGTAGCCCTCCGCCTGGAGCACGCTGTGGCAGCTTTCCCGCAGGGTGCGCTCGTCATCTACGACCAGTATGCGGATACTGGATCGTGAGGCCGAATCAACGGGGGGCAGGGACGGTATCCGCCGTGCCGGGAGGGGAGAGAGCGTGCGGATCATGGAGTCAAGGTGTATCGCTGACGCATCACTCCCCATCCGCACGTCAAAGTTGTCACAATATCGTTGCAACTAGTGGGCCGGATTTAGCCTATTCAAGCGCACTTGTCAAGGGCCGCAAGATGTGATGCACCGACGCCACACCCGGTGCTTATACGCGCCGCGATCCGTTTTCGTATTGGCGGATCCGGCCGCCGGCGGGATCGCGCGTCGCCGTCGCGAGCGCGGCGCTCGCGTGCGCAAGTAGGGCGGCAGGATCGAATTTCGGGGCCGCGGCGTCGGCGACGGCGTCGTAGCCCGCCAGGAACTCGACGTGCATGGCCGTGGCGGGGCGCGGCCGGCCGACGAGCGCCCCGGCCAGCCGCTCCGCGAGTTGGCGCGCCGCATCCGCACCGGTCCCGGGGGCGATCACCGCGAACTCGCGCGGTCCGATGCGACCCACTGCGTCGGAGGTACGAGCGGCCTCCCGCAGCACCCGGGTGACCCGCTCCGCGGATTGGCCGGCCTCCTCCTCGACGGCGAACGCCACACAGGCGAGCGGGGCGGCGCGGCGCCGGGCCTCCGCGGCCAGCTCGCGCACGCGACGGGCGAGCCCACGCGCATTGTACAGTTGGGTCGCGGCGTCCACGAGACCCTCGGCCCAGGCATGGTCGGCGTGCGCTTTGGCCCGGAGCTGGGCCGCCAGCCGCAGCAGCAGCTCTTCGGCGTCGAGCTGCTGGCCCCACAAGTCGCCCGCCCCGGCGCGCAGCGCGGCGAGCATCTGACGACGGTTGGTGGGCGACGGCTGGGTGAGGATGATCGGCGTGCTGGGCGTCACCCGACTATCGGCGCGCAGCAGCCGGCACAGGTTCAAGCCGTCGCCGCCCGGCAGGTCGACGGCGAGGATGACGGCGTCGGGCTCGCTCGTCTCGATTTGCCGCAGGAGGCCCGGCGCGGTGTACGCCTTCAGGACGCTGTAGCCGCCCGGGACGAGCACCGTCTCGAGCGCCCGGGAAAACCACTCCTGGGCATCGGCGATCACGACCAGCGGGGCACGGGTTGCGGCTCGCGCGCTCGACACGGGGGGAAACCTTCCGCTCGGCATGGGAGAACAGCCTTCCGCACGGATGACCGGCGTCGCTCCCGCCGGAAGCGAGCAGAACCCGCACTCGCGACCGTGCAGTACGTGCAATCGGCGTGCACCGAGGGATACCCCAGCCAACTCGTTGGACCAGAATGGCTTCTTCTCGGGACTCGGGTCCCGCCGGGCGCCAAGTCGCGGGAGAATGCTCACAAGCTGTAGCTCCCCTGCCGCGTCCGGCGCGGCACGGGGGCCGCGCGCGAAGCGGGGACCGGCGGCCCCGAACTTGTATCGCTGCGCACACCGATGCTGTGTCCACGCTGCGAGACCCCGGTTCCGGCGGCGCCCCAGCCGGCGCGCGGGGGCGCGCTGTGTCCGCAGTGCGGCGCACTGCTCGCGCCCCCGGGGCTGACGCGACGGCTCCTGGCGAAAGTCTCGCAGCTCGCCCGTTTCGGGCTCGCCGATCAGGGGGACCCGATCCTCAAGCCGTCAGACCCGTCCGCGGACGACGCCTGACATGTGCGGCATCGTCGGCTACGTGGGCACGCGCGAGGCCACGCCCATCCTGCTCGAGGGACTGCAGCGGCTCGAGTACCGCGGCTACGACTCCGCCGGCGTGGCGGTGATGAACGGCGACAAGGCGGGCGTCACCGTGCGCAAGCTTGCGGGACGGGTCCAAGGCCTGCGTCAGGCGCTCGAGGGCGAGCCGGTGCACGGCTCGACGGGCATCGCGCACACCCGCTGGGCCACGCACGGCGCGCCCACGACCCGCAACGCCCATCCGCACGTGGACTGCACCGGTCGCCTCGCGCTCGTCCACAACGGCATCATCGAGAACGCCGATGCGTTGCGCGCCGCCCTCCAGGCGAGCGGCCACCGTTTCTGCACCGAAACCGATACGGAGACGCTGGCGCACCTGATCGAGGACGCCGGCGGAGAGACGCTCGAGGCGCAGGTCATCGCCGCGCTCGCGCACGTGGTCGGGACCTACGGGCTCGCGGTGATGTCCGCCGACGATCCCGGCAAGGTGGTCGTCGCGCGGCAAGGCTCGCCGGTGCTCCTGGGGATCGCGGAGGGCGAGCTGTTCGTCGCCTCCGACGCCTCGGCGATCCTCGAGCATACCCGCTCCGTCGTGTATCTCGACGACGGCGACATCGCGGTGCTCACCCCGACGGGGTATCACATCGTCGACACGCAGGATCACGTGCAGCTGCGCCCCGTCAACGACATCGCCTGGGACCTGCAGGGCATCGAGCTGGACGGCCACCCGCACTTCATGTTGAAGGAGATCTGCGAACAGGCCGAGACGGTGCGCAGCACCCTGCGGGGCCGGCTGCTGTTCGACTCGGGCGGGGCCCGGCTCAACGGCCTCAACCTGAGCCGGGAGCAATGCGCCGCGATCCGACGGATCGTGATCGTGGCGTGCGGGACCTCGTGGCATGCCGGCCTGGTCGGGCGCCACCTGCTCCAGGAGCTCGCGGGCATCCCGGTCCAGGTCGAGTATGCGTCGGAGTACCGCTACAGCCGCCCGCTCGACGAGGCCGGCCTGGTCGCGGTGGCGATCTCCCAGTCGGGCGAGACGGCGGACACGCTCGAGGCGATGCGCGCCGCCCGCGCCGCCGGGGCCACCGCGGTGCTCGGGATCGTGAACGTGGTGGGCTCCACCATCGCGCGGGAAGCGGACGGCGGGGTCTACCTGCACGCCGGTCCCGAGATCGGCGTCGCATCGACCAAGGCATTCACGTCTCAGATCGTCGCGCTGGCGCTGCTGGGCCTGTTTCTCGGACGCCAGCGCGGGCTCTCGCTCGAGGCCGGACGGGACCTCGCCTGCCGGCTGGCGCAGCTGCCCGGCCTCGTGGACCAGGCGCTCGCGCTCGAGCCCGAGGTGAAACGGATCGCGCAGGAGTTCGCCGGTGCGCGCAACTTTCTTTACCTGGGGCGCGGCGTGAATTTCCCCGTGGCGCTCGAGGGCGCGCTCAAGCTCAAGGAGATCTCCTACATTCACGCCGAAGGCTATCCCGCGGCCGAAATGAAGCACGGGCCCATCGCGCTGATCGACGCCGACATGCCCGTAGTGTTCGTCGCTCCGCGGGACGACGTGTACCAGAAGGTGGTTTCGAACATGCAGGAGGTGAAGGCGCGGGGCGGGCGGATCGTCGCCGTCACGACCGTGGGGAATGGTGAGCTGCGCGGGTTGGCAGAGCACCAGTTCCGGGTTCCCGCCACCGCGCCACTCCTGTCGCCGGTGCTCACGGCGATTCCGCTGCAGCTGCTCGCCTATCACATCGCGGTGTTGCGCGGATGTGACGTGGACCGGCCGCGAAACCTCGCGAAGAGCGTTACAGTCGAGTAATCGTGAGCGGGGAGCGGGGAGCGGTACCTTCCGTTGCAGCGGCGGGTACCGCTCCCTGCTCCCCGCTCCTTTTCAGTGTGAAGATCGGCAGCTCCGACGGACAGAACAGCCGCACCGGGAGCGTCACCGTCCCGATGCCGCGCGACACATACAGCGGCGCCAAGGTGTCCCGGTACCATCCGGCGACGAACCGGCCGCTGCCATAGGGCGTGTAGGGCGTATAGAAGGGAAGCCGCACCTGGCCGCCGTGGGTGTGGCCCGAGATAATCGCAGCGGGGCGCGGCACGATGGCGGGTGAAATACGGTCCACGTAGGCCGGTGCATGTACCACCCAGACGCACGGCTCCCGGCCGTCGAGCCCGCGCGCCGCCGCGACGACGTTGGGGCGCCCCATCACCGGATCGTCGATTCCCACCACCGTCAACGTCGCCGTGCCGAGGCGCACCCGCGCGGTCGAGTTGAACAACAGCTCCACTCCCGCCTGCCCATAAGCCCGCTCGGCGGTGCGCCGGTCGATCCCTGCGTCATGCTCCCAGTTGCCCAGCGTGGCGACGGTCGCGACCGTGCCGCGGGCCTGGCGCGCGAACGCGACCAGGTGCTCGAGATCGTGGTGGTGGTTACAGATGTCCCCGATCAGCGCCACTAGATGCGGGCGCTCGCGGGCGAGCCGTTCGATGGTGGCGCGGGCAGGGCGGTTGATCCCGTCGTGCAGATGAACGTCGGTGACGCAGGCGATGGTGAAGCCGTCGAGGTCGGGCGGCAGGCCGGGGACGGGGACGTCATGCCGCGTGACCTCGATGGCGGTTGGCTCGATGAGGAACCCGTCGCCCAGCGCGGCGGCACCGAGCGCGCCGACGCTTAGCGCGAGAAATCGGCGACGGGATAGGGAA
>Ga0137384_10005398_pt1 | contig 10255 bp, 12 predicted proteins | sample SagtaG_2_FD_104922 | JGI IMG/M metagenome (GOLD analysis project Ga0137384, IMG submission 104922) | Vadose zone soil microbial communities from Sagehorn Ranch, Mendocino, California, USA - Sage2_R_60_16 metaG | ecosystem: Environmental > Terrestrial > Soil > Vadose zone | place: USA...
CCGAACTCCGACGTCCGGAAATTTCTCGGCCCGCAGTGTTCGCTGAGTGCGTTGGCGATTTAGCGACAATTCACGGAACATCGCGCCCGCTTTGTTCGTAAATCGGAATCATGGGACACGATCTGCGCTTCGCCTGGAGAATGATTCTCTCCCACCGGTGGTTTTCAGCCGCCGTGGTGACGACCCTGGCCTTGGGCATCGGCGTCAACACGATGGTCTTTACGCTGGTGGATGCAGTGCTGTTCAAACCAGTGGCCGTGCGCGGTGGGTCGCAACTGGTAGCAATCAGCCAACAAAGCCTGACTCAGGGCGACGGCTCAATGCGTCTTTCGCTACCGGCACTTCGCGATTACCGGTCGCAAGCTTCTTCTCTGGAAGCCCTCGAAGCTACGAGCGGCGAAGAAGGGGTCCTGAGCGAACGCGGCAATCCTCCACAGTCTTATTCCATGCAGCGGGCATCCTCCGGCATCTTCGACATACTGCATATTCCTCCTGTGTTGGGGCGCGGATTTCTGCCCGGAGATGATAAGCCGGGAGCTCCGCCCGTTCTGCTGCTTGGATACGGTGTCTGGGAAGAGCGATACGGTAGCTCGCCGGCGGTGATTGGCCGGGCAGTGCGCGTCAATGAACAGGCAGCCACAATCATCGGCGTCATGCCCGACGGCTTCAAGTTCCCCGTCAATTCAGAGATGTGGATGCCGCTGGCACCCACGCCCAAGCTTGAGAAACGCGATAACCGCGCGCTCGACGTCTTCGCCATGCTCAAACCGGGTGTCAGCACGCTGCAGGCCAGCGTCGAGCTGAACGCAATCGCCCGCCGTCTAGCCATCCAATATCCCACCACGGACAAAGATCTTACTGTCCTCGTCGAAACCTTTCATCAGCACTATAACGGCGGGAGCGTTCACGTCATCTTCCTGCTCATGCTGGCCGCCGTAGGATTTGTGCTGCTCGTTGCTTGCGCCAATGTCGCCAACATGATGCTTAGCCGCGCTCTAGGGCGCCAAAGAGAGATGTTCATCCGCACCGCGCTCGGTGCCTCGCGATGGCGAGTAGTCAGGCAACTGCTGATCGAGAGCGTACTGCTAAGTGTGCTTGGTGGCATGCTTGGGCTTGGCCTAGCCATGATGGGGGTGCATTGGTTCGATCTCTCAACGCGAATCGTGAGACCGTACTGGATACAGTTCACGATGGATTACCTCGTTTTCGGGTACCTCGCAGGGCTGTGCATCGTGAGCGGATTGTTGTTCGGCATCGCGCCGGCATTACATTCTTCGCGCGTCGAGTTGAACGAAGTTCTGAAAGAGGGCGCGCGCAGCGTTGGTAAGCATCGCGGGGGCAGGTTCTCATCGGTGCTGGTTGTCTTTCAGTTCGCTCTGACGTTGGTGCTACTCAGCGGCGCTGGAATCTTCGTTCACAGCCTCCTCCAGAACCTCTCCGCCAACCGATCCGTCCCCGCGAGCCAGTTGATGACCGCACGTATCGACTTTCCTGAAGACCGTTATAAGGACACCGATTCCCGGCAGCGCTTCTATGATCAGCTCTTACCGCGTCTCCGCGCGCTCCCCGGCGTAACCCATGTGGCAATTCTCTCCAACCTGCCCGGGCTTGGATCAGGGAGGCGCGAGGTCGAGATCGAGCATTCCGCGGTCGACGTCAAGGCAAATCGCCCTCAGGCCGCATTTATAGCGCAGTCGCCGGGCTACCTCGACGCGATTCACCCGCCGCTGCTGCTTGGCCGCGACTTCAACGATACCGACGGCACAGCCAACTACAAATCCGCCATCCTCACGCGTGAATGCGCCGATCATTTCTGGCCCGGTCAGACCGCGATCGGCAAGCGATTCCGCTTCTACGACGACAACAATAAACCGGGCGACTGGATCACGGTCGTCGGCGTCACCGCGAAGCTGGTTCAGGATCTCAATGAGAAAGAGCCCAGGCCGCTACTCTTTGTGCCTTTCCGGCAGGAAGGCTCGAACGGCATGGCTCTGGTGGTCGAATCTTCCGTCGATCCCACTGCCGGGGTACGAGCAGCCGTGCAGAATCTCGACCAGGACCTGCCCCTGCGCGAGGTCTCCATGCTCACCGAAGCCGTGCAGCAGCGGGAGTGGTTTCTTCGGGTCATTACCAGGCTGTTCCTGGGCTTCTCACTGATCGCGTTGCTGATGGCTTCAGTCGGCTTGTATGCTGTAATCGCGCACGCCATCGGCAAACGCACTCAGGAGATCGGCGTTCGCATGGCACTGGGGGCAAACGCGCACAACATCATGATGTTGGTAATGAAGCGCGGGCTGTGGCAGATTGCCGCGGGACTTGCTCTCGGGCTCGGCGCGGCCTTTCCCGTGACACGCCTGATGGCCAGCCTTCCCATCGGCGTCTCGCTGTCAGGTCCGGCCGTTTTCCTCGTGGTCGCCCTGATCCTGGCTTCGGTCGGCCTCTTCGCATGCTGGCTACCCGCTCGCAAAGCTGCCGCGCTCGACCCGGTCAAAGCCATTCGCTACGATTAAGCCAAAACACTGTCCAACCTTGTGTTCCTGCTCCGCCCGCAGCGGCTCCATAGGCTCAATCGTCGTCGCCGCGCCGCTCCTCGACGCACTTCCGCCGCATTCGTTGAGCGCATCGGCGATTTTGTAACAACTGACACCGTGGTGGTTGTTCAATTCTGAATCGCCGACGACTCCGCCGCATGCGGAACGGACTGGACTATACTTGGCCCCTAATGAAGCTGACCCTTCTTCTCGCCGTGGCCCTCCTGACGCCAGCCTTTGCCTTTTCTCAGACAGACCAAAAGCTGGCGGCATCGCGGTTCACGCGCGGAAACCAGACTCTGATTCTTAAGGGATACGGCAAATCGAACCTCGAACTGGATACGTCGACAACTCCCACCACGCTCTACCATATTGATTCCATAACCAAGAACCTCACCGCCGCCGCCGTTGTTCAGCTAGCCGAACAACACAAACTCAATCTCGACGATCTGGTTGAAAAGGACGTGCCCCAAATCCACGCTATCGCTCCCGGCGCGACGGTTCGCAGCCTGATGAACCATACCTCCGGCATTCCTGACTACACGAGCCTCGGTCCAAAATCGGAGAACATTGAGGCCGTCGCCTTCACTCAGCAGGACTTCCTTGCAGCCATTCAGGGAGCAAAAGCCGCAATTCCTGCCCTCACAGTCTTGGCGATACAACAACTCCGGCTTCTACCTGCTCGGACTGATCATCGAGAAAGTCTCAGGCGGAACCTACGCTAACTACATGGTGAACCACATCTTCAAGCCCCTTGGCATGAGTTCCACCCTCTATTGCGACGCTCGTTCACTGGTGAAGAATCGAGCCGCAGGCTATGACCGATCGAAAGGACACCTGGTAAACGCCAACCCTATGACCTGACTTACCTCGTACTCCGGTGGAGGCCTTTGTTCTACCGTCTCCGATCTAATCACCTGGCAGCGTGCCTTAAATCAGGGCCAGATCATCAGCGAGGCCGGGCTCGCGTTGATGCGCAGTCCCACTGTATTGAGCGACGGAATCAAGGTCGATTATGGATTGGGCACTCGTCTGGGAGATCTGCGAGGGCATCGGATGTTTGGACACACCGGTAAGGGCGGTGGCTTTAACAATGTGCTGGAGTACTATCCGGACGAAGATCTCACGATCGTGATCCTCATGAATTCTGACACCGCCGTCACCGCACTGAAAATCGCCGGGGAGATCGCGCGCGGCGTGCTCGCCATCGCGTCTAAGCCGGTCTCCGAGCAGCTCCTGTCTGAATCGGAGATTGTTCGGTTTGGCGGCACGTTCGAATCCGAGGGAGGCACCGCTACCCTCTTTGGAGATCATGGCCGCATTCGTGTCAAAAATGACGAAGGTGGGTCGTCGTGGACCTTGGTCTATCTGGGCGATGACGAGTTCGCTACCGGACCCGAGACAATCGCTAAGGTCTTGGTGAAGAATGGACGTGCGCAAGGCGCGGCCATTTACACTGCTGGTTTATTCATGGATATGAGCTGGCGTGTTCCAGCGAATTAAATATGGTTCATCGCTTGAGTTCGTACGCCCACCCCGAAGCCCCTAAGTGAGGCTGGATGATTCTTGCAGGAGTTCTGTGCTTAGCGGCTAACCCTGACGTTCGGCGTCTATTGTTGATAACAGGCCAATGCGCTCATCCAGACGGCTGAAAGTCAAATCGCTGGTTCCGGTCGGTTTGTCGGCAAACCTTCCCTTAACGATTATGAAGGGTTGCCCCGTCACTCACCCACAATGAATCGCAGGGCTGGCCGAATGTGCAATTTGACGATTTGACGCACGGGGACTTGCAGCGGTTTAATGAGACTGATTGAAGTGAAGACCTGAGATGTCTGACGAGTGAAATCTCGGCGACTCTTAGTGCCTTTCGTCTGGGGGCGAACGCATGCGCCCGTCATGGTCGCATCGCAATCGAGCGAGTCTTGCTCTTCACACCGCCGCCCGTGCTCTTGCGATCTCTTCATCGGTATAGCGGTAAACACGAAACACATTGTTGTTCTGTGCATTCGCGGGCTCGCTCGCTGGACCAAAGTAGGGATTCACATACTCCCAAACGACTTCACCCTCCGATGTCACTTCAAAAAAGCGTCCAAACCATCCATCATTGACGAGGGTATTCCCATTGGGCAAGCGTTGAGCGTTGGAAATGCGCGGACTGAAGAAGTTCGAAGGGATTCCCTCTTCGTACTTCCACACGATTTCGCTTGTCCGGGAATTTACTTCGATGACCCGCGAAAAAGGAAAGCTCTCATCCAAACGATGCGGACCGTTGTCAAAGATCAGGATGTTGTCGTTCGGCAACGGTGTGGGCGCGTGCTGACCTGATAGCGGCGGCGCGCCCATCTTCCACAAGATTTGTCCGGTTCGCCGCTCGATCTTGATGATCGTCGAGATATCGCGGAAACTGACCAGCAAGTTGCCGTCAGGAAGCTCCATCACGGCGTTGCCGTGGGTCCATTCCGAGCGTTGATCCTGTACTGCAGTTATTACGTCCTTCGCCGGATCGAGATGCTCCCAGCTGCGCCATTCCCAGACGGTTCGCCCATCTTTGGTCATCTCTACCAGATAGTCAGCCCAGATCTTGCCCTTTTCCTCAGTGCCGGGGCGCCCGCCTTGGACTTTTCTCGCGACATCATTGGAAAGTTCGGTTGCGCACAGAAGAAGAACATTCCCGTTGTTGAGCAACCTGCCATCGTGATGATGGTTGGGGTGACGCACCTCCCAGAGCACCTTGCCGTTCCAATCCGCTTCCAAGGCGGCGCCGCCTTTGAAAGGCGCTTTGCCGAGGAACGTGTCGTTCGGAATTTTCCCGTTGTAGAAGAGAGTACCTTTATCAGTTAAGTAGCCGTAGAGGCCAGGCGGGTAAGGCATCTTCCAGGTGTGGTCGATCTTCCCCGTGAGATCGATGAGGTAGATCATGCCGTCACCCTCGATCGGCGAAAACAGCGTCAAGCCCGGGGAGGCCCGTGAAGCATCCAGCGCACGAAAACCGGTGCCCCTGCGCCGGATCGGATTTTGGTCAATAGCAGTCTTTGCAGTTGAGCTGGAGATTGACTGAGCGCTGCGAACTTGTGAAACAGAATCGAACGCGGTGCTGCGCGCAGCTGCCGCGCCGACGCACATTCCCGCAAAGCTGCGCCTGGTAATCTTTGCTCGTGCTCTATCGACCATGGCGGCCTCCTGTAAGGGGATGCATTCTAAGCCTGTTTCACACTCTCAAGCCGGGTGAAACCATGTGCATGCCTGGACGGACCTGTGAGGACAGAAGCTGAATATCATGCTGAACATTATCTTGCAGTCTCGTCAGGCCTTTCCGGCTCAATCACAGTTGAAAGACGAACGGCAGGTGCGGCCTGAAATCCACCTGCTCTTTTCGCCGGTTGCCATCAAATTCAATTTCGAGGAGAGATGTTGCTCCCGTTCGGGCTGAAAGAACTCCACTTTCAACTATTCTCTGTGCCACGGGAGAGCGAAGCGGCACAGGGGAAGTCAGAGTTAAGCCAGTGATCTCACGAATGCCAATGGGATGCTCGATAAACCACTGTTCGCGCTGAGCTCGTCGCATGAAGCTCAGATAAACCCACATCGGCTCCTCAATTCCCACTTCGCCGATATACATGAAAAGCGGATCTGACAAATACGCCGGTCGATACTCCCATGCCGGAAAAGGTGGCCCTGTGTCTTGAGGATCGACAGGCCGCAGGCAAATGCCGAAAGGAGAGGCTTGAGCTTCGCGACCAGACCATCTCTCCCAAAGCAAGGTGCGCCTGGTACTTTGATTTTGAGCCTCGCTTGCGTCGCTGACCCAAAACAACTCAATCATGGCGTTGGCGAAGGCAAAACGGCGACAGGCCGTACCTTGACCCGGATGCTGATTTGGAGGTCCCTCATGCAAGCCGAACTGAACAAGTTTTTCAGCCGCGGGAGCGCCTGGAGCGGTACAGACGAACAGATGGTCCAACTCTATCCGCATGCGAGGTAGTGTAATTCAATCTGACCGGCAATAGCCGTTAGAGCCAAGTCGGCGACGCGAGACGATTCTGGACGAATGGTCGGCTAACGAGAAGTAATTCGGTTCTTTCCTATTTGTCTGTCATCCGTTCCTACTTGGCCAGACGCGCGTGAAAATCGCATTGCCAATTGAGGAAATCCTAGGCGGGAATATCGCGGACGCCGATTTTAGATCACGAAAGGAATCCAGCGCGCCCGCACTTTTTGCATGTAAGCTGCATATTGCGAATCGTGGCGAAGGAAACCCTCTTCGACGAGGCTCTTGATCGGAATGTACCAGAACACCCCGAGGCCCACCAGTAGTAGGTTAAGCGGGCTGTAAGCGCGGATGGCAAAAGCAGTGCTCGACAATAGGATCCCGGTGTAAATGGGATGCCGCATAAAGGCGTAGGCGCCGCCTTGCACCAGCTCGCGTTGCGCCGGTACCATTCCAATATTGCGTCCCAGACTGAATCTAGCCCAGATGGCGACTAATATGCCAATTATGGCGATGGAATCGCTGACCCAATTCGATGTCAACGGCCGCCCCTTCTGCAGAAAGTACACAACGAGGATCGACCAGTAACTGGCTACAAAAGCCAAAAGCCAAAACCAGGGATTCGGTGTTACCCGCTTGGGCGGACGTCGAGACACCATTGTCGCGATGCAAATCAAAACATTCAGTACATAAGCAACTAGCGGCAACCCGTGGCGAAAATGCTGATAGCGGTAATACGCGCCGTAAACCAGCGGCACGCAGGCGATCGCGGCAATCGTGCGGTCCAGCCAAGGCAAGGAAAGCACGCGCATCAGATTGGAGGAAAGATTGGGAGCGGTTCCGGGGGCAATGGCTGGTTTCGTGCCATGAGCTCGCCTCGGGAGGCAGGTAATTGTTCGCATGACTCCTCACGAATCGTCAAGGAAACTTGAGCCGACTCTGGCTGGCCGCCAAGCTAACGAATCGTCCCCGCTCTACTCCAGGGTGGTCGGCGATCCGGAAGTAATGCAGATGGGCACTGAGCGGATCAGTACCGGGAAGGGATTTTGTAGGAAGTGATGTCCGCACTTGGCCTCGATTCTGGTCGGTTTACGCTTCATGGGCGCCTCGTGCGGTGTGGAGGTGAAGAGAATAATGCCTTACAAACCCCTCCTCGACGACGCGCTTCGAATCGCCAGGCACAAACCTCAGAAATGAATGGCGACAACTCGGGGGCCGCTCGATCGAGGAACTCGTGTTCTATGAGCACCGTGGTTGACAGCCAAGGGGATTCATATTAGACTTCATTTCGTTATTCAACGAAATGACGAATTGTATGGACAAGACTGATCTAGTTTTCGTGTTCAAGGCTCTGGCCAGTGACACCCGCCTGACAGTCCTTGATTTACTCAAGCACCCGCGGCGTAATTTCCCACCACAGGTTGATGGCGATCTGGTCAAGGATGGAGTCTGTGGGGATTACATCCGGGAAAAGCTCGGGGTCAGCGCCTCGACTGCATCCCAGCATTTGAAGATTCTGGCAGATGCCGGTTTGATTCGGCCCAAGCGGATCAAACGGTGGACATTCTTCAAGCGCCATGAGTCTCGCATTCGTCAGCTCAGGAAAGAAATAGGACTGCAACTCTGAAGTGAATGAAGCCTTCTGGAAATCGGGCGAATAAATGAACATTAGCCAACTCGAGTTCCATCACGTCGATGTATTTGCGACTAGACCTTTTTCTGGAAACAGCCTAACGGTCTTCCTCGATGCTGGTTGTCTTCATCCCAGCCAGATGTTGAGGATTACGCAGGAAATGCGCCATTTCGAGAGCATATTTCTGTCGTCTGCAGAAGCGCCAAACACTTATCACGCTCAGGTGTTCGACTCAGCCGCGGAACTCGACTTCGCCGGACACCCGCTGCTCGGTGCGGCTTGCGTTTTGCATTCTCGTTTTGACTTGGCGGACCGAGCGGCCTGGACTTTCATCCTCCGAGCGAAGACTGTCAAGGTAATAACAGACCGGGTCGGGAATACTTTTCGGGCATTAGTAGATCAGGGACGGCCCAAATTCTTGGGCGAAGTTCCTTCAATCCGGGAGCAAGAATTCGCTGCCGCACTGAGTCTCAAGGCCGGCCAACTCAGCCGAAACCTCCCGTTAGAAGTGGTATCGACGGGACTGCAATATTTGATAGTTCCGATAGAAAACGGTCTGGAGCAGGCTCGAATTGTGACGGCCGATTTCGATGCTCTCCTGCGAACCGTCAGCGCGCAGTTCGCTTATGTCCTCGATGTTCGCGAACTGGAAGGCAGGCATTGGAACAATGACGGTGTGATGGAGGATGTGGCTACAGGAAGTGCTGCGGGAACGGTAGGTGCCTATCTCACCAAACATGAGCGGATACCAGCCGGCGACGAGTTCATCCTTCGCCAGGGCCGGTTCTTAGGCCGCCCGAGCGAGATGCGGGTGCGTAGCGAGGGCACACCGGGAGATGTAACGAGAGTAGAGGTTGGGGGCGACGTCGCAGTTGTTGGTCAGGGTTTTCTAGACGCCCTGCCGGAGATAGAAGTATGAGCGTCCAGATCGTTGATGCGGCCCGAATTCGCGCGCTGGTTGGGTTCGAAGATCTGATCGAACCAGTCTCGCGCGCCTTTCAAGACTTCAGCGCGGGTCTGGCGCAGTGCGCGATGGTGACCATGTTTCCCGCCGACGACCCCACTCTCGGCGACGTGTACATCAAAACCGGTTCCATCCGGGGACACTCTCATTACCTTGTAAAAGTATCCCCGTGGTTTGCGGTGAACCGGGATCTGGCACGGCCACAGGGTGGCTTTCTCGCCCTGTTCGATTCAGCGACCGGGCACACAGTCGCCATTTTGAATGATGAACGTTACCTCTCTGACATCCGCACCGCGGCCGCTGGAGCTCTCGCCGCCCGGGTGCTCGCGCCCGAATCCGTGCGCGTGGCTGGCATTCTCGGCACAGGCGTACAGGCGTACTGGCAAGCGCGCGCCCTTTTTTTGGTTCGCAAGTTCGAAAGACTTCTGATCTGGGGTCGCAATCAGGAAAAAACTCTAGCTCTAGCCCTGAAGCAGCAACTAGCGCCAAGCCTTCCAAGCGTCGAGATCGTCATTGCCGGAAGCGCTAGGGAGGTGGTTGAAGCTGCGGACGTTCTCGTCACAGTGACGGCGGCGCGAGAACCGATCGTCTACGGAGAGTGGCTGCGCCCTGGCCAGCATATTACCGCTGTGGGAGCCGACGACGAGACAAAGTGCGAACTGGACGCGTGCTGCTTGAAACGTGCCAATCGTTTGATTGTGGATAGTCTGGACCTCGCGAGGGGCCACGGCGAAGTTCATCGTTGGCTCAAACAAGGTGCGCTGACCATCGAGGATATTCATGGCGAACTTGGTGACGTGCTGGCGGGCTCTGTGCCAGGGCGACGCTCAACAGAAGAGATCACGATAGCGAAGTTCGTCGGGATTGGCGTGCAAGATTTAGCGGCCGCCGAAGTATCCATCGACAACCTGAAGCAATCAGCTTTTGATTCAGAAATCACAAATGTCTAGCAGCCCTAGAACGACGCGATATTCGTCTTTGTCGCTGACAGACGTGGTCTGCCTCTGCGCCGGGTCCGGTGATGACGAGGCATGGGAGGAGTTCGTCTCCCGGGTGGGAAGGCCGATCAGCCTCACCATTATGCGCACGGCCTCGCTCTGGGGCGCGCCTTCTCGGTCTCTGGTAGAGGACCTGGTCCA
>Ga0137384_10005404_pt1 | contig 10250 bp, 9 predicted proteins | sample SagtaG_2_FD_104922 | JGI IMG/M metagenome (GOLD analysis project Ga0137384, IMG submission 104922) | Vadose zone soil microbial communities from Sagehorn Ranch, Mendocino, California, USA - Sage2_R_60_16 metaG | ecosystem: Environmental > Terrestrial > Soil > Vadose zone | place: USA: California...
ATCGGCCGGCTGGTCCCGACCAAGCGGGTCGACCAGCTCGTCCGCGCGATGACCGTGGTACCCGACGCGACGCTGCTCGTGGTCGGCGACGGACCCGAGCGCGGCGCGCTGGAGAACCTGGTGGGGGAGTTGGGCCTCGGCGACCGGGTGGTCTTCGCCGGCGCGACCCCGTACCCGCGGGAGATGCTGTGCGCGATGGACGTGTTCGCCGCACCGTCCACCCAGGAGACGTTCGGCATGGCCGTGCTCGAAGCGCTGGCCACCGGCCTGCCCGCGGTGTACGTCACCTGCCCGCCGCTGGAGGAGCTGTCGCCGGACGCCGCGCCACATGCCCGTCGGGTGACAGAACCGTCCTTTGTGGACGGACTGCGCGCCGAGCTGGCCCGGCTCGACGACCGGGGCGGTACCCGGCTGCCGCCACCCGCCGCCGTCTACCACTACGACCTCGCCCGACTCGCCGACGCGGTCGGGCAGGTATACGAACGCCTCGCCCGCAGGCGTCGGCCCGTTCCCACGTTCCGGCTCATCGAGAGTGAAGGATCATGAAACCCACGTCCTCGGAGATTCTCCGCCAACTGGTGCGCCGGTTCGGCCTGCTGGTGCTCCTGACCCTCCTGGGCGGGATCGCGGGCGGGGTGTACGGCGCGGTGAAGACGCCCAGCTACGTCGCGCAGTCCTACGTCGTGGTGACCGGGCAGCCGGGCGAACCCGGCGTCGCGCTGAACTTCGCCCAGGCGTACGGCCGGATCGTCAAGACCGGTCCGGTCGCCGACAAGGCGGCCGCCGGCCTCGGCTCGCGGCAGGACCTCCAGCTGGTGACCACGTCAACGTCCCCCGACACGCCGGTCGTCGAGATCACCGCCACGGGTACCAATGCGAAACACACCGCCGACGTCGCGAACGCCGTGGCGCAGGCGCTCGTGGACGTCGGTAACGGCCGCAAGGACCAGACCCGGGTCACCCTCTCCATCCTGGCGTCGGCGTCGGTACCAGCCGCGCCGTCGTCCCCGAAGCCGCCGCTGGAACTGGCGGTGGGTGCCGCGGCCGGTCTGCTCCTCGGCGGGCTGTCGGTACTGGCCGGCGTCGGCAGGTCGTCGCCGGCGGTTGCCGAGGTCGAGCACCGGGTACCGATCTCACCGGTCATCGCCGCACCCGCCACGCGAGCCATCACCTTCTACCCGCAGACGCCGTACTACGGCGACAGCCACAACGGCGAGAAGATCGTCGGCCGGGCCGTCGTACTTCCGCGGGACGTGCGATGAGCACCGCGACACTGCCCCGTGTACCGGAGCTGGGCACCGGCGAGTGGTCCGTGGAGATCCGCCGCGACGACGACAGCCTGGCGGCTCTGCGCGCCGAGTGGAACGAGCTGTTCGGCCGGTGCGCGACCGCCACCCCGTTCCAGTCGCACGCTTGGCTCGAAGCCTGGTGGCGCAACTACGGAGTACCCGGTCGGCTGCGTGTGGCACTGGTCCGCCACAGTGGACGGTTGGTCGGCGCCGCCGCGTTCCGGCGCGAACGCCGGTGGTTCTGCACCGTGCTCACGCCCGTCGGCGGAGCCCTGTCGGACTTCACCGACGTACTGCTCGACGGCGCGGTTGCCGAGCCAGCCGCCCGCCTGATCGCCAGCGCGCTCCGCCAGCAGCGGGGCTGGGATCTGCTCGACTTCCCGGAGACCCGCGAGGACGCGGCCGCCGGCCGGGCACTGCTGGCCGAATGGCCGGGCCGGCGGTGGCAGGTGCCGGCGTCGCTGTGCCTGGAACTGCCGGCGACCCCGGCCGAGGACCTCGTCCGCGACCTGCCCAGCCACGCCCGCAAGACCGTGCGGCGCCGGGTCAACCAGATCGCGCGGCTGGGCCTTGCGACCCGGACGGTACCGGCGGAGGAGACCGAGCGGGCCATCGCCGACCTGCTGCGCCTGCACGCGGCGCAGTGGCAGGGGCGGGGCGGCAACCGGGAACACCTCCGTCCGCGGTTCACCCGCCACCTCACCCGTGCCATCCGCGGCATGGTCGAGGCGGGCCAGGCCGCGGTGCTGGAGTACCGGATCGCCGACCGCCTGGTGGCGTCGAACCTCGTCGTCATCGGACCCGGCCTGGCCGGCGGGTACCTCTACGGCGCCGAACCCTCGCTGCGGGACGACCTCGACATCGCCACGCTGCTGGTGACCACCACGACAGCGCTGGCGCACGACCGGGGCTGCTCGACGATGAGCATGCTGCGCGGTGCCGAGGGGTACAAGATGCGGTGGCGCCCGCACGAGGCGACCAACCAGCGGATCCTGCTCGCCCGCAGCGGGAGCTTCCGCGCGCCGGTGTACGCCGCCGGAGTCCTCGCGCGGCGGCGCGCCGTCCAGGCCGTCAAAGCGCGCCTGCCGTGGCTGCGCGCCGCCCGCGACCGCGCCCGCCGGCTCATCGCGAGGCGGCCGCGATGAGTACGTTGCGGGTGTTGCACGTCGCCCAGCCCACCGACGGCGGCGTGGCGCGCTACGTCGTCGAAGCCTGCCGGGACCAGGTGGCCCGCGGCTGGGACGTCGCGGTGGCCTGCCCGCCCGACGGGCCGCTGTCCGGCGAACTGGCGAGCCTCGGGGTACCGTGGCTGCCCTGGCCGGCCGGGCGTGGACCCGGCCCGGATTCGCTGGACGAGTCCCGGCGCCTGGGACGCCTGATCCGCCGGCAGCGCCCCGATGTGGTGCATCTGCATGCGTCCAAGGCGGGCCTCGCCGGACGGCTCGCCCTGCGCCGGGCGCTGCCGACGCTGTTCCAGCCGCATGCGTGGTCGTGGCTCGCCGTCGACGGAGCCCTGCGGCGGGCGAGCATCGGGTGGGAGCGCACGGCGGCGCGGTGGACCGACCTGTTCGTGTGCGTCGGTGCGGCCGAAGCCGAGCAGGGCCGGGCGATGCGCGTACGCGGCCGTTACACGGTCGTGCGCAACGGCGTGGACCTGGACCGGTTCAGCCCGGCTGATGACCGTGCCCGGGCGGCCGCCCGGCAACAGGCGGGCGTCGACCGCGCGGTACCGCTGGCGGTGTGCGTCGGCCGGTTGACCCGCCAGAAGGGCCAGGATGTCCTCCTCTCGGCGTGGCGCCTGGTCCGGCAGCGCTGTCCGCACGCCGAACTGGTCCTCGTCGGAGACGGCGACCTGGTGCCGGTACTGCGGTCCGCCGAGGTACCCGGAGTCCGCTTCGCCGGTGCGGTGACCGACGTCCGTCCCTGGTTGGCCGCCGCCGATCTCGTGGTGCTGCCGTCGCGCTGGGAAGGGCTCCCCCTCACCGCGCTCGAAGCGCTGGCAACCGGACGGCCGGTGGTCGCGAGCGCCGTACCCGGCCTCGTCGAGGTCGTCGCGCCCGAGGTCGGCGCGCTGGTACCGCCGGACGATCCCGCCGCGCTCGCCGGCGCGCTCGCGCTCCGGCTGCGTGACCCGTCGGGTACCGCCGTCGAAGGTACCGCCGCCGCCCGCCACGCCAGGCAGTTCGACCTCAGCCGCACATTCGACCGCCTCGCTTCGGCCACCGAAAGCCTTACACCACAAGGGGTACTGACATGAGCGCGCTCGACCTCGCCGATCCCGGCTTCTGGCAACAGCCGCCGGCGCAACGGTTGACGGCGTTCGCCCGGCTGCGCCAGCTCGACACGCCGGCCTTCGTCGCCGAGAGCACCGGCTCGCGGCGCGGGTACCACGCGCTCGTCCGGCACGCCGACGTGGTGGAAGCCAGCCGCAAGCCCGATGTCTTCATCAGCGGACCCGGCGTGACCGTACCTCGACCGCCCCGCTGGGTGCGGTTCGCCTTCGGCGACTCGATGGTGAACCTCGACGATCCACGCCACGCGAGCCTGCGCGGGATCGTCTCGAAGGCGTTCACCCCGCGGATGATCGCCAAGACCGTGGAGAACGTCGGCCGGGTCGCCGCCCAGATCGTCGACGAGGTCGTCGATAGCGTCCCGGGCGACTTCGTCGAGTCGGTGGCGACCGAGCTTCCGTTCCGGGTGATCTGCGACATGATGGGGATCCCGCAGGAGTACCGCGCGGAGATCCTCCAGCACGTCAACCACACGACCGAGAACACCGGCGTCGCGGCCCGGCGGCGGTTGCGGGTACCGGGGCGGAGCCTGCGGGCTCTGGCGAGGCTGCACCGGATCGTTGCCCGCGTCGGGCACGAGCGCCGCCGGCACCCGACCGACGACCTGATCTCCGCGCTGGTGACCGCGAACGTGGACGGGAGCCGGCTGAACTCCCGGGAGTTGGGCGCGTTCTTCTCGCTGCTGCTCGTGGCCGGCGTGGAGACCACCCGCAACACGATCGCGCACGGCCTCGTCCTGCTGAGCGAGCATCCCGCCCAGAAGGAGCTGTTGCTGTCGGACCTCGACCGGTACCTGGGCGGCTTCGTCGAGGAGGTCATCCGGTACTCGTCACCGATCATCCAGTTCCGCCGCACGGTGGCCAGGGACTACGAACTCAACGGGTACCCGCTGCGTGCCGGCGACGACGTCGTGCTCTTCTACACCTCGGCCAACCGCGACGAGGCGGTGTTCCCCGAACCGGACGCGTTCGACCTCACCCGCAGCCCGAACCCGCACGTCGGCTTCGGGGGCGGCGGGCCGCATTTCTGCCTGGGCGCCTCGCTCGCGCGCCAGGAGCTGAGCGTGCTGTTCCGCGAACTGCTCACCCGGCTTCCCGACATCCGCGCCACGGGCGCGCCGGAGCTGATCCCGTCCAGCTTCGACAACCGGGTCGGCCGCCTGCCCTTCACCGTCGCACCGCTCGGCGCGCGGAAGGCGCTGACATGAACCCCAGGAGAGCACTCGTCATCGCGGCCGCCGTACTGGTTGCCGGAAGCCTCTCGCTGGTGGCAGTCAAGGCGGCGACGGCCAACCACGGCGGTACCGGTGACGTGCCGCGAGCCGCGCCGCCCCCGCCAGCCCCGCCGCGCGACCATCCGCCCCAGCCGCTCGGCCGGACCGGCTGGGTACCGGCCTTCAGCGACGAGTTCGAAGATAGCTCCCTGGACACCTCGAAGTGGGCCGACGCATCCAGCGCCGAGGCCGACGACGGGCACGGCAACAAGGACAACGAGCAGCTCGAATGGAACGAGGCCGCCAACTGCGTGGTGTCCGGCGGGGAACTGGACATGACCGCCCGGCGGCAGTCCTTCACCGCACCGTCCGGTGCCGGCTACGACTGGACCTCCTGCCTGCTGTCCACCACGCCGTCCTTCGCCTTCCAGTACGGGTACGTCGAAGAGCGTGCGGTACTGCCGGCCCAGAAGGGTTTCTGGCCGGCCTTCTGGACCTGGCAGGCGCCCGGGGTGGATGCGCCCGTCGAAACCGACGTCTACGAGTTCTACTCGAGCAACCAGCACGAGCTGGAACTCACCCAACACTCGGAAGGATCGAGTACCTGTCGCTGGCACCCGAGGTTCGACCCCGCCGCGGACTGGCACACCTACGCCGCGTCGATCGAGCCGTCCGGTACCGTCTGGTACGTCGACGGCGCCGAGGTGTGCCGCACCGCCGCCACGTCGAGCGGGATGACGAACATCATCTCGAACCTGGCCGTGCACGCGGAGGACCCGCCGGACCCGGCGGTGACGAGTGCGGTGAAGCGGATCGACTACATCCGGGCGTGGCAGCGGCCGTAAATGCCGGCTACCGCAGCCATCCGTCCTTGCGGGCGATCCGGATCGCGTCGAGGCGGTTGCGGGCGCCGGTCTTCTTGATGACCGAGGACAGGTAGTTGCGCACCGTACCCAGCGAAAGGTAGAGCCGGCCGGCGATGTCCGCGACCGACTCGCCCTGCGCGGCCAGGCCGAGGACCTCCCATTCCCGGGTGGTCACCGCCTTGTCGGCGCCGATGGAGGCCATCTGCAGTCGCGGGTCGACGACCCGCTCGCCGCGCGCGACCCGCCGGATCGCCTCGGCGAGTACCGGTACCGGGATGCCCTTGACCACGAAACTCAGTTCCGGGGACCGGCGGCGGGGCGGCAGCATCCCGCGCTTGTCCGGATCGGAGACCACCAGGATCGCGCAGCCGGGTAGCCGGACCCGTAACTCGCTGGCCACCGGAAGAACCTGGCTCACCATGTAGTCGGTGTTGAACAGCACGACCGCCGGCCGGAAGTGCGCCACGAGGTGGGCCACGCCGTCTTCGAAGTCGAGACGGCCGACGATCGCGATGCCGTCCGCACGCGACAGGGGTGCGGTCAGCCCGCGGGCAGGGACGCGGGCGTCCTCGACAAGAAGGACTCGGATCACCGTCACCCCCCGGCACACGTGGGTAGTTACCTTCCCCCATGTGAGCGAAACCGTAGGCGACCTGATACAAGGTCAACGCCTACCGCGGGGCGGTTGGCACGTTCTAAGGAGTCCACCGTTGCGCTGTCGCCACGAACGCGGTGATGGCTGACCAGTAGCGGTCGGGGCGATCCAGCCAGAGGGGCTCCCGGCGTGGCAGAGTGGCGACGTGGGCGATCCGTTGACCGAGCAGGCCGAGACGCTGGCCGCGCTCAGGCAGGTATTCGACGCGGCCGGGCCGTACCTGGACGGGCTTCCCGAGCGGCTGGTCTACGACCGGACGGCCGAGCCGCTGCTCGGCGAGCTGGACGGGCCGCTGCCCGAGCAGGGCTCGGGTACCCGGGCGGCCGTCGAGACGTTGCTGCGGGTCGGGACGGCGACCGCGACCGCCTCGGCCGGGCCGCGCTTCTACCACTTCGTCATCGGCGGCTCGACACCCGCCGCGCTGGCCGCCGACTGGGTCGTGTCGATGCTGGACCAGAACGCGTTCGTGCGCGCCTCGTCGCGCTTCGCCGACGCGGTGGAGACGGTCACGCTGGACTGGCTGCGCGAGCTGGTCGGCCTGCCCGCGGGCTGGGGCGGCGCGCTGACCGCGAGCGCCACCTTCGCCAACCTCACCGGTCTGGCCCTGGCCACGCACTGGTGGGCGGAGCGGCACGGGGTGGACGTGACGTCGGCGGGGCTGGCCGGGCTGCCCCGGATGCCGGTGCTGTCCGGGGGGTACGTGCATCCCAGCGCGCGCAAGGCCCTGCAGATGCTCGGTCACGGCAAGGACACCGTCGAGCTGTTCGTCCGCGACGACGTGGGCCGGGTCGATCTGGCCGCGGTACGGCGGCGGCTGGGTGAGCTCGACGGCGCTCCCGCGGTACTGATCGGCACCGCCGGCGAGCCGGACGCGGGCGAGTTCGACCCGCTGGCCGACCTCGCCGACCTGGCCGGGGAGTTCGGTGCCTGGCTCCATGTCGACGGCGCGTTCGGTCTGTTCGCGGCGCTGTCCCCGCGCACGGCGTACCTCACCGCGGGAGTGGACCGCGCGGACTCGATCGCCGCCGACGCGCACAAATGGCTCAACGTGCCGTACGAGAGCGGGTTCGCGTTGGTCCGGGAACCCGGCCGGCTCGGGGCGGCATTCGGTATGCCGGGCGCACCGTACCTGCCGGGACCGGACGACCCCCGGGGCGGCTACGGCCTGCTCGGCCCGGAGTCCTCGCGGCGGGCGCGCGCCCTGCCGATCTGGGCCACCCTCGCGGCGTACGGCCGCACCGGGTACCGGGAACTGGTGGAGCGGCACTGCGACCTCGCCGCACACCTCGCGGCGACCGTCGACGCGGCGCCCGACCTGGAGCGGCTAGCCGAGGTACCGCTCAACGTGGTCTGCTTCCGCTACCGCCCGACCGGCCTGTCCGAACCGGAGCGCAACGACGTCAACCGCCGGCTCGGCGAGGCGTTGCTCGACGACGGCCGGGTGTTCGCCGGTACCACTGTCCACAGTGGACGGGTGGCGCTGCGCCCGGCGATCAGCAACTGGCGCACCACCGCGGCCGACCTCGACCTGTTCGTCGAGGTCGTCCGCGAGTTGGGCGCGAAGGTCCAGTCAGGACAGCGCTAGCTCGCGCGCACGTACGTCGACCGGACCCGGGCCGGCCGGCAGCGCGTGAGGCATCGGGAGGGGCGAATGTCTGAGTCGCGGTGGAGCTTCGCGGTGCTCGGCCCCGGTGGCGTCGGCGGTCTGCTCGGCGCGGTACTGACCCCCGGTCACCGCGCGGATCGTGAAGGAACTGGAGGCCCGGATCCTAGGCTGAGCGTGGCGGCGGTACCGGATCGGGACCGCGCCGGCCGCCGGGACGGCAGCGAACCAGGCGCCGAGCGGCGAGGACGAGGCCCCGGCCCACCCCGTGGGTGCGCAGCGCATCTACCGTGTAGTGCGAACAGCTCGGGCTGAACCGGCACCCCGGCCAGCAGGCAGTTGTTGTCGATCGCCTCCCCGATGCAGCAGCCGGTCTCCAGGAGGCAGGCATCGCGCAGGCACGAGTCGCCGCCGGACCGGCCCCGCGGGTACCCGCGCCGCCGGCGGTCGTAGCGACGGTAACGCATACCCCGAAGGTACCGGGGACGGGCAAGGGTGGTCAGGCCGCCCGGTACGGGGTCTCAGGCCGAGGGGTAGTTGACGCCCTGTTCGAGGAGGGCGAGCGCGCGGTCGGCGAGTACCGACGGCGGGGTGTCCGGTTCCGCCTGCCGCCACGCGACCATGGCGGTCTGCACGGCGGTGGTGGCGACCGCGGCGACGAGCGTGGGCCGGGGATCGGCGGCCGGGTCGACGCCCATGCGGGCGGCCACGTGCGCCGCCAGCCCGGCCAGGCGCACGGTGCACAGCTCCAGGCTCCGGGCGTACACCGCCGGGCTCTCCCGCATCATCTGCTGGACGCAGCTGAACCGGTCCGGGTCGACGCCGCCGGTGCCGTCCTCACAGCCCCGGATCACCGCGACGGTCGCGTGCCGCAGCGCGGTGATCACCGGCTCGTGCGCCGGCCGGGTGGCGAACGCCGCGTACAACGCCGAGAACTGCTTGTCCTGCAAGGTGAGCGCGACGTCCTCTTTGGACTCGAAGTACCGGAAGAAGGTCCGCGGGGACAGCTCCACCGCCTCGGCGATCTCGTCCACGGTGGTGGCCTCGAACCCCTTGCGCCGGAACAGGTCGAACGCGGCCTCGACCAGCGCGTCGCGGGTGCGCTGCTTCTTGCGCTCGCGCAGGCCGGCGCTGGGGTCCGTCGATACCGCCGTCATGACGGCAGTTTAGCGTCTCCGACACGGTATGACTTTATTCCGCGTGTGACGGTGTTCACTTGGTGACGTAAGTTAGTTGACGACAGATGTCAGCGGCTGACATGTTTCTCGGTATGACTCAGATCCGGGAAACCGCCACGGAGGCGTCACCCACCCGGGTGCCGGCGGCCGACCCCAAGCGCTGGCTGGCGCTCGCGGTCATCGCCATAGCCCAGCTCATGGTCGTGCTCGACGCCACGATCGTGAACATCGCGATGCCCTCCGCGCAACATCAACTGCACATCACCGACGCCAACCGGCAGTGGATCGTCACCGCGTACACCCTCGCCTTCGGCGGACTGCTGCTGCTCGGCGGCCGGATCGCCGACTACGTCGGCCGCAAGCGGATCTTCCTGATCGGCCTGATCGGCTTCGCCGGCGCCTCCGCGCTCGGCGGGGCGGCCGGCAACGCGGGAACCCTGTTCGCGGCGCGTGGCCTGCAGGGCCTGTTCGGCGCGCTGCTCGCCCCGGCCGCGCTCTCGCTGATCACGGTGACCTTCACCGACGTGAGGGACCGGGCCAAGGCGTTCGGCGTGTTCGGCGCCATCTCCGGCGTCGGTGCGGCGATCGGCCTGATCATGGGCGGCCTGCTCACCGAGTACACGAGCTGGCGCTGGTGCCTGCTGGTCAACATCCCGATCGCGTTGATCGCGTTCGCGCTGGCCCTGCCGATCGTCAAGGAGAGCCGGGCCGGCAGCAACACCAGGTACGACGTACCGGGCGCGGTGCTGGCCACCGGCGGGCTGCTCGCCCTGGTGTACGGGTTCACGAAGGCCGCGGAGGACGGCTGGTCGGCGGGTGTCACGCTGACCTTCTTCGCCATCGCCGCGGTGCTGCTGGTCGGCTTCGTGGTGTTCGAGGCGCGCTCGGCCAACCCGCTGCTGCCGCTGCGCGTCGTGCTGCACCGCAACCGCGGCGGCTCGTTCCTGGTCTCGGTGGTCATGGGCGCGGGCATGCTGGGCATGTTCCTGTTCATGACGTACTACTTCCAGGGCACCCTGCACTACTCGCCGCTGCGCAGCGGGATCGCCTACCTGCCGTTCTCCGGCGCGCTCATCGTGACCGCGATCGTCGGCAGCGGGTTCCTGCCCAGGGTCGGCCCGCGGGTCATGATGACCGCCGGCGGGCTCCTGGCCA
>Ga0137384_10005410_pt1 | contig 10247 bp, 5 predicted proteins | sample SagtaG_2_FD_104922 | JGI IMG/M metagenome (GOLD analysis project Ga0137384, IMG submission 104922) | Vadose zone soil microbial communities from Sagehorn Ranch, Mendocino, California, USA - Sage2_R_60_16 metaG | ecosystem: Environmental > Terrestrial > Soil > Vadose zone | place: USA: California...
GGAGACCAGCGGCTGAAAGGTCGCGCCGAGCAGCCGGACAGGGTCGATATCGCTGGTCAGCGCCCCGGCGATGAACCCGGCAGGGAGCAGGACGATGAGCGCGGGGATCCGCAGACGGCCGGCCAGTATTTGGGCGCCCACCGCCAGCACGACCGTCAGGCCAAGGCCGAAGAGGATCTCGTTGGTTGTCACGGCGATCCTCCCGCACAGCTGCGCGTCACCGCCGCGTCCGCTCGCCTGGCGGAATGGTGTCGATAGAACTACGCGGCGCGGCGCGTGTCGTCATCCGCGGGGGGTGACGGCGCCGGGCCGGTCACGCGATGACGGCCGCCACTTGGACGACGGCGCCGCTCGGCGCCACGGGGAGCAGCGTTCCATCGATCGGCTTGCCGTCCACGACCAGGTGGGACACCCGGCCACCGGTAGTGGTCTGCCTGGTCACGCTGATCTCGTACGTCGCGCCGCGGAAACGCCGCGTGGCGGTAAAACCCGGCCAGGAATCAGGCAGCACGGGATCGATCCGCAGCCCATCGAGCTCGGCACGGATGCCCAGGATCCACTGGCTGATCGCCACGAAGTTCCACGCCGCGGTCCCGGTCAGCCACGAGTTCTTCGCCTCGCCATGGGTGGGCGCGTCCTTGCCTGCGATCATCTGAGCGTAGACGTACGGCTCGCAGCGGTGGATTTCGCTTATTTCCTCCCGGGCGGACGGGTTGATGCTCTTGTAGTAGCCGAAAGCGCCGTCGCCGTTCCCGACCATCGCCTCAGCGATCATCACCCACGGGTTGGTGTGGCAGAAAACGCCCGCGTTCTCCTTGTAGCCGGGCGGGTAGGACGAGATTTCGCCGAGTTCCACGTGATAGCGGGAGTAAGCCGGCTGCATCAGCACGATGCCGTGGCTGGTCGCAAGGTGCTCCCGCACGCTGTGGAGTGCCTTGGTGGCCAAGCCGTTCTGCACGCCGATGCCGCTCAGCACGCACATGCCCTGCGGCTCGACGTAGATCTGGCCTTCGTCGTTCTCGCTGGAACCCACCACGTTGCCGAAGTAGTCGTAGGCGCGCCGGAACCATGCCCCGTCCCAGGCATGCTCGGCGATGACGCCGGCCATTTTCTCCGCCTCGGCCTGGTGGCTGATGGCGTCCTCGGCCAGGCCGCGCAGGTCGGCGATCCCGGCCAGTTCCTTCGCGGCCTGGACAAACAGCCCGGCGATGAACACCGACTCGGCCGCGCCGCCGTTCTTGTTCGCTGTCGTCTGGAAGGTCTCACCTGGCGTCTCGGAGAAGCAGTTGAGGTTGAGACAGTCGTTCCAGTCCGCCCGGCCGATGAGCGGCAGCCCGTGCGGCCCGAGCCGGTCCAGCGTGTAACCCAGCGATCGCTCCAGATGCTCGTAGAGGGGCGCGGCGCTATCGGCGGCGTTGTCGTAAGGAACCTGCTCATCAAGGATTGACGCGTCGCCCGTCTCCTTCAGGTAGGCGGAGACACCGAGTATCAGCCAAAGCGGATCATCGTTGAATCCCGACCCGAGGACGTTGTTGCCGCGCTTGGTCAGCGGCTGGTACTGGTGATAGGCACCGCCGGTGGCGAGCTGGGTGGCCGCAATGTCGAGGATGCGTTCGCGTGCGCGTTCGGGGACCATGTGCACGAAGCCGAGCAGGTCCTGGTTGGAGTCGCGGAACCCCATGCCGCGGCCGATGCCCGACTCGTACAGCGACACCGAGCGGCTCACGTTGAACGTCACCATGCACTGGTAGGGGTTCCAGATGTTGACCATGCGGTCGGTGTCGGCGTCCGGCGTGTCGACCTGCAGGGGCGAAAGCAGCGACGTCCACGACTGACGCAGCCGTTCGAAGCCGTCCTCGACCGTCTCCGGCCGCAGCCACCGGTTGATCACCGGACGTACGAACGTCTTGTTGACGATGTGCGAGCCCGGCGGGTCGAACTTCTGGTCGGGCGGGTTCTCCCAGTAGCCGAGTACGAAGATGACCTCGCGGGTCTCGCCTGGCGCGAGCGCGAGATGCACATGATGGCTGCCGTGCGGCGCCCACCCGTGGGCGACCGAGTTGAACGACTCACCGCGTTCTACCGCGGCGGGCCGGTCCCAGCCACGGTAGGGGCCAAGGAATGTGTCGCGCTGCGTGTCGAATCCGGCGAGCGGCTCGGAACACGCGAAGTACGCGACGTGATCGCGCCGTTCCCGGTATTCCGTCTTGTGATAGATGACGCCATCGTCGACTTCGACTTCACCGGTCGAGTAGTTGCGCTGGAAGTTCGTCATGGCGTCCTGCGCGGCCCACAGGCAGAACTCGACGGACGAGAACACCGACATGTCGGCAGGCGTGTCGCGCTCGTTGGTGAGGCGCAGCCGCCACACCTCCAGGGTCTCCCCTAGCGGCACCATATACAGGATTTCGGCACGCAGACCGGCGTAGGACGACCCGATGAGCGTGTACGAAAGCCCGTGCCTGCATTCATAGGTGTCCAGCGCACGCTGGGTAGGTTGCCACGTGGGCGACCAGTACTCACCGCTGCTGTTATCACGCAGGTATATGTACCTACCGCCGGAGTCGAGCGGGGCGTTGTTGTAGCGGTAGCGCGTGATCCGGCGCAGCCTGGCGTCGCGATAGTACGAATATCCGCCTGCCGTGTTGGAGATGACACCAACGTACGCGTCAAGCCCTAGATAGTTGATCCAGGGCAGAGGCGTGTCAGGACGCTCGATCACATATTCGCGGCGATCGTCGTCAAAGTAGCCGTAGCGCATTGTTCCCCCTAACGGCGGGCGGACCGAGGCCGGTTCGTGGGTGGTCGTGGGAGAGCGCTCTCAAGGTGACAAGGCGCCCCATGCCGGCGCAACGGCAGGTGGCTTCATCCGTGCGCCCGCGCCGGCCGTACGCCGGCGCCTCCGGCCCGCCCGTGACCGCATCTGCCCTGGCCAGGACGATCTCGTGGGCCACGGCGGAAGGCAGCGGCGCCACCCGGGGGAGGGTCAGATCCGGGCGCAACGGGCGAAATGGGGGTGAAAATTCCACGCCGCGGACCCGGTGCCGGCCGCGGCGGCCGCCCGCACGCGGGAGTCGCGGGCGTCACCATGGTCATGCGTCGTTGTCACAGGAGGGAGCAGGTACCACCACAGGGACACCAGGTTCCGAGATGCGGCCACGTGACCGGGCACCGCCGGAGCGCGTGGCGAGGAAGGAGCCCGCAAGGATCAGTGCGAACGAAGCCACGATGGCAGGCGTCAGGCGTTCCCCGAGCACCGCCACCCCCAGGGCGACGGCGACGGCCGGGTTGACGTAGGTGATGACGACCGCCCTGGCCGGGCCGACCTCCACGATCAGCTGGAAGAACCGCACGAACGCCGCGCCCGTGCACAGCACGCCGAGCAGCACCAGGGATGCGATCACGTTCCCGCTCGGCATCGCGTGCGGCCACGTGAGCACGGCGAACGGAGCATAGATCAGCGCGGCAGAGGTCAGGCACACGGCGTTCACGCCCAGGCCCGGAGCCGCGCTCAGCTTCCGGCTGGCGATCAGCGGGCCGATCGAATAACCCAGCGCGGTGAGCATCACTTCTGCCACCGCCCAGGTGTCGCCGCCACCGGCCGTGGGTCCGGCCAGCAGCACGACGCCGCCAAGGCCGAGCGTCAGGCCCGTCCATCGCACCAGGGTGAGCGTGTCACGGTCGCTGGTCAGCCGGGCGAGCACGGCCCCGATGATCGGGACCGACGCGATGAGCATGCCGCTCAGGGAACTCGCGAGCCGGCGCTCGGCATCCGAGAGCAGCGCCCACGGCAAGATGACCTCGACGACCGCGAAGATCGCGAGCCATCTCCAGTGGACGACGGTCGTGCCGATCTCACGCCGCCGCACGGCCAAGGGCAGCAGGACCAGCGCGCCGATCGAGGTCCGCGCGAACACGAGAACAGGTACCGAGACACCCCCGTCGGCCACTTTGATCAGCAGATAGGGGATCCCCCAGATCACGCCCATGAGTGCGAACAGCACCCAGCCACGCCGGGTCAACGCACCCCTCCCTCCGCGCTCGCCCGTCACAGGTAACGACGACCGGCGGGGCCGCCCTATTCCGCGGCGTGCGCCAGACCGCGGCGAGAGCACACGCCACGCGCGGCTACGGGACACGCGCCACGACCACACCGGCACACGTGGCAAGCGGCCGGCGACACGCGCGCCGCAAACGATGTGACGCCAGGCACCCACGTCAGGGAGCATGGGCGAATGCCATCGCAATTCGATCCGCCGTCGGGGACACGCGATTTTCTCGCCGGGGAGCTTGAAGCGCGCGAGCGCGCGTTCGCGACCATCCGGGCGGTCTTCGCGCGCTACGGGTTCGAGCCGTTGCAGACCCCGGCGTTCGAGCGCCTCGACGTGCTGACGGGCAAGTACGGTGACGAGGGCGACAAGCTGATCTTCAAGATCCTGCGCCGCGGCGAGCACGAGGCGTCGGGCGAGGCTGATCTGGCCCTGCGCTATGACCTGACCGTGCCGCTGGCTCGCGTGGCCGCTGCCTATGGCAGCCGTTTGCCCGCACCGTACAAGCGATACGCGATGGGCCCGGTCTGGCGCGCTGACCGGCCCGGCAAAGGCCGTTACCGCGAGTTCGTTCAGTGTGACCTCGACACCCTGGGCTCGGCGTCCCTGCTCGCGGATGCGGAGATCATCTGCGCCGTCAGCGATGTGCTCACCTCGCTTGGGATCGGCGACTTCGCGGTGCTGCTCAACTCGCGGCAGGCGCTCGCCGGCCTGCTCGAAGCCTTCGGCGTGCCCGCGAGCCTTGGCCCTGGCGTGCTGATCACCCTCGACAAGCTGGATAAGCTCACCCCCGATGAGGTGATGGCCGAACTCGAAACACGCGGCCTGCGCAGTGACGTCGCGGCCAAGCTCGTCGGCGCGATGACCGGACCGGACGCCGAGAACGAGGTGCGCGCGGCGCTCCAGCTCACCGGGGCCGGGACCGCGGGTCTCGAGGAGGTCGATCGTGTGCTGGCGCTGGCCGCGGAGCTGATTTCGCCCGGCCGGATCACGTTCACGCCGCGGCTGGTTCGCGGCCTGAGCTACTACACGGGCCCGATCTGGGAGGTGGTGGCGCCGGGCATGCCGGGATCGATCGCCTCGGGCGGGCGCTACGACCACCTGATCGAGGCCCTCGGCGGACCGGACGTGCCCGCTACCGGCGGGTCCTTGGGGATCGAGCGGATCCTTCCCCTCGTCGCGGGCGCGGGCGACGGTCCCACGGCGCGGCTCGATGTGGCGGTTACGGTCATGGCCGACGAATTCGCGCCGCCGAGTTTCGCCTTCGCGGCCGCCGCCCGCGCGGCAGGCCTGCGCGCGAGTGTTTATCTGGGGTCCTCAGGCAAACTCAGCCGACAGCTCAAGTGGGCCGCCGACCAGGGCGCGCGCTGGTGCCTGATCTACGGGCGGGCCGAACGCGCCGAGCACGTCGTCACGGTCCGCGACATGGCGAGCGGTGAGCAGACGGCCGTGGCGGTCGGGCAGCTCACCAGCCACCTGGCGCGGCTCGCAGCGAATTAGCGGCACCGCGCCTGCCCGGCATAACGACGAGGGTTCTTAACGGCTGCGCACCCTGTCGCACCCGCTCAGGCACGAACCTTCCCTCGATGACGTAAAGTCACAATCGGCTACGCTTCGTTACATGTCATGGTTCAATCTGAGCCAGCCCGACGCGGGACGCCGCGAGCCTGAAGGTGCGGCGGCCGCGGCTACCGCGCGTCGGCGACGCTCGCGCCGAATCTGGCTGGGTGTTACGCTCGCCGTTCTCCTCACCGCCCTAATAGCGGGCATGGCAGCTTGGCGGGCACGACAGGGCCATGACGCCGGGCCCTCCTGGGCGCCCCGGCCGCGCGAAGTCGGCGGACTGCGCGCGATCGCCACGTCAAGCACCACCGGATACTCGCTGTATACCGCGCATGGGCCGGTCGGTTTCTTGCCTGGCGTCGACCTGGGCGCCACGACGCCTGGACGCCAGCCCGGCGAACTCGCGATAACGGCGGGCGACTACCGGCGATGGCTGAACGAGATGGGCTGGTTCGGGATACGCGCGGTCCGGATCTACACCATCCACCCGCCCGCCTTCTACAACTCACTCGCCGCCTATGACCGGGCTCATCCGGGCGCCCCGATCTACCTGGTACAGGGCGTCTACCTGCCCAACGACATCTATCTCCAGAAGGGCGACCTGTACGACCCGGTCGCCACCGCCACCTTCCGCCAGGAACTGCGCGACGCCTCGGCCGCCGTGCACGGCACGCTGGTCCGCGCGCCCCGGCGCGGGCGCGCCAGCGGGAGGTGGACAGCCGACGTGTCCCAGTGGACAGCCGGCTGGATCATCGGCGTCGAGTGGGATCCCGCCGCGGTCGCGTCCACCGACCGCCGCAACCGGGACGCACCCGCCGTGATCGGCCGTTACTTCCGCAGCACACCGACCGCAACCCCCACGGAACGCTGGATCGCCGCCCGCATGAACGACATCGCCGCGGCCGAAGCATCCAGCGGATGGACCGTGCCCATCGCCTTCGCCAACTGGCCGGCCGCCGATCCCCTGCACCATCCAAATGAGCCCAACCCAAGGGAAGACAGCGTGGCGGTTGATGCCGATCACGTGCTGCCCACGCCGAACTGGCCGGGCGGGACGTTCGCCAGCTATCACGTCTACCCGTACTATCCGGATTTCCTGCGGTACCAGCCGAGCCTGCAGCACTTTATGGTTGACGGCCACCTCGATCCGTACGCTGCCTACCTGCGCGCCTTGCAGCTTCACCACCGGGGCGTGATGCCGGTAATGATCACCGAGTTCGGCGTGCCCTCCTCGCTGGGGTCGGCCCACACGGGCACGCTGGGCCGCAGCCAGGGTGACCATCCCGAGCGGGACGCCATGCAGGCGGACGCGCAGATGCTGCGCGAGATCCACGACCTCGGCCTGGCCGGCGGGTTCATCTTCGAGTGGACCGACGAATGGTACAAAAAGACCTGGAACACCCAATTGCACCAGTTGCCCCTCGAGCGTGTGGAGCTTTGGCACGACCCTTTCACCAACGAGCAGTACTTCGGGCTTGTTGCCACCGACCCGCTCGGCACTGGGCCCGCGCCCGCGGTCATCTACCGGAACGCGGCCGCGCCAGCCGCCGGTGCGGGAGATATCCGCGAGGTCACGGCGTGGACTGACGAGTCGTACATCCATCTGGCTGTGCGGTTCGCCCGGTCACCCACCGGCACGCTGACGGTCGGGCTGGACACCGGGGCGGGCATCACCGGCCCGCCGCCGGGTTCCGGCGACCGTGACGCCGATTACGCCCTCGTGCTTGACCTCGCCCGCCGGACGGGCCAGGCCTGGGTGGCTGACCGGCTCGATCCCGACCCGATCGACTATGCTCCGATCCCGGCGGGCGCCCGCCCCGCCGCGCAGGGCGGATGGCGGCCGCTCGAACTGGTCACGGACAAGCCATGGTTGCTGCCAGTGACCCACCGGCAGACCGCCATGGAATTCAACGACGCCGGTCTGCTCCGCTACGGTTACTGGACCCCCGGCCGGCCCGGCTACAGCAATCTCGCCCTCTGGCACCTCGACGGCACCGCGCTGTCGCTGCGGATTCCCTGGGCGATGGCCGGGATCAGCGATCCCTCCTCCCACCAGGCTCTCGTTCCGCTCGGAATGGGGCGCGCCACCAGCGTCACAATCAAGGGAATCGGCATCACCATCGCCAGCGATGGCGGGCCCGTCCAGGCGGTGGGCACCGTGCGCTGGCACGACTGGCAGAGCGTCCGCTACCGGGAAAGGATCAAGCCGGGCGCGGCGGCCGTCCGCAGCGCTTTCGCCGCGGTCAGCGGCACGCGGCGGTGACCCAGGTTCAGCTCACGATGCGGCGAACTCGGCGGCGACCAGCTCGGCGATCTGCGCAGTGTTGAGCGCGGCGCCCTTGCGGAGGTTGTCGCCGCACACGAAGAAGTCGAGACCACGGGCGTTGTCTGGCGACCTGCGCACCCGCCCCACCCAGGTTGGATCGGTGCCCACGACATCGGCCGGCGTCGGGAACTCCCCGTCCTGCGGGTCGTCAGCCAGGACCACCCCGGGCGCGGTCGCCAGCACGTGTTGCGCTGCCTCGCGGCTGACCTCGCTGTCGAACACGGCGTGCACGGCGACGGAGTGCGTGGTGATGACGGGGACACGGACGCAGGTCGCTGACACCTTCAGGTCAGGAAGACCCAGGATCTTCCGCGACTCGTCGCGGATCTTCAGCTCCTCCGAGCTCCAGCCGTCCTCCTTCAGCGAGCCTGCCCACGGGACGACGTTGAGGGCGAGCGGCGCGGGGAACGGGCCGAGGTCGCCGACCACCCCGCGCAGATCTCCCGCGCGCTGGCCGAGGGAACGGGTACCCGCGACGCTGCCGAGCTGGGCGTACAGCGTGTCGATGCCCGCCTGCCCGGCCCCCGACGCCGCCTGATAGGAGGCCACGACCATCTCCCGCAGCCCGAACGCTCGGTGCAGCGCGCCGACGGCGACGATCAGGGACAGCGTGGTGCAGTTGGCGTTCGCGATGATGCCGCGGGGCCGGTTCGCGGCCTGCTCGGGGTTGATCTCCGGAACGACGAGCGGGACGTCAGGATCCATGCGGAACGCGGCGGAGTTGTCGACGGCAACCGCACCGCGGGTTACCGCCAGCGGGGCCCACTGCGCGGAGACGTCGTCCGGCACATCGAACATCGCGACGTCGGCGCCGTCGAAGATGGCCTCGGACAGCGCGGCCACCTCCACCTCAACCCCGCGGACGCGGCGCTTGGTCCCGGCCGAGCGCGGCGACGCGGCCAGCCGTATCTCGCCCCAGACGTCCTCGCGCATGGAAAGCAGGTCGAGCATGACCGTGCCGACCGCGCCGGTGGCCCCGATCACGGCCAGCGTCGGCTTGCGGCCGGGGCTCACCGTCCGGTCCCCCCGTAGACGACGGCCTCCACCTGATCGGCCTGCAGGTCGAATGCCTGATGCGCCGCGGTCACCGCGGTATCGACGTCGTGCTCGTCCACGACAACCGAGATCCGGATCTCGGAAGTCGAGATCATCTCGATGTTGACACCCGCCGCGGCGAGCACGCTGAACAGCTTCGCGCTGACACCCGGGTGCGAGCGCATCCCCGCGCCGATCAGCGACACCTTCCCGATCCGGTCGTCGTAAAGCAGCGATTCGAACTCGACCTCGCCCGCCAGGCGCTGCAGCCGCGACATGGCCGCCTGCCCATCGGCTCGCGGAAGCGTGAAGGAGATGTCGGTGCGGCCGGTCGCGGCGGCGGAAATGTTCTGCACGATCATGTCGATGTTGATCTCCGCGTCAGCGATGGCGCTGAAGATCCGCGCCGCTTCGCCGATCTTGTCAGGTACGCCGACAACGGTGATCTTCGCCTCGCTCCTGTCGTGCGCGACGCCGGAGATGATCGGTTGCTCCATTTCGCCTTCCCTGATTCCCGCTTCTTGGCCGCGCGCTGGCAGGCCCGCCCTCACCCAGGTACCCGGCCGCTGGCTGAACGAGGAACGGACGTGGATCGTGATGCCGTACCTGCGCGCGTACTCGACACATCGCAGATGCAGGATCCTCGCGCCGCACGCGGCCATCTCCAGCATCTCCTCGTAACTGATCAGCGGGATGCGCCGGGCAGCGGGCACGATCCGCGGATCAGCGGTGAACACCCCGTCCACGTCGGTGTAGATCTCGCAAACGTCCGCGCCGAGCGCGGCGGCGAGCGCCACGGCGGTGGTGTCCGAGCCGCCTCTGCCGAGTGTGGTGATGTCCTTGCTGCCCTGGGACACGCCCTGAAAGCCGGCCACGATCGGGATGGCGCCATCGGCGAGCGCACTGGCGATCCGGCCGGGAGTCACGTCGATGATCCGGGCCCGCCCGTGCGCCGAGTCAGTGATCACCCCGGCCTGCGACCCGGTGAACGACCGGCCCTGGTACCCGAGGTTGCCAATGGCCATCGCGAGCAGCGCCATCGAAATCCGCTCGCCCGCGGTGAGCAGCATGTCGAGTTCCCGGCCGGGTGGCAGCGGGCTGACCTGCTGTGCAAGATCGAGCAGCTCATCTGTGGTGTCGCCCATCGCGGAAACCACTACGGCGACGGAATTGCCTGCCTTTCTTGCCGCCACGATGCGCTGCGCGACCCGCTTGATACCAGCCGCGTCTGCCACCGACGAACCGCCGTACTTCTGTACGACGAGCCCGCCGCC
>Ga0137384_10005412_pt1 | contig 10245 bp, 8 predicted proteins | sample SagtaG_2_FD_104922 | JGI IMG/M metagenome (GOLD analysis project Ga0137384, IMG submission 104922) | Vadose zone soil microbial communities from Sagehorn Ranch, Mendocino, California, USA - Sage2_R_60_16 metaG | ecosystem: Environmental > Terrestrial > Soil > Vadose zone | place: USA: California...
GACCTTCGATCTGGTGGAACATGGCCTCGTGCGTGGCATCGATGGCCTCGTTGCGATAGACTTTTCCAGGCACAACGACGCGTACCGGCGGCGGCATCTGCTTCATGACGCGCACCTGCATGGGTGAGGTATGCGTACGCAGCAGGATCTGACCGGGCGCGACCCAGAAGGTATCCTGCATATCGCGCGCTGGATGGTCGGCAGGAATATTGAGGGCCTGGAAATTATGGTAATCGGTCTCCACTTCTAAGCCCTGCACGATATTGAAGCCCATTTTCACAAAGATCTGGGTGACCTCCACGATGACGCGGGAGATAGGGTGCATATGGCCGGTGGGCGTGGCGCGTCCGGGCAGCGTCACATCGATACGCTCCTGCTCTAACGCTGCCGTCAGTTCACGCTGTTTCAGCGTCTCGCGCTTCTCCGCCAGTTGCCGTTCCAGGTCTGTTTTGACCGCGTTGATCTTCTGTCCCACGACGGGCCGCTCCTCTTTCGTCAGCTTTGGCATGACGGCAGAGATATTTTTGAGTTCGCCGCGATTGCGTCCCAGGTAGCGGGTATCCCATTCATCCAGGTCGGTGGAAGAACTGATCGGCTCCAATTCTTCAATGGCACGGGCACGCAAGGCATCCAGGCGATCCAGTAAATCCTCAAGTTGTCCAATCATAACAATCTCACTCTTCATTTCCAAAAAGCAAAAAAACCGACACACAACGTCAACAGGACGAAGTTGTCGGTAGTGCAAGCTCCGTGGTACCACCCATTTTGGATTGAGGCAAGCCATCACAGTAGTAGATCAGGCTCAACAATCCCACTCGTTTGTCTGATAACGGAGACGATCCGGGGCTGCCTTTTCAATCTCTCACAAGAAAGTTTCAACAGCCAGCTCCAGGGTGAACTTCGGCGAATGGTCCCGCAAAAGGGCTTGCAGTCGGTGGCCCCTTCTCCCTGAGCGATCCCTCTACGCTTACTCTCCCTATCATCGCTTTTTGCGACATTTAAAATCAGGATAATGCACACTTGCACCCTTTACATTATGGTGATGTACATTGCATCCCTATACATTAGAGTAAAGTATACCAGATTGCCAACGAATTGTCGATAGGTCGATTTGATGAATTTCCCTCTTGAGATAGACAAAATGAGTGAGAAAGTTTATACTATGGGCATTATAATAGATGAGATCGATCTTGAATATAAGGGGAGCATATTTCTTATGGAACCACCCACCTCCAACACATACGTTTTTGACCCCGAAAGTCCAACCGAAATGGCACGCCTGATCAACCAGGATCGTGCGGTAACGCAAGCGATGGGTGGCCCTCTCTTAGGAATCACTGATCCATCCTCCCTCCACAACATCCTCGATCTCGGCAGCGGCCCTGGCGGATGGGCGCTGGATGCGGCCTTTGCCCTCCCCGAAGCTGACATAGAAGGCGTAGATATCAGCCGCACAATGGTCAGTTATGCCAACGCACGAGCACGCACACAGCAGTTGCCTAATGCATCATTTGGTGTAATGGATCTCACCCAACCACTGGAGTTTCCTGATGCCTCCTTCGATCTGGTGAGTGGGCGCTATCTTTTTCCAGTCCTCAAACGCGATGTCTGGTCCCCCTTTCTCAGTGAGTGCACCCGTGTGCTACGTCCTGGTGGTATCCTTCGTTTATCAGAATCACTTAATTTTGGGCACACGAGCAGCGCTGCATTCAATCGCTTAGGCTCTCTGATCATGCAAGCATTTTGCCAGGAGGGCTATGGATTCTCTCCCGATGGACTCACCTTCGGTGTTGATCACATCCTCCCAACCCTCGTGCGACAGCAAGGCTATCAACCAGTGCAACTGATGGCCCATCCCATTGATTTCACAGCGTTCTCGGCTGACACTTATCACAATGTCGAAATTATCGGCTATCAGGTCAAGCCTCGTCTAATCAAACTTGGACTGATTACCTCTGAGGCATTTGATGAACTCCTCCAGCAAACCCTCATCGACATACTGAGTGAGACCTTTTGCGGCCTGGGATATCTGTTCACAGTGCTCGGCCATAAACCACCTGCAAGCTAGCCTTTAATAACTGAAAAATAATGATATTATTGGTGTGCCTCCGGGATAAGCTTATCCCGGAGGCACACCAATAATATCATTGTAAATTTCCCACAAATGGACACTTCCTAATGCTGGGAGGAGGTCTGACGAGGAAATTGCGACACTTGCCAGGGCTGAAGCTCTTTTAAGCCCTTGATCCCGACCGGAACACCAATAGCGCCCAGGAGATCATCATACACCAGGTCGATGTCCTGATTTCCATTGATTACCATCAATTTATGCTGTCTTCTATAGTAATCAAGCAGATGAATGGTCTCACTGAAAAAGATATCCAGGCGTTTTTGTATCGCCTCACCGGTATCATCAGAGCGTTGATACAATGGACTCCCATCGAGATCACAGATACCAGAGACTTTCGGAGGAAGGCTATGAACATTATAGATGTGCTGATGAGCACGACAGATATAGCGACCGGCCAGCCGCTTGAGCAAAGCCTCGCGTGGAACCTCCAGATACACCACCTTATCGATACGCTGTCCAACACGTTGTAAGTCATGATCTAAAGCCTGAGCTTGAGCCATAGTACGCGGGAAACCATCCAACAGAATGCCAGGGGCACCTTTTAGCTCCGAAAGACGCTCTAAGACCATTGCCAGCGTAATTTCATCAGGAACCAGTTCACCCTTATCCATAAATGTTTTCGCCCTGAGACCTAACGAGGTTCGCTCGCCCAGAGCCTTACGAAAGAGATCACCGCTGGCAACATGACACATACCAAGCGTCTGCGAAAGTTTATCCGCCTGCGTGCCTTTGCCCGATCCCTGTGCACCGATAAGAATAATGTTGTTCATGCTTTCCTCCATCGAAAGTTCGCCTGGCCTCACCATTGAGAACCTACGAACTGCTACCTCATAACTATACAGATCCCATAAGAGCACCTTACAAACAGTGCACACCATGCGGATCTACATAATTACGCCATAGGATATCAGTCTATATCATATTATACCTGGAAAAGGTCACAATATGCACCCCCTCTACTGAAATCTTCAAAAGGATCAAGCAAGGCTCCATCCTTCTCATTACTTCCGAAGGGATTTCTTTTCCTCACAGATGACATCATACTTCCGACTATTGCTGTAAGCAGCATAGGAGAGCAGCATCTCACTCACTTCACAAAACGAGGTACGCCTCTCTCGATCTACTCACAGTACTGTAAAAAAAGACAGAGATCAGAGCAATTTATTAAAAAGTGTGGGCAAGACCACTCTCATGAGGAAAGATGCAACACAGGTATCTTCAAAAAATTATGGGGTGGTATAGTAGGGGTAGGGTTGAACCCTACCCCTACTAATAGGATGGTATAGTAGTGGTAGGGTTCAACCCTACCCCTACTATACCACCCCATCTTGCTACTGTCTACAAATGTGGAAAGTCTTTTTTGCACCAACGAGAACTTGACATTCAATATTTTATATGTTATTTTCACCTATGTAGTAATCATATAGGTGAGAATAACATATGTATGCAGAGATAGTCATTCTGGCAACGCTTAGAGCGAGGCCACAGCACGGCTACGAAATCAAAAAGAGTGTTGAGCGATCACTGGGTGGCAAGGTTTTGCTCAATAATAAGGTGCTCTATCCAGCACTCAAGCGCTTTGAAGAGATGGGCGCGGTACAGCGCGAAGTGGAGCGTCAGGAAGGCAAACCAGACAGGCACATCTACCAGATCACCGAGCGCGGAACAGAAATCTTGCAGGCCCTTTTGCAAGACTTCTCACCAGATTTGTTACGCAGCGATGCTGAATTTCTGGTGCGCGTAGCCTTCTTTCATATGTTGGAGCCGGAGATACGTCTTGAGATCCTGCGAATACGCGCAGAACTGGTCACCAAACACCTGGCTCATTCTCAAGGATTGGAGGCATTAACCCAACAGCACATGCCGCCTGATTCGTATGCCATGCGCGTGCTTTTGTTTCATGAGCAGCAGCAGCAACATGAGCTTGAATGGATTCAGACGCTGATGCAAGAGATACAGCGCGATCAAGAAAGGTAAGGGAAATATGAGCAACCTGGAAACCATCCTCTGGCAGAGTGGCAGAAGCGATGATACACCATTACCACCATTGGTGAGCGAGCAGGGTGACGGATCACGTTTTTTTGTGGAACAGTATCGCAAACTGGGACCAATTTTCCGTTTGCCTCTGCCGGAGAAGCCATTGATCGTGATGGCGGGGCCAGAGGCCAATACCTTTGTGACCCGCCACGAGGATGAGTTTTTCACAACGCAGGAACAGTGGGCAGCATTCGATACAACGATCAACGCAACAAAGATCAGCAAGGCGCGAGACGGTGAGGCCAATCGCCAGCGTCGTGCAAAGACGAGCCGCAGCTATTCACGCGCTCGCGTGCTCGACCAGTTGCCGCGCATGGTAGAGATTACGCAAGAGTTCACATTATGGCAACCTGAAGAGAGCATTGCAATCCTGCCAGGCATGCAGCGCGTTGTCGCTGAGCAACTGGGTCAACTGCTGGTCAATTACAGCGTGGGCGATTACCTGCCGGACTTTGTGACCTACCTGAACACGGCGATCACCAGTTCATTCGGCATGGGCCAATCTTCGGGCATTACGCCGTCATCGCCCGAATTTCAACGCGTGCAAGAGCGGGCCTATGAGCTGGGGCGCGCTATTCTAGCAGCCCATCGCGATCCGGCCAATGCCGACAGGAAACCTGATCTGCTCGATGATAAACTGGCAGAAGCAGCCAGAGAGCCAGAGCGCTTTCCAGATCAGTACCTGGTACGATCCAGTCTGGGTCCATTTCTCGCCGGGCTGGATACGGTCGCCAACAGCACCAGCTTCCTGTTCTACGCGCTGCTCAAAAACCCGGATGTGTTGCAGCGCGTTGTCGCCGAAGTAGATATAGCGTTTGCTCAGGGGTCACTCACCTGGGAAAAGCTGAAAGAGATGCAGGCGTTACACGGTGCCGCGATGGAGACGCTACGCCTCTATCCGGTTGCTGGCGGGCATAAGACACGCGTGGCACATCCATTCACCTTCGCTTGCTTTCTTGTAGAACATGTCAATGAAGTGTTTGTAGCGATGACTGTCCCACACTTTTTGCCAGAATTATTCCTCAATCCAGAAACGTTTTATATTGATCGCTATCACGAGCCGCGTAACGAGCATCGTCAGCGTGGAGCCTATGCGCCCTTTGGCCTGGGCGATCACACCTGCCTGGGAGCCGGTATCGCCGAGCTCCAACTGATGGTGATTCCTGCCGTCATCTTGCACAGTTTACAGTTAGAACTGGACCCGCCCGATTATCAGCTCACCATCGTGCACGATCCTACTCCATCACCTGGCAAACAGTTCAAAATACGGGTTGTGGCGCGACGGCAAGATGCATAGGTGCATAAAGAAGGGAATGTTCCTTATGGCTCCATCAACAGAGAAGAAGCCTATCAACTTTGATCAGTGGGCACCAACCTACGACAGATCCAGGAATCAACGCTTTTACGGCAGCATCCATCGCACCGTCTTGACGTTCGTTGCAAGCCACATACAACCGAACACGCTGCTCGATCTGGGCTGTGGGACAGGCCGACTCCTGTATGCAGCAAAGCAGCGCTGGCCCGATGCCATACTCACTGGTATTGATCCATCAGCGAAGATGGTGGAGGTTGCACGCCGTTCACTCCCGGATGCCACGTTCTTTGTTGGTCAGGCAGAAACTCTACCTCTGCCTGACTCTTCAGTCGAGATGGTCGTGAGCACCGTCTCGTTTCACCACTGGCGGAATCACCTGGCAGGACTACGGTAAGTGGCGCGAGTGCTGCGGCCAGGAGGATTCGTCTTCCTGGCCGATGTGTCGCCGCTGACCTGGTTATCCCTATGGTTGTTGCGCCATCCACGATCTCAGACCCCTGCCGAGATGAGAATCTTACTGCGAGATGCGGGATTGCAGTTGCTCTTTCAACGCTTTGCAGTGGCGGGTTCTGTTCTTGTGACAGCAGGAAAGCTTCCAGAAGAGAAAAAATAAAATAATCCGGGTCAAATGGTTTAAAAACATGATGATCCTGGAGGATACTTTCTCCTTGTGGATATCTCCTTCCCAGACTGGTTGGTGCAAGTTTTTCGCATGAAGCGCTTTCATAGCCCCTCTCAGCTACAAACGCTCTTCACCCAGGCGGGATTACCTGTCCAGACGCAGCAAATACTCGCCTCGCGCAGATGGCTTGCCACCGTTGGAAAGAAATGAGGGATGGAGCAATAAGATAGAGGAGGAAGAGGCGCGGTCATGGTAATCGCGCCTCTTCCTCCTCTATCTTATTGTTGCGATCTCCTTAAAGCTCTATCCTACTGAAAATTCGGCTCCGACATCGATGCAATACAGGCAGAGTTCGGTTTCATGGTTGGCTGACTCAGAAAATCGACCATAATGGTATCGGGACAGTCAGCGGTATAGAAGACGCCGTGACCGGTCGCAGGGAACAGGTAGAGGAAACTATTGTTCAGCGTATGCTGCGCCATCTGTGCATTTGAAAAAGGCGTGATCGGATCATACTCTCCCGATAAGATCAAGGTCGGCAACGAACTGGTAACAGGCTGCTTCTGAATCGAGGGCACGGTCTGCTGTCCCCAGATCTGACAGACATCATAACTATCTTGAAGAGCCGCGAGCAAACCGGCACGAATCTCCGGGCGCGCCACACTCGCAGCCGTCACCAGATCCTGCGGCTTCAGGAAGGCCAGGTCCTCTCCGCACTCAACCGAATAATACATGCCATCGCTGATGCCACCCTGGAGCTCAATATAGCCATAGTACTGTGAGATGAGCTTGTAATTCCCATCATTGATCTGCATGATCGTCTCCGGCAAAAGAGGGATGAGACGAGTGACATACATTGCGCTGAACAACCAGTTTGCCAGCCCATCGCCATTGAGCTGAATGGGGCCATATTTCGGGTCCTGGAAAGAGATCGGATGAGCATTCATACGCGTCACGAGTTGATAAAAGACGCTTTCCACCTGGGGATAGGCACTATAACAATGGACATCTTTAGCACACCCGGCAAAGAGCACATCATAGGCGTGCTGCGTCACAGCGGGCAGTGCTGTAAAGAGATTGCTCTGCGTCGGAACGGTCGAATCGAGAATTACACTGCGAATATCTCCAGGAAAGAGACGCATAAAGGTCAGCGCCAGGCGTGTGCCATACGAAACGCCGTACAGATTCACCTGATCATATCCGAGAGCATGGATCAGAGCATCTACATCAGTCGCGTTGGTAATTGTTGTATACGAGTTCAGATCAATCCCTGACTGTACCAGGCGATCACGGCACTGTTTGGCAGCCTGGACATACATTTTATTCTCCTGCCCATAGGTCATGGTCTGATCCGCCGTACTGTTAGAGAGATCCGAAAACTCGTGACAATCGAGAGCAGGGCGCGAATAGCCGGTGCCGCGCTGATCCAACAAGATGAAAGTGTGGCCTAACGTGACATCGTTCAGATTACTGGCAGTAATATAAGGTCCAAAATCACCCAGCGCACCGCCACCAGGGCCACCGGTAAGGTAGAGATCAGGAATGCCAGAAGGATTAGTGGAGCCTTTAAAGACGGCAACGGCGAGTTGAATGGTTCTACCACGAGGCTGATCACGCTTCTCAGGAACCGTCAGAAAACCACAGGTGACATCTTTTCCTTCTACGATACCATCGCCGGGACTAAAAGGACAGGGAGACGTTTGAAAGGTGCCCTTGTAGGCTGCCGTCGCTGTGGCGTTTAATTTTGTAGAGGCCGTTTGTGTGGCGGTGGCTTGAATATTTCTAGTGCTGCTTTGCTGGAAAAAAAGGAACGCACCAGAACCAAGCAGAATTACCAGGACAGCCCCCAATCCAGCAACCACACCATACACCCATTTTTTGTACATATCCGGTCGCGGCTGCGGAGGACGAGGAGTGGGGGGCAGCATTACATACGGCTGCGGCGGAAAAGGTGATGGAGTCATTGGTGGCCGTGCGAATTGCGCCAGGCCAGCGGGAGGCAGCATCATCTCACTATGCCCAGGAGGAGTACCAGGTGGTACATTTTGCCCGTTACCTCCAGAGCTGGGCGGAGAATATTCATAATATGGCATAGAAGCATCTATCAGTGCGTAATCAGGATAGTCATCATATTTGATCTCGTTATCCGTCATGGAAAGCTCACCTTTCACCTTTGCAAAACAAGCGAAACATCTACACACGCCCATACATCTTATACCCTGCTATATTTCACATTGCTGTTAACCAGATCACAATAATTCTTCTGCAAGATACTTTTTTGAAAAGTCATGTCACTCACATATACGGGGATACGATACAAAATCGGACTACAACATGCTTTCTTGATACCCGTTTGAGTACCCCAACAATGCCTGCAGCTCTTTCTCGGATTGCTTGCTCAGCGGGATCATTGACCTCTGCCTCGCTTATTTTAGCACAAGCCTGACGAGGTCAAAAAAGTCCTTACCTGAAAGGCGACGAGACCACAGGCAAAGACTTCTGTAGCGAAATATTTGCTAATGCAATGGAGCTGAGATCAATGATGCATCAGGCAAGCAGATCCACCGCGATAGGGAGAGATGTAGCAGCCCAGCCGTCGAGATTGTCCTCGCTGGCCGAATATTTGTTATAGACGATCCGGCGGGCCATGGCGTCTTCATAGCTGTCGTGAACATCGCGAGCGTGACCAGAGAAGACCTGTGTGCCGATCCTGACACTTACCTGTGGGGTCTTGCGTACGTTCTTCACCCAATCGGCCTGCTCGCGTCCACCTGAGAGCATGTACAGCGTTGTATTATTGAGGGCAAACCAGATTTCTATGGTGTGTGAACGCCCAGTGCGGCGTCCCATGGTCGTCAGGTAACAAAAGGCTTCCTGAGCCAGATTTTTGAGATTATTTTCCATCGTGTTTCCTTTTTGAGTGAGCAAAACAAATTTCGCGAATCCCTTCATTTTTACCAGATCTTTTTCTGCTGTGCACTGTCCTCCTGAACAGGTTTTGCCCACGAGAGAGGCCGAATGCTTGCCGAAACTAGCTTGCATGGCGTAGAATTTATCAACACCTCGACAATGAATGACCGGGAAGGCAGCATACCGATGCAGACAGATCCGACGCCTTACATAGATATGAATGCACTGATCGAACAACTTCTATCAAGAATACAGGAGGTTCTCGGCAAGAAGCTGGTCGGTCTCTATCTCTATGGATCGCTTGTCACCGGAGATTTCGATCATGGAAGTAGCGATATTGACCTATTAGCAGCTATCTTATCTGATATTGATGAGGAAGAATTTGCTGCCTTACAAAAAATGCATGATGACTTCGTGCACAAAAATAAGCAATGGAATGGTCGAATTGAAGTAGCCTATCTTTCTGTAGCCGGATTAAAAACCTATAGATCGCAGTTGAGCAAGATTGCAATTATCAGCCCAGGTGAACCATTTCACATAAAAGAAGCCGGGAACGATTGGCTGATAAACTGGTATACAGTGCGTGAAAAAGGTATTGTGCTCTACGGCTCCTCGCCAAAAATGCTCATTGATCCTATCTCAAAAGATGAATACCTCCATGCAGTGCAAAGGTTCATAAAAGCCTGGTGTGAGCGGATACAGCAGATCCACTTACGACCATCGCAAGCTTATGCAATCTTGACGATGTGCAGAGCGCTCTACACGCTTAAAAATGGTGAGATGGTTTCAAAAAAACAGGCAGCTTTATGGGCAGAGAAGGAATTGCCTGAATGGTTCTCATTGATTCAGCAGGCTCTTTTCTGGCGTGAAGCATGGCGTAACGAGCACGTAGATCATGATGCAACGCTCCCAGAAACGTTACGCTTTGTCCATTTTGTAATCAGCTTGTGTGATAATATTCCTGATGTTTCCAGGCCTGATTCGGACCATCACCCTATCATTTAGCTTGACCAAACGCCTTCAACCTACTATACTGCAATCACAAAAAGCATATTCGTGTAGAAAGAAGAGTAGAGGTAGAGGACTCATGCAGCCACTCCCTTCCATTGAGCAGCCCCAGTTTACTACACTTTCCGCATTCGCTTTGCGCCTGGTACAGGCATATACATCCTGGCGAGATCCTCGCTCAGGCGAAGATGCCTTCGCTTATTTTCGCCATAGCCCACGACA
>Ga0137384_10005414_pt1 | contig 10245 bp, 10 predicted proteins | sample SagtaG_2_FD_104922 | JGI IMG/M metagenome (GOLD analysis project Ga0137384, IMG submission 104922) | Vadose zone soil microbial communities from Sagehorn Ranch, Mendocino, California, USA - Sage2_R_60_16 metaG | ecosystem: Environmental > Terrestrial > Soil > Vadose zone | place: USA...
CCCGTTTGGAGCAGGAATACCCTTTTCTGTTAGCATATGAGCCATTCGAGCAACAGGTATACGAAGTTTGCACCATTGAAACATTCCTTTAACATACTTCATTTCAGGCTCAAAAATGACATAATGAGCTTTCGGGACAATTATCATTTCTCCCTGCCACTCCATTTGTTTGTCCTGCCAATGATACCCATATAAAGGCCGTGAACCTGGAAGAAGCGCACCTTTCTTAATAACTCGTCCATGAATACCACGCTGTGTGCGTTCCCTAATTTTATTTAATTCCTCTTCTGCCATCTTTCCCCAAAACCAACGGGCCATTTGGGAAATGAAATCATTACGGTCTGTCCGTTCCTCAATTTTGAGCGAATAGACAATGACACCATAATGACGAAGTTCCTGTATCATGAATTCTTGAATGACAACATCTCTCCCAAAACGGTCAAGTTCCGAAATATAGAGGTAGTCGAACTCATGACGTTTCGCACAGACAAGCATTTCCTGTATACCATCTCGGTCTCTCCAATATTTACCTGCGCCGCTTAATGTATCAGTAAAAATGTGTTCTTCCTTTACCACTCCGCCGTCTTTAACAATTTGGGCGCGGGTTGCATCAAGTTGATCTGATAGAGAAGTGCCTTTACGCTGGCTATCTTCATCGCTTATTCTTCGATAGATAGCACACCGACGAATTTTTTGAGGCATGAGAAACTCCCATTCTGTAGAATGGGCATACTGAGAGGTAGTAAGCAAAGTCCAACTCCTTTTGCTTTTTCAAGAGTTGGACATGATGGTGATTTCGAGGCTATTTTGTGGTAAAATAGTATTAATCGCATCCAAGCCAACTCTTGAGATACGGGAGGGGATGGTTGACTGCGCTAACAGCAATCATCTCCGTTTTTCTTTTTACTTCCTCTAGTATACCCTGAAACGTCAACAAAAATCTATCCTTTTTGGCTCAACTACAAAAACTCACTACATAACGAATAATTTGATGTGGATGTAAATGCTGTCTTTTGGAAGTTTCGTATCATCTCCCCATGAAATAGACACTTGCTCTACTCCTGGCAATGATACAAGTACATGCATCGCTGATTGTTTCGTCTTCCCTACTATCAGTTCCTTTATATGCTCCTGCGCTTTCTGAGAAATGCCGTAAATCCACGTTCCCTGCGCTTGGAATGATAAGAACACTAGGTTGGGGTGTTGCGTGACAGTTGGTTGTTTAACCGATACGTGGATTTCTCCAAATACGCTATATCCTGATCCAAGTTTTTTGAGTGCCTGGGTAGTGAGTAGTTGCGCTGCTTTCGTTGCTAATACATGATTGTCATACGCGACTGCGCTGCACGTCTTGGACACTGTTACCGTTACCTGGTTCGCTTCATCTCCAACGTGGTGATTAGGTGAAACGGTTTCAGAACACAGGGGGTGTAAGAGTGCTTCGTTTTGTTTGGTTTGTACTGCTAAAGCTCCTTGCATACTTACATCAAGTGAGGATTTAAGCGTTATTGCAACATTTGTGATATCTGCCTTTGCAACAGTTTGATAATTTCGCTCGTCCTGACCATTGTAAAATTGGCTATTTCTGACCAATAGACCGTTATTGATAGCGATATCAATATCCCCTGCTTGGATGTTGCCTTTACTTCCTGCCAGTAGTGCCTGGGCGGTTACTGTAAGAGTTCCATAACCTGAGCCTGGGTTTCCTGGCGGTATTGTTGCATCTTGAGTTGTAACTATCTCAACTCCGTCCTGTCCAGTATAGACTGTTCCACTTGCTATGAATTGCTGCGTAAATAAGCCGTTAAAAAATGTTACTGTACCAGTCGCGTTTTTCGCGTCCTGGTGGCCGCGTCCGGTTGTTGCAACTGTTTGAGATTGGCTTATGGTGATGGGCTGTAAGAGCCTTCCTAGCTGCAATGTGCCTGCAAGAGATACTTGTTGCGATTTTGGAATGATCGTTACTGTCGCAATTGGCGGGTTTTGGAGTAGGTATACTTGAAATATGATACTGGCAAGCATAGGAATACAGCAAAGAAGGACAATACAAAGTGTCACACACTCAAATGGTTGTTGTTTCGGGATCGCGGTATCACTGTCAACTTGACTTGTAGCGGGTGGGGGTTCGCTGTCTATAACGTTAGATTGATCCTCTTCAACTTCCTCATGCTCCCTGACAATCAGCACGTAAATATCTTGTACCGCGTCCTGTGAAGTCTGCGGGTTGGTATCCTGGCTCTGCTGATCTTCATTATCCATCTTCGCTAAAACTTGCCTGATCTCATCTTTGTAGCTCATTTACACTAGTCCCTTGACCTCTCCCGCTCTTGCTGGCCGGAATGTGCCATTATCATTTATCATCACTAATGTTTGGTCTTGTATGCGGATCAGCATATCCGGTTTCTTATCTCCGTTTACGTCGCGGAAACTCAAAGTGACAGGGGTAAGGTCTTCGCCATCTCCAAAGAGGGTGGTGATTTGGAAGGTTCGCTCTTTTGTGCTGTCTTGTCCTGGTATTTCAATCACCTGGACATGTCGATAGAGATTGATCGCAATAAAATGAGTAGGATTTGCTGCTGAGTCAGAATGTGCAACAATAGCATCAACTTGGTAGGTTCGCGGGCGGCCATAGGTCAGGTCATCTTTTGTGGTCTGTATCCACGTTCCCGCGCTTGAAAGAAGCAAAAATAACGCTGCCATTGCCAGCATCCCAACGCCTAAATATAAGAGTGGGTGGATATGTCGTTTGGATTTGGGTGCTGCTTCTATCTCATCGGTATATCTATCTTGCTGTGGGGGCGGGAGTTGTGCTTGTCTGCTCTTGCGTTTGGGTATGTCAACATACCGGACGTGGTAGCGTGTGTTTCCGCTCTGGTATATCTGCTCTGGCGATACCTGATACCGTCTCGCGCTGGTTGGTAGGCGGGTTTGATAATATTCATCACCTTCTTCAAGATCGTAGTCATTCCCTGCATCATCAACATTTGCTTCATACATTGCCTGTCTGCGGGCTGCGGCTTCAAGTTGTACTCTTGTGGGGATTTTTCGCGCTGGTCGGGGTTCTGAATAGTAAGTCGTCATGCGCTCACCTGGCTTTCTTGAGGTTCTTCATGCCGTTCGCAAAGCATTGCAATTGCTGTATCATCCTGGGGATGTCTGGCGATACAACGGGGACAAAATATCTTAACTGAGCAATCAGTACAGATGGTGCATCCGGCTAAATCCCATTCCCGTAAGGTATGCCCTAAGATTTCGCAATCATTACCAGTTATTGAGTACGTGATTGCGGTTTGTAGAGGAATTACTTTCGTTTTTCTCCGGCGTTTGGGTATCCTCTCTCCCCATAGGTCTAACATTGCTCTGCCTTTCTAAATAAATCGAAATGCTCTCACTAAGGTAACTATAACATACTATATCAACTTTTATCAACACTTACGTTTCAAATTAACAAATATAGACACTTACGTATCCTTTGACGGATGATATACATATGCGTATAATCCAGTCAACATATCAACACTAAAGGAGTCCTGCGTCATGGCAACAAGCAAGGGGGATGAGATATTAACAACAAAAGAAGTTGCAGACGAACTAAAAGTTTCAGAACGGCGGGTGCGAAAATGGATTAGAGACGGTGATTTAGTTGCTACAGACTTAGGGCGTGATTATCGTATTTATCGTAGAGATTTAGAAGATTTCATCAGTAAACGTCGGACGAAAAACAACTGATATTTTTAACTGATATGATATTATTTCAACATAATTTATAGCCTCTAGTATCGGCACAAGCGGGGGTGCTGCATGACCTTCTCAGTTCTTGGCATTGATACCCAAACTGGACAGCGTATCGAAATTCCGCAAGCATCACGTCGGCAAGGAACATATATCATCGGTGCGAATGGAACAGGGAAAACAGGATTGATTGAAAATCTTGTGATCCAAGATATTCAGCAAGGCTTAGGCGTTGGACTGTTAGACCCGCATGGTGATCTTACACAAGCAATACTCTCAAGAATAACGGATACCCGTGAAAAAGATGTGATCTTTTTGGACATTGCAGATGAAGACTTCCCGTTTGGCGTTAATCTCTTTTCCTGTAGTAATCCAAGTAGTCTTAAAGCTGTGCAATATGTTGTTGACCAGGTGATGCATATTTTTGATAAGCTCTTTGATGTAGACAGCTCCACTCCCTTGCTTTCAGAATATCTTCGAAACTGCACACATACACTTGTGGTCAATCCTGGGTATACAATGGCTGATATTCCGTTGCTTTTGCTCAATAGTGAGTGTCGCAAGAAACTCGTTTCCGGTGTTACTGACTCTGATGTGCGTCTCTTTTGGCAAACCTACGACCAAATGAAGCCAAGTGAACAGCGTGAGGAAGCGGCTTCAACACTTAGACGAGTGAGAGAGTTTTTGCAACCCTTATCCCGCAATATTGTCGGGCAAGCCAGCACAACCATTAACCTTCGCTCTGTGGTGGATGAGCGAAAAATTTTACTAGTGAAACTTGACGCTCGGCTTCCATCAGTGACAAGTCTCATCGGTTCGGTGATTATTGCACAGTTGCTAAATGCTGCCTACTCTCGGATTGATCTTGATGTAACAAAAAGAAAACAGTTTAACGTCTATGCAGACGAATTTCAGCGATTTGCGACTGAAGATTTTGCAACGCTGTTGACTGAAGCGCGAAAGTTTGGCATTGCCACAACGATTGCCCATCAAATGAGAGAACAGCTAGACGCGCAAAATAGAGGTGCAACCCTCAATGTTGCTAATCTTGTGATGTTCAAGATTAGTGGGAAAGATGCTGATGAATTAGCAGGAGAGTTTGACAGCACTCCCCCGCCACCGGAAATTATTGGTCAAAAGCCGATTTACTCACCGAAACGTGACGTGGTAGATCATTTGGTAAAAAATGGTCATAAAAACCCTGCGGTCAACAGCTTTGCATCAACGTACCTTGTTGGTTTAGACGACGTGCTAAAACGATATGCAACCAAAGAAAAAATTGACTGGATGGATCACACAAGCTTTTTTGAAGAAAGTTTTCTGGCTGTTGCTGATCTGAGAGAGGGTATCCATGAACTGAACAATACACTCTATGCGTGCATGGTTGACCATGACGCACAGAAACCAATCTCCCCCTATACACTTCTTGCTGCGTCCTTCTGCTTTAAGTTTACGCAAGGTATTGGACTTGGCATGGGGTTATTACTTGGAAAGGGTTATAATGTCGAGTTAAAACACCGATTTAAACCGAAACAAATAACCCTTGATCTTTGTCAACCAAATGTTTTTTCTCACTTGGAAGAGTTAAAAGCGCAAGTATCAAAACAAGATAAATTTAATCAAGCTATCGCGTTTCTCCGCTCGCTCCGCTCTGCAATGGATGTGTTAGCGATAGACCCGATTTTAATTGATACGGGTCAGCATGAACCAATATACGATAAACCACGAAGCTATCAAGATGTACAAAACGAAATAGCAACGAGGCTTGCGAATTTACCGAAATTCACTGCAAGGATAAAGATGATTGGAGCAGATGACAAGCCCGTTGAGCATACAGTAAAAACAGTAATACCTGAACGGGGATTTCGAGGAATTACGTTGCAAGACAGGATAGACAGAATACGGGCGAATAATAGACAAGACGGGTACTGTCGGAAGCGTTCAGATGTTGAAGAAGAGATTAGGATACGACAAGAGCAATGTAGTGAACCGTCTTCACTCAGAAAGCCAATCGAACCGCCAGAAGAACCACCAGGATCACCTAGACGAAAAAAAATCAATTAGCAATTTCTCGGCGTCAAGCTTCGTAATGTAATATTATCGGTAACCATACATCTAATGACTAAGCGAGAGTTTCTATCACGATGATGTTTTATCCAGATGAATTTCTAGCCATATATTTCCGTCTCCATCATCTCTTAAAGCATACCCATCTATATGACCATTCTCACGGGCAACCATATAGAATATAAAATTGCCGTTACTCTCATAATTATCTATAGGAAATATCGACCATATCCCTGGAATATTGGTTTCCATTCCGTCTTGCCTAAAAATTATCTGCCAATTTGGGTCTGAAAAATTATGGACTATAGTACCTGTTATGGAATACGTATCATCAGAAGGAAAATTTGGTGCAATATGCTCAAAACTTCCAGCGAAACTACCGTCTGGATTTATAGTAGCAATTTTCAATATTCCTTGCCCGTCATCGGCACACCCACACCCCAAAGATGATCCTTTCCACGTTTGACCAGCGGCGAATGTGTTTTCCTGAGTGGGCGGTACTGGTGTTATTTCAGGTGTTGGTGTTATACCTGTTCCAGTCTCGGTATTAGAAGCGTTTAACTGAGTATGAGTACCTGCCCATAATGAGATTGAATAGATCGCCACTGCAATAACAAGAATAACTGCGACAACAGAAATAAACCAAGCAATACCAACACCACTCCTACCAGTGGGGGTAGGAGTATGCGGTACATGTTGAGGTGGTGAGGAAGAGGGATGAGCGGGGGTTATTTCCTCTAGTGAGGGATCAGGACGGAAACTTGGTCTATCATACATACCTCACCTCTTCCTCATTTAAGCTCTAGTGTAACCACTGACCAAGAAGACACCAGATGCCCCGATTGGGTGCTGTTAGGATCACACCAATGACAATAGGATCGCGTTTGGGAGTGCTCCGTACTATTGTTGGCTCTGGAATAGGCTGGAACGTAGGTCGAGCAAATTGCTCTTCACCCCAAAGCCAGTAGGCAAAAGGAACTCCTTCTGCCTCAGCAGCCCGAATACGGTGGTAGACACTTTGTGGTACGTCATATGTCTGTGTGCCCATGCGCGATAGTATCCAGTCTATGCCGTCATAACTAAACCGCACCTGTTGGCTTGGCACATCTCGCGTACCCAAGATTGGAATATTCAGCCGATGAAGGACTGGTTGCCAACGTGCTAAAGTAGCCTCTTCGTTACGTGGATCAGTATACTCATACAGATTTTTGTTAGAAGCTATCCCAAGGTTATAGGGACGTTCCCTGGTTGCGACTAGTTCCCGAAGACGAGCCAGCTCGTCTGAGTTCATAGCCATGATGACTGTCTCCTTTTATTGCAAAGACCGATAGAAGAGATGCGTTACAGAAGCTCTACAAGTTGACTGCTTGATTGCCTTGCATATAATATAATCTGAAATGAGAAAATATGCAAGATACACTAATTACCTTTTATCTTTGTGCAGCCTGTTTTATATGAGGAATTTGACCTCGAACAATTGGTTGTAGTTCTCTGACATCTAATTTCCCTGTTCTGCCAACTTCAACGGGTTCACTATCTCCTGGCAGGTACTTCGCTCTAACCAGAAAACCAGAAAAACCATCTTCTGTTCTATATGAACTGATTGAAAGATTAAAAGGATTGACTAAAAATGTGAATGGTTGATCGCCTATCCTTACTTTTTGCTTTTTTGTTATCGCTCCTTCCCATGCTAAAGAAAATATAGTATCAGTAGGTTGTTCTCCAAGTTCTGCACTAAACTCCCCTTTGCCTTCTAACGCTTCTCTGTTTACTTCACCTATTAATTCTCGTATACCTTGGTTTAACGGCGACTCTTTTATGCGTTTTCTCTGTCTAGTAATTGCTCCCAGCCTTTCTATCAAATCATCATTTTCTTTATTCATAATTTTTTTGTATATATCAAATTTCACTTCTAAAAGCAAGAGTAGCAACCATAAGCAAGCAGACAGGGTTAGGAATGTGCATTGACAGAAGGCAACTTTTCGGGTACTGTTTTGCACATGATAAGAATTTTTGTTCCAATACAACTGAAAAGAGGAATACAAAGATGTATGAGTCACCATACATGCTTTCAACCCGCGATAGCGATATTCTTGAAGCAGTCTATACGTTCCACTACCTCACCGTTCCCCAACTAACCAGATTGATCTACGGCACAAAATCAGACCACTTCACAAACGAGCAAGTAAAGAGGCTAACTGAGGCAGGCTATCTCTATCGCTTTCCCCTGCCGGACAGCAAACGGGGGAATAAGCAATTAATCGCTACTCTTGCCTCAAAAGGCATAAAACACTTAAAAGAGACTGGCAAAGACGGGTTGTATTTTCGTCCTGGCGATACTCCCCCCTCAATCCTCCATTTGCAGCATGAATTAGCAGTCAATGATTTCCTGATTAGCGCGTCGCTTCTTCCAAAGTGTGAACCTGCAATCACGTTGCATGGTCTCAAAACAGGCTGGCAATTATCGCATACTCCCTTAAAGGTTTCCGTAAGAGGTGAAAAAATCAGCGTTGTTGGTGATGGGTTTTTGGATTTCCGATACCTTGTCGGTAACGACACCTATCAAACTGCGGTCTGGCTGGAACTGGACAGAAATAGCGAATATAGTAAGCAACTGAAACGCAAAGTAAGAGGCTTAGTAACTGCCTTAATGAGTAAACACGCTGCTGACCTTTTTGGAACTGATCTTTTTACCATTGCGTTTGTGACAATGAGTGATGCAAGACTGCAAGCCATACGAACCTATGTCATGGAAGTGCTAACTGAGATGGAACGTATGCAGTATGCAAGCATGTTTCTGTTTACTTCCCTTTCGCAAGAAGTAGAGCCAAACATTTTTATCTCTCCGATGTGGCAAACACTCAACGGTATTACTCCTGTGCCGCTTCTTGATCTCTCGTAACTTTGGTATTCAGAACACTAGGTTGGGGTGGGCGCTCGCGGCGAGTAGAGCAACAACAACAAACAAAGAAAGCGGTAGATTGCAGTATTACCTATACTAAGCAAAGACAAGCGAGCGCAACGTTTCCTGTTCGTTGACAATAAAGCCGTTGGTTGGTAGTATCAAGTAACTTCCTTACTCCTGCCAAGTCTGACTTGGCAGAATAAAGAAACTACTTTTTCTCAATCCAGAGTTTGATAATCTTGTCTGCAAGCTCTGAATGACAAGTAAAGAGAATTTTGCTTCCATCCTCATCTGCGTAGTTCATGTTGTTGCTAGTTGAAAACAACTACTCAAAAATGCTATTCGAATTAACCAGTTAAGCGGTAAAAAAGTGTTAATCGAAATCGGTAGTTATTTACACTTTTTGTGCATTTTGCTACTCCAAAACCTTGCCATTTCCCCATTTCTATGGTACTCTTAAAATAGATATCCGCTCTAGTGAGCAGCTCGCTAGGGAAAAAAGACGAAGCTGCGTTTCAGGTATATTCGTACAGGTATGTTTGTCAAGGAATAAGAAGAAAGGAGATTTCTACTATGGCAGGCTCAGGTGAACCCTACCCTAATCGGCTCGTCACGTTCCTTGAGGTAAATTTCTCCCGAAATTGGTTCATCCCAAATGATCCATACACCTCTGATGGATTTGTCAAATGGGTATTATCCCAGGGGGACTCCGGTTCTATCAGCATTACCCGCTCGGACAGCAAAGTCCTGTCCTTTAATGTGACGGATGCTAGCTTTGCAGTCCAGACGCTGGGGAATGTCATCAGGTGGTCTTCGTATGGGGATGATTTCCCGGGCTCTGACGGGCCTTTCCAGTTTATTGACAAATAAGCGGTTGGTTGGTAGCATTAAGTAGCGTTCCTACTCTCCCCTGCAAGCGTCAACTTGCAAGGGATCGGTAGAAACGCTACAGTTCAGGATAGACAGGATCGTATTCAATCTCAATGAGTGATCCTGTTGCTTTGCAACGTGGGCACATATCCTGCATCACGTCAACTAAAACTGTGGTTTCACAGTTGAAGCAAAAGCATTCAGTCATGCGGGTATCACACTCCTTTCTTCGGCTTGACTTAGTACCGTCTGTTTGGTACTATGCCTACGTTTACCCGCAAGCGTAAACTTGCGAGTAACGGGTAGACCTACTACCAGAGGGTTTTTTCGGGATGCCGGTGATCCGGCTCTAAACGCCTTTTCATGCGTTCTGCTGTATCCATCATTTCCCGATGGATCGCCCGAAACTTACGGCGCATTGTTTCAATGCGTCGTTTTCGTTCTTCGAGGGTCATATCATCACCGTCCTTTCTCAGGGGTAGCTCCCCTGCGTCTGCCAAGTCAGACTTGGCAGCTTGCAGAGAAACTACCGTCTCTGTCGTTTCCAGCCCACATTTCGCAGTTTCATGAAGAGGTTTTGTAGATTTTTTCGTAGGGTGGCCCAAGCATAGCCAGCACAAGACGATGCATGGGCTGCAAGCGTAAGACGAACGACTGCGTGCCCGATGCCG
>Ga0137384_10005422_pt1 | contig 10240 bp, 5 predicted proteins | sample SagtaG_2_FD_104922 | JGI IMG/M metagenome (GOLD analysis project Ga0137384, IMG submission 104922) | Vadose zone soil microbial communities from Sagehorn Ranch, Mendocino, California, USA - Sage2_R_60_16 metaG | ecosystem: Environmental > Terrestrial > Soil > Vadose zone | place: USA: California...
CCATCGGCTCACAGCTTTACCATTCTCGTCATCAACTGCGTACAGGTAAGGATGGCTTTTTAGAGATCGAACAGTATAGCCATCTTTCTCAATTTCAGTAATGAGAGCTGGATCGGCGGTTGTTATCTGGTTGTTGTAGCTACTACCGTCACCGAGCCAGACACCGAGGAAATATGGCGCGATAGGAAGGTCCACCTCAGGGAGTTTGAGAGGATCGGCGACGGCGATGGCATGGTTGGCTCTTGGAGTTGAGTCAACCGTGAGCGTGGCTCGCATTTTCTCGGTAGTGACAAGAGTGTATGCTCGTTTATCCCTATGCTGTTCGATCAGGTCTTTCGTCAAGCGATCTTTCACAGCAGCGAGAAGCGCCAGGTGTGGATAGCGTGCGGGTCGCATATTGGAGTTGACGGGTCCTATCTGACGAGCAGCTTGATAGACGCTCCAGCGATGGCCTCCGATGAGTTCTACTGCCTCGGTTACCGAGAGTACGTTGTCTTTTGAGGAGAGAGCGATGATCTGCTCAAGCAAGAGAAGCTGGTCCAGGGTAACGAAATTTTTCGCTCTATATATATTCGACCTCGGTCGTTTATGCCATTCCCGATCTAAAGCTGTGTAAGATGCCCATTCATGCTCGGCATCTGCAATCAGCGACGAGCCATCGCTGAATAGGACCTCATAGCATTTATGATCGTGCATTATATCAAATGCTACTGTGACACGGGTTGGGTATCCCTTCTCGTCAAATACATAATCACCTGCAACGAGATCGCCCATGCGCTTCCAACCAGCTGGCGTTGGAATAGGAGTGTCTACGTCAAGCGCCTTTCCTGTTCCCGTACTCGCTTCAATGATAGCGTGTTGTTCCTCGATCAAGGCCCTGGCGACCTCTCTCGCCATCTCGACCTGCGCGGCTCGCTCCTCATAACCACCCAGGCGTTTCGAGAGAATACCGCCCTGGCGCAGGTCGGTGGTGACAATTTTGTGCAGATTGGTGATGCTCCCGGTTGAAAAACGTTTGACCTTTGGTCTGTCGTCTTCCCGCGTGGTAGAAGTTTCTTCGTCGTCGTCTTCAGCATTTGACGTCGGTGGTGTGAGCGAGGAGGGCGCGATAAATCGCGCCCCTACATGGGTATCATCATTTGATGAGGGTAATGGTGTTTTGGGTGTGGGCGCGATGAAGCGTGTCCCTAGATTGGCGTCGTTTTCTGTAGGGGCGCGATTTATCGCGCCCTTGTTCCCCTTCTCGTCTTTACTGTCGACTTCCCTGGTTTTAGAGATCGAAGGTGCCGGTGGTGCCGTTGCAATGGCGGGCGGTCCAGAAAAACCCATCAATGCGCGCAGGTACTCGTATGCGAAGGTGTGGGTATGCGAGAAGCGCTCTGCGGGGTCGGGCGCGAGGGCTTTTATGAGTACCTGCTCGACGGCTGGCGAGATATCGCTGTTCAGGCCGCGGGGCGCGGGAAGTGGTTCGTGTAGTTGTTGTTGTAGAAGCGTTTCGCGTTCGGTTGCGCTGTAGGGGCGGCGTCCACACAACCATTCATAGACCATAACGGCCAGCGCGTACTGGTCACTCGTGAGGGTAGGATTGTCTTGCAATTGTTCGGGCGCCATATAAAGCATGGCGGCTGGCTCTTGATACTGCGGTTGCAATAGATCCGGCGGCATAGGTGAGAAGCCAGTCAGCAGGATTTGCCTGGATTCATCCAGAAGGATGTTGCCCGGATGGAGGGCGCCATGCTGAATATGCATGGTGTGCGCATATTGTAAGGCGTCCGCGATGGGCGATAGGATGCGCTTGACCTCGTCGGGTTTCTGGCATTGCCCGGCGGGGAAGTGTTCGCGGATGCTCTTGCCTGTAACATATTGCATGACCAGGTAGCCCTGGGGAGATTGTTGCTCGCCATTTGCTTCATCAGCCAGCAGGCCGTAGTCCACAACCTCGGCGATGTTTCGATGCTTCAATTTTTTGAGCGATTTCGCGCGTGTTAGAAAAGCTTCCCTGGCTTCATCCGTTGTAAGAGGCAGAGGGTAGACGTGAATGGTGATGTAGTTTTTGGTGCGCACCTGGTGTTTCCCTAGATAGACGCTCCCCTGCGGGCCGTCGTGAAGCAGGCGAATGATGGCAAACGACCCGATGTGCTGCGGCGCGGCATCTCCCATAATGAGTAGTCTCTCTCCCCCTGAATCTGAACCAAATTAGGAACGGATGTTTGTGTTGCACGAAAGGTATTATACCATAGCTGAGAAGTGGAAATATCGGGTGTCCTGAGTTTATGCCACTACTATTAAGATTCATATGCCAGACGTTATACTCACATTCCAGTCGCCATACTCGCCCAGGCTTTGTCCCTGTCGATCGACGGCTTTGAAGGTGCCTCGTATATCTCCGCCAACTTTAGTGCTCCCGTCGAAGATCAACATTCCTGCATCTATTTTGACTGTGAAGTGTACTATTCCGGAGGAGGTTACCGTTCCCGTGAAAGCGCCGACCAGGCCAAGTCCTTGAAAGTTGCCGGAAAGGCGGTTTTGATCTTGCTTAATGTGTGTCAGGTACATAATCGTCTTCGTGTTGGCTACGCCTATATCGTTGATTTCGCCAGCATACGACTGAGCAACAGGTGGATAGAGCGTTGAGGTGCTCGCAGTGGACGATAGTACCGGCTTCGGCGTTGGAGTCAATGCTGATCGAGGAGTGGTTGTGGCCACAGTTGAAGGCCTATGCGGTGAGGGATGAACAGCATACCAGAGAAAACCCAGGCCCAGAACCAGAGGTAGCAATAGCGCAAGGAAAAGAGGAGATATTCTGACATGCCTGTGAGAAAACACACCCCGTTGTTTACCGGGTGGGTGAGTGGAATGGTCAGTATCGATACCTTTCATATCCCGCTCAACTATGGGAGGACAAGGGGTATGTGGCAAGCGTAGTTTGGGCCATTGTTTTTGCTGTTCGATTGAGTCAGTACAATGTGCATTCCAGAAGGTCTCCGTTGTGGGGACGCGATCTTCCTTGTTTCGTTCGAATTGAGAGAGCAGGTCGATGATTGTCACTCGCTCTTCGATAGTTGCGACGAACGCTTTCAGGAGTTCTTGAAACTGTTGTTGTAGTTCGTCGTACTGCTCTCCAGGCCCGTGTTGGCGCAACACTTCGTTTTGTTGATGGACCACGTGGGCTCGGAGCAATCGTAATCGCTGCAGCTGCTTTTGGAGGTTTTCGAGTTCTTCTTCTAAGTATGCTTTGCGGCGTTCCAACTCGGCGATATCAACATGATGTGGCATGATTACATCCCTTCCAACCACCAGTGGGAGCACTCGAACGCAGGTTAATGGTGTTACCCCGCCTCTACGTGCTACTCCACAGCCTTGTATTTAACAATCGGCATACGCATATGCTCCACGCTCGAACTGTACTGCATATTTCAGAGGTAGAGCAATGGATACTCTATCCATATTTTCATAGGCAGAATATCCATCTATATTGAATCTGGTTGATCCTGTCTCATGTCGTAAAACAATTAAACGCCTTGATGTACCTTGGGTTATATGGCTGGATAGTGCGACTCAGGGGTGTAACCACCATGACATCGATGGCTGGTTCGGAGGGGAAGCGTGCAACATGATAGGTGACCTGGTCGGCATCGAGCAGGCGCAGGAGCAGCGGGCGAGGGTCGGTGTGTTGCACAAAGACAACCAGGCTGGGGCGGTTCGCGTGATAAACCGCGTCTGTGTAGGCAGGGATACGATTGATTGCCAGGGGTGGGTGCGTCACCTCCAGGGGGTCAACCACGATGACGCGGCTGTTGGTCTCGAAGGTGATCGGGTGGCCGAGCAGGTTGGTGGCCCAGGCATAACGAATGTGCTGCTGTTCCATATATGTGATGATGGGGTCATAGTTGGCCGGAATAATCGGGCAATAGGGCGATTGAAAATCATAATTGGGATAAGATAGATTATACGTCCAGGCCTGTGCGCCAAGATAAGCGAGCAACAGTGCGAAGATGACGAGGTGCGCGGCGATGATGTAGGGACGCGATTTATCGCGTCCACCAGGAAGCATCGTCGCTAGCGCGGCAATATTGTCTGTTCCAACGCTGTTGGGATCGGCGGAAGCAGGGCGGGCGACGCGAGCGTCCAAGTGACCCGCGCCCCGCCCCACGTCCGCCCCCGCCCCTACGGATGTGTTCCTAGAGAAAGCGTTGATGGCGAGAAATGATGCTGTGAAGATGGTGGCGAAGAAGAATGGGAAGGCCAGCATGAGGGGGGTGGCGTAGCGTCCTGCCAGGTCAAGGCCGCACGAGATCAGGCTGAAGGCGGAGGCGGAACTGGTGCAGTAGATGATGGCTGCGCAGGCGGCAAAAAGTGTTGGTAGGGCGGCGAGCCGTTGTATGCGCAGCAATGCCGGGTGATGCCAGACTAACGAGACAAGCACAAGCGCGGCGGTGGCGAAGATGCAGAAGGTGGTGAAGATGAGCAGCGGTGAATGGAAAGCTGCCGAGAGCTTGCTTTCAACGGGTAATGAGCCGCCGATGATGCGCGGCGCGACACAGCTCAGGTACATATTGGTTACGCGGTGGATGGTATGGATGCGTTGGATCGACCAGGTGCCTCCAAGCTGGCGCAGGTATTGCGCGTTGGCCCATGAGTGCTTGATGCCCCATGCGATGGCTGGCGAGGCTCCAAGCAGGCTGGCGGGAATAGCCGTCCAGATTGGCAGGAGCGGTTGCAGCGCACGCCGGAGCGCGATGGAAGCTCGCCTGGCGTTGGCGGCGAGGTCCCGGCGCACGCGCACGAAGGTGATGATACGATCAAGCACAATCCAGAGCGCGGCGGCGAGGATGGCGGAGACGATCAGCGGATAGACCCACGTACCCAGACCGACGATCAAGCCAATGCCCGCCCAACGCAAGCCCAGTTCGCGCTGCGAGGTTCCCTCGTGCCAGCGCTGTGTCAGACGCAGGGCGGAGAGCAGCAGCAAGATCATGAAAACGTAGGTCTCGATATATCCGCCCCAGGTGCGCAGCTCAACCAGGCCGTCGTAGAGTGGGGGAATCGCCGCTGTGAGACCGGCTACCAGCGTAAAGCATATTTTCGCGGATGGTGAGAGATGCGCTGCATCAGCGAGGGAGGAGGCCAGACGCCAGGTCAGCCAGACCAGCACGAGCGAAACAAGTGTGGCCTCGGTGCGCAGCGTCCAGGGGGATGAGCCAAAGATGGCGAAGAGGATGGATGCCAGGTAGGCTTCCAGACTGCCAAAATAAGGGATGCCGTAAAAATAGACGGGGAAATGCCCCTGCAAAATGCGCTCGGCTTGAATCCCTATCAGCGCCTCGTCTCCATCGATCATGCCGTGCGTGTGAATAATCAGAAATAGCCGTAGTAGAAGCGCGGCTATGAGACAAAGCCATACAGGTGAGAGCAGGCGTCTATACCAGAGTTTATGTTGCGTTTCAGATAAAATAGTAGGAGATGGCGCTTTCGGTTCGGTTGCTCTATGTTGTTCGTCAATGCTCATGCTATTTATTAGATTCCTCGGAAATGCGAGATTGCTTTTTTAAGATGACAACGTGATGCTATCATGGTTAAGCAAACGATGCAACTCTGTATTTTTTGATGTCTCTAATTGCAACGAACGGGTTGCAGGCTGCAGTAAGCAATAGGATGGATGAAAGGAATAGCCCTGGGAAAAGCTTGACAGGTTTTAGGCAATCATGTATTTTAAGTGTAAAATGTACACTAATTTTGAAAGAGATATACTGGACGCTATGGAAGAGACGAAAACGCAGCATGAACCGGCGAGCGGGCAGCACGACAGCGCGCAGAGCAAGCAAACGGATGAAGTGAAAGCTCATCATTATGATGTCAGCAAATATGAGCGGCCATCGGTGACGGTGGATGTGGTGATGATGAGCCTGCGCCAGCGCGATCTCCAGGTCTTGCTGGTCAAGCGCCGTTCGTGGCCATATGAGGGAATGTGGGCGATACCGGGCGGTTTTGTGAATATGGATGAATCGCTGGAGGCGGCGGCCAAGCGTGAGCTACAAGAAGAGACCAACGTGCAAGATGTGTACCTGGAGCAGCTCTATACCTTTGGCGATCCAGGGCGTGATCCGCGCACGCGCGTTATTACTGTAGTGTATTTCGCGTTGTTGGACTCCGAGCGGCTGCAGGTGAGGGCCGCTGATGATGCGGTGGATGTGGGGTGGTTTTCGGTCTACCAGCTGCCCGCGCTGGCTTTCGATCACGCGAAGATACTGCAATATGCCCTGGATCGTTTGCGCGGCAAGCTGGACTATACGACGATTGCCTTTAATCTATTGCCTGAGCAATTTACGCTGCGTGAGTTGCAGCGCGTCTATGAGATCATCCTGCATCGTAAACTGGATAAGCGTAATTTCCGCAAGAAGATTTTATCGACAGGCATTCTGGAAGATACGGGTGCGAAGAAGATGGAGGGGACACATCGCCCGGCTCGCTTGTATCGTTTTAATCCGGCGGCGGAAGCCAAATTATAGTGGCCTGGTCTGGACCTTCTTCAAGGGAATGGTGAATGAGAAGATGGAGCCTTCCCCGTCGGTGCCACTGCTTTTCACAGTGATCTTACCGTTCATAGCCTCCACGAGTTGCTGTGTGATATAGAGTCCCAGGCCGCTGCCGCGCGTATTCCCATGCATATCGCGTTCCAGGCGCACAAATTTATCGAAGATAGCCTCTTGTTTGTCAGGCGGAATGCCTGGTCCATAATCAATCACATTCACACGCACCATATGTTTGCCTGGTTCGATGTTGGCGGTGATGCGAATAGGGCTTTTTTCAGGTGAATAGCGCAGCGCATTGGCGAACAGGTTGCGTAGAATCTGTTTCAGGCGCGTCTCGTCGGCCCAGACGATGATATCGGGGTCGATGCACAACTCGACTTCGCGCTCCTGTTGTAGGATGAGTGGTTCAAACAGATCAATGACCGAAGCTGCGATTTCTTTTAGTGAAATTTTTGTGTAAACGAGAGAGACCACATCGAATTGGACACGGCTGGCATCCATGATGTTGGCCTGTAAGAGGACGAGTTCATCGCATGCGCGGCGGGCTTTGTTGAGAAAGCTTTGGCGTGTTTCAAGGTCTGCCTCTTGCATTTCGCCCAGGAGTTCCAGGTAGCCCTGCACGATGGTGAGCGGAGTACGCAATTCGTGGCTGGCCGTTGTTAGAAATGCATCTTTGAGTTGATCGACCTCGCTGAGCTTTTCGTAGGTGAGACGCAGTTCGTTGTACAGGCGCGCATTTTCGCGTGCGGCTTCCGTTTGCTCGTTCAGGCTTCCCAGCAGGCGTGGATACGCCGAACCAATCAGACCGATAACCAGGCAGATCAGCGCCGAAATACCGACGTATAAGGCCCATTCGGAATTTGAGAGCAGGTTGGTATTCCATGATTGGGTGAGCGTTGTCCAGATACCCAGCAGACTGGCTAAAGTACCAACAATACATGCCAGGTAGAGTACCCAGGGCGCTGTAATCAGTTGCTCGCGTTTTTCGGTGAATAGCTCGCGAAAACGACGTAAAAGCACGGGAAGATCGAGAAACAGGAAAATCATAGAGATACACCAGATGACGGTGGTAGTTGCCTGAGCAATATTGTAAACCTGGCCTGAGAGGGTTTTGGAGTCAATATTATAGAGGAGTGGCCCTACAAAGAAGGTGAAGATCGCGATGACTATGACGATAATGACCTGTACATTGGTAGCGCGATAGGGTGCAGCAAAGCGGTTCACTTTTGCCAGGGATGGAGGAAGACGATGATCTAATGCGGAGACAAACAGGATGCGCGCAAAAGCAACGTTGTAGATGATGGTAGCAATGAAAAAAAAGCTGATGAAGAGAAGTCCAATGAGTACCGATGCCGGGGCGCCAAAAACCCTGGTTACGGCTGTGAGTGTCGAATAGCTGAAACCTGCGTTCCCCGGCGGCACTACTGCCATGACGCCAAATGTGCCAAGCAGATAGGCGATCAGCACCAGGAGCGGCCCCCATCGTAAGAAAAGCATCGCCGCATTGCCCTGCTTCTCCTCGCCCGCCATATTGAGAGGAACTTCAATGCCAAGCAGCGCCAGCACGATTACTCCATAGAGTACCAGGTTCTGACCGCTAAAGCCCAATGTGCTGCTCGTAAGTGGAGTGGCGGGCGGATGACCATGCAGCAGCCAGACGACTCCTGCCATGCCCACCAGGAAAATGCCGACTCCGTAGAGGATAATAACCACCCTGGCTATTTTCATAATCAAGCGGAGGGAAAATACGGAGATCAATCCGGCAAGCAGAAGTACGGCAACAACTACCAGTCCCTGTAGGCGAGGATCGTCGAGCCAGTTCGCGTTCGTTCCTGATGTCTGTGCACCAATCCCCTGGATGAGCGTGACGATGCTATCGCTGGTTGAGAGGAGTACCAGCACACCGGGGAACCAGGCGCAGAAGCCGGCGAAAAATCCGAAAAGCGGTCCTAGCGCGCGGTGCGTCCAGACATAAATGGAGCCATCGACAGGCATGAAGCGGTAGAGCTGTGCTGCGACCAGTGCGCCCGGCAGGAGAAATGTGATCGTGCCGATAAGCCAGTAAATATACGTTGCGCCTCCCGCGCCCTGCGTCGCCTGTACGATTGAGGCATTGGGGATGAAGAGGACGATGGCAATGAAAATAACCAGCAAATCCCCGCGTGAAAGGCCACGCGGGAAAAATTCGTTGATGCGTTGCTCTGAACGCAGTGGCTCACCCAGCGCGTTTTGTACAAAAGTCGGTGTGTATGGTATTTGCCGTATCTGCTGCCCCTCCAGGTTGTTCATCGGCCACCTTGTCCCTTATATAGCACGTCTCTCACTACACATTGTTTGCCGGGGGATATTTCTGTCTAGAGAATAGTATAGCAGGTTGAAATCTGAAGGTAAATGATTTTTATGCATGTTACCAACTATTGTGCTATCGCAGGATAGATGGGAGAAACGATCAAATAGCTTTTCATGTTCCTACATATATCAGGATATCTCCAGCAGTTCCAGGAGATCGGTGAGTGAGTGGATCAAGATACAATCGACGTTGTTCTCTTGCAGGTGCCGGCGGCGATCTAACAAGATAGGTGTGATGCCAACCGAGCGCGCGCCGAGAACGTCGAGAATGTAGGAATCGCCAACATGCAGTGAGTAATCGGCGATGCTGTTGGCGCGTGCTAATGCCCGTTCATAGAGCGTGGGCGAAGGCTTGGCATGGCGGGTCAGGGCTGAAACGAGCATATGGTCAAAATACCGGTTGAGGTGGTGCTCTTGCAGAATGCGGCCAAGCGAGATGCCCCAGTCAGAGATGACGCCGAGAGTGTACTTCCTGGCTTTCAGGACTTCCAGCGTAGGCAAGACATCCGGGAAGATTTGCCAGCTCGTATGCTGTTCAAATTCCTGGGTAATGCGGCGTGCCAGTTGATACAGGCGCGGTTCATCGTGTTCCTCAACAAAGGGGCGCAGGAAATTCATATAGTAATCAAGCCAGAATGCGTTGATGGCTTCTTCGCTGGCCCACAAGTGACGTTCCTGGCGTGATTGACGAAAGAAGAAATCATCCGCTTCGACCATACGCTCTTGCAGCGCATCCAGGTGGATATGCAGGTCAAGTTGCTGGCAAATGCGCTGGCAGATTTCCGGCGTCGATGGATGGGGGTACAGCAGGGTAAAGCCGGCATCAAAAAAAATGGTACGGATCGATTGAGGCTGTTCCAATGGCATTACTGGTTTGTTCCTTTAGAAATGATGTAGGGGCGCAATGCATTGCGCCCCTACATCATTTTGTTATCCCCTGGCTTTATACACTGCATCGGCGGCTGCGAGAGCGGCGCCTGCTGGCGGCTGCAAGCCACCGCGCGGCAGCACGTGTTCAAGGGCTGAGAGAACGGTATCGACGTTTTTGCGGCAGGAATTATAGCCCATCAAGCCGATACGGATCAGGCGGCCTTTCAGCGCGCCGAAGCCGCCGCCGATCTCAATCTGATATTCTTGTAGCAGGCCGTCGCGGATGGCCTGCTCGTCTACGCCTTCGGGCAGGGTGATGGCGGTCAGGACGGGCAGTTCGTAGCCAGGCTGCGTCAGGATATGCAGACCCAGCGCTTTGACGCCCGCTCGAAGTGCTTCGCCGTGCAGTTGATGGCGTTTCCAGCGCGTTTCCAGTCCTTCTTCAAGCACGATGCGCAGGCTCTCACGCATGGTGTAGACCAGGTTGC
>Ga0137384_10005433_pt1 | contig 10234 bp, 9 predicted proteins | sample SagtaG_2_FD_104922 | JGI IMG/M metagenome (GOLD analysis project Ga0137384, IMG submission 104922) | Vadose zone soil microbial communities from Sagehorn Ranch, Mendocino, California, USA - Sage2_R_60_16 metaG | ecosystem: Environmental > Terrestrial > Soil > Vadose zone | place: USA: California...
ACGTGGATCGGATAGCTGCGCTCACCGAGCGCGACGGTCAGCGTGCGCACTCGTGTCCCGTTCCGTAGGTTCCGATGATAAAGGAGCGAGCGGAATCGGCTGTCAGGCAAGGCGCGAGGCCGACAGCGTAGTTCGGACTACGGGTCCAGCCAAGCAACGCAGCATGGCGGCCCTCAGTGGCCAATGAGCGCCGCGAACTATCGAGCGAATTTGCGGAACGGGACACCAGATCACGCCCGGGCCGCGGCCCGGAGCTGCTGTTCGAGGCGATGCGCGAGACGGCTGACCTGCTCGCGATCGGACTCGACGACAAGCTCCGCGACTTCACGATAGAGCGCGTCACGAGCCGAGTAGAGCTCCTGCACGCGCGCCAGCGGATCGGGTGCCTGCAGCAGCGGGCGGTGCTTGCTGTGGCGCGTACGCTCCCACAGGGTGGCCGGGGCGGCGTGCAGGTAGAGCACCGTTCCGTTCTGCGTCAGAAGCTCCCGGTTGGCCGGGCGCAGGATTGCTCCGCCGCCGGTCGAGAGGACGATATTGGTCTCCGCGACGAGATCGGCGAGTACGGCTTGTTCGCGATCGCGAAAGCCGGGCTCGCCCTCGAGCTCGAAGATCAACGGGATCGAGACGCCGAGCCGGCGTTCCAGCTCGACATCCGCGTCGTAGAAGGGCTTGTTCAGCCGTTTCGCGAGCAGTCGCCCAAGCGTGGACTTGCCGCAACCCGGCATGCCCACGAGAAACAGATTGCCCCGATGCAGATGCATCGGCCGATTGTAGTGTAACGACGCCGCGGAGGCGAGGCGCGGCCCTGTTACGAGCATCCGATCGCTAACGACTCTCCGGCTCGCCGGCGTCGACACCGCCCGCGGTCCCGCCTTATTGCGACACGCAGGCGAAGACCTTGGTTATCCCATGGCCCTCGGGCAGCCATCCGGCGGCGATCATCTCATTGAAGACCGAGACGCTCGTGGTGTACCGATGGTTAGGTGCGCCGCCCATACCGTTGTTGTAGAGGCGATACAGGGGAACGGTTCCGGTCGCACATCCGCCGTTGGCATCGATGAGCGCCACGTAAAACGCGATGCCCTCGTAAGTCCACGCGGGGTTCGCCTGCAGGGCGTTGCATTCCGACAGGAACGGCGTATAGAAATGCGTGCTCTTGGGAACGAAGATGGTGCTGAAGAAGCGGCAGGTGCCCGCCGAACCGGCGATGGGCTGTGACCAAACCGTGAACCTTTCGCCCGTGCGCTGCCAGGCGCCGTCGAAGGCGCCGTTGTCGAGCAGGTCGATCTCGGTCGCGAGCGCGGTCACGAAATAGAAACCCCAACTGGCGTAGTAATACTCGACGGCCGCCGCAGTCGGCGGTGGCTGCACGGGTGGCGACGGAGGCGGCGGGGTTCCGATGGTGACCGTGTCCGGCATCGTGACCCAATCGTCGACGGTAAAGCCATCATCGGTTGCTCCGCCGGTGAATTCGGTCAGGAAAACGACGTAGTACCAGACACCATCGGGAGGCGTGCCCAACGGCAGCGAGGGAGAACCGACGTTGACGTACTGCTGGCCGGACTGCAACACGCCGAGCTGAAACTGCGCCAGCTTGAAATCCATCGGGGGTGGGTTGACGGGGCTGCCGGCGAAAGGCTGGCTGGCAGCCCAGAGCTCCAGCCGGAGCGTACCGGTGGGGCGATTCGAATTGTTCTTGATGCCGGCCGCAATGAGAGCGACCGTGCCCCCGTTGATCACCGGCCTGACATCGTTGTTCGTGAATACAACATTCGATGCGGCCGCGGGTGCCGCGCAGATCAGGATGGCGACACACAGGAGGCTCACGCCTCTTCCGCGTTCGACGCACCAATCCTTCAGCGCTGTTGCGATCGATACTGCTGAGTTCACGCGGCTACCCTTCCACGCGGGGCGATCCGCCGCACGCGGGCGCCCGTTGAGCGCCCACATCGCCTGACCGCTTTGTGTTATCGGACCGCGGTGACCGATTCCTTGATGATCCGCGGGGTGAGGAAGATAAGCAGCTCGGTCTTCTCGATGTCCTTGGCGGTCTGCTTGAACGCGTAACCGAGGATCGGGATGTCGCCCAGAAACGGCACCTTGGTCACGTTGTTGTTGATGGTTTCCTCGTAAATCCCGCCGATGACCGCCGTGTCTCCATTGTTGACCGCGATCAGCGTGGTCACGTTCTTGGTGTCGATCGAAGGGTACTGGCTGCCGGCGATGTTGATGATCTGGCCCACCGTGTCCTTGTGAATCTCGACCGTCATGATGATCCGGTTGTCGGGCGTGATCTGCGGCGTGACGTCGAGCGACAGGACCGCCTTCTTGAACTGCACCGTCGGCACGGTGTTGTTGGTGCCCTGGATGATGTACGGGATGTCGGTGCCCTGCTCGATGTGCGCCTTCTGGTTGTCCGCCGTCACCACGCGCGGGCTGGAGATGACCTTGCCCAGCGTATCGGCCTCGAGCGCGGACAGCTCCAGGTTGATGAGGTTGCCACTGCCCAGGTTGATGAGTGTCAGCGCCAGCTGGCCCGCGGCGCCGGCGACCGGGAGATTGACGTTCAATTGCGGCGAATCGGAGTAGCCGGCGTTGGCGATGCCCGAAGCGAGCTCGTACGGCGTCTGGGTGCGGGTTTCCCGTGTACACGTCGTGGCGGTACAGGTCACGACGGGCGTGGTCGACAACGTCCCGCCGAAACCGCCGGCGTAACGCTTATTGACAGTGAAGCCGGTCTGCACGCCGAGTCGCACGCCGAGCTGGCGGCTGAACTTGTCGCTGGCGATTACGATACGGCTCTCGATGAGGACCTGCCGGACCGACGTGTCGATCTGCCGGATGATCCGCCGGACTTCCTCGAGCTTGCTCGCCGTGTCGGTGACGAACAGGATGTTGGTCCGCGGGTCGACGAATGCGGAGCCGCGTCGCGAAAGGAAGCGATCGCCGGCGCCGGCCGCCCCGCCGCCCGCTCCGCGCGCCCCGACGTTGATGATGGCGAGGATGTCGCTCGACTTGGCATAGTTCAACTGGAACATCTCGGTCTGCAGCGGCTCGAGCTCGCTGATCTGCTGCCGCGCTTCGAGCTGCTGCTTTTCCTTGACTGCCAACTCCTCGCGCGGCGCGATGAGAACGACGTTGCCGTTCTTGCGCATGTCGAGGCCCTTGGTCTGCATGATGATGTCGAGCGCCTGATCCCAGGGGATGTCCTTCAGGCGCAGCGTGAGGCTGCCGGTCACCGTGTCGCTGGTGATGATGTTCAAGCCCGTGAAGTCTGCGATCACCTGCAGCACCGCCCGCACTTCGACATTCTGGAAGTTGAGCGAGAGTTTTTCGCCCTTGAAGCCCTGACGCGTGCCCTGCGTCAGCTTGTTTGGGTCTTCCTGAATAGGCTTGTTTTCGAGAATGAAGCGATTGTCGGCCTGGTACGCGGAGTGTTCCCACAACCCGCGCGGCTCGATCACGATGCGCGCGTTGCCGCCCTGTCCGAACGTGTCGATGGTCGCGACCGGCGTGGCGAAGTCGGCCACGTCGAGTCGGCGCTCGAGGTTGCGCGGCACGGCGGTCTTCAGGAAGTCGACCACGAGCGTGCGACCCTGCTGGCGGATGTCGATGCCGGTGCTGTTGTCGGACAGATCGACGATGATGCGGCCTTCGCCGTTGCGTCCACGGCGGAAATCGACGTCGCGCAAGGTGTGGGTGACCTCGCCCGGCCGAGCCTCCGCGAAGCGCGAGACGACAGGTGCCTCGGCGGCGGCCGCGGCACTCGGCTGATCGGTCAATGTCACCAGGACGGTGTTGCCCTCGATCTGCGTTTCGTAGGACTGCGGCTTGTTGAGGTTGAACACGACGCGCGTCCGGTTCCCGGCCTGGACGACGTTGACGCTCCGCAGCGCCGGATCGCCGACATCCTGCACGGTCTTACCCAGACCGTTGCCCGTATCCGGAAAGTCGAGCGCAATACGCGGGGGGTTGGCGATCGCGAACCCCGCCGGTGGGTTGGAGAGCGGCGCCTTCAGCGTGAACTTGATCACCGTCCGGCCGGAGCTCGCCTTGGACACGGAGAGCGCATCGAGGCTGTTGGTGGTCTGCGCAAGGGCGCTCCCTGCTCCGAGTGCGAGAAACCCCGCAAGAAGCGCGAACATGCCCGCCCGGGCCTGCCAGCGGAAGCGTTTGGAACCGGTGGATGGCAAGGGGCTCATCGTCGTCGCTCCTGTCTTTGATCGGTTGCGTCCGCAAGCTGCAAAGTACTCGAGCGCTCGGTCCAGTCGCCTGTTCCATCCTGGACCAACTCCTTCAACTTGATTTCGTTGTCGCTGATCCCGACGATGACGCCGAAGTTCTGGCCCATGTAATTGCCGATCTTGACCTGGTAAACGTCCTTTTCGGTCGTGCGGATCAGCGCGAACGTCGCGCGACCTTTCTGGAGCGTTCCCACCATCTGCAGCGACTCCAGCGGGTAAGCCTCCAGCGGCTCCTTGCGCCGCGTGAGATCCGGGGCGAGGTTGCTGCCGCTTTTCACCGGCTCGATCTTGCGTGGCTTGAACGGGTCGGGCAGGTCGAACGCGTTATAGGTGAACGGCTCATAGGGCTTGACCTGCGGCAGCGGATCGAGCTTCCCCTTGGAACCCTTGCCCTGTTCCTGCATCCAGGCGCGCAGATCCTGATGGCTCTCGCCGCTGCAGCCGGCGACGAGCAGCCCGATGCCAACCCAGCAGGCGAGGCGCGCTCTCATTTCTTGCCCTTGGCCTTCGCGTCCTTGGCCCCGCGACGCTGCTTGGCGATCTCGTCTTCGTCGAGGTAGCGGAAGGTCTTGGCCACGGTCTCCATCGTGAGCGTGCCCTTGTCGTTGGCGATGGAAAGATCGTTGAGCGTCACGATGCGCGGGAGCTGCGCGACATCGCTCGCGAACGCGCCCATGTCGTGATAGGTGCCGGTCACCCTGACGGTGATCGGCAACTCGGCGTAGAAATCCGCCATCTTCTCCGTGGTGGCGGGCTTGAACAGCTCGAACTGGAGCCCGCGGCCAAGGCCGGCCTGGTTGATGTCGGTGAGCAGCGCGTCCATTTCCGACTTGTTGGGCAATTGCTTGAGCAAGGCGCCGAACGATTGCTCGATCTCGCGCAGTTGCTGGATATAGAGTTCGAGGTTGACGGCCTTGGCCTTCTTCGATGCGTAGGCTTCCTTGAGCTTCAGCTCTTCGCCCTGCACGCGGTCGAGCGTGTCCCACTGATCGCGCCAGTCGAGCAGCGCGCCGACGATCACAATCACCGCGAAGATCAGCGACAGAACCACCGCTTTGGGAAGCAGCGGCCAGCTGCCGGCCTCCCGGATATTCAACCGGCGGATGTCGTCGAGCGTCATGATTTCGCTCCATCGGCCGGTGCCTTGGCCGGCGGCGCCTTGCCGGGCGGCGCGGGCGCCTTCCCGGTATCGAGCGCCGGTGCCGCGCGCTTGACCTGCATCGCGAGCGTGAACTCGTTCACTTTCTGCTTGTCCAGTGCAACTGAGCGGATCTCGACCAAATCCGGTGTGGAAAGCCAGGGCGAGCTCTCGACGTTGCGCATGAGCGTCGAGACCCGCGCGTTCGACTGGGCGTAACCGACCAGCGTGACCCGCGTACCCTGTTGTCTGACCGACTTGAGGTAGACACCGTCCGGAAGCTGGCGGACCAGCTGATCCAGCAGGTGCACGGCTTCGGTCCGGTTCGCCTGCAGCGTCTCGACGACCTGCTTTCTCGCCAGCAACGCCTGCGTCTGGTCGCGCAACCGGTCAATCTCCTTGATCTGCTCGTCGAGCTTCGCGATCTCGGTCGTCAAGAGCTTGTTTCGGCCGTTCTGATTTTCGATCTGCGCGGCAATCAGGACGTGGCCCAGACCGATCGTGCCGATAGCCAGGATGGCCAGCCCGATCGCGAGCGAAACGAATTGGCGTTGGCGCGCCTGGCGCTTCTGCTCCCGGTGGGGAAGGAGGTTGATGCGAACCATCAGTCGAAACTCCGCATGGCAAGACCGCAGGCGATCAACAGCAGCGGCGCCTCCGAGGCGAGCTGGCGCGGGCGGATCCGGTCCGATACGCCCATGTTCGCGAACGGGTTGCCGACGATCGTATTGGCGCCCGCACGCTTGGCGACAAGCTCGTCCAGCCCGGGTACCAGCGCGCAGCCGCCGGACAGCACGATCTGATCGACTTGGTTGTACGATGTCGAGGTGAAGAAGAACTGCAGCGCCCGGGTCACCTCCAGCGCCAGCGTTTCCATGAACGGTTGCAGGACATCGACGTCATAGTTCTCGGGCAGCCCGGCGTTCTTCTTCGCCGACTCGGCTTCCTCGGGCGATAGATTGAACGCGCGCTGAATCTCGTGGGTGAGCTGGTTGCCGCCGAAGGCCTGGTCACGCGAGAAGAGGATTTGGTTATTCCGCAACACGTAGAAATGCATCACGTGCGCGCCGATGTCGACCAGCGCGATGTTCTGGTCGCGCCCGTTCGCCGGCAGCGACGGGGTGACCATCCGGAACGCCTCCTCGGTGGCGTAGGACTCGACGTCCATCACCCGGGGCTTCAAGCCCGCAGCGTCGGCGATCGCGACGCGATCCTCGACCTTTTCCTTCCGCGACGCGGCGATCAACACTTCGACTTCGTCAGGGTTGTTCGGCGCGGGACCGAGGATCTGGAAGTCGAGATTGACCTCGTCCAGCGCAAACGGGATGTACTGGTTCGCTTCGGTTTCGACCTGAAGCTCGAGTTCTTCCTCAGTTTGCCCCGCTGGGACGATGATTTTCTTGGTGATCACCATGGCGGCAGGCAACGCCAAGGCAACGTTCCGGTTGCGGCTGCCGAGCCGCTTGTGCGCCCGGCGGAGCGCCTCGGCGACTTGATCGAGGTTGGCGATGTTGCCGTCGGTGACGACGTCCTTGGGGAGCGGTTCGATCGCGTAGCGCTCCAGGCGATACGCTCCCTTCCCGGACTCCGACAGTTCGACCAGCTTGAGCGCAGTCGAACTGATGTCGACGCCGATCAGCGGCGGCGCCGTCGTGTCGAGAAACGAAAAAGCAGAGCCGAGTTTTTCCTTCAGCATGGGGCGTTTAGACCATTTACATATAAACTACATTAAATCCTAGCAGCAAGTATAAACGAAGGCAATTTCTTTTTTTCAAGTTTATTTGGCTCCCTAACCCTGCATATAATCGCGGCTCCCACCCAGCGCCGCGCTAACTTTCATTCATTCATGCTAAAGCGGTGGCTTATCTACCTGGTGTCCGTCCTGTTTGGCTTGGCGATGGTTGGCGGCCTCCTCGTTGCCTTCGTGTTTGCCCTGCTTTATCCCACTTTGCCCACGCTTGAGGCGCTGACCGACTACCAGCCCAAGATCCCGCTCCGGATCGTCTCGGCCGAAGGGGAGCTGCTCGGGGAGTTCGGGGAGGAGCGCCGGGCGGTGGTCAAGATCAGGGACGTCCCGGAAATCATGCGGGAGGCGATTCTCGCAGCGGAAGACGAGCGGTTTTATCAACACGGCGGGGTCGACTACATCTCGGTCCTGCGCGCAGCGCTGGCCAACCTGACCAGCGGGACGCAGCAAGGCGCCGGCACGATTACGATGCAGGTCGCACGGAACTTCTTTCTCACCCGTGAGCGAACGCTCACTCGCAAACTTCGCGAGGTCCTGCTTGCCTATAAGATCGAGGCGAATCTGACCAAGGATGAGATCCTGGAGCTCTACATCAACCAGATCTTCCTCGGTCAACGCGCCTACGGCTTTGCCGCAGCGTCCCAGATCTACTTCGGCAAACCTCTGTCCCAGATCGATGTGGCAGAGGCCGCCATGCTCGCCGGCCTCCCGAAGGCGCCCTCGGCCTACAACCCGATTGCCAACCCCAAGCGGGCCCGCGCCCGTCAGCTTTATGTGCTGCGGCGCATGCACGAGCTGCGCTTCATCAACGATGCCCAGCTCCAGCACGCGGTGGCGGCGCCGCTGGTGGTTCACCCCACCCTGCGCGACAGCTCGGCTCATGCCGACTACGTCGCGGAGATGGCCCGGCAAACGATCTTCGAGACCTATGGAGAGGACAGCTACAGCCGCGGCCTGACCGTGTACACGACCATTCGCAAGGCTGATCAGGACGCCGCCTACGCCGCCGTGCGACGGGGCGTCATCGACTACGATCGCCGCCATGGCTACCGCGGTCCCGAGGGGTATGTGAGTCTGCCGAGCGACCCCGCCGAGCTCGAAGCTGAGCTCGACCAGGCCTTTCAAGACTTGGACGACAGCGACAACCTCGATCCGGCAGTCGTTCTCGCCGCAGGGCCCGGCGAAGTCAAGGCGGTTAAGAGCGATGGCGAAGCCGTGACCGTCACTGGCGACGGGCTGAAGTTCGCGGCGCGGGCGCTATCCGACAAGGCGCCCGCCGGCAGCCGTATCCGCCGCGGCGCAGTGGTCCGCTTGAGCCGCGACGACAAGGGCCGCTGGCAGATCGCCCAGTTGCCCCAGGTCGAGTCCGCGCTCATTTCTGCGCGGCCATCGGATGGTGCGATTCTGGCGCTGGTGGGCGGCTTCGATTTCGACCGCAGCAAGTTCAACCATGTGACGCAGGCCCTGCGCCAGCCGGGATCGGCGTTCAAGCCGTTCATCTATTCGGCCGCGCTCGAGAAGGGCTTCAGCCCGGCCACGGTGGTCATCGACGGCCCACTGTACTTCGACGCCTCCGAGACCGGGAGCGAGCCCTGGGAGCCGAAGAACTATGACGGCAAGTTCGAAGGGCCGATGCGGCTGCGAACCGCGCTCATGAAGTCGAAGAATCTGGTCACCGTCCGCGTCATGCGGGCGATCGGCCCCAAATACGCGCAGGACTACATCGCCCGTTTCGGCTTCGATCCGAAGTTGCATCCACCCTATCTGCCGATGGCTCTGGGCGCGGGCGCGGCGACCCCGGTGCAGATGCTCGGCGCTTATTCGGTTTTCGCGAACGGGGGCTACCGCGTCGCGCCGTATCTGATCGACAAAGTCCTCGACAGCCACGGCAATGCACTTTCACGCGCCCAGCCCAGCCTTGCCGAGCAGGGTGCCGAGCGCGTCATCGACCCGCGCAACGCCTTCATTATGACCACGATGATGCGCGACGTCGTTCGCGCCGGGACCGCCGCCCGCGCCATGCAACTCGGACGCCAGGATCTCGCCGGCAAGACCGGCACGACCAACGACTTCGTCGACGCCTGGTTCTGCGGATTTAACGCTTCGATGGTCGCCATCGCGTGGATCGGGTACGATCAGCCCAGAACCCTCGGGACCGGTGAGACGGGGGCCGCCGCGGCGTTGCCGATCTGGATGAACTTCATGGCCAAGGTCCTCAAGGGCGTTCCGGAGCAGCCGCTTGCGCCGCCCGAGGGCGTGCTCGTCGCCCGGGTCAACCCCGAGACCGGCCTGCGCGAGCCCGACGACCGCGGTGGCATCGTCGAGTACTTCTACTCCGAGTTCCCGCCCAAGCCTCGCGAGGACGTGCTCGTTCCCGGGACCAGCCGCGTCCCCGGCGAGATCCGCAATCAGCTTTTCTAGGAGCCTAGGTCGCCGCTGTGGCTCGTCCAGATTCGCCACGTGCGCTTCGCAACCGTACCCGTATCGCGCAGGCCGCCGCGCGGCTGATCGCAGAGCACGGGCTCACCGACTGGCGGGTGGCGAAGCGCAAGGCCTGTCGTGAGCTCGGACTGCCCGATCACGAATCATTGCCGGGAAACGAGGAGGTCGAGCAGGCGTTGCGCGATTACAACAGTCTGTTCCACGCGGCGACCCAGCCGGCCGCGCTGCGTGCCCAGAGGATCGAGGCGTTGCGCTGGATGGAGCGCCTGTCTCGCTGGGATCCGGTCCTGACCGGGGCGGTGGCCGCCGGCTGGGCCACCGAGCACAGCGACGTGCGGCTCGAGCTCGAGGCGGAAGATGCGAAGGCGGTCGAGCTCTCGTTGATCAACGCCAGCGTCGCCTACGCGCAGGCTCCGACCCAGGGTGGAGAAGCCCAGGCGCCGCAGCTTTGCATCGAATCGCAGGGGACGACGGTACGCCTGGTGATCTTGTCTGCCCAGCAGCGCCGCAATCGGCCGCGTCGCGACCGGCCGGGACTCACGGAGGAGCGCTTGACGTTGCCCCAGCTCAAGTCCCTGCTCGCGACCGAGGGCGACAACGACGTTACGTTCGCAGCCACGCCGCCGCAGTCAGGGCGAAATAGGTGAGGATCGCGTCGGCGCC
>Ga0137384_10005434_pt1 | contig 10233 bp, 7 predicted proteins | sample SagtaG_2_FD_104922 | JGI IMG/M metagenome (GOLD analysis project Ga0137384, IMG submission 104922) | Vadose zone soil microbial communities from Sagehorn Ranch, Mendocino, California, USA - Sage2_R_60_16 metaG | ecosystem: Environmental > Terrestrial > Soil > Vadose zone | place: USA: California...
CGCCGCCGCCGCGCCCGAGCTCGGGCTCGATCCGAGCGCGCTGCCCGAGCCAGAGCTGAGCCGGCCCCGCCTCAAGGAGCACGGGGACTGGGCCACGAACCTCGCCCTGGTCCTCGCCCCGAAGGCGGGCCGCAAGCCCCGCGAGGTGGCCGAGGCCATCGCCCGGCGCATCGAGGGCACTGATGCCCACATCGCCCGGGTCGAGGTGGCCGGTCCGGGGTTCGTCAACCTGTTCCTCGGCCCGGGCTGGCTCCACGACGTCCTCCGGGAGGTCCTGGCGAAGGGCCCCGCCTACGGGCGGGCCGAGGAGCCGCGCCGGGAGCGGGTGCAGGTCGAGTTCGTCTCGGCGAACCCCACCGGGCCCCTGCACGTGGGGACGGCTCGCAACGCCGCCCTGGGCGACTCGCTGGCCAACGTGCTCGAGGCGGCGGGGTCCGAGGTCGAACGGGAGTACTACTTCAACGACGACAACCGCCAGATCGAGCTGTTCGGCCAGTCGGTGGAGGCCCGGTACCTCCAGCGGTTCGGCCTCCCGGCCGAGGTCCCCGAGGGCGGCTATCAGGGCGAGTACGTGATCGATCTTGCGGCGGCCATCGCGGCGGATCACGGCGATGCGCTCCTTCAGGTGGAACCGGAGGAACGGCGGAAGGTGATCCTGGCCCAGACCCTCCAGCGAACGATGGACGGCATCGGGGACACGCTGGAGCGGTTCCGGGTTCGCATCGACACCTGGTTCTCCGAACGGAACGTCCGCGAGACCGGAGCGGTCCACGCGGTCATCGAGCGGCTGAAGCGAGTCGGCCACGCCTACGAGGCGGACGGGGCGGTGTTCTTCCGGTCCACCGAGTTCGGCGACGACAAGGACCGCGTCCTCATCAGGTCGAACGGCCTGCCGACCTACTTCGCCGCGGACTGCGCCTACCTCCTGGACAAGATCGGCCGGGGCTTCGACCGCCTCGTCTACGTGTGGGGGGCGGACCACCACGGCGACATGGCCCGGATGCACGGGGTGGCCCGGGCGCTCGGGATCGACCCGAACAAGATCTGGATCCTGCTCTACCAACTGGTCCACCTGTACCGGGGCGGGGAGCCGGTTAGGATGAGCCGGCGGGCGGGGGATTTCGTCACCCTCGACGAGCTCATCGACGAGGTGGGGGTCGACGCGGCCCGGTACACCCTGCTGACCCGCAGTCCCGACTCCCCGCTCGACTTCGACCTCCAGGCGGTCACCCGGCAGACGATGGACAACCCCGTGTACTACGTGCAGTACGCCCACGCCCGGATCGCCAGTCTGGTGCGCGTGGCGCGGGAGCAGGGCGTCGCCCTCCAGCCGTGGGAGCGGGCCGACCTCGGCCTGCTGGTGCAGGGATCCGAACTGGACCTGCTGCGGAAGCTCTCGGAGCTTCCCGAGGTGGTCGAGACGGCGGCGGAGGCGTTCGCCCCCCACCGCCTGACCCGGTACGCCGAGGAGGTGGCCGCGGCGTTCCACCACTTCTACACCGAGTGCAGGGTGATCACCGAGGACGCCCCGCTGACCCAGGCCAGGCTGTGGCTGTCGGTGGCGGCGAAGCAGGTGGTGGCGACGGCCCTGGGGCTCCTCGGGGTGAGCGCCCCTGACTCGATGGAGCGGATCGGTGACCCGGCTTGAGGACCGTCCCGGGCCCCCGCCGCCGCACCCCGACGGCGTGATCGCCGAGTACCGGATCCGGCCGGCCGCCACCGCCGACACCCGTTCGTTCCTCGAGCTGTTCGCGCTGGTGGTGGCGGAGGGCCGGTACATCCGAACCGACGCCATGCGCCGAAGCCGCCGCTTCTATCGCCAGCGCCTGGCGGCGGCGTGGACGAGGGACGAGGCCACCATCGTCGCCGTCGACCGTGCCGGCACGGTGATCGGCCAGCTCGGGATCTCCCGGGAGGAGCACCCGGTGACGCGCCACGTGGCCTCGATCGGGATGATGGTCCACCCGCGGTGGCGCGGCCGGGGGGTGGGTTCGGCCCTCATGGACAAGGCCTTGGAGTGGGCCCGCGAGATGGGCGTGGAGAAGATGGCCCTCTCGGTGTACCCGGACAACGAACCCGCCCGAGCCCTCTACCGGAAGTTCGGCTTCGTCGAGGAGGGCCGCCTGTCCGGGCACTCGAAGAAGGCCGTGGGCTACCGGGACGAGATCGTGATGGGCCTGTGGCTCGTTCCGAAGCCCGAAGGCGGCCCGCCGTGAGCCCGATGCCGGCCCATCAGTGGCAGGGAGTCGTGGAGGAGTACCGGGACTGGCTGCCCGTCACCCCGAGCACGCCGGTGGTGACGCTGCGCGAGGGCGGGACCCCGCTGGTGCGCTCCGAGCCCCTGTCGGAGGCAACCGGCTGCGAGGTCCACCTCAAGTACGAGGGCGCCAACCCCACCGGTTCGTTCAAGGACCGCGGCATGACCCTGGCCATCTCGAAGGCCGTCGAGGAGGGGTCGAAGGCCGTGGTGTGCGCCTCCACCGGCAACACCAGCGCGTCGGCGGCGGCCTACGCCGCCCGGGCCGGCCTGGCCTGTGCCGTCCTGGTGCCGAAGGGCAAGATCGCCATGGGGAAGATGGCCCAGACGCTGGTGCACCGGGCCCGGGTCATGGAGGTCGAGGGGAACTTCGACGCCGCCCTCGAGACGGCTCGCGAGCTCGCGGATCGGTACCCGGTCACCCTGGTCAACTCGGTGAACCCGTTCCGCCTGCAAGGACAGAAGACCGGGGCCTTCGAGGTCTGCGACGCCCTGGGCCGGGGCCCCGACTACCACCTCATCCCGGTGGGCAACGCCGGCAACATCACCAGCTACCGCATGGGCTACCTCGAATACTGGGAGGCCGGCCTGATCGCCGAGCCGCCGGCGATGTTCGGCTTCCAGGCGGCCGGGGCGGCGCCGATCGTGCAGGGCCGCCCCGTGCCGAACCCCGCCACCATCGCCACGGCCATCCGGATCGGGAATCCCGCATCGTGGGAGCCGGCGGCGAAGGCCGCCGCGGAGTCGGGAGGCGAGATCCGGGCGGTGACGGACCGCGAGATCCTCGGGGCCTACCGCCGCGTCGCCGCCGAGGGGCTGTTCGCCGAGATGTCCTCGGCCGCGTCGGTGGCCGGGCTGCTGGCGCTGTCGAAGGAGGGCCTGCTGCCCGCCGGGGCCACGGTGGTCTGCGTCCTCACGGGGCACGGCCTGAAGGAGCCCGACTGGGCCATCGCCGGCGCCGCCGCGCCCAGGCTGCTGCCGGCCGAGGCGTCCGCCGTCGCCGCGGAGCTGGGCCTGTGACGTCGAAACCGGCCCGCTCCGCGTTCACCGTTCGAACCCCCGCCACCGTGGCGAACCTCGGTCCGGGGTTCGACTGCCTGGCCCTGGCGCTGGAGCTGTCCAACGAGTTCACCGTGGAGCCGGACGCCGCGCAGCCCGCGGTGACGGTGGAGGGCGAGGGCCGCGGCGAGCTTCCCGAGGACGGGACGAACCTGGTGTTCCGAACGGTGTCCTTCGTGGCCCGGGAGCTGGGCGGGAGGCCGCCGGCGTTCTCGCTGGCCTGCCGCAACGCCATCCCGCTCCAGAGAGGCCTGGGCTCGTCGGCGTCCGCAGTGGTGGCCGGGTTGCTCATCGCGGACCGGCTGCTGGGGGCCGGGCTCACCGCCGATCGGCTCCTCCAGATGGCCGCGGACACCGAGGGCCACGCCGACAACGTCGCGGCGTGCCTGCGAGGGGGCCTGGTGCTGGCCTATCTGGGATCGGACGGCTGGCGGGCGGAGCAGCTCGAGCCGAACCCGCAGCTTCGTCCCCTGCTGCTGGTTCCCGAGGCCGAACGCATGGCCACCGAGGATGCCCGCCGGGTGCTGCCGCTGGCCGTGCCGCTGGCCGACGCGGCGTTCAACCTGTCCCGTTCGGCCCTGGCGGTGCTGGCTCTGACCGCCCGGCCGGATCTCCTGGTTGACGCCCTCGACGACCGGCTGCACCAGGGGCGCCGCCTGCCCCTCACCCCCGGGGCCCGGGCCCTGTTCCAGGACCTCCGGGAGGAGGGCTTCCCGGTGTGCGTGGCGGGCTCGGGCCCCTCGTTGCTGGTGTTCGAACCCGACGGCCGGACCGTTCGGGACCTCGGGCCCGGATGGCTGGCCCTCCGCCCCTCGATCGACCGAACCGGCGCCGTCGTGTCGGCTTCCTGACCGAGCCACGGCGTTCGACCCACTCCACACTTGCCGGCCGTCTCGTTTCCCGGCGGGCCCGGAGGCACCCGATCACCGCTCCGCCGTTACCGGGCGCAGCCCTCCGTGGAGACCTGGCCCGTTCGGGTCTCGGCCTTGTCGAGCTTCGGGATGACCTCGGTGGAGTCGATGGCGTAGCCGACGTTCGGATCGGTGGTCGAAGCGGCGAAGACCACCCCGGCCACGGTTCCGTTCGTCTCCACGAACGGCCCCCCGGAGTTGCCCGGCCTGACCACGGCCTGCAGCTCGTAGGCCATCCGCTCGACTGTGGAGCGTCCGTAGATGTCCCGCCCGACGGCGTCCAGCTCGCGGCGCACCGCGGCCGCCACCGCGGTGAGCCCCCCGCCCTCGGGGTAGCCGAGGACCACCCCCGGGGCACCGCGGCTCCTGGACTTGGGGTCCAGCTTGAGCGGCGGACCGAGGGCCCCGTCCACGTGCAGGATGGCGATGTCGAGCTTCGGGTCGAACAGCACCGTCGTGGCGGACTCGTCCCCCGAGACGTTCTGCTGCTGGACCTTCGGCCCGCGCACGCCCGCCACCACGTGGGCGTTGGTGATGACGTAGCCGGGGGCACCCACAAAGCCGCTGCCCTCCTGGATGGCCCCGCAGGCCTCTCCGACGATCTTGACCGTGCTGGGCTCGGCGATCCGTTCGGCCTTCCGGATCTGCTTGTCGGACGGCTCCTTGACCTTGCCGGCCGGGGCGGGAGGGATGTCCGCGAACACCTCAGGGAACCCGAACCGGTTGAACAGTTGTCGCACCTCGGCCAGCAACGACGGAGGCCGCGGCATGACGTCGTTGATCCTCCCGATGATCGAAGAGCCCCGGATCTCCTGGCTGATCGGCTGCCATGGGCCGTTCGCCAGGTTGAAGGCGAGGAACCAGATGGCGAGCAGCCCGGCCACCATCGACACCACCGATCCCGCCGCCGCGTCGACGCCCCCCAGCGAGCTCCGCCTGGCGAAGGCCCAGATGCGCGAGCCGACCAGCCACCCCAGGGCGTCGCCGATCGCGGCGAACGCCACCAGCACCAGCAGGGCCACCAACGCCTGGGCCAGCGGGGAGGTCACGAGATGGGCGATGGGGGGCGCCAGGACCGCCCCCACCAGCAGGCCGAGCAGCAGCCCGGCGTAGGTCGACAACTGCAGGGAGGCTCCCCGGCGGTACCCGTTGAACGCCGCGAGCAGGACCACGACGACGATCCCGAGGTCCAGGAGGTTCACCGGCATATGGTGCCAGAACGGGGCGATCGACCTCGGCGATGGCCATTTCCGGTCGGGGCCACAGCACAAGAGGGTGTGGCCGGGCCCGGCGATCGAGCGGTCCCACCGGTGACCCGCGCTAGACTGCGGGCAGAAGGCCCAGTCCGGCCCTTCCCACCGGATCGTTCGAGCTCGGAGTTTCCCCATCATGAGGGTTGTCGCTCTGGTCGATGGTGAGCACTATCCCGCGGTCACTCGGTGGGGACTGGAGTCGGCCGCGGCAGGCGGGTTCGAGGTTTTGGCGGCTGTGGTGGTGGGCGGTGTCGAGAAGCTCGACGCCGAAGGCCGGATGGACCTCGGTGCGGTCCCTGTCTCGAGAGGCGGGATCGATCCGGGGGCGGCCCTGGCCCGGGCCATCGGCGAGCTCCGGCCCGAAGGTGTCCTCGATCTCTCGGACGAACCGGTGCTCGGCTACGACCGACGGATGGAGATGGTGGCCGTCGCGCTTGCCCGCGGTGTCCCGTACCTCGGCCCGGACTTCAGGTTCGATCCACCGGTCACTGAAGCTCCCCTGCCCGCCCCCACCCTGGCCGTCATCGGTACGGGCAAGCGGGCGGCGAAGACGGCGGTTGGCGGCCACACGGCGCGCCTGGCCGCCGCGGCCGGGCTGCGACCGGTGGTGGTGGCCATGGGCCGCGGCGGCCCGCCCGAGCCCGTGGTGGCCGGGCCAGAAGACATCACGCTGGACGCGCTCCTCGCGCGGGTGGACCGGAACGAGCACGCCGCCTCGGACTACCTCGAGGACGCGCTCACCTCCGGCGTCCCCACGGTGGGGGCCCGCAGGTGCGGCGGAGGCATCGGGGGACGGCCATTCGTCACGAACGTGGCCGAGGCCGCCGCCATGGCCGTCCGGATGGGCGGCAACCCGGTGATCCTCGAGGGCAGCGGGGCGGCCATGCCCACCGTCCCGTGGGACGCCGGGATCCTCGTGGCGCCGGCCGACGTCCCGCCCCATCACCTGACCGGCTACCTCGGCCCGCTCCGGGTATTGCTGTCGGACCTCCTGATCTTTATGATTGGTGCCGGTCCCCGTGCAGGGGCCGACAACCTTTCCGCCCTCGATCCCGAAGTTCGTCGGCTTCATCCAGACATACGGGTCGCCATCGCGGAGCTTCAACCGGTGCCGCTGGCGGACGTGAGGGGCAAGGATGCTTATCTGGCGACGACCGCGCAGCCCGCAGTCGCGCACCATCTGGCGACCCGCCTGGAGGAGACCGCGGGGTGCCGGGTGGTGAGCGTGTCCAGTCACCTGGCCGACCGGGCCGCGCTGGAGGCGGACCTGGCCCGGGCCCCGAGGTTCGACGTGCTGCTGACGGAGCTGAAGGCGGCGGCGGTGGACGTGGCGGCCCGGCGGGCCCGGGAGCGGGGAGCCGACGTGGTGTTCGTGGACAACCGGCCCCGGAACGCCGGGGCCGGCAGGGGAGACGGCGACGTGGACGACCTCATCAACGAGGTGATCGGCCTGGCCGGGAGCCGGGCCGCAGAGCGATCGGCGAGCGTGAGACATGCCTGACACCAACAAGGTGATCGTGATCTCCGAGCGGGAGCCCGGGCTGCCCTATTCGAAGGGGCTCCGGGCCACCGAGCTCATGGTCACGGGCCTGCCGCCGTATCGGGCCTACCAGGTGGCCGAGGAGGTCGAAGGCCGCCTGCTCCAGCAGAAGGTTCGAAGCATCACCAGGGGCGAGCTCGACGACCTCACCCTCGACGTGCTGAGCGATCTGGCCGGCGAGCGCTACGCCACGAACTTCCTGCGGTGGAACGACATCGCCCAGCTCGACGTGCCGCTGGTGATCCTGATCGGCGGGGCCACCGGGGTGGGCAAGTCCACCATCGCCACGCAGTTGGCCGCTCGCCTGGGGATCGTTCGGGTGGTCGCCACCGACGCCGTGCGCGAGGTCATGCGGGCCATGTTCACCTCGAAGCTGATGCCCACGCTCTACACCTCGTCGTTCGACGCCGACTCGGCCCTGCGGGAGCCGCCCCCACGGCCGGCCGACAAGGTCGTGGTGGGATTCCGCGAGCAGACCGCCCTCGTATCGGTGGGGGTGCAGGCCCTCATCAAGCGTTCGGTAGTGGAGGGCCACAGCGCGGTGATCGAGGGCGCCCACGTCGTGCCGGGGTTCTTCGACATCTCCCCCTTCGAAGGGAAGATCCTGGCGGTTCCGGTGGTTGTGAGCGTTGAGGACGAGGACAGGCACCGCAGTCACTTCGTCGCTCGTTCGACCGACTCCTCGTCCCGGCCGTTCGAGCGCTACCTGGCAGGTTTCGACAACATCCGCCGGGTGCAGAAATACATCAAGAGCCAGGCGCTGGCGCACGGCGTCCCGGTCATTCCCAACTACAGCCTGGACCAGGCGCTCTCCGCGGTCATCGATCTCGCCGTGGAGCGAGCCACGGAAGCGATCCGGAACGGGGCCAGGCGACGATCCCGGCGCGCTGCCGGAACGGAGGCGATCAACCGATGAAGCTGTTCCTCGACACGGCCAATCTCGACGAGATCCGGGCCATCAAGAGGTGGGGAGTGCTCTCGGGGTGCACCACGAACCCGACCCTGCTGGCGAAGGAGCACTCGAACTGGGAGCTCCAGATGAAGGAGGTGTGCACCGAGGTCGAGGGCGACGTCTCGCTGGAGACCACGGAGGCCAAGGCGGACGACATCTTCGAGGAGGGGCTCAAGCTCGCGTCGGTTGCGCCGAACGTTGTGGTGAAGGTCGTGATGACGCCGGACGGCCTGGAGGCCGGGAGGCGTCTGGTCGAACAGGGGATCCCGATCAACGTGACCCTCACCTTCTCCCCGGCCCAGGCCATCCTGGCCGCCGAGATCGGCGCCCGCTACGTGTCGCCGTTCCTGGGCCGACTGGACGACGTGGGCGCGGACGGGATGCACGTGCTGGCCGAGATCGTGGAGATCTACGATGTGCAGAGCTACGAGACGCAGGTCCTGGCCGCGTCCCTGCGCCACCCCATGCACGTGATCGAAGCGGCGCGGCTCGGGGCCGACGTGGCCACGATGCCCTACGACGTGTTCACCAAGCTGGTGAAGCACCCCTTGACCGACATCGGTCTGGAGAAGTTCGACGCCGATTGGAAGAAGCTCCAGAAGGAGCTGAAGGAAGGAGCATGACATTGGACTCAGGCACGCTGATCAGGTCGGACCTCGAATCGAAGGTCCTGCCTGAGCTGCAGAAGATCGCCGAATCGCTCGGCGTGGAGGGGCACCAGCGCCTCCGCAAGGGAGCGCTGATCCAGGCGATCATGGACAAGGCGTCGGGCGACGGGCAGGCGACGAGACCCGAGGGCAACGGCCGGGCCGCGACGCGGACGGAGAAGGCCCCCAAGCCCGAGCGGGCGCAGGAAGCGCCGGCCCAGGAATCGACTCCGCAGGAAGCGTCGGCCGCTGACCCGTCCGCCGATGGAGCGCCGTCCGCGGAAGCCGGGGCGCCGGCCGCCGAGGCTTCAGAGGAGATCCCGGCCGCGGAGGCCGTCCGGGCCGTCGCAACGGGCTCGACCGAGACCGGTTCAGCCGCATCCGGGGCGGGTTCATCCCAAACCGAGGGCCGCACTCATCAGGGCGGCCAGCGTCCCGCCGGAGGCGGGGAGGCCCGCCAGGCGGACGAGGGCGGCCGGGCCCCAGGCACCGCCACGATGGAGCGGCCTCGCGGCGAGTTCCGGGACCGCCGGATGTCCCGCGAGGAGCGCCGCCGTCAGAGGGAGGCCCGCCGGGTGCAGGAGCGCGAGGAGCGCGAACAGGAGCTGGCGGAGGCGCCCACCCGCACCGGCGTCCTGGACGTCCTGCCGGAGGGCTACGGGTTCCTCCGGACCACGGGCTACCTCCCGGGCAACGAGGACGTCTACGTGTCGCTGTCGCAGGTCCGCCGGTTCGCCCTGCGGCGGGGCGACCAGGTCACGGGGCAGGTCCGGAACCCACGGGACAGCGAGAAGTACCCGGCGCTGCTCCGGATCGAGACCGTGAACGGCATCGACCCCGAGACCGCGAGGGGCCGTCCCGAGTTCGACAAGCTGACCCCGCTGTTCCCGGAGGAGCGGTTCCGCCTGGAGCACGTCGACGGGCAGAAGGTCATCACCGAACGGATCGTCGACCTGATCGCGCCGATCGGGAAGGGCCAGCGCGGCATGGTGGTGTCCCCGCCGAAGGCCGGGAAGACCACCATCCTCAAGCAGATCGCCACGGGCATCCTGGCCTCGGACCCGGAGGCCCACGTGATGATCCTGCTGGTGGACGAACGGCCGGAGGAGGTCACCGACTGGCAGCGAACGGTCCCCGCGTCGGAGGTCGTGTATTCGACCTTCGACAAGCCGGCCGACCAGCACATCCAGGTGACCGAGCTGGTGCTGGAACGGGCCAAGCGCCTGGTGGAGATGGGCCACAACGTGGCCATCCTGCTGGACTCGATCACCCGGCTGGCCCGGGCCTACAACCTGGCCGCGCCGGCCTCCGGGCGGATCCTGTCCGGTGGTGTCGACTCCACCGCGCTGTACCCGCCGAAGCGGTTCTTCGGGGCGGCCCGGAACATCGAGGAGGGCGGCTCGCTGACGATCATCGCCAGCGCGCTGGTCGAGACGGGATCCCGGATGGACGAGGTCATCTTCGAGGAGTTCAAGGGCACCGGGAACATCCAGCTCCAGCTCGACCGGCACCTGGCCGACCAGCGGATGTTCCCGGCCATCAACACCGACCACCGCGTCACCCGCAAGCAGGCGCTCCTCATGCCCACGGCCGAGCTCGCGCCGGTTTGGCGGC
>Ga0137384_10005436_pt1 | contig 10231 bp, 7 predicted proteins | sample SagtaG_2_FD_104922 | JGI IMG/M metagenome (GOLD analysis project Ga0137384, IMG submission 104922) | Vadose zone soil microbial communities from Sagehorn Ranch, Mendocino, California, USA - Sage2_R_60_16 metaG | ecosystem: Environmental > Terrestrial > Soil > Vadose zone | place: USA: California...
AAACTGCCGACTGGAGAGCCGTATGCGGGAAAACCGCCCGTACGGTTCGGAGGGCGGGGAGGGTGAACACCCTTCCCGACCCCTATCGACCGGAATTGCTGCACCGAAACGAACGAAACCCGCTTTAATTGGCTCGGCGCCGGCGGCTCTCCGCCGTGGAGTTCAGGACTTATTCATCCGTTCGCCTCCAGGACCTCGACGATCTCACGCAGCTCGTTGGACAATTGGCCGGGTAGCTTTTCACAGAACCTGTCGGCGAGGCTGCGATAGTACCATAACGTCTGCTCCTTGGGCTGGCTGAAGCGTGCCCAGATTTTCTCGCCGATGTCCGGTTTTCTCAGGTCACGAAGGATCGCACGCGCATTGTGGACCTTGTCTGCCAGCGATACGCTGAGGATGTCCGCATCAGCCTTCCTCAGGTGCGCGAGGTAGGCTTCCTTTCGCTCTTGCCAATGCGCCTTGCGCTCGCCCTTCGCCGTATCGGCCAGGCTGTCCGAGCACGCCTCGACAATCCGCGCCACGCGCTCACCGAAGCGGTTGCGAACATCCTCAAGCCTCGCCTTGCCGCCCTGATCTTCGGCGCTGTCGTGCAGGAGCGCCGCGATGGCGACGTCCTCGTCGCCGCCATATTCCAGAACGGTTGCAGCGACCGCCAATAGATGGGCGACGTATGGTATTGAGGTTCCCTTGCGGACTTGTCCCCCATGAACATGGGTCGCGTAGATGAGAGCACGATCAAATCGATCGGTCAGGACCGTCGCCTTGTTCATAGGTCCCATTCGCTTTCGCTTCCTTCTGGCCTTCGGTCACTGGACGGGTGCGGTTGTAATCGACTCTGCGGATCACGAATCAGACACACCCGATCGTTCCCGACGCTCACCAACCTTGGCCCGGGCCTTCGGCCACGATACTTACAATTTTAATTGCACGCGAGTAACTTCCACCAGGTACGCGCTCGTAGCTGGACATGGATGCCGTAGAGTTCACCGTGACTTGGTCGCTGCGATCAGCCGAGCCGCCCTGGGGAAGGCGGTCGAATCGGCACGCGACCCTGGCCATCCGTACTCAAATCGGTTCAACTAGAGATAGGGCGGCTGCGCTCCTACAGGAGCCGCTGGGGAAAATGATGTATGGCGGACAATCCCGCTCCTAGGCGCGATGAACGTTATGTCTAACCCTTTCTTCGACCACCCGATTCTGAACTCCCCCTACGAATACCCGCGGCGGCATTGGGAGCTTGATGAGGCAGGGCAACCCACCCAGAGGATCATTGAGAACCGACGGGGTGCCAAATTCATCACGCCGATCCCCAAGCCGAAAAAGCGGAAGGCCCCGGCCCAAACCGGATTTGTGTTCGACGAAGGTAAGGGCCTCTCGACCAAGGACCAGCAGTACGATCCCACGTCGATCATCAACGAGGTCCGTGGCTATGTGGACGCATGGCGTCAGTTGAGCCCCAGCCAGTGGCAGGTCACGCCGGAGACAGCCCGGCTTCTCCAGCATTGGCGGCAGCACACGTTCAGCGGGGTTCGTCCGTTCTTTTGTCAGGTGGAGGCGGTAGAAACTGCGATCTGGCTCACCGAGGTCGCTCCACAATCCAGGAACGGGAAACGCGTCCTTGATCATCTCGCTGCGGCGAATAAGGACGCCAATCCTGAATTGATGCGGCTCGCGCTGAAACTGGCAACGGGCGCAGGCAAGACCACAGTAATGGCCATGCTCATCGCATGGCAAACGATCAATGCGGCGCGACGCCAGGGAAGCAAGAATTTCACCCGCGGCTTTTTGATCTGCGCTCCCGGCTTGACCATCAAAGACCGGCTTCGCGTCCTTCAACCTAACGATCCCGACAGCTATTACGCCAGCCGCGAACTCGTTCCCAATGACATGCTTGAAGAGGTTAAGCGGGCCAAGATCGTCATTACTAACTTTCATGCATTCAAGCTTCGCGAGCGCGTGGAGCTGTCCAAGGGTGGGCGCCAACTCCTTCAAGGGCGCGTCGGAGAGGAACTAAATACGCAGGAGACGGATGGCCAGATGATCCAGCGTGTCATCTCCGACTTGATGGGGATGAAGAATATTCTCGTCATCAATGACGAGGCCCACCATTGCTACCGGGAGAAACCGAAAGAAGCAGACGACGAGGACCTCAAAGGCGAGGACAAGAAGGAGGCCGAAAAGAACAACGAGGCGGCGCGTCTCTGGATTTCCGGCCTGGAAGCTGTGAACCGCAAGCTCGGTCTTAGCCACGTCATCGACTTGTCCGCCACGCCATTCTTCCTTCGCGGCTCCGGTTACGCCGAGGGCACCTTGTTCCCGTGGACGATGAGCGACTTTTCCCTCATGGACGCGATCGAGTGCGGCATCGTCAAGCTGCCGCGCGTCCCGGTGGCGGAAAACATCCCAGGAAACGAAATGCCGATGTTCCGCAATCTCTGGGAGAACATCCGCGCCGACATGCCCAAGAAGGGCCGCGGCAAGAGCGAGGAACTCGATCCGCTCGAACTTCCCACGCGGCTCCAAACCGCGCTCGAAGCCCTCTATGGCCACTACGAAAAGACCTTCAAGCTCTGGCAGGAGAAGGGTATCAAGGTGCCGCCCTGCTTCATCATCGTCTGTCAGAACACGGCGATCTCGAAACTGGTCTACGACTTCATCTCCGGCTTTCATCGGAGGCGTGAGGACGGCACTACGACGCTTGAGAACGGGCGGCTGCCGCTATTCCGCAATTTCGACGAGACCACCGGCAATCCGCTGCCGCGCCCGAACACGCTGCTCATCGACAGCGAGCAACTCGAAGCGGGCGATGCGCTGGACGACAATTTCCGCGGCATGGCCGCCGACGAGATCGAGCGGTTCCACCGCGAGATCGTGGAGCGGACGGGCGACATCCGTGCCGGCGAAAACATTACCGATCAGGAATTGCTCCGCGAGGTCATGAACACCGTAGGCAAGCCCGGACAACTTGGCGGCTCGATCCGCTGCGTGGTCTCGGTCTCGATGCTCACCGAAGGGTGGGACGCGAACACCGTCACGCATGTTCTCGGCATTCGCGCGTTCGGTACCCAGCTCCTTTGCGAGCAGGTGATCGGGCGTGCGCTGCGTCGCCAGTCCTACGAGCAGAACGAGGAAGGGTTGTTCAATGTTGAATACGCCGACGTCTTCGGCGTGCCGTTCGACTTCACCGCGAAGCCGGTCATTGCTCCGCCGCAGCCGCCCCGCGAGACGGTTCAGGTCAAAGCAATTTCCCCCGATCGCGATCCCCTCGAAATCCGCTTCCCCCGCGTCGAGGGCTACCGCGTGGAATTGCCCGAGGAACGGCTGACGGCGGACTTCAACGATGATTCCATTTTGGAACTCAGCCCCGACCTCGTCGGTCCGTCGATCACGCGCAACTCCGGCATCATCGGCGAAGGCGTGGACTTGAGCCTTCAACACCTGGGCGACATGCGACCCTCTTCGCTGGTCTTCCACGTCACCCAACGGCTGCTCTACACCAAATGGCGCGATCCGGGCGAGGAACCGAAACTCCACCTGTTCGGCCAACTCAAGCGGATCACCAAGCAATGGCTCGATACCTGCCTCGTGTGCAAAGGCGGCACCTACCCCGCTCTGCTCATGTATCAAGAACTCGCCGACATGGCCTGCAACCGCATCACTGCGGCGATCACCCGGCGGTTCATCGGCGAGCGTCCCATCAAGGCCCTGCTCGATCCGTACAACCACACCGGCTCGACACGCCACGTTCGCTTCAGCACTTCACGCGCCGACCGCTGGGACACGAGCGGTCCTCCACCCAAGAACCACGTCAACTGGGTCGTGCTCGACAGCGATTGGGAGGCGGAGTTCTGCCGCGTCGCCGAATCCCATCCCAAGGTCTTCGCCTACACCAAAAACCACAACCTTGGCTTGGAAGTCCCTTATCGCTACGGCTCCGAGACACGGAAATATCTCCCAGATTTCATCGTGCTGGTGGATGATGGACACGGAGTCGGCAATCCGCTGCATCTCGTGACGGAGATCAAGGGCTATCGCCGCGAGGACGCCAAGGAGAAAAAGACCACGATGGACACCTATTGGGTGCCAGGCGTGAATCATCTGGGCAGCTACGGCCGCTGGGCATTCTCCGAGTTCACCGAAGTTTACCAGATCGAGTCCGACTTCAAGGCCAAGATCGAGAGCGAGTTCGACAAGATGATCAAACAAGCGGGCGTTAAATCGTGACGAGCCTTGCAGACCTGATTTCGAAAGCGACCAAGGACAGGCGAGTCTGCCCTCAGCCCATGGTATGGAATCGCCTTTGGGAGTTGCTTCCAAATCGTCGCAGGCTGGGCCTCGGCTGGGAGCCGCCGCTGCCCTTGATCCTGGCGGCATGGTGGGAATCATCCGATAGCGACAAACGTAATCGTTTTCATTTCCACCTCCGGTGGACGTCTGATCACGGGTCAACCGAGCCCGTGGCTGATCGGCGTGCCGACATGAAGGCCGAAGACTGGCATACGGAACAGTAATCATGGCCAAGAGAGCCACTGCGAAATCCGTCGAGACGCTCAAGCACGACGCCGACAAGCGGAAGAACATTCCGACAGCGGAGTATCAGTCCGTGCTGGAAGAGGAGCAGCAGAATCCGAAGAAGGTTTACTACCCGCGGAACAAAGACCTCGATCCCCAACTCGTCTGGCGTGGGAAGGACGAGCAGGATTGGAGTAATCTCGTCGTCCATGCTCCGCCGCTCTATATTCAGGAGAAAGTCCAGCCGAAAGTGCTCATCGATGATTTGTTACGCGCCACGAAGGAGCACGAGCACGAGAGTGGAGAGTCGACACCGGACCTGTTCGCCGATTTCAACGGCATCCCCAAGGGCGTGGACAAAACCGAGTTCTATCAGCACGACCAGAACTGGTCGAACCGCATGATCCTCGGCGACTCGTTGCAGGTGATGGCGAGCCTTGCCGAGCGCGAGGGCCTGCGCGGGAAAGTACGGTGCATTTACGTCGATCCGCCCTACGGGATCAAGTTCAACAGCAATTTCCAGTGGTCCACCACCAGCCGTGACGTGAAGGACGGCAACGCCGGCCACATCACTCGCGAGCCGGAGCAGGTCAAAGCCTTTCGAGACACTTGGCGCGACGGCATCCACAGCTACCTCACCTATCTGCGCGATCGCTTCACCGCCGCCCGCGATCTACTATCAGAATCCGGTTCCATCTTTGTTCAGATTGGTGATGAAAACGTGCATCGCCTTCGAGCGGTAATGGATGAAGTATTTGGCGAAGATAATTTCATTGCTCAAATCGCGACCAAAACATCTGGTGGCTCGACAGGTGTCTATCTCGGCGGAGTGATCGATCACATTGTCTGGTTTGCGAAGAACCACGAACACCTAAAATATCGGCCCCTTTTCGGCACGAAAGGGCTGGGCGAAGACGGAGCCGAGAAATACAGCCGCGTCCGGCTGGCTAATCTCGAAACACGAAGTTTAACGCCTGCTGAACGCGCGCTTGAAGATGAATTGCCAAGCGGGGCACGGGTCTACAGGCAGGATAACCTGACAAGTCAAAGCGTCGGAAGGGACAAAGGTGAGGGAGCCGCTTCGTGGTTTCCAGTGAACATCGCAGGCCTGGAGATTCGACCATCCATTAAAGTTCGTTGGAAGACGAACCAACTCGGTATGCAGAGGTTGCTTTGCGCCGCTCGTGTCGAACTCACGAGCAACAGTTTGTCATACGTTCGATACCTCGACGATTTCAGTGCTACGACAATCAATAATTCTTGGACAGACATTGGAGGCATTCAAAGTCGTTCTGACCCGAAAGTGTATGTCGTTCAAACTCCGACGACTCTTATTCAACGCTGCGTCCTGATAGCAACTGACCCCGGGGACCTCGTGCTCGACCCAACCTGCGGGTCCGGCACCACCGCATATGTTTCTGAGCAATGGGGTCGCCGTTGGATCACGATCGACACGTCTCGGGTAGCGTTGGCATTGGCCCGCGCCCGTATTATGGGCGCGCGCTATCCGTATTACCTGCTGGCCGATTCTCGGGACGGCCAAATCACGGAGGCGGAAGTCACCCACGCCGCGCCAAGTTCAAAGCCCGTGCACGGGAACGTCCGCCAGGGCTTCGTCTATGAGCGCGTGCCGCACATCACGCTCAAATCCATCGCCAACAACGCCGAGATCGACGTTATTTGGGAGCAGTGGCAAGCGACGCTTGAGCCATTGCGCGAAAAGTTAAACGCCGCGATCAAGAAGCAGTGGCAGGAGTGGGAAATTCCGCGTGTCGCCGAAGACCCTTGGGAAGTTAGTACGCAGCAAATGTTCTATCGACTCAAAGCCGAGCAGCAACGGGAACAGGGAGGAAGCTCCACGAAGATCACGGACTGCCTCAAAGCGATCAACCACAATCTCAAACGAAACTACACCCTCAAGACTTTGCCCGAACGACCTGCTGACCCTTGGCCGGAGGTCCCGACGATACTGCACGCCGACTGGTGGCAGGCGCGAATCGCCCGACAGAAGGAAATCGACGCCTCCATCGCTGCCAAAGCCGAGTTCGAGTACCTCTACGACAAGCCCTACGAGGACAAGAGGAAGGTCCGCGTCGCCGGCCCCTTCACGGTGGAGAGTCTTAGTCCCCACCGCGTGCTGGGTGTGGACGAGAACGACGAACTGATTGATGCCCTCAGGGAGGACGGGGCCGACTACGGGGCCAAAAAGGCGTTCCCCGAAATGATTCTGGAAAACCTCAAGATCGCTGGCGTGCAGCAGGCGCACAAGGAGGACCGGATCACCTTCACAGCGCTGACGCCCTGGCCGGGCGATCTCGTCTGTGCCGATGGCCGCTACATGGAGAGCGAGACCGAGAAGCGCGCCGCCATCTTCATCGGCCCGGAGTTCGGCACGGTGTTGCGCGCCGATCTTGTTGCCGCGGCTCGGGAGGCCGGCGACGCTGGTTTCGACGTGCTGATCGCCTGCGCGTTCAACTACGAAGCCCACACCACCGAGTTCAACAAGCTCGGCCGCATCCCTGTGCTCAAGGCGCGCATGAACGCCGACTTGCACATGGCGGAAGACCTCAAGACCACCGGCAAGGGCAACCTGTTTGTCATCTTCGGCGAGCCGGATATTGACCTGATCCACGAAAGGAACGGCAAGCTGCGCGTGAAGGTGAAAGGCGTGGACGTGTTCAAGCCGCAGACCGGAGAGGTCATAAGTGACAACGCGGACGGCATCGCCTGCTGGTTCGTCGACACCGACTACAACGAGGAAAGTTTCTTCGTCCGCCACGCCTACTTCCTCGGCGCGAACGACCCCTACAGCGCGCTGAAAACGACCTTGAAGGCGGAGATTGACCCAGAAGCCTGGGCAACTCTGCACAGCGACACGTCCCGCCCGTTCGACAAGCCGAGCAAGGGCCGCATCGCCGTGAAGGTGATTAATCACCTGGGGGACGAGGTGATGAAGGTCTTCAAGGTTCAATAACCTGACCCGAGAGTTCCCGCACATGTCGAACGCCTCTCACCCCCAACTTCGGAATCCACCGATTGTAGAGGCGGTGTTCGACGTTGACTGCGACCCTCCGCCGGGGTTCGATCTGGCCGGGCTGGAGACCGCTGCGCGGGAGCAGTTTGAAGACCAATACCCGAAGTTTCGAACGCAGTTCTTGCAAGAGCACGAGATCGAGACCCCGCAGGACGCTCCACCGAAGATGTCCAGCCGCCTTGCGGTACAGGCGTTTCAATTTCTACACGACGACGATAAGCAGCTTGTGCAGGTGCGGGCACAGGGTTTTTCTTTCAACCGACTTGCGCCCTACAGCAGCCTGGATGACTACCTGCCGGAGATCGAGCGGACCTGGCGTTTGTATGTAGGGTTGGTTTCGCCGGTCAAAATCCGAATCATCCGCTTGCGGTACATCAATCGCATTCTTGTGCCCATGACGGCGAACACGGTTGACCTCGACGAATTTCTCAAGATCGGTCCTCGCTTGCCGGACGAAGATCGGTTTGTGCTGTCTGGTTTCCTTAACCAGCACGTTGCGGTCGAAAAGGACACAGGACATCAGGTCAACTTGGTGCTCACCGCCCAGCCCCCGGAAAGCGAAAAGTTACCAGTCATCCTTGATATTACTGTGGCAAGTATGACGGCTGCTGAGCCGGCAGATTGGGCAAGCATTCTGCCGCTGATCGGCTCGCTGCGGAGCTTGAAGAATCGCATCTTCCTGAATACCTTGACACCCAAATGTATCGAATTGTTCCAGTCGTAGGCCTCTCAGGCCAACTCGCCCTGCAAGCCTTGGTTGGCGGGGGCAGTGCGATTTCGCCGGAAGCGGATGCGGTTCACAAGGCTGCGACCAGAGTTGCAGAATCGACTGAGCGGTCGCTGGCCCTTTTTGGCGAAAAGGCGATTGCTCTTTCGCAGTTGGCGGCAATGGCAACGGATTGTTCTGAACAGGGTTGGGACGGGGACGACGCCGGCCCCATCGATCCCATTGCTGTCCTGTTGGCGAAACGCTTTCTGCGCGCTCTACCTGATGGCGTCCCGCTTCCTGAATTTGCCCCCGAGCCTGACGGGTCGATTTCCCTTGATTGGATTCATTCGCGCAATCGGCTGCTTTCCCTGAGTATCGGCCGCAGCAATCGGCTGGCCTACGCTTGGTTGGATGGAGCCGATAAGGGACATGCGGTCGCGCGCTTCGATGGCCAAAATGTGCCGCCACGGGTCTTAGAAGCCATCAAAGACATCGTGGGACAAGGACATGCTGGCCTCTGGGCTGCCTGATCTCGTCGGTGACGACGAAGACCTCGCACGGTTTCTCACATCTACCAGCCAATTCAACGCCCAAATGGCGAAGCCCGCGGCGTTCTTGCCATCAGCAAGCGACCGCGAAACCTCCGTTTTTCGACATGGAAGTCAGCCGAGGGATGCCCTGTGGGCACTCGGTAATGAGCACGCAGCCGGAGACCGCACCCTTCACTGTGCGGCCATTGTAAAAGCCGGCGACGTGAGGGCGGTCCTCCTTGAAGTGCTCGCCGACGAGCCACCACCGCGGCACGCGGCGATAAGAGGCTGGCCATGGCTCGACGATGACCTCGATCTACAAAAGGCACAGCGGAAGGAACGGGCGGCACAGATCGCCAGCAAGGCGGTGCTTTTGCGGCGATAGCCGCAGCGCGGGAGAAGGGAATGGAGTTTCGCATCGCCGACACCTTTACGGACAGCCTCGCCCGGCTAACTGCCGAGGAACAGAAGGCCGTCAAGACGACGGCCTTCGACTTGCAACTCAACCCGGCCAATCCCGGCATGAGCTTCCACAAGCTCGACAAGGCGAAGGACAAGAATTTCTGGTCGGTGCGGGTCAATAGCGACATCCGGCTGATCGTGCACCGGAACGAAGGAAGCCTTCTACTCTGCTATGTCGACCACCATGACAAGGCTTACGACTGGGCCGAACGTCGCAAGCTGGAAACACATCCAAAGACGGGTGCCGCGCAGTTGGTCGAGATACGAGAGACGGTCAAGGAGATCGTCGTCCCGGTATACATCCAGACAGAAACCACTGCGCCGAGATCACAGAACGAATTGACGCCTCTTTTTGCCGGGCGGTCCGACGACGAACTACTCGGCTATGGCGTGCCTGCCGAGTGGCTCAACGATGTCAAGGTGGCAACCGAAGACACGCTGCTGGTCGTGGCCGACCACCTGCCTGCGGAGGCTGCGGAGGCGCTGTTGGAACTGGCGACGGGCGGCAAGCCGCGCGTTCCGCGGCCCGCCGCGTCCTCAGCGGCTCCCTTCGAGCATCCCGACGCCCTGCGCCGCTTCCGGGTGATGGCGAATGTCGAAGAATTGCAGTGTGCGCTCGATTTTCCTTGGGAGAAATGGACTGTTTTCCTGCATCCCGATCAGCGTGAGATGGTCGAGCGCGACTACGCCGGTCCGGCGCGCGTCTCCGGCTCGGCTGGCACCGGCAAGACAATCGTTGCACTGCACCGGGCTGCACATCTGGCCCGTACGCATCCAAATGCCCGTGTGCTGCTAACGACCTTCTCCGACACGTTGGCCAGTGCGCTACGCACGAAGCTGAAACGGCTATTGAGCAGCGAACCGCGCCTCGCCGAGAGGATCGACGTTTACTCGCTCAACGCCATCGGTCTTCGGCTCTACAAGGCGCATGTCGGGCAAGTGACGATCGCCGGCCGCCAAGTCGTGCGCGAGGTGATGCACGAG
>Ga0137384_10005440_pt1 | contig 10227 bp, 9 predicted proteins | sample SagtaG_2_FD_104922 | JGI IMG/M metagenome (GOLD analysis project Ga0137384, IMG submission 104922) | Vadose zone soil microbial communities from Sagehorn Ranch, Mendocino, California, USA - Sage2_R_60_16 metaG | ecosystem: Environmental > Terrestrial > Soil > Vadose zone | place: USA: California...
GAGCGGCATGACGGTGAACATGATCCATGTCGTGCTGCAACAACCCATCTTGGGCCTGCTGGGCCAAGTGACGGGGTACCAAACAGTGGGCGACATCATCGTTGGATCGGCGACGAGCAGCGTGACCCGCTAGCCCGACGCTTGACGAAGAACGAGCCCGGCCCTTGAGGTCGGGCTTTTTCGTTCGCACCACTTTGGTGCGCCCTGAACACTCACCCGCCCAACTCTAGGGCGTTCGCACCCGACACTGCGAAACGTCATGCATATAAAGCATTGTGCGCCAATGCTTTGGCGCAATGCACCACGATTGGGCGATGGCACTAGCCTTGCTGTTGCGTCGCTACAACATTTTACGCCTTCCCCCCCACCGGCGAGGAGCCGCCTCCATGGTCAAGAAAGACGTGCCGCCGCCCCAGCAGGACCCGCAAGCGGGCACCGAGTCGACACAGGCGCTGCTGCGGGAGCTGGTTGCGCACCTGCGGCAGAATCGCACGCAGTTGCGCGAGGAGTGGGCCCGGCGCATTACGCGCGCCCAGCTCCTCACGGCGATGACGGAGGAGGAAATCTTCGCGGAAGCGACGTCGGTGTACGACAACTACGTCGAGGCGCTCGAGACCGGGACCTTCGAAGCCCTGCAGGCCTACGCGCGCAACCTGTCGGAGCGCATCATCCCGCGAGGCGTCGAAACGCACGAAGTCGTCGGCATCGTGCTGCTGCTGCGTGACGTGCTCGCCCGCTCGCTATTCGCCAAGTACCACGAAGACTTCAACAAGCTCAACCGCATTCTCGACGCCTACGAACCCGCCGCGAACCGGATCGCGAACACGGTGGCGGTCGGCTTCGTGCAGGAGCGCGAACGCATCATCCGGCAGCAGCAGGAAGCGATCCGGGAGCTGTCCACCCCGGTGCTCCAGGTGCGCGAGCGGTTGCTCATTCTCCCCATCATCGGCGTGATCGATCCGCAGCGGAACCGGCAGCTCACCGAACAGCTGCTGCGCGCGATCCGCACCAACCGTGCGAAGGTCGTCGTGATCGACATCACGGGTGTGGCCGCGATGGACTCGAACGTGGCGAACCAGCTCGTGCAAACGGTCGAAGCCTCGCGCCTGCTGGGCGCGACGGTGATCGTGACCGGTCTGTCGCCGGAGATCGCGCAGACGCTCGTCACCATCGGCGTGGACCTGAGCGAGATGACCACCGTCGGCGACTTGCAGGGAGGTATCGAAGAGGCGGAGCGCCTGCTGGGCTACAAGGTGATTCCTTACGCCGAGGCCACGCAGCAGGCCTAAGGGAGGCGGGTCGTGGAAGTCCCCATTCTGAAGCAGGGCCATTACTTGATCGCTTCGATCCAGTCGGCCCTGTCCGACGCCGACCTGTCGAAGCTGCGCGAAGCGCTGATCGCGCGCGTGGGCAAGTTCCGCGCGCGCGGGGTCATCGTGGACGTGACGGCGCTCGACGTGATGGACTCGTTCGCGGTGCGCACGCTGCGAGACATCGCACACATGGCCCGGTTACGCGGGGCGGAGACGGTGATCGTCGGGATTCAACCCGAAGTCGCCTTCGCCATGGTGCAGCTCGGGCTCACCCTCAAAGGGATCGCCACGGCGCTCGACCTGGAGGAGGGCCTCGCCTTCCTCGATCGACAGGGCCATGGGCGCATCGACGATCGGTCGGGGCATGGGCGCATCGACCGTGGGTGACGAGCTCCGCTGTCTCATCGCCGCGGACACCGACGTCGTCCAGGCGCGCCAGGCGGGTCGCGAGCTGGCGGCCGAGGTCGGCTTCTCCGCGGGCGACCAGACCGTCATCGCCGCCGCGATTTCGGAGATCGCGCGCAACATCCTCATGTACGCGAAACGCGGCGAGGTGCGCTTCACCACGGTGATTGACGGCACCCGCCAGGGTCTCGTCGTCGTCGCCGAGGATGACGGCCCCGGCATCCGCGACGTCTCGCGGGCCATGCAAGACGGCTACTCGACCTCGGGGGGGCTCGGCCTGGGCCTGCCGGGCGCACGCCGCCTGATGGACGAGTTCGAGGTCGTCTCCGCCCCGGGGCAGGGCACGCGCGTCACGATGCGCAAGTGGAAACGGACCAATGTCTAGCCGCGTGCGCAGCGCGCAGACGCTCGTCCATTGGGGCGTCGCCACGCTGGCGCTCGAGGGACAACGTGAATCCGGCGACCTCCACCTCGTGCAGCCGGTCAAGGACGGCATTCTCATCGCCGTCGTGGACGGCCTCGGCCACGGTGAGGAAGCCGCGGCTGCCGCCAGGCTCGCGGTCAGCACACTCGAGCGCTACGCAGAGGAGCCGCCCCTCTCCCTGTTGCAGCGCTGCCATGTGGCGCTCAAGGGAAGCCGCGGCGTGGTGATGAACCTCGCCCGCTTCGACGCGCCCCGCGGCACGATGACGTGGTTGGGCGTCGGCAACGTGGAGGGCGTCCTGCACCACGTCGATTGGTCGGAACGCTCGGACCGCGCGTCCTTGATCACGCGGGGCGGCATCGTCGGGTCCGAGGTCCCCGCCGTGCAGGCCGCCGTGATCCCGGTGAGCGCCGGGGACACGCTCGTCTTCGCCACCGACGGGATCGCGAGCGGCTTCCTGTCCGACGTCTCCGTGCGCGAGGAGCCGCAGCGTCTTGCCGATCAGATCCTCGCCCGCCACGGCAAGGGTACGGATGATGCACTGGTGCTCGTCGCCAAGTACCTCGGACGCCCGTAAGCCGTACCATGACGCGCCCCACTCAGCAGACGATCAACGGACCCGCCCGGCCGGCCACGGACGCGGTGCGCGTGCTCGCGGTCGGGGGCGAAGCCGGCCCCGGGCCGCTCCAGAGTCTGCGCCAGTGGGCCGCCGACCTGAGCGTCGAGCTCGAATGGGCGGCGGACTTGCCCCGCGCCACGCGCCTGCTCGCGGGCGGGCAGTGGGACCTGGTGTTGGCGGTGTTGGGGGACCGGTCCGACGAGGAGTTGGCGTGGTGGGTGGACGCGCTGCGCGGCGCCCCCGGCGGGCCTCGCCTCATCGCCCTCGCCGACCGGCCGTCGATGGGACTGGCGCTGCGCGCCGAGAAGCTCGGCGTGCTGGATGTGCTGGCGCTGCCGCTCCAGCGAGAAGCCTTGGCGAATGCCATCGCGCGCGTGCGCTCGGCCGCGACCGAGGTCGCGCTCCCGCTGCCGACCGTGGTCGACGCCGACGCGCACGGCCATTACGCCCTCGTCGGGCAGAGCCCGGCGATGCTCGACGTCTACAAGCTGATGGCGCGGGTCGCGCACAGCACGGTGACGGTACTGATTCAGGGCGAGTCCGGCACGGGCAAGGAAGTCGTCGCCCGCACCATCCACCAGCACGGTCCCGCCCCAGGACCGTTCGTGGCGGTCAACTGCGCCGCCATTCCCGAAAACCTGCTCGAGAGCGAGCTGTTCGGGCACGAGAAGGGCGCGTTCACCGGCGCGGTGGCCCGCAAGATCGGGCGGTTCGAGCAGGCGGGGGGCGGCACGTTGTTCCTGGACGAGATCGCCGACATGAGCCTCTCACTCCAGGCGAAAATCCTGCGCGCGGTCCAGGAGCGCGAGATCGAGCGGGTGGGCGGCGGGGAATCGATCCCGGTCACGGTGCGGCTGATCGCGGCGACGAATCGCGATCTGCAGGAGGCGATCGCGCAGGGGCGGTTCCGCGAGGACCTGTACTACCGCCTCGCGGTGGTCACGCTTCAACTGCCCCGTCTCATCGATCGCGGTGACGACCTCCTCCTGTTGATCGGCCACTTCGCCCGGCAGTTCGGGGAGCGCTACGGCAAGCGCATCGACGCGCTGTCCGACCGGGCGCTCGAGCTGCTCCGCAACCACCAGTGGGTCGGCAACGTGCGCGAGCTGCGCAATGTGATCGAGCGCGCCGCGATCGTCGTGTCCGACGGAACGCTGCGCAGCGAGCACCTGCCCGACGAGCTGCGCGCGGAGGAACCGGGCGTGCCCGAGCGCTCGGCGGGCGTGCTGCCGACGCTGGCGGAGGCCGAGGCCAGACACATCACGCGGGTGCTGTCGCACACCGGGGGCCAGATCGGCGCGGCGGCGGAGATCCTCGGCATCCATCGCAACACGCTCACCCGCAAGATGAAGGAGTACGGGCTGTGAGGGTCGAGCAGGCGTGGCGGCTGCTGCCGAACCTCGAGGCCTTGGTGCCGCTGCGCGGCCTGCTGCTCTCGAGTGCGCGCCCCGACGAGCGGGTGCAGTGGGGCAGCGGCGGCCCTTACCTCACGATCGGCAAGCGCGACGTCGAGCCGGGCGAGTTGGAGCGCAGCATGGGCCCCGTGTTGGCCGGCGTCGCCGAGCACATCGCCGCGTTGTACAAGGCGTACGTCGAGGCGCTCGAGCGGCAGGAGCGAAACGATGCGCCCGGTGCGGTGACGGCCCTGGTGGGGGCGGGGCGCCTCGAGGAGAGAGTCGGACGACTGTCGCAGGCGCGGGCGTGGTACGAGGTGGCGCTCGCCCTCGCCGAGGCGCTGCAGGACCGGCGGCCCGAGATCGACACGCTGCTCGCGATCGGCCACGTGTGCCTGGCGCTGGGGCAGTACGCCGAGGGGGCGCGGTACTACCAGCGCGCGCTGGTCCTGTCGGAAGCGGAGTTCGATCAAGCGGGCGCGGTGGACGCGTCGGTGGGACTGGGCAACGCGGCGTTCGAGCGCGCCGAGTGGGCCGGGGCGCGCGCGTGGTATTCGCGCGCCCTGCGGCTCACTGAAGCGGGAAACGATCGGCTGCGGCTGGGGCGGATCACGCACCGCCTCGGCCTGCTCGACCGTCGCCAGGGAGACCTGACGGCGGCCGGTGAGAACTTGCGGCGCGCGCGTGAGTGCTTCGAAGGCCTCGACGGAGGGGCGGCGCTGGAGATGGCGCGCGTGCTCGATGCGCAGGGGGAGCTCGACGCCGCCCTCGGCCGGCCGGGTCCAGCCGCGGCGGCGTTCCGTGAAGCGCTCGCCTGGGTGCGCCGCGACCAGCACGATGCCGGGCTCGATGTGACGATCCGCCTCCACCTCGCGGAGCTGCTGCTCGATACCGGCCGCTGGCTGGAGGCCGAGGAGGAGATGCGGCGCGCCGAGCAGCTCGCCATCACGTCCAATCAGACGCGTGGGCTCGTCCAGATCTACACCCTGCTCGGCACGCTCCGGGGTCGCCAAGGCGACGAGACCGGGTTCGTGTTCTTCGAACAAGCGATCGCGCTGTGCCGTGCGCTCGAGGGCCCGCTCCTCGACGACGCGCGGGTCTATCACGCCTACGGGCTGTTCCGGCAGGTCTGCGGCGGTCCCGACGAAGCCCGCGCCTACCTGGAGCGGGCGCGTGGAATCTTCCGCTCGCTCGGCGTGGACGCGGAGGTCGAACGCGTCGAAGCGGCGCTCCGGAGTTCGCACGACGTGAACACACCCGCCGCGGGGGCCGGCTAGACTCTCGCGGGGCCGCCGTGCCGTGACCTAACGGAGCACCAGGAACACGTCGTACAGGGCGTGCGTCCACGCCGTGACCCCGAAGCCGCGCGTGAGGTACAAGGCGCTGAAGAACAGACCCGCAATCGTCCGGAACACGAACGAATAAACCTGCCAGGCATCGCCGTACGGCCCTATATAATGAAAGGCGGAGAAGACGAGCGCGCCGGCAATCGTCGCGGCCGTCCCGGCGACGAGCGGCCGAAGCCCCAGGACGCGGCGGGCGACCCACGCGAACAGGCTCACGAGCACGACGCGGAACAGCAGTTCTTCATAAATGCCGGCCCCGAGCGACAGCATCAGCAGCGTGCCACGCCCGAGCGCGAGGGGCGGAGGCTCGCCCAGGAGGGCCGCGGTGAGCCCGCCCACGACGATGCCGAACACGAGGGCGAGGCCCACCGCTTCCGCGAGCATCGCGCCGAAGACGGCCGCGTGTAAACGTCCGGCGTGCGCGCGCACGTCCTTGGCCACGAGCCACAGACCCACGGCGATGAGGCAGGCCATGAAGAGCCGCGGGCCCCACGACCCCGCGAGCCAGATGAAGACGGACTGGAGCAGGACGTCGGCGCCATTGCGGACGCCCCCCTGCGGCCCGGCGGGCACCGCCGCCACGAGGACCTGGTAGAAGACCAGCAACGGCAGCGCGAAGAGCAGGCTGTAGCGGGGGGAGCGGCTCGCCTGCCAGTAGTCACGGTTCATGCGTGAATCTTATCCTTGACTCGGGCCCGTACAGAGCCTACGTGATCACGGGCACACTCGTTCTGCTCCTTGCCGTGCAACAGCCGGCCGACGGCAGCGCCTACCTCGATCCCACCGCCCGGCGGATCGTGGCGGCGGCGCGCGCCCGTCGCGAAACTGTCGATCGGTCCATCACCGCCTACCGGGTCACCATGAAGGAGCGCATCGGGGCCGGGGTGCGTGCCTTACGCCGCGACCGCATGCTGTACCGCCGCGAGTTGGCGCTGCGCATCGACTGGCGACGGGACTCGGTCGGGCGGATCGACGTGATCGGCGCCCGCGAGGCGGTGCCCGCGGTGCGGCCCCAGGTGGAGCTCCCCGAAGACCTGAAGGGCGACGTGACCGACTATGCCTTCGATCCCGCGGATGACCGCCTGACCATCGCCTTCGGAGGCGGGGGCTCGAACGATGGGGAAGGGCACGGGCTTCGGCTCGGCCACCCGCTCGCCCCAGGCAGCGAAGCCGACTACCGCTTCGCCACCGGCGACTCGAGCGTGCTCGTCTTCCCCGACGGCCGCACGATCCTGTTGCGAGAGCTGCGCGTCATGCCGCGGCGGCTCGACTTCCGGCTGATGAGCGGCTCCCTCTGGATCGATGAGAAATCGCACGGCGTGGTGCGCGCCCTGTTTCGCCCCGCCCGGGCGTTCGACCTCGAAGAGGATGTGGGGGACGAAGACCACGACATCCCGGGCTTCGCCAAGCCGATCCGCGCCGAGGTGCGCTTCATCACGATCGACTACGGGCTGTGGGACGGGCGCTGGTGGCTGCCGCGCCTCATCGCGTTCGATGCCGTCGCCACGGCGGGCTCGTGGCTCCAGATGCCGCTGCGTTACGAGCGACTGTACAGTGATTACGAGGTGACGGGAGATACGGCGAGCCCTCGCTCCCCGCGGCCCCCGCGCGCCACTGCCGCCGCCGACTCGACGGCCCGCGCGCGCTGTCACGAGCAAGTAGACACGCTGAGCGTCGATTGTATTTGCCGGAACGGCGAGTGTCTCAGATTCGCGGTCAACATGCCGAGCGATACGGCCGCCCTCCTCGCGAGCGTCGACCTGCCGCCCGCTTTCGCCGGCATGGCGGGAGGTGGAGAGGGAGCAGACTCCCTCATCTCGACGGGCGAGATCCAGGACATGATGCGCGGGGTGGGGCGGTTGCCCCAGGCGCCCTGGCAGTTCCACGCCCGACCGCCACGCTGGGGTGTGGCGCGTTACAACCGCGTGGAGGGTCTAGCCCTCGGCGCGCGAGGCGAGCTCGATTTCGGACGGCTCCAGCTCGACGGGTCGGCGCGTATCGCGCTTGCCGACGGCGAGCCTGATGTCGAGGCCGGGTTGACGAGGGAAACCGGAACCGCGCGGTTCCGCCTGTCCGGGTACCGTCGGCTCAACGCGGTCGATGCGGGGGCGGGGGCGGGGAATGGCGCGCTCGGGTTTGGGAACTCGCTGAGCGGGTTGCTGCTGGGGCGCGACGACGGCGACTATTTCCGGTCGACGGGGGTCGGGCTCACGGTGCTTCCCGCGGTCACGGCGTCGCAGAGCTTCAGCGTCCGGGTATACGCCGAACGCCAGCGCAGCGCCGCCAAGCGCACCGATTTCTCGTTGGCGCATACGTTCGACTCCGATCACCTGTTCCGCCCCAACATCGTGGCCGACTCCGCCGAGCAGCTCGGCGCCGCGCTGACGCTGCGAGCGCAACGCGGGTTCGATACGGAGGCGGCGCGTTGGGGTGCGGACCTGACGCTGGACGGCGGCGCCGGCACGTATGGGTTCGGCCGGGCGAGCGGGACGCTGCGCTTCACGGCACCCCTCACGCCCCAGGTCGCCGGCGCCGTCGAGCTGGCGGGTGGTACGTCGGCGGGCCGCGTACCGGTGCAGAGCCGCTGGCACCTGGGCGGGCCCAACACGCTGCGAGGCTATGGAGGCGGGGTGACGAGCGGCGACGCGTTTTGGCGCGCGCGCGTCGAGGTCGCGAACCGCGTCCCGGTCGCCCGGGTCGCGCTGTTCTGCGACGTCGGCCGGGCCGCCCCGCGCGACCACCTGTCACTCGCCCGGCCGCTCGTCGGAGCGGGCGTCGGCGCGAGTTTTCTGGACGGCCTGGTGCGCGTCGACCTGGCGCGCGCGCTGCGGTCGCCGAAGGGCTGGCGCCTCGACCTGTACGTGGACGGCATCCTCTGATATTGTAGGCCCGTGACCGAGCTCCGGCGCGAACTCGGACTCCTCGATACAACGATGATCAACGTGGGGACGATGATCGCCTCCGCGATCTTCATCGTCCCCGCCACGGTCGCCGCGCAGGTCCCTGGCTCCGCTCTCATGATCCTGGTGTGGGTCGTCGGCGGCGTGGTGTCATTGCTCGGCGCCCTCTCCGTGGCCGAGTTGGGGGCGGCGTATCCGGAGGCGGGAGGCCAGTACGCGTACCTGCGCGAGGCGTACGGACCGGCGTGGGGGTTCCTCTACGGCTGGGCCAACTTCGCCGTCATCAACCCGGCGTCGATCGCCGCCATCGCCGTGGGGTTCGCGACCTATCTCGGTTTTTTCGTGTCGCTCTCACCGACCGCCATAAAGGCGATCGCGGTCGTGTCGATCGCGGGGCTCACGCTGCTCAATTGTCTGGGCGTGAGGCTGGGCGCGACCACGCAGAACGTGCTCACCTTCCTCAAGATGGGCGCGCTCGCGGCGCTCGTGATCACGGCGTTCGCGCTGCCTGGCGGCGGAGCCGCGAACTTCCAGCCGCTGTGGCCCCCGGGTTCGGTGGGGGGATGGATCAGACCGTTCGGGGTCGCGATGATCGGCGTCTTGTGGGCGTACGACGGGTGGCTCGAGACGACGTACGTCGGGAGCGAGATCAAGGACCCCGGGAGGAATCTCCCGCGGTCGATCATTCTCTCGACGGTGGTCGTGATCGCCTTCTACGTGCTCGCGAGCGTCGCCTACTCGTACGTGCTCTCGCCGGCGCGGATGGCGGGCTTGACGCTCGTCGCCTCGGACGCCGCCCAGGTCACCATGGGCGCGGTGGGGGCGGGCTTCGTCGCCGCGGCGATCCTCGTGTCGACGCTGGGAGCGAACAACGGGATCATTCTCACGGCGGCGCGGATCCCCTACGCGATGGCTCGGAGCGGGCTGTTCTTCCAGTCGCAGGGCAGCGTCCATCCGCGGTTCGCGACGCCGGTGACGGCGCTCGTGACACAGGCAGTGATCTCGTCTCTGCTCGCGCTCACGGGGCGATACGACCAGCTGTTCACCTACGTCGTGTTCGCGCAGTTCTTGTTTTACGCCCTGGGGTGCGGCGCCGTCATGCGCCTGCGCCGTACGGCGCCGCAGGTCCCGCGCCCGTACCGGACGTGGGGCTATCCCGTGACGCCGATCGTCTTCATCGCATTCGCGCTGTGGCTCGTGGGAAACACGATCGTCGAGCTGCCGCGCGAATCTGCGGTCGGCGCGGGCCTGATTCTGCTCGGATTACCGGGCTACTGGTACTGGCGCACCCGTTACGATCCCCGTCTTGGTCTGTAGTTGAGCAGATCCACGAGCGCCGGCGGCGCACGTGTCCCCCACACGTCGCGCGCGGGGACGGTGAGGATCTGGGGCCGGTTGCCGGGGGGGCCGTCACGGCCGTCCGCGCCCCTGACGCCGGGGCGACCGGCCGGACCGGCGGTGCCCTTGGCGCAGGAAGTGTTGCTGGGGTTGCTGGACTCGCCACCCACACCGCCGGCGCCGCCACCCCCGCTCATCCCTCCCGCACCGCCACTTCCCCCCGCGCCGCTCGTGCCCCCGGTCTCGCTCGGCACGTCCGGCGTCCCGCCGTCGTCGCCGCCAAGCTGGACGCGCAGCGTGCTGCACCCCGCGGACAGCAAGACCTCGGTCGTCACCGACGACATCGCCGCGCCGCCTTGCTGGGCGGTCAGCACAATCTCGACGTCGCCCCCCTCATGATATCCCTCGGGGAAATCGACCTCGACCGTGCCCTGCGCCGTGCCGGGTCCGTGCGGGAAGATGCTCTGGCGCGGCGATCCGCCGTCGAC
>Ga0137384_10005443_pt1 | contig 10220 bp, 11 predicted proteins | sample SagtaG_2_FD_104922 | JGI IMG/M metagenome (GOLD analysis project Ga0137384, IMG submission 104922) | Vadose zone soil microbial communities from Sagehorn Ranch, Mendocino, California, USA - Sage2_R_60_16 metaG | ecosystem: Environmental > Terrestrial > Soil > Vadose zone | place: USA...
GAATTCCGCAGGAAAAAATAAGCGGCTTTTTTCAGGCCGCCGCCGGTATCCAGCAAAACGTCCTCGCGAGAGACATCAATACGCATGCCGAAGTTATTGTTGGCCTTCAGATAATCAATGATCATATCGCCAAAATGATGCACGTTGATGATCACCTCGCGAATCTTAAAGGAGCTCAAGCGTGCCAGCGTGATTTCGAGCAGGGTGCGGCCGCCGACTTCCACCAGCGCCTTGGGACGATTGTCGGTGAGCGGCCGCAAACGGGTACCCAGGCCGGCGGCCAAAATCATGGCTTTCATTTGCCCAGCTTTTCGAGCTCGATATGGCGAATAACCACGTTGATCCCATTGCGAGCGCGCAGGTGTTTCGCCAATTCTTCCGCGAGATATACGGAGCGGTGCTGGCCTCCGGTGCAACCAAACGAGACCATCAGGTTTTTGAAGCCGCGGCTCTGATAGTTCGTCAGACTGGCGTCCACCAGCGAAATGGCGCCGGCTAAAAATTGATGCACGCTCTCCTGCCGGCTGAGATAGTCGATCACCGGCGCGTCCTTGCCCGTAAAGGGCTGGAAACGCTCTTCGCGCCCGGGATTGGGGAGGCTTCGGCTATCGAAAACGAATCCGCCGCCGTGGCCGGTTTCGTCTTTTGGCAGCCCTCGGTGAAAAGAGAAGCTGAAAACTCGCACGGTGAGATTCTCTGCGGGGCAAACCAATTCCGCTTCGCTTGGCAAGGTCCGCAGCTTTTCCGAATTCACCATGCCTTTGAAGGCGCCCATCAGGGCGGGCAGCGCGATGGGCAACTCAACATGCTCGAGCAGCCAACGCAAGCTTTTCAGCGCGTAAGGCACGCTTTGCAGAAAATGAGTTCTTTGCTCATAAAAGCCGCGAAAGCCATAAGCGCCCAAGGCTTGCATGAGGCGGACGTACACGAAGGCGTAGTAATAGTTCATAAAAGCGTCGCGCCGGAGGTCGATGAAACCCGAGAGCCGGTCGAGATAATGATCGAGTAACCGCTGACGCAGTTGGGGCGGCAGGTCGGCTTTAGAATCAAACAAAAGCGAGGCGATATCGTATTGCAGCGCGCCCTTGCGGCCGCCTTGGTAGTCCACAAACCAAGGACAGGCGTCGCGCAACATGACGTTGCGCGATTGGAAATCCCGATAGAGGAAGTAATCGTGGTCGGCACTTAACAGGAATTGCGTCAAACGGCCGAAATCATCTTCGAGTGCCTGTTCATTAAAGGGGACGGCGGCCAGCCTCAGAAAATAGTATTTGAAATAATTCAAATCCCAGGTAATGGACTGGTGATCAAAGCTCGAACGCGGATAACAGACGTTGTAATTCACGCTGCGCCCCACTTCGACCTGGAAACGCGGCAACACTCCGACTACTTTGCGATAGGCTTCGATTACGGGGGCGGCGATATTTTCGCCGGCGCGATTTGCCGATAAAAACTCGAATAGCGTGGTGTCGCCGAGGTCTTCTTCGAGATACGCGCCGTGGTCTAAATCTTCCGCGTAGATTTCCGGCACGGGGAGGCCGTGGCGGCGAAAATGTTTCGAGAATTCCAGGAAGGCGACGTTCTCTTCCCGTACGTTGTAGAGAACTCCGATGGCCCTGACTTCCCCGTTCGTGAGGCGCATGAGCTTACGCCCCGAGCCGCTCAGGCGCCCTTCGAGGGGCTGCGCCTGAGTAACGGGTGAGTGGAAGCGCTCTTCAAAAAGCTTGTTCAACACGTCCATGAGCGTCTCAGGCGGGTTCGTCTCTTGGAAAAATTCGGCCCGCGGCGTTTTGTCCCTCGATTAACTCTTCGCTTTTGCGGGTGAACCTTTGGCCCAGGGAGTTTCACCGCTGCCCGGCAAGAATTCGTATTTCTCAATCGCCGCAGCCATGCCGGATTTTGCGCCTTCGGTCGGTTCGCAGCGCTGAATCTGTCCCAGACAACGCACCCGAACCGGACCTGCCAGAGTGATTTGATTTGGCAGAGTCATTTCCACCTCGACAGGTGTGCCGTCTTTTATGCCTTCCGGCAGGATGAAATAGATGCCGTTGGAGCTGACATCTTCGGATACGGTCAGAGCTTCCCGCGCTCGAGCGCCATCCTTCCAGCGGATGATGACCGGCGACTGGAGTTCAAAACGATGAGCACGGCGACGCTCAATAAATGACACGGCCGATCCTCCTGGACAGAGTATCAAGGCCAGATTCCGCCGTCGAACAAGGTGAGAACGTGCTTACGGGGCCGCTCATATTCGGAATGCCGCAAACCACGTCAGCACCCTTAGTCCGCGTTCTGCAAAGCCGGTCATAGGTTTCTTTCGCCGGCGAGAGACCCGGCCGCTCGCGCGCGGTTGGATTGCGTTGCAGCGCTCCGATCGATCCAGACCAGCAGCAGGAGCGCCGGCAGCGATGCGACCGTGGTGAGGACAAAGAAGGGCACCCAGCCTATGGCTTCCGAAAGGGCGCCGCCCGTCGATCCCACGACTGTACGTCCAAGCAATGCGCATGAAGCGAGGAGCGCGTATTGGGTCGCGGTGAACTCGGGCGAACACAAACTCGATATGTAGCTGACGAGAGCAGTGCCGGCCATGCCCGTGGTTACATTTTGGGCCGTGACGCAGAACGCGAGATACCCAATCTTATGGCCGCCCACGGCTTGGAGCACGTAAGTCAAGTTCCCGAGCGCTTGTATGATTCCGCAGAAAATCAACGAGCGGACAAGTCCAAAACGCACGGTAACAACTCCCCCCAGTAGCGCCCCTAAAATGACCGTGAAAGGACCGAAGAGCTTAGAGATGACGGCAATCTCGTTCAGCGTGAAACCGACGGCGATATACAGCGGCGTAGACATTACGGCGGCCATTCCCTCGCCGAGTTTGTAATCGAGTATCACCAGCAGGATGAGAAGCCAGTAGGGCCGGCGCATGAAATCCGAGAAGGGGCCGATTACCGCCGTCGAGAACCACTCTTCGACGGCCTTCCGCCGATTGGTTTGGTGATGATGGCGACGATCAGAAACTGCCGCTGCTACGTTAGGCTCGGGTCCGAGCAGAAATGTCAGCATGCTGATCGCAAGCAGAGCGGCCATGATTACGTAGGCTGCAAACCAGCCAAAGCGCGCTGCGATGACTAGGGCACCCGCGCTGGAAGCCAGCATGCCCATGTAATAGCCGGTCTGGATCATCGCGGCGCCCGGTCCTTGAAGGTCGACCGGGAGGATCTCGATTCGCCAAGCGTCTATGACGATGTCCTGGCTCGCAGAGAGGAAGGCCACCACGCCGGCCAAAACAGCCATGGTGCCCAAACTTCGTTTGGGATCGGACAACCCCAACGCGAGAATTGCCACCACCAAGGCAATTTGAATGCTCAAGCCCCAACCACGGCGTCGCCCTAAAGGGAGCGGCGGCGGGAGGCGGTCAATAAGCGGCGACCACAAGAATTTCAGTGCATAGAAAGTGCTGACCAGAGCGAAAGCCCCAATCGCACCTCGCTTGATACCGGCGGTGGCGAGCCACGCCGAAAGGGTCAAATAAGTGAGCATCAGCGGCAAGCCACTCGAGAAACCGAGCGCCAGGACCTGCAATACGTGCCGGTCGGTATAGGCCGCAAGCGAACGCCGCCACCCAGTCATATCTTTATTGTGGGGTTGATTCTGCATGTCGCACCGGAGTTCCTGGGCCCTGTTTCGCTTTGACGCAATGGCTCATTTTAATTGGGCTTCCCAATTTCGGCCTATGTTTTTGATGTCCGCGTCCTTAACGGGTACGTGCGTCGTGAGCTATTTGAACCTGGGCACGCCGGTGCCGCATGGACGCGGGCGCGAAGCATCCAATATCAGGGAACGAATTCACGGAAACAGATCGTCATCGGTGTGAACAGGAGGTTGACGCGATGACCCAGAAGGTGAAAAAAGAGCGGCCCTGGAAAGACGAACGGAAAAAAGTGCGGCACAAACTCGCTAGCAATTCCCTTAAAAGGAGCGTCTGATTTGAAACCACTCTCTGCTGAAGTTTTGAAAATGTTTTCCGAAATGCGGCGCGACCGGCTGGACCTGCACGTTATGTTCGAGAGTTCAGGAAATGAACCAGCGGCACGAGCCCAGGTACTCGACGCCGTCGAAGACCTCGTACGCGAAGGCTATTTACAATCTGCCGGCGGCGATTTCTACATCCTGACCGACAAGGGCAAACAGGCCCTGGCTAATACGGACCCGGAAAAACTCTCGGCGCATTGACCACTGACCATCACGACCCGTGCGAATTTTCCGGGCCCCGCGACTCGCGCTTATTCCGGGATCGTGAATCTAAGCCGCACGCCGCACACATCGATCAGATCGCCATCGGAGAGCAGCGTAGGGGACGAGATGGGTTTGCCATTAACCTTGGGCACGCGGTCGCCGCGGCCTAGATAATATCCGTCATCGCGCCGATTGATCTGCGCCGCCATTTTCGGCTTGAACCAGCCGCGCAGGCGAACCGTGGCCATTTCCGATTCGCCAATGACCGTCAGTTTGCCGGTGAGCTGATATTCGGCTTTTTCGATTGGTCCCTTGACGCGAACGAGCGTCGCGACGCGAACACGTGACGTGATTTGCGAGCGCTCGCCCGCAGCGGCTATTTCCCGCATCATCGTGCGTCGTTTTTCTGTATCGAGGATGAATGTTTCGTCCACCTTGGGGGCTACCTTCACGCCGCCAGAGGACACACTCCCCGAAGGCCGATTCACAGCGGCAGGCGATTCGCCTTGACTCTTTTCGTCCACCTGAATCGAGTGCTTGCCGATCAAGACCACGTCGCCATGTTTCAAAGCGCTTCGCTTCACGCGCTGATTATTCACGAAGGTTCCATTCAGGCTGTCGAGATCCTGAATCACAAGATGACCTTCCTCGGACCTGATCTCGGCATGGTGATTGGAAACCGCGAGATTATCGATGGGAATGGAGTTATCGGGGCCGCGTCCAATGGTAATCGAGCCACCGTTGATGGAAACCTTCTGCAACACGGAGCCTTCGAATTTCACGATGAGCACAGGCACTTTCACCTCCCAAAGTAGATCAAACGAGATTAGCGCCACACCAGGGAAAGAATGTTGCAAACCACTCTTGGAACGATTTCTTGATACGAATGACTACCACGGTGATGTTATCGTGGCCGCCGCATTCATTGGCCCGGTTTACCAGCCGCTCGGCGGCAATTCCAACACCGGGAGCCTGCGTCAGAATCTCCGCGATCTCGTCTTCCGGAACCATTCTGGTGAGGCCGTCCGAAGAGAGCAGCAGTGAGTCACGCGGAAATAATTCAATCTCGGCGGCGTCCACTTCCACGCTTTGTTCCGTGCCCAAAGCTCGCGTCAAGACGCTTTGCAGTTCGCTCACAGCCGCTTGTTGATGACTTATGAGGCCGTGACGCACTTGCTCGGCGACCAGGGAATGATCCGAGGTCAATTGCTGGAGCGTACCCGCGCGGAATAGGTAAGCTCTGCTATCGCCGACATGGACCAGGCTTAAGCGCCTGCCGCAAATACGTGCTGCGACGATCGTGGCGCCCATTCCACGACACGCCGGTTCGCGCATTCCCTGCTCGTGAATCTCGCGATTGGCCAATTCGACCGCGCGAACCAGAAGGTTCGTCTCTTTTGTAAGCTCGGGACGGCTGACGAATTCCCCCGGCATGGCGGCTGAGGCATCTTCGCGCATGGACGCGACGACCACCTCGACGGCCATGGCGCTCGCGACTTCCCCTTTGGCGGCGCCACCCAATCCATCCGAGAGCACAAACAGGTTCTGCTCCGCGGAAATGCGATAGCTATCTTCATTCATCGGCCGCAAGCGGCCCGTATCGGTGCAGGCGGCCACGTCCCATTGCATTTGTTTCGCGTTCAAATTGAAGAGCTCACGAACGACGCTGGCAACGCTGAGTTCCATTTTCAGGGTCCAGATTTCTTCAAGGCCGCGGGAATCAGGACGTGCACATAGCGCGCGGCTTCCTTCGCCCTGATGCCGCCGGATTGCGCGATTTGTTGAAATGCGGCCAACACGCGGCCGCGAAGCATGCCCATATTTTGCGTAGCGACTGCGCGATCGTATTCTTCCACGGCGCCCTCGTAAGCCGCATTAGCGGATGATTCGGATGCAGCGGCGGCGAGGTTGTCCTCGATCTGCTTCTGAGTCCTGGGTATCACGTTATTGAGGTAATCCCGGGCGTCCATAGCCAGCGGGCCACCCGCGTCAGCGAGAGCCTTGAACTTGGGCCGCAACTCCTGAAGTCCTTCGAGCGCGACCGCGTCGCCTTTCAGCGCCAAATTGCTAAATTGAGTTTCGAGCTGGGACAGTTGCGCTTCGTAGCCTTCGGAAAGGGTCGGAGCTACCACCCCATTTTTGCGGGCGTTATCACGGACGATCTGCCTGATCACGGCATTTCGCATCTGCCGGGCTTGCTGTTCGTGCGGCCCTCCTTCCGCTAAGACCTCATCGAGCACCTTGACCTCTTTCAGAAGATGCCCGCGCTCGAGGGAGTTGGATTCCAGTTGGGCTTCCGACCAAAGCTGCAGCTCCTGGCGGCGCTGAGGAATCACTTCATCCACATATCGCTCGGCGTCCACCCAGTGACGGTCTCCTGCGGGCAGCGTAAGGATCTCGCGGAGCGATCTTTCGGCATCATCGAGGCGGCCGCCCTGCAGTTCCGCCGTGCCCTGAGCCCAAAGCGCTTGCTCCTGGCTCGCAGCGCGTTTCAGCTCTGCGTCATACGCTTGCTCGCCGAATTGCCGGCGCAGGTCGGCGATGAGCGAATTCGGGGGACCATTCAATTTGGCGGCCTCATCCAGGCGAATCTGCGCAGTCTTGTAGTCATGCGTATCGGCAGCTTCGTGAGCCAGTTCGATTAAATGGCGCTGCTGGTCCTCGAGCGAAGGCGCCGAGGGTTGGCCGGCAGGAACAGAGGCCGATGCAAGTGGTGCAGTGGGCGCCACTGCCAATTTTGTTGTTGTCGCCGGCTTTGCGGTTGGGGAAGTGGCCCGCAAAGTTGGGATCAGCGTTACATCGGGATTGGCCGCCGCAGTTGAAATTTTGCGGTGACGAACCGCTCCGAGCGCAATAAGCAAAGCTACCGCCAGGACCGCGTAAACAGCCAGGGACTTGCGCCGGGAACGCAGCCCACGCTCTGCAAGGGAGCGCTTCCGGGGCTCTGCCGGCTGTGCATTGGGCTTTGCCGGCGGGTGCGCGCCTGGCTCGGCGATCGGGTTTGCAACCTGCGCGCGCTCTGCAGGAACAACTGTGTTTGGCTGATGATCTGCGGACCGGGCGGCTGGGGCACTGGATTTGGAAGGGCGAGCTTCCTGCGCGCTGCTCAACGCCTGCATGCCGATGCGCTGCGTTGCGGCCGGCGGCTGTTGCCCAATCGGCGTCAACATTTCTTCTTCGGCGGCTGCCCGAGAGCCTTCGCGCTCCAATGAGGCGCGCACATTTTCCAAATCCGCGAGCAGGGCCTCCATGGTCGAATAGCGCGCCTTGTCATCTTTGCGCAGAGCACGGGAAACTACTCTTTCGAGTTCGGCCGGGCATTCCGGTAGGATCTGCCGTATCGATCGCGGTTCATCCTGCAGGATGCTCAGCAGCACAGCCGCGTGGTTGTCACCGGTAAACGGCCGCTGATAGGCGATCAGCTCGTAGAGAACCACGCCAAGTGCCCAAATATCGCAACGTGCGTCGGCATGCTGTCCGCGAAGCTGTTCGGGCGACAAATAGGCCAGAGTACCGAGCAGCGCTCCGGTCTGTGTTTTGGAGGTATCGGTGATGCGGGCGATGCCGAAATCGACGACTTTGACGATTCCGTCGCGCGTGACCACGATATTGGCCGGTTTGACGTCGCGATGGATAACCCCGCGACGATGAGCGTATTCCAGGGCGCGGCAGGTTTGAACCACATAGCCGACCTTCGTCCCCAGGGATAGCGCCGGCTTGCGGGCGATCAACTTTTCCAGGCTTTCGCCTTCCAGATACTCCATGGCGATGAAGGGAGCGCCGCCGGATTCGGCCATTTCGTAAATGGTGACGATATTGGGGTGCTGCAGGCCGCCGGCGGCCCTGGCCTCGCGGTAAAATCGTTCCAGAAGATCGGCGCTCTCGGCTACTCCGGCGGTGATGGTTTTTACCGCGACAGCGCGGCCAATGAGCGGATCGCGCCCCTTGAACACGACGCCCATGGCCCCGCGGCCGATCTCTTGCAAGATTTCGTATCTGCCAATCTGCTGCATCAGCGAAGGTCCCACGTAGGGCCAGTGCCGTTCCAACTATTTGGGCCAAGTGCTTCGCCCTGACGACGCAAAAGTTCAACAAGGTCGCGGACAGGCATTCTTTGGCGAGACAAGTTGGTACGGCACTAGTTTACCTATGGCGCCTGGTTGTCCTTTAGGGGCTTAAGGCAGGGGCGTAGCCGAGGCGTTAACCGTAATCAGTTGGAGTCGTTCGACTTGACGCGACGCGGCAGGTCCGTCCTAGTGCCGTTCCAACTTTTTGTGCCAAGCGAGCCTTGACATATTGCCTGGTTGCGGAAGGGTAGCGCCCGATCCAAATTTAGACGGAACAAGTTGGAACGGCACTGGAAACGAAGCACAACACCGAATGACGCACGGAGGCTGAGCACTTCTCCAAGCTCTCGAAGTATGGTATCAACTCTTAGTCCGGTGGCACGATAGCTCAATGGCAGAGCGGCGGTCTCATAATCCGTAGACCAGGGTTCGATTCCCTGTCGTGCCAAGCGTATTTCCTTCGCAGTAGTGGCGAGAAAAGCAGTGTCGTAGTTACGTGGAGAACCGCGGCGCGCTCAGGCCCCGCTTCCCTGAGATTTGGAGAAGCTGCGGATGGCATCCTCCTGGGTTTTGGATACCTCGAAAACCGTCAGCAGTTTGGTGATCTGCAAGAGTTGATCGAAATGGGCTCCCAAGTTGCAAAGCCGTAGCGTTGCCCCTCCCGATTTGGCGCTGGAATAGGCAGCGACGAGCGCGCCGAGGCCAGAGCTGTCAATCATCGTGACGTTCTTCATGTCGAGCACAAGCTTCTTTTTGCCTCCGGAAACCAGATTTTTCACGCTTTCTCGCAGGTTGCTGGTTTCTTCGCCAAGCACGATGCGGCCATCGAGCCCTACGACGGTGATGCCATCCACTTCGCGACTGGTTAGCTTGAGAGCCATGGTTGCGTATATCTCCTTCTCGAAACTTTTTCGGAGACAGCCCTAGAGGGTTCAGCCTGGTTTCTCGTTTTAGAGTCTCCAGCGGGGCGGGAGTATATACCAATTCCCTGAGGGCGCACAGCTTTCAATACGCGCTCGAGCTGACTTTTAGCGGTTACCGCAGGCTTATTTGTTGAGCGTCACGGCGTTCGTGGCGCCTCGATAGCGCGCGAGAACTAGCGTGATGTCGTCAGCTTGATTGGCGCCACGCGAAAACGCGTGAACGGATTCCAGGAGAGGAGTCACCGCGGGTGATGTTCTCTATTCGCGAGAGGAGATGATCGACGGTGGCGGTGGAAGCAGATTGGCGAAAGACAATCTGGTATGAGCCGTCAACACCAAAAGTAATGACGTCGCCGTCTTCCAGAACATGTTTGGCAATTTTCTTGCCATTGAGGAACATGCCGCCACGCTGGCCGCGGTCTTCGAGGTAATGGCCGCCATCAAAGCAGATGGCTGCAGCGCTGCGCGAGATACGCGCGTCGGAAAGCTGGAGCTGGTTCCCCATTCCGCCGCCACGTCCGATGAGGAAAGGAGATTGCGTGATGCGGACAGACCGACGAGGCGCATCGGGGGGAATAACCTCCAAGGTTGCTTCGCTGATGGCCGTCGCGTCAGGCATCAGGACCACTTGACGCGGGATTGTAGCACGCAGCCGCGGGGTTTTTGGCGAATCGCCCAGCGATTGCCCGTTCGTAAGCATGGGCGAGCTTAGTACGACTGTACGTTGCTCCAAACGCTGGACAAGCTTCGGAATGGCGAAAATGCACAGTTGTTTCCTCTTTGAGCTTTCGTACTCGCTCCAGGATTTCTTCCTTGGAGACAATTCCTTTGTCCGCTAATAGCTCGTAAATGGCCTCGGTGAGCAGCATATTGTAGTGAGTGAGTACTCCTAACGACGCCGTCACCTTGCCCTCTTTGGTATCCACGTTGCGATCTCCATTTGCCTGGAATAGCCAAAACCCATACATAGACCGTGGAGTCGGCCAGTCCAGTA
>Ga0137384_10005444_pt1 | contig 10219 bp, 8 predicted proteins | sample SagtaG_2_FD_104922 | JGI IMG/M metagenome (GOLD analysis project Ga0137384, IMG submission 104922) | Vadose zone soil microbial communities from Sagehorn Ranch, Mendocino, California, USA - Sage2_R_60_16 metaG | ecosystem: Environmental > Terrestrial > Soil > Vadose zone | place: USA: California...
AGGGCCGCGCCGTCCTGGGCCAGGATGGGGCCAACGACCGGGCCGCCGAGGTTGGCGATCCCGGCGAAGCGCCGCACGTCGGCGGCGACCTTGGCCCGGTCGGCACCGGTGACCGCGCCGTCGCGCTCGTACACCACCAGCGCGGGGACGGTATCGCTCGGGGTGAACCGCTTGGCCAGGCCGACTACGCGGGTGGACTCGGCATTCTTGGGCAGCGAGGCGGACGCGTCGTTTTTCTCGGCGCCCTGTAGCTTGCCGGCGAGCGGCCCGGCCACGATGAACACGACCACCCACGCGGCGAGCACCGCCCATTTCGTCCAGCGCCCGCACAAAATCCTGGCGATACCATGCATTCGGTTCCCCACCTCGACCTTCGTCAACCGGCTGTTCTATCGGTAGCCCCCCAGTTCTGCTCGCTAGCCTAGGCAGCGGGCCGAGGCCTGAAATCGGTGGAATCACTGATGAGGTACTGAGTCGGCCGGTCTCGGCGACTTTCTGCCGTGATAGCCTTCTCATCACGATGGTCAGACCCACGCGCCGGTCGGGCAATTTGCCGGCCGAGGCGTCGAGCTTCATCGGCCGCCGCCGCGAACTCGCAGAACTTCGACGGAAGCTCACCGCTGCCCGCCTGGTCAGCCTTGCCGGGCCGGGCGGTGTCGGCAAGAGCCGCTTGGCGCTCCGGATTGCGGCCGATCTCGCGCGTGGCTTCCCGGGTGGCGCCTGGATGGTCGAGCTCGCGGAAGTTCGGGATCCCGCCCTGGTCGGCAATGCCGTTGTGGCGGCCCTGGACCTGCGGGACCAAACCGCGACCGAGCCGCTGCCCCTGCTGCTGGCCTACCTGCGGGACAAGGAACTCCTGCTGGTGGTGGACAACTGTGAGCACCTGCTCGGCGCGGCCGCCCGGCTGGTGACCGAGGTCATCCGAGCTGCGCCTGGCGTGCGGGTGATCGCCACCAGCCGCGAGCCGTTGTCGGTGTCGGGTGAGCAGGTGATTCCCGTCCCGCCGCTCGAACTGCCCGCGGCACACGCCGCCGCGCCGCCGCCGCTCACGCAGCTGCGGCAGAACGAGGCGGTCATGCTGTTTTCGGAGAGAGCGGCGGCGGCCTCCGGTACGTTCGACCTGACCGCCTCCAATCAGGCGGCCGTGGTAGCGCTGTGCGGCCGGCTGGACGGTCTACCGTTGGCGATTGAGCTTGCGGCGGTCAGAACGCGCGTCCTGACTGCTGAGCAGATCCTCGAACGCTTGACCGATCGGTTCGGTCTGCTGACAGGGCCCAGCCGCGACGCTCTCCCCCGTCACCAAACGCTCCGGACCACGATCGACTGGAGCCACGATCTGCTGGAGGCGGACGAGCGGGCGCTCCTGCGGCGGTTATGTGTGTTCGCGGGCAGGTTCTCCCTGGAAGACGTCGAGGCGGTCTGCACTTCCAGCGACGTTCCGGCAACGCACACCTTGGATCTCCTGTCATCGCTGGTCGACAAGTCCCTGGTGACGAAGGAGGACGCCAAGGGCCGCGCCTGCTACCGGCTGCACGAGACGATGCGCGAATACACCCGCCTCAAGCTCCGGGAGGCCGGCGAGCAGGACGTCGTCGAACGGCGCTGCGCCGACTACTACGTCGCCACGTGCCGGCAATTCGCGGAGCAAAACCGCTATCGGCTACTGGCGTGGCTCGAATGGATGGAGTTGGAGATCGACAACATCCGATCAGTCCTGCAGCGATGCCTGCTGCATGCGGATTTCGTGCGTGGAATCGACCTCGCCTGCTCCCTCAGCTGGTATTGGGCCACGCGCGCCACCACCGAAGGTGTTCGGTGGCTCGACGAGCTGCTCGCCTCCGCACCGTCCGGAGGTGGCAACGCGGTGGTGCCCGGATTCGCGTACTTTATCCGCGGATTCCTGGCCGTGCTGCAGAGCGATCCGGCAGCTGCCAGGCCAGCGTTCGACCAGGCGATACCGGCGGCGCGGGAGGTGGGAAATCTCCCGCTACTGTCCCACGCGCTCTCGATGGCATCGGTCGCCGCGAACATGGCCGGTGATCGCGCTGCTGCCAGGCGCCTGCTCGACGAGAGTCTCGTCGTGACGACGAGCATCGATGACGTCGCCGCGACGGTCTCGCTGCTCCAGGCGCGAGCACTCAACGGCATGTTCGAGGGCGATGTTGCGGCGGTCAGCGCCGCGGCGACCGAAGGCGCGCGGCTCAGCCGGGCAGCAGGCGACCTCTACAGTCTGGAAATGATGCTGCTCAACCTTGGCGTCGCCACGCTGATGGCCGGTGATCTCGATCGCTCGCAGCCGCGGTTCGCGGAAGCGCTGGGGATCGCTCAGCAACTCGATGACCGGGTGGCGCAGTACTGCCTGCTCGACGCCCTGGGGTGCTGCGCCGCAGCTGCTGGCCAGGCGCGGCTCGCATCGCAGCTGCTCGGGGCCGCCGAAACTGTGCGAACCGAGGCTGGCGCGACCGTCATCGCGACCCTCGCTCCGCTCGTGGCCCAGGCCGAAGCGTCGGCGGTCGCAGCACTTGGAGCGGCAAGATTCGAGGCCGAGTTCACGGCCGGAAAGGGCCTGCGCCGGGACACCGCGATCCGGCTGGCGCTCGGCCAGCCAGATCCTGCCGCCGCCGCGACTTCGGACGACGGGAGCGTGGCGCCACTCGGGAAGCGGGAAGCCGACGTCGCGCGGCTGGTCGCCGACGGTCTGAGCAACAAGCAGATCGGAGCGCGCCTGTTCATTTCCGAGCGCACTGTCGACAGCCACGTCCGCGGCATCCTCAACAAGCTCGGATTCAACTCACGTGCGCAGATCGCCGGCTGGATGGCGTCGTCGAAGCAGTAGCCCGGAAGTTCACGACGAGCTGGGAGGAGCTGGCGGCAGGCTGGCCAGCTCCTTGGCCGTGACCGTGGCCGTCAGGTGGGAGACGAACTCGGCCAGCGGGACCCCGCGCCGCTCGGAGCCGTCCAGTAGGCGCACGCTGACGGCCTCGGCCTGCTGGTCGCGGTCGCCGAGCACCAGGATGTAGGGGACCTTGGCGAGCTGGGCGTCGCGGACCTTGGCCTGCATCCGCCCGCTGGAGTCGTCGATCTCGGCCCGCAGCCCGGCAGCGGCGAGCGCGTCCCGGACCACGGTGGCGTAGCCGAGGTGGCGGTCGGCGATGGGGATGAGCTGGACCTGGACCGGCGACAGCCACGGGGGCAGCGCGCCGGCGTAGTGCTCCAGCAGGATGGCCATGAAGCGCTCCACCGACCCGAACAATGCCCGGTGGATCATGAACGGCCGGTGGCGCTGGTTGTCAGCGCCGGTGTATTCCAGGTCGAAGCGCTGCGGCAGCTGGAAGTCGACCTGCAGGGTCGACAGCTGCCAGCGCCGCCCGATCGCGTCGCGGATGTGCACGTCGATCTTGGGGGCATAGAAGGCCCCCTCGCCCTCAGCCACGACGTACTTGACCCCCGAGGCGTCAAGGACCTGCTTGAGGGCAGCCTCGGCCTGGTCCCACTCCTCAACGGTGCCGACGAACTTGTCGGGCCGGGTGGACAGCTCGGCCTCGAACTCGGTCAACCCGAAGGTCCGTAGCAGCCGCAGGGTGAACGCCAGCAGGCTGGCAAGCTCCGGGGCGAGCTGGTCGCGGGCGCAGAAGATGTGGGCGTCGTCCTGGGTGATCCCCCGCACCCGTGCCAGGCCGTGGATCACGCCGGAGCGCTCGAAGCGGTAGACGGTCCCGAACTCGAACAGCCGCATCGGCAGCTCCCGGTAGGAGCGGCCCCGGGCCTTGTAGATCAGGATATGCATAGGGCAGTTCATCGGCTTGGGGTAATAGCGCGTGCCCTCAAGCTCCATCGGCGGGTACATGCTCTCGGCGTACCAGCCAAGATGCCCCGAGGTCTCGAACAGGGTCTCCTTGGTCAGGTGCGGGGTCCACACAAACGAGTAGCCGCCCTGCTCGTGCTCGGCGCGCGAGTAGTCCTCCATCAGCTTGCGCAGCAGCCCGCCCTTGGGGTGGAAGACCGGCAGGCCCGAGCCGATCTCCGGCGGGAAGTGGAACAGGTCCAACTCCAGCCCGAGGCGGCGGTGGTCGCGGCGCTCGGCCTCCTCCAGCCGGTGCAGGTACTCGGCCAGTGCCTGCTCCGACTCCCAGGCGGTGCCATAGATCCGCTGCAGCTGCTGGCGGGTCTCGTCCCCGCGCCAGTAGGCCCCTGCGATCCGCAGCAGCTTGAAGCCCTTGCTGGGGATGGCGCGGGTACTGGGCAGGTGGGGGCCGCGGCACAGGTCGGCCCAGCCGTTGTTGCGGTACACCGACACCACCGGCCCCGCACCGGCTTCCTTGCCTTCGCCCTCGTCGGCGGCCTGGATGATCTCTAGCTTGTAGGGCTGATCGGCAAACAGCGCCAAGCCCTGCTCGCGGGACAACTCCTCGCGCACGAACGGCTGCCCGGCCGCGATCAGCTCCCGCATGCGTGCCTCGATCCGCTCCAGGTCCTCGGGCGTGAACGGCTCGGCCACGTCGAAGTCGTAGTAGAAGCCGTCCTCGATCGCCGGCCCGATGGCGTACTTGGCGCCTGGGTACAGGTCGGTGACCGCCTGGGCGAGGACGTGGGCGGCCGAGTGGCGCAGCACCGCCCGGCCCTGCTCGCTTGCGGCTGGCATGGGCGCGACGCTGGCGTCGCGGTCAAGGCCGCGGCCGAGGTCCCATGGCTCGCCGTCGACCAGCGCCGCCACCACACCCGTGGCCATGCCCGTAGTGTCCAGCAGCTCGGCCGGGGTGGTGCCGGCAGCGACCTGCCGCACAGCGCCGTCGGGGAGCTTGACCTGGATCTCGGGCACGGATGCCTCCTGCAAAGGGGATGTTCGGGCTAACTGTCGGATGATACAGGCTGCCCTCGCAATCCCTTTTGCTTTACGGGAGAGGCAACCCCAGGAGGCGGGCGGCGTTGTCCCGGCCGATCTTGGCGTGGTCGGCGGGGTCGAGGGACAGGTTGTCGAACCAGTTGGCGCCGACGTCGGGATTCTCGAAGGGATAGTCGACCGAGAACATCACGCGGTCGACGCCCAGTTCGGCGATCGCGGCCTGGAGTGCGCGGGTGTGGAAGAACCCAGAGGTGGTCACGTAGAAGTTCTGCTGGAAGTAGTGCGAGGGCGGTTGTGAGATCAGCTTCTGGTCCGGCGCGTCGCGGGCGAAGCACTGGTCGAAGCGGCCGATGGCGTATGGGAGCGTCTCGCCGAGGTGGCCCAGGATCATGGTCAGGCCCGGGTGCCGTTCGAAGACGCCGCTGATGATGAGCCGGAGGGCGTGCCCCGCGGTCTCCACGCCGAACCCCCAGGCCGCGCTGGCCATCACCCGGTAGCCCTCGTAGATCCGCTGCTGGTCTGGGGGGGCGAAGCGGGGGTGAAGGTAGACCGGGACCGAGAGGTCCTCGGCCGCCTCCCAGAACGGGTCGCAGCGGAGGTCGTCGTAGTACAGCGCGGTGGCTTCGTCCCCGACGTTCTGGTAGCCGTTCAGGAGGGCGCCGACGAACCCGAGCTCGGTCACGCAGCGCCGCAGCTCGGCGGCGGCAGTGTGGCCGTCGTGCATGGCGATCGACGCGAAGGCAGCGAACCGTCCAGGATGGCGAGCGACCAGCTCAGCCAGGCCGTCGTTCAGTTCCTTGGCGAGCGCGGCGGCGCGGCCGGGGTAGGCTTCTCCTTGGGCGGCGGCGATCGAGTGGGACAGCACACAGGTGGCGATGCCGTTGCGGTCCATCGCCTCCAGCCGCAACTGCTCGGTGTCGAGCAGGCGCTGGACGAGGCCGCCCCCCGCCGCCCTGTCCACCGCCCGGTAGCCGTCGTCGAGCAGCCCCGGGGTCAGGTAGTGCTCCTCCAAGGCGATCTTGTTCCGCATCATGCTCCTTTCTCGGCACTTATAGCGGCGCTTGTGTCGGCTCTTGGCAGGCGGCGGGCCGGGGGGATGGGCGTGGCCTCCGGTGGGCCCTCGACGAGCTGGTTGCTGATCGTCCCGATGCCCTCGACGGTCATCGTCACCACGTCGCCGGCTCGCAGCGGCGGTGGCTCCTGCCGGCCGGCACGGCCCCACAGCTCCGCCAGGGCGCCGCCCGCGCAGGTCCCCGAGGCAATCACGTCGCCGGCGCGGACCCAGGCGCCGCGCGTGGCATAGGCGATCAGCTCTTCGAACGACCAGGCCATGTGCGACAGCCGGTCGGCGCCCAGCTGGCTCCCGTTCACCGACACGGTCATGGCGAGGTCGAGGCGGGCGTCGCGGCGCCAGGGCTCCAGCTCGTCAGGGGTCACCAGCCACGGGCCCAGCGTGGTGGCGAAGTCCTTGCCCTTGGCCGGGCCGAGACCCATGCGCATCTCCCAGGCCTGCAGGTCCCTGGCCGACCAGTCGTTGACGACCAGGTAGCCAGCGATGTGGTCGCGGGCCTGCGCGGGGGTCAGGTCGCGGCCGTCGCGGCCGATGACGGCGCCGACCTCCAGCTCGTAGTCCATCAGCTTGGCCCCTGGTGGGATCGGCACCAGCTCGCCGCTGCCGATCGCGGAGTGGGGGTTCATGAACAGGAAAGTCGGCGCTTCATACCAGCGCTCGGGGACTGCCTCTTTGCCCTCGACCGCCTTGGTCGCGCCCTCGACGTGGCGCTCGAACGAGACGAAGTCGCGGATGCTCGCCGGGTGCAGCGGCGGCAACAGCCGCACCTCGCCGAGCGGCACGGCCAGCTCAGTGGCTGCCCCCGCGCCCTCAACCTGGATTCTCGCCAGGAACTCCAGCAGCGTGGGGCCGAGCGGCAGCGGGCGGACCGCGTCCCCATCCTCCGTGACGAGGCCGAGCCGCTCGACCCCGCCATGCTCGAACTCGAACGCGGCGATCCTCATGCGCGGCCCCGGCCTCAGACGTCGAGGGTGTGGTAGAAGGCGCGTTCGCGGTGCTCCAGCACCGGGATCGCCTTGCCGAACCCCAGCCGCTGGAAGTGCTCGGACTCGCCGTGGGCCTTGTAGCCGTCCTCGTCGTCGTAGATCTCGAAGAGGTGGAAGACGCGAGGCTGGGCCGGGTCCTGGTAGGGCTGGTAGAAGCGGCAAGCCGGTTCCTGGCGGGAGGGCGGCGCCAGCTCGGTGAGCGCCTCCAGCACCACGCCCTCCGAGCCTTCCTTGGCGGTCCAGGTCGCAAGCACAACATAGGCCATGGCAGTTCCGTGTCCTTTCGGGTCGGTGGGCCGGTGAGTCAGCGGCGGCTCTTGAGCGCTGGCACGACCTCCTTCACGAACAGTTCCAAGGATCGGCGCGCCTTGGCATGGGGCAGGTGTGGCATGGTGAACAGGCCGTCGAGGATCTCCCAGCCGATGGCCTGGCTGGACTCGCGCAGCTGCCGCAGGACCGTGACCGGGCTGCCGCAGAACTCCGGTCGTGGCGGTGCTGGCGGGCCGTGGCCGTGGCCGGTGCTAGGGCCGTGGCCGTGGCGGCCCCCGCCGAACAGCGCCGCCATCACCTTTGCTGCGCCCTCCGCCCGCTGCGGTGCCGGCGCGATCAGCGGCCGCATGTCGCCCAGCCCGTAGGCATGGACGTCGACCTCTGCCTCCTCGTCGGTCGGGGCGACGTAGAGGCGGGCCCGGTAGAGCACGTCCTCGCTGCCGCCCGCCGCGCGGAAGGCGCGGACCAGTTCCGCCGCGCGGCCGGGCGGCACCACCGCGCCGAAGATGCCGAGCAGGAAACCGCGCGCGGCCGCGAAACGTGCAGCCTCGGGCGTGGTGGCGCCCGACACCAGTGGCGGGTGCGGTTGCTGCAGGGGCCGCGGCATCGGCGAGATGGTGCGGAAGCGGTAGTAGCGGCCCTCCCAGCCGAACGTCTCCGGCTCCGTCCAGGCGCGCACGATTAGCGCCAGCGCCTCCTCGAACAGCTCCCGGGTCACCGCCGTCGGCACGCCGTAGACCAGGTGCTCGTTGGGGATGCCACGGAAGAAGCCGACCACGGTACGGCCGCCGGAGAGCACGTCGACCATGGCGATCTCCTCGGCGACCCGGATCGGCTGTGCCAGCGGCAGGATCGGCCCGAGGATGCCGATCTTCACCTCCGGGTAGCGTTGCGCCAGCGCCGCCGCCATCACGGTCGGGCTTGGCACCAGCGACCCGCCGTAGTGGTGCTCCGCCACGGTGACCATGTCGAAGCCGCCATCGACCGCCAGATCGTACAGCCCGAAGGCCCGCTGCAGCGCCTCGGCGCCGCGTGCGGGCTCCCAGTTGCGGCCTGGGACCGGCCAGCCCGGCGGCAGGCCCTCGCTGGCGTACTCCATCGGGCTCCACAGCGAGAACCGCATCAGTCCCCCACCCCCACGATGAAGGCCTCCCGGCGGTCGGCGAAGTCCGCGATCACGGCGGCCAGCGCCTCGGGACGGTCGGAGGTCAGCTCGTGTGCGGCGTCCCAGACGTACAGCAGGGTGCAGTTCGGCATCTGCGCGCGGTAGATCCGGCCCATCTCGGGCGGGAGCACGCCGTCCTCGGTGCCGCAGAGCACCAGCGTGGGAATCCGCACCTCCGCCAGGCGCGCCCGCAGCGCATCCTGGTCGATCGAGCCCCTCAGCCGCTGGAGGAACGCGACCTGGCCGGGCGGCGGCGGGTCGCGCGGCGGGACGTTCTCTGGCCGGACGAACAGCGCCCTGGCCATGTCGGCTGGTGCCGGGCGCTGCCAGCCCTCCGGGTGGAAGGCCGCCGGGGAGATGAGCACCAGCGCCTCGATGCCGGCCGCGGCCTCGTCGCCCGCTGGGTCTGGGTCCGCGAGCGCCATGTGCAGCGCGGTCGTCCCGCCGAAGGAGGTGCCGACCAGCGTGTAGCCGCCGCGGACCCCGGCCGCCTCGACCGCCCGGGCCATCGTGGTTGCCAACTCCTCGAACGAGGTGGTGCGCGAGTTCTCTGTGTCCGCGCCGAACCCGGGGATCTCCAAGGCGACGACCCGGTACCGCTGCGCCAGCAGCTCGTGCGCTTTGGTCAGGTGGAGGCCTCCAGCGCCGTGGAGGTAGACGACGGGTGCGCCGGATCCCGCCTCAAGCACGCGGACGGTGAACCCGTCCGCGTTGACGTGGCGCTCACTGAAGGTCACTTGGGCTCCTCGCAAGGCGATTCGCAAGGCGATTCGGCACGTGAACCGCGTGAGATCGTAAAATATCACCGCCCTGATGTAGTACGCCGCCGCTAGCGACCAGGGAGGCGCTGAATGGCTCTGGCAGGTGACCTGAATTCCTGCATGCGCTGCGTGCACTCACAAGGTGACAAGCCCGCCGTCGACCCGGAACGCCTGCCCGCTGATCAGCGCCGCGTCGTCGGAGGTCAGGAAGACGACCGTCCCGGCCAGGTCGTCCGGGCGCAGGGTCTGCTTGACGGACTGCTGCAGCCTGACGGCCTCGAAGAACTCCGGCGGGTTGCCGCGCTGCGACGCGGCCGTCTGGGTGAGGCCGGGGGCGAGCGCGTTGACGGTGATGCCGTGGCCGCCGAGCTCGACGGCCAGGGCCCTGGTGAAGCCGAGCATGCCTGCCTTGCTGGTCACGTAGGCGAGGAACCCGGCCCGTGGCGGCTGCCACACGGTGTTGGAGATGACGTTGACGATGCGGCCGAAGCCGCGCTCGACCATCCCTGGGACCAGTGCCTGGCACAGCAGGAACGCGGCGTCCACGTTGACCGCCTGCATCTGCCGCCAGCTCTTCAGATCCAGCTCGTCCAGGGTCCGGAGGAACTGCAGGGCCGCGCAGTTGACGAGGATGTCGCAGCGGCCGAAGCGCCCGAGGACGCCGCCGCAGAAGCGCTCGACGTCGCCGGGGTCGGCCAGGTCGCAGACCTCGGCGTAGGCCTTGCGCCCGGCAGCCTCGATCTCGCCAGCGACGGCCTCGGCGGGGGCAAGGTCGGCGATGGCGACGTGGCAGCCAGCCCGGGCAAGCCGCACGGCGATTGCCTGGCCGATGCTGCCAGCCGCCCCGGTCACCACGGCCACGCGGTCCTGGTGGCTCGTACAGGTCATCCAGCCGCCTCCTTGCCCTCGCGCTCACGCCCGTATCTGTTGCCGGCTCCGCTGTCGGCGCATGCGAGGTATAGCAGATTCGCATTTCTCCCTTTGTGCGGGAGTCTCTACGCTGGTGCAGCCCGAACCCACACGGAGGCACGGAGGCGCCAGTGCCCGTCGCTCTTCCCACCCACGCGGGTCCATTCGCGTTGGGAACCTTCGCCCGCAAAGGCGACCGCAAAGGCGACCGCA
>Ga0137384_10005447_pt1 | contig 10217 bp, 10 predicted proteins | sample SagtaG_2_FD_104922 | JGI IMG/M metagenome (GOLD analysis project Ga0137384, IMG submission 104922) | Vadose zone soil microbial communities from Sagehorn Ranch, Mendocino, California, USA - Sage2_R_60_16 metaG | ecosystem: Environmental > Terrestrial > Soil > Vadose zone | place: USA...
CACAAAGCGGCGGACAGGCCATTCAGGCTGAATCTCTATGTGTACCTCTGTGCCTGGTCCACCAGGACCTACCTCGAAGACGGTCACGGAGGTCTGCTGCGGTGTCTGGTAGGTACCGCTCGGCCGGAAGCCAAGTTCCTCAGTGAGGAAGCGCGCCGACGGCTCGAGATGGCGCTGCGTGAGCCGGACCGCGTAGAAGCCATGTATCGCCATTTCGGCAGGGACAGGACTCCTGCGCCAGGGGGTGCCTGCCAGCTTGCCGCCATCGTCTACCAGTTCGAGACGTTGTCCCTCCGGATCGCGGAAGGGCAGCACCAGCGATTGAGCCTCGCCGCGCGTGTGAATGCCATCATGGACTATGTGGAAATCTTCAAAGCGTTTGACCCACCAGGCGAGCGCATCTGGGCCCGTTACACCCAGCGAAATCGTTGAAATGGTGCCAACACCCGGACGATGAGGCCCGATGTCAGGCCAGTCAAAGAACGTCAGGTCGGTGCCCGGTCGACCAAGCTCATCTCCATAAAAAAGGTGGTAAGCCGACACATCATCCTGATTTACAGTTTTCTTCGTCAAGCGCATGCCCAGTACCTGGGTATAAAACGCGACGTTGTGGGATGGATTCCCCGTCACGGCGGTGACATGATGGATACCTTCTAATTGCATGTTTTTGCTCCTTGTGTACCTTGAGGTCGTCCTGGAATGGCGACCAATATCTTAAATTAGTATATCTTAATTTTGAGATAATGTCAAGGCCAGAAGAGTGCCAGCAGTTCCTACTCCTGATGGTCATAGCTGTCCTGTGCTGCCAGGCCCAGCTTTCTGAGGAGGCGAATGGCCTGTGTCTGCTCTTCTGGAGAAAGACCACTCACTGCTGCTTGCAGTGCCTCTGCATGTCCGGGAAAGAGAGCAGCCAGCAGGTCATGGCCCTTTTGCGTTAACTCTGCGAAGGTAACGCGCCGGTCATGGGGGGCAGGTCTGCGTACCAGCAGGCCCTTTTGCTCAAGCTTATCGACGGTGTACGTGATATTGCCACTGGAGATTAAAACTTTCTCCCCGATCTGTTGGAGTGGCAGGGGGCCTTTATGGTACAGGGCCTCGAGGATGCCGAATTCCGTCGGATTGAGGCCATGACAACGAATATCGCGTATGGCATGAGCATTGACCCAGTTATAAGCCCGAGAGAGCACGATGAACAGTTCCAATGCAAGGTCTGTTTGAGACGTTCCTAACATAGCGGCTGTATGCTCCAATATTCATACAAACAATTATCTTAAATTTAAGATAATTGTACTAGAGAAAACCGGTGCTGTCAACTGATCGTTCTCAGTCGTAGACATTTGGAGATAAGCTTCTCGCGAGCGGACGTGAGTGGGGTCCTGGCTGTCATCCTGAGCGCAGCGAAGGATCTCGCTGCCCATGAGGCCAGACCCTTCGCTGCGCTCAGGGTGACAAGCCTTCTCCACATGCCTGTCTCATCTGATCCCGATGCTCTAAAGCTGCGTGTAGTGTATGCTACAATCTAAGCGATTCTTCCTGTCACACAGAGTGATGCGAAACCGAGAAGGCTATACTGACCAAGGAGAAAAAAGTGGACAGAAAACCATTTAGAATCCTCGCCATAGCGGGCAGCCTGCGGCAGGGTTCCTACAATCGCGGCCTGCTGCGTGCCGCGCAGGAAGTCGCGCCCGAGTGGGTCGAGGTGCGATTCTTCGACATTGGCCAGCTGCCGTTCTTCAACGAGGATGTCGAGGCTGCCGGGGACCCTGAGCCGGTCCGCCGCTTGAAGGATGCCATCGCCACCTCAAACGCCGTCCTGATCGCCACTCCTGAGTACAATGGCACCGTGCCAGGGGTGCTCGCCAACACGATCGACTGGGTGTCGCGACCAACAGGTCGCAGCGTTCTGCGCAACAAACCGGTGGCGATTATGGGTGCGGTCCTGGGCGGATCTGGCTCGGCGAACGCGCAGGCCGCCCTGCGAGGGGTGCTCGGTCGCATCGGTGCCATCGTGGTACCCGACCCGCAGGTGCTCGTGCCGCGCGCTTCCAGACTCTTCGATGAACAGGTCGACCTGCGCGACGAGGGTACGCGCGAGGAGATTCGCCAGCTCGTCGAGGAGGTAGCCCACTGGTGCCGGCGCGTCCAGCCCGAAGAGCCTATCAGCGCGCAGTCGGTGGCTAGTTCCTAGTACTCAGTCAAAGTGAGACAGAAACAATTTATCGAGGCAATAACAGATTTTTTGGATTCGCCCGAACTTCATCTGGACAGGAATAAAACAGTATGAAATATATAGGCAACATTGACATTCTGATCCGCGGCGCGAAGGTCGTGGATGGCACAGGCAATCCCTGGTACTACGGGGATGTCGCCATCAGTGGTGATCGCGTGCTGGAAATCGCGCCACCCGGACGCATTCCCGCAGAAGCAGCCCGCGAGGTAGTAGACGCCGAGGGCATGGTGGTCTGCCCGGGCTTTATAGATATCCTCAGCCACTCGCACATCCCCCTGATGCACGACCCCCACGCCCTCTCCAAGATCACCCAGGGAGTCACGACCGAAATCATGGGCGAGGGATGGACACCCGCACCGGCAGGCGGGCGCATTCAGGATGTCTTTCTGAACCTGCCGCAAAAGGAACGCTTGCTCATCGGCGACTGGCCTGAGCGCGCAAAAAGCTGGTCGCGCTTGCGCCACTGGCTCGATGCCATGGTCGAACGGGGCGTCTCGCCCAATATCGGCTCGTTTCTGGGAGGCGGGACACTGCGTGAGTATACAAAGGGATTGGAGATGGGCGCGCCCACACCCGGCGAACTGGAGACGATGCGCCGGGTGATGGCCGAGGCTATGGAGGATGGTGCATTCGGCGTCTCCTACGCCCTCATCTACCCGCCCGACACGTACACCTCCACCGGGGAACTGGTCGAGGTCGCGAAGGTGGCAGGCCACTACGGGGGCATCTACGTCACCCACATACGCTCGGAGGGCGACCACCTGCTGGAGGCCATTGACGAAGCGGTGGAGATTGGCCGGCAGGCCAGCGTGCCCGTCGAAATCTATCATCTCAAGGCAACGGGTAAGCACAACTGGCACAAGATGCCCCAGGCCATTGCGCGCATTCAGGCAGCACGCGATGCAGGCGTGGATGTGACCGCCGACATGTACCCCTATGCGGCCTCGGGCACCGGGCTGGACTCCGTGCTTCCACCCTGGGTGGCCCAAGGCGGCACATTTTTCGAGACACTGGACGACCCGGCTGTGCGGGAGCGCATTCGCGCCGAGGTACTCGCACCTTCGGGCGAATGGGAGGCGCTTGCGCACAGGATTGGGCCGCAAGGCGTAATGCCCGTCGGGTTCGAGCAGCCCGAGAACCTGCACTACGCGGGTAAGCGACTCTCAGAGATCGCATCCATGCGCGGTCAGCCCTGGCTCGATGTTCTGATCGAACTGCTGCTCTCCGAACGGCAGCGCATCTTCACCATCTACTTCGGCATGGACGAAGCGAACGTCGCGCTCGGCTTGCAGCAGCCCTGGGTGAAGATCTCAACAGACGCAGGCGGTGTAGACCCCGTCTGGGCAAAGGACCTGGGACCAACCCACCCGCGCGAATATGGCACCTACCCGCGCGTGCTGGCAAAGTACGTCCGCCAGGACAAGCTCCTGACGCTGGAAGAGGCGATCCGCAAGATGAGCGGAGCCGTCGCCGCACGGCTCGGACTACGCCATCGGGGCTTGCTCCTCCCCGGTTGTTATGCCGATGTGGTGCTCTTCGACGCTGAAACCGTCTCAGACCGGGCGACGTTCGAGGACGCCCACCAACTCTCGACAGGCATCCGCGATGTCTGGGTAAATGGGGCGCGCGTAGTGAGGAATGGCCAGCACACGGGCGCGACGCCGGGTAGGGTGGTGAGCTCTCACAGATAGGTTTTTTGTGAGGGCTCTTGAGAGGCGGGATGAGTTGCGTAGATACTATAAGGGTTGTTTTTGCAAGAACGATATGCTATCTTGTAGTTGGAAGAACTTCATTATGGTGTTCAACAAAAACGCCCTCGTTGCGGATAGTCAGGAAAGCGCACATGGAGGTGACGCATGGCTACAACACAGACCCGGTGGCAAATCGCAGGAGACTATTTCGAGAACTGCAACTGTAAGGTAGTGTGTCCTTGTCTACTTTCGCCGAACCAGCCTTTGACCTCCAGCCCGACAGAAGGAGCTTGTGAGGTCGCCTTTGCCTTCCACATCAATAGTGGCAGCTACGGCAACATAACGCTCGATGGCTTGAATGTTGCGATGATTGCACGTACTCCAGGACCCATGGGCGAAGGAAACTGGTCTGTCGCGCTGTACCTCGATGAGCGAGTCAATGAGCAGCAGCGGCAGGCTCTTGCGGCAATCTTCACTGGCTCTGCTGGCGGCCCATTAGGTGCACTTGCACCTCTCATCTCCACCGTGCTCGGTGCGAAAACCGTCCCGATCACCTTTAACATAGCCGGCAAACGCCGCTCCGTCGAGATTCCCAACATTATGCACCTGGCTGTCCATCCCCTCCCAAGCCTGGACCCCAACAACGAGATATGGGCACTCAATGCCCATCCCTTTTCCCCCAAGCTGGCAATGGCGGTTGGCGACCAGAACAATACCTGGATGGACTACGGCATGAGCTGGGATAACTCAGGCAAGAATGGCCACTACGCGGCGATCAACTGGTCCAACGCCTAGAAATAGCATCGAGCTCATCACAAGAGGAAAGTACACGTGGCTCATCCTACCACCCGTATGCTGCAACGCGAACGCTACTTGATCCTGGGCGGACTCCTCATCCTGTCGGCCTTTGCCTGGGTGTTTCTCATCTGGCAAGCAAGGATGATGAGTAGTCAGGCCATGGGTCTGACGATGGGCATGAGTGCGCTCTTGTTCATTTCCATCTGGATCGTCATGATGGTCGCCATGATGTTCCCCACAGCAGCCCCGATGATCCTCATGTTCAGCAAAATCTACACCAGCAAGCGGCAGCAGGAGCTCCCCTTTGTCCCCACCTGGGTCTTCGTCAGCGCCTATCTGCTCGTCTGGTCTTTGTGCGGGGTAGTCGCATACCCTCTCGCTGTGGGGATCGAGCAACTGGCAGGACAATCCATGTGGCTCATGGACAACGCTGCCCGCCTCGGTGGCGTTGTCTTGTTACTGGCCGGTCTGTATCAACTCTCACCTCTGAAGGACATCTGCCTGTCGAAATGCCGGACGCCTTTGCAGTTCATCCTTAGCTCCTGGCATGATGGGTATGGTGGAGCTTTCCGCATGGGATTGGAGCACGGAGCCTTCTGCCTCGGGTGCTGCTGGCTCCTGTTTGTGATCCTCTTTCCGCTCGGCATCATGAATATTGCGCTGATGGCGCTGGTGACCGCGCTGATCTTCGCTGAGAAAGCGCTGCCCATTGGTCGACAGATCAGCAAACTGGCGGGCGCAGGGTTGATCGTCTATGGTGCACTGATCATGTTCTTACCCGCTGCACTCCCGGTGGGGATGTGAAGGTTCCCTAACATATGCTACACTGTTAGGGAACGCCTATTCGGTACAATAAGGAAGACATCTGGTCATGAGTCTTCTCGTTCCCACCGCTCAAGCGCCTCTTTCATCCATTCAGGAACCTTGTCCTTATCTATTCCCGATTGGGGGTCTTCTTGTGTATAGCGTTCGGCTTGTTTGAGCTGCTCTTGCAGGGAGGGGACGTGATTGGCGGCGCGTTCGGCATCGGTGGTGCTTGGGTCAAGATCCCAAAGGCGGTAGCGTTTGCCATCGGGTACAAACTGCGTACCGTATTTTTGCGGTTTGCCCTGATACATGAGCCAGCGATCCAGGGCAGCGGCGGCGAGCCATAGACTATCTTTGTAGCCCATCGATTTGGTGGCTCCCATCGCGGCTGCTCTTTGTGCCAGTTCGTGGGCTTGCCAGATGTCTTCCAGGGTTTCGCCGTGCTGGAAGATCAAAGCCGCGTGAAAATAATCATCGGGCGCGGTCAACAGTCCCTCGGCGAGGAGTTCGCTGACGCGCTGGCGGCGTTTAGCATCGCGCTCGCGCAGTTGCCAGTATTCAGGGGTATTGTAGGCGGGATGGTCGTTGCGTTCTGCCTGGTCGGCCACGAACAGAGCATGTAGTTCCTGGTTCATCGACACCTTCCTTTCACGACCGCTACCTGATCATCAAAACGAATCATACAGGCATTCTCCTTCTTCACACAGAATGCATCAAGCCGTTTTAATACAACAAGCTCAGTATAGAGCAGAAATAGTTATCCGTCCAATGGAGAAGCTCATAAATATATTGATAGAATATTGCTTGTGTGGTACTCTTACTCTTCAGTAAGACATTTATTATTGAGAAATTTTTTAGGGAATGAGGACTTAACATCATGCCGTTTTGCCGGGCCTGTGGGGAAAAATCCCCCGCTACTTCGCTTTTCTGTGGACGTTGTGGATATGGGCTACAGCCCCCCTTAGAGCAAGTGACGAGCCAGAGTGACCCACACACAACGCCTATGTCTGAGGAGCCAACGATCCTGACTCGGCCTTTACAAAATGTTCCAACAAACAAAGTGGAGGAGGAGGAAGAAGACGAGTCATTTGAATGGGCTTTCAAAATATCCCTGGGCAAACGTGTCTCGTGATGGTCGATGGTATGCTCTCGAGCAAAACCACAGCTTGATCTTTGGGTCGATGAGTGGAGGACTACCCACTTCATTTGCGACTCTGCCTGGTTCAACCCCGACATACTACTTCAATGGACAACCAGAGTCAGGTATCGTTGGATGGACGAGTCTGTAGTTTTGGGAGGTACCAGCGCCAGGTCCCGCCTCGCGCGAATTCCTGGCGCCTCTCTAAAGTCTGTTAGGGACTCAAGCCTTCCCCACGGCTCCTGCTAAGCGTTGTTCCTCCAGATCAAGTTCTCGCTCGAGGCGACGAAGTACCTCATCGTTGATCTCCCCCTGGTTTCGCAAGCCGATCACCGCACTCCGCTCGGCTTGAAGTGCTTCTCGTTGCAGCCGTTGATAGGTCATCGCATGATCCTCACCAGGCTCGTTCGCTGCTTTCTTGATGCGTTTGGTGATGCTGCGGACCTGTGCTTCATAGTGCTTGCGCAGGTGCTGGGCTGACTCCTGTGAGACCTCATTCTGGCTGGCCAGTTCGTCCAGACGAGCGAGCGCGGCCTGTGCTGCGGTCAGTCGCGCCTGCGTTTCTTGCCGTTCGCTCGCCCCGTCATCATGTAAACCGAGTCCTCGAATCAGCAATGGGAGGCTCAGCCCCTGGACAACCAGGGTAGCGAGAATGACCCCGAAGGTCAGGTAGATAACGAACGCCCGCTCCGGGAACGCAGCCCCCTCTGCAGTCACCTCGGGTAAGGCCAGGGCTGCTGCCAGCGACACGGCGCCACGCATCCCGGTCCAGCCGATCAGCACCACGGAGCGCCACCCAGGATAGGGGTCACGTTCGCGCAATCGGCGGCTGAGCAGGCGTGGCAGGAGGGCTTGAGTAAACGCCCAGACGAGACGGACGAGGATGACGATGAGGCTGACCAGGGCGGCGTCCCAGACCAGGAGGATGGGCGAACGTCGTGCAATGGTGGTGTTCAAGATGGCAAGAATACCAGGCAGTTGCAGACCAATCAGAATGAATACGAGGCCATTCAACAGAAAGATGAGTATCTCCCACACGGCTTCCGCCTGGAGCCGTGTCCCAGAAGAAAAGAAGGTGGGCGCACGCCACGTCAAATAGAGACCGGTCGTTACGATTGCCAGGAGCCCCGACACGTGCAGCACCTCTTCGCCAAGCAGGTAGACGGCATATGGGGTCACCAGCGTGACCGTAATTTCCAGGGGGGGATTGTCCAGCCAGCGATGGACGTAACTGAGGCCCCACCCTGCCACCAGACCGAGGGCGATCCCCCCGACGCTCACCACCACAAACTGCAGGCTCGCTTCGCCCAGGGAGAAGACGCCTGTAACCACGGCGGCCACCGCGAACCGGTAGGCGACCAGGCCCGTCGCATCATTCACCAGACTCTCCCCCTCGATGATGGTCACGATCCTTTGGGGGATGCCGAGTCGCTGGGCAATAGCGGTCGCGGCCACCGCATCGGTTGGCGAGACGATGGCGCCGAGCACGAAGGCGACTGCCCAGGGAAGATCGGGAATCAGCACATGCGCCACGACGGCAACCACGATGGTGGTCAGGAGGACCAGACCGAGAGCCAGCAGCGAGATAGGGCGCAGATTGGCATGGAAATCGCGCCACGAGGTCTGCCATGCGGATGAGGAGAGCAACGGTGGGAGCAACAGAAGGAACACCACGTCCGGGTCCAAAGTGAACCGGGGAAGCCCTGGGACAAAGCCTAAGAGCAGCCCGCCCAGCACCAGCAAAATAGTATAGGGAATGTGCAGCCGAGGAGCAATGATGGCAAGGGCCACCACGGCAACCAGTAACCCAAGCACAAGGATCAGGATGTTAGAGATAGACGGCCCGTTCCCTTGCGCGAGGCCTGCTGTCAATGACGTGTAAGAAAACATAGCTTTCTCCTTCTGTTGCGTCTTTCCCGAAAGAGAGACTGTGAGGGACTCAAAAAGTACACGTATTTGTAACTAATCTTTCATTTGCATCTGCGAAATCGCCCGGCAAAGTGGTGAAATGCTTCATCCAGACATATAATAAGGACAGCATGGGTCACCTCCGTGGTCTCAAGAGATTATCATTCCTTTCTTGATACCACATGGAGTCCCTTCCTACCATCCCCCCCTTACAAAAGTGCAAACATAGAGAAAATGAATGACGGTTAGAGGAAAGAGTGTTTATGCAGAAACCACTAATCACCTGTGAAAATCTGGTCAAAATTTATAAGGTGGTCTGACCATTATTCTGGTCACTCACGATGTAGCGCTTGCTGCTAACGTCGACCGCACCATTGCTATTCGTGATGGACGCACCAGTACCGAAACAATCCGCCGCGATGCGTCACTCTCTTCCGCTCATGAACATACTCCGGCCACAAGTGCAATTATTGGCTTGCCCAGTGAGACGCACCACGAGTCCATCCTGATTGACCGTGTTGGCCGGCTCCAACTCCCCAAAGAAGCTATAGATAGCATACCCTTTAATGGTCGCGCCGAGGTACGTATTGCGCGAGACCATGTCGAGCTATGGCCTATCAATACAAATATCAATGGGAACCAGAACGGCGAAGTGCCGCCATCACTCAATCGAAAATTGCGGTAGGGGCGAGGTTCATCCTCGCCCGTATCCAGGCAGTAGGGGCGAGGTTCATCCTCGCCCGCGTCCAGCAGGAGGAAATTTGGAATCAATAACAGCAACAGCAATCGCCGAGGTGCGCGGAGTGACCCGTGATTTTCGTGGGGGCGGAGGTATTGTCCACGCCTTACGGGGAGTGGACCTGCGTATTGAACCGGGAGAGTTTGTAGCGCTGCGCGGTCGCTCTGGCTCTGGTAAAACGACCTTGTTGAATATCTTGATTGGGCTGGATGATCCGACGTCGGGGCAGGTATTTATCCTCGGGCGTGACATGGCAATGCTGGGTGAGGCGGAACGCGCTCGACTACGCCGGGAGAGCATCGGTATGATGTTCCAGAATGCACACCTTTTCCCCTCGCTCACTGCCCTGGAAAATGTTGAGATGCCACTGCGCCTGGCGCGTATGGCCTCTGAACAACGTACCCGGCAAGCTCTTGAGGCACTGAAGCAGGTTGGTCTCAGCCAACGTATGCGCCACCGTGGTCTTGAACTCTCAGGTGGTGAGCAGCAACGTGTGGCATTAGCGCGCGCGCTTGTCCATAATCCCCGCTTCATCGTTGCGGATGAACCGACCGGCAACCTGGATACAGTAACAGGGCGCGAAATTTCAAACCTGTTGCGCGATATTGCTCATAAAGCTCAGGTTGGGTTGCTGGTGGCAACCCACGACGCTACCGTCGTAGCCTCCTCAGATCGAATGCTCCGCATAAATGACGGACGCATCGTCGATGAGTAGGGCATGTGATACTAAATCCTGATAACTACTGTACATTGAGGAGTCAACGCGACTGGCTTTAGTAGCCAACTCGAAAGTACACTGATTAACCGGATTTGATATGAATAAGGAGCCTCATCACGAGAAAAGAGGAACATATGTCCAGAGTTCTATCACTACAACAACACAGGCGAGGCATTCTCAGATGTGGC
>Ga0137384_10005448_pt1 | contig 10217 bp, 7 predicted proteins | sample SagtaG_2_FD_104922 | JGI IMG/M metagenome (GOLD analysis project Ga0137384, IMG submission 104922) | Vadose zone soil microbial communities from Sagehorn Ranch, Mendocino, California, USA - Sage2_R_60_16 metaG | ecosystem: Environmental > Terrestrial > Soil > Vadose zone | place: USA: California...
GTGCAGGATGCCGGGCTGGAGGTGACGCTGCGCGAGCCTATCGGGGTGTGCGCGCTGATCACCCCCTGGAACTTCCCGCTGGTGATCGCCTCGTGGAAGATTGCACCAGCGTTGGCCTGTGGCAACACGGTAGTGGTGAAACCTGCCCAGCTTACCCCGCTTTCCCTTCTCCGTCTCGCCGACATTTTGATGGAGACGGGACTTCCGCCGGGTGTTCTTTCGGTGCTGCCTGGACCCGGGTCGGCGGTTGGCAATGCGCTCGTAACGCATCCACTCGTCTCCAAGGTCTCGTTCACCGGCTCAACCGAGGTTGGCTCTTCCATCATGCGCCTGTGTGCCGACAATATCACGCGCATATCGCTTGAACTGGGCGGCAAGGCGGCCAACGTGGTCTTCGAGGATGCAGACATGGAACGCTGCATCGAATCCTCGGTTTACTCCGTCTTCGGCAACTGTGGTCAGGACTGCTGCGCCCGTTCCCGCATCCTGGTGCAGCGTTCGATCTATGAAGAGTTTACCGAACGCATTGCCCGCCGCACGGCTGCGCTCTCCATCGGCCAGCCGCTCGATGAAGCGAGCGAGGTTGGCCCGCTAATTTCCGCGGGTCAGCGCCAGCGTTCGCTCGACTACCTCGCCCTTGGACAGGAGGAGGGTGCCAGGCTAGTTGCCGGAGGCACCATTCCTCGTGAGGAATCAGGCTACTTCATGCACCCTGCCATACTTGCAGATGTCGATAATAAGATGCGCGTCGCCCAGGATGAGATTTTTGGTCCGGTGGTCTGCATCCTCCCCTTCGACAGCGAGGAGGAGGCGCTTCGCCTGGCGAATGATACCGTCTATGGCCTCTCAGGGTCGGTCTGGACGCAGAATCTAGGACGCGCATTACGCGTGGCAAAGGGCCTGCGCGCGGGTGTCCTTTCAGTCAATTCCAGCCACAGCGTGCACACCGAAGCGCCCTTTGGCGGCTATAAGAAAAGCGGGTTTGGACGCGAGATGGGCATGCACGCCGCGCAGCTGTACACCGAGGTCAAGAGTATATTCTTCTCGCAGGAGTAAACTTCCAGGGCGACCGCGAGGGTCGCCCTGGAAACCAGTCTGATTACATTCTTCCTCGCTCTGCTACATCCTGCTGGCCGCGCATTCCTTTGCCTCCGCCCTGGAAGCTGGTCTTTGATTACCTTCTTCCTCTACGCCACACTCACATCATCCACAAAGAAGGAGGTGGTATTCTGTGACCCCGAGGAGGACTGTGCGCTGAAGCCGAGCGTCACGTCCTGCCCGGCGTACTTCGCTAGCAGACTGGTTGCATCAAAAGTGACTTGCTGCCAGCTCTGCGTGGCGTCAGTGTTACATGCACTCTGCACCTTCCCGATAGCATTGCCACTGCTGTCCAACACGCTGACCGTAAAGGTATCATCGCAGCTCTGCGAGGTGGTGGTGGTCGTAGCATACCACCAGTAGCTCACAGTGAGGGACGAGGAGTTAGACGGCACCGTGAAATTCTGGCTGATACTATCGTCGCAGCTACCGTAACCGCAGAGATAGGCACTGTAGTTGCCAGAATGCGGATTGGTCGAATCCACCAGTTCATACCCACCCGCGGACGACTCCTGCCAGCCGGTAGGCCCGCCCTCGAAGTCGCCGTTCTGGATCAATGAGCCGGTAGGCGTGGGTGACGGTGGCGGCGTGGACGTACTTGTCGGACTGGGATTCGGCGTCGAAGTGTCCGTCGGGCTTGGGCTCGGCGTGGTAGTATCCGTCGGACTCGGCGTCGAGGTAGCCGTTGAAGTTGCCGTCGGGCTGGGATTCGGCGTCGGTGTTGGCGGTGGCCCGGTCACTCCGGCGGCAATATCGCGCGCCATATTATAAATGTCGGGAGATCCCCAGCCACTGGCCTCGTCATATCCCGTCGTGGCGGGATAGTAGAGGTTCGTGCCGCTGGTGACATCGTGGAATGGCGGAAACTGCGTCTGTGAATTTTCCAGGCCATACAGCACCGGATTAGCAAAACCCATGCGCGATTTCTGCTGCTTTTGCAGGTACTCGTTGATCAACGCCGTGCTGCCTGCCCAGAATGGCGCGGCTGCGCTGGTACCACCCACAACGATCCAACCGGATGACGAGCAGCCCGAGGCTGAGACGGTGCAATAGACGGCGTAACCGGAGGCGGGATCCGCAGCGGCTGAGACATCGGGTACCTCGCGGTTGCCGTTGCTGTACTGGTTCTGCACGCCAGGGCCGGTCTGCCAGCTCGGCTGCTTGAAGAAGCTGCTGACGCCGCCGCCGCCGCCCGAGCCTTTCGGGCTGCGCTGCGTATCAGAAGCATTGCTCCAGACGGACTCGCTGCCATAGGCGCCATTGCTGATTTGCAGGTTGGTGCCGCCGACACCGGTGATATTGGGATCGCCAGCCGGGGAATCAACCGCCAGGTTGGTGTCGTTACAGTCATACGCGCCCGAGTCGCCAGAGGCCGCGTACATGGCGATGCCCTCGGCTGCTCCCTGGCTCAAGATGTTGTCAAGTGTCTGCAGTTCGGCGTTGCCGCTCTGCGACTCGCACTCACCCCAGCTGATGGTGGCGATCTGCGCTTTGTTATCCGTCACGATTTTGTTATAGGTGTCGTTGACGCCCTGCGTGGTGTTGGGTCCCTCATAGACGATCTGGGAGGCTTTCGGCGCCATCGCCGCGACCACCTCAATATCCAGTTCGACCTCGATTGCACCCGCACCGGCAGAACCATTGAAGCCATCCACCAGCACATTCGAAATGTTGGGAGTACCCAGGTTATAGTTTTGCAAATACTGGGTAACATCGCTGGCCTGGTAGCCGTCCAACTCGAATACCGCGACGGTCTGGTTGTTGCCCTGCACACCCGATGACTGCAACGGCCCGGCATCATACGCGCCGCTCAAATCAGATGGGCCGAAACCACTTTGCGCGGCATGCGGATTCCCCGCGTGTGTCGAGTGCAAGTTGGGCGCGTGCTTGCTTTTACCATGTGATGTGCCGCTCAGGTGATAGAGCGGGTGCATCTTCACACTGTTATCCAGGCCGCCAATCGAAGTGATGACCGATGAAAGCGCTCCTGGGATGACGGGTGCATTTGCATTGGCAAAGAAGACATTGGCTCCCAACGTGTAATTGTTGATCGTCACCGAAAAGGCCGATTCTGCCTGAGCAACCGTTGCCCTGGCATCAATCAACAAACCATTTGGAGAAACGCTGGTAATCGTCAATCCCTGTTGTTGTAGATAGTTCTTGACTTGTTGTACCTGGTCGGCTGTAGGCCCAAATTGAGCGACAAACTCCTGCGGCGTGAGATACTGATGATACATCGGGGATCGTGGGTTAGAGATTTCGCTCAGCAGGTTCGCCAGTTCCTGCTTGTTCCGTAGCTGCAAGCCAACCGATAGATTGAGTTGCTGTTGAGCATCGGCAGGTCCAACCAGGTGTGCTCGACTGACAAGGGGGGGGATTTGTGTAGTCAGCGCATAGGGCTGATTTTGTCTGGCCCTTGCAATTAACGCAACGCTTACAATGCTGACGCCAACTAAGGCGATGGTAGCGCAGACAATTCCAAGCTTGCGTAGAAAGGTGTGCTGCATGTAGCTCTCCGCTCTACTAAGAAAAATATACGAAACGACACGTTGACATACAAAGATAAACGGTAAAACAGCCGCACTTGGGGGGTTTTACTGTAAAGAAACCATTAAGAGTGCTTGACTGGATGCCTGCCAGGATGACCCTCGCGGTCGCCCTGGAATGTGTAAATTGGTAAATGGCTCTGCTTGACTAACCTCCTCATTTCTACTACCATAATCTATGTATTTCTTGAGAAAATGAGGAAAAAGATGGACAGCTTGTCGGAGCAGGTAAAAGCACCTACAGCAGAGGAGATATTCGCCGGTGGTGGCGACATGGGAACGCTGATGCGTTCCCTGGACTGGTCAAAGACCCGTCTGGGTCCCGTGGAGAACTGGCCGCAGAGCCTACGTACCGCCGTCAGTATTTGCCTGGCATCACACTTCCCGATGCTCATCTGGTGGGGGCCTGAGCTTGTCAAGCTCTACAATGATGCATACCGCCCCATGCTCGGCGCAACAAAACATCCTATGGCGATGGGGCAGCCCGGCAGGGAATGCTGGCCCGAAATCTGGGATATCATCGGGCCAATGCTGGAAGGAGTGCTTCGAGAGGGCAAGGCCACCTGGTCCGAGAACCAACTCTTGCTGCTCGAGCGCAATGGATATCCCGAAGAGTGTTATTTTACCTTCTCTTATAGCCCCATTCGCGACGAATCAGGCAGGATTGGCGGCGTCTTCACGGCTGTAACTGAAACAACGCAGCAAGTGCTCAGTGAGCGACGCCTGGATACCCTGCGCGAGCTGGCGGCAAGCGCTTATGAAGCGCAAACGGCGGAGGATGCCTGCCGGATTGCCGCCAGAGTCCTGGAGAAGAATACCGCCGATATTCCTTTTGCCCTGCTCTATCTGCTGGATAGCGATGGAAAACAAGCCAGGCTCGTAGGTGCATCAGGGTTTGTAGATGGCACATTGGTGAGCCCTCCCCTGATCAATCTATCAACATTGGATGAACAAGATGAAGTATGGCCTCTCGCGCAGGCCGTCCATACGGGCCAGGTTGCATTCGTAACAAAAGTTGCTGAACTCTTCGAACCTGAACACCTATCCGTCTTGCCAAACTACGACGACGCGCTACATCGCGTCCCTACGAGACAATCTGCGCTGGTCTTGCCTATTACCCGCCCTGGAGAGAAGGAGCCATATGGATTACTCGTAGCAGGTATCAGCCCTATACTACAGCTCAACGAGCATTACCAGGGGTTTTTCACACTCGTTGCCAGCCAGGTGGCCGCCACAGTAGCTAACGTCCGCGCCTACCAGGAAGCACGAGCCCAGGCCGATGCGCTGGCTGAACTTGCGCGCATCCGCCGCGAGATTGCTACGCGTGCCAGGGAACACGCGGACCGTTTGCAGAGATTGGCGAATGCCTCGCTGATCATTACGGCGACCCCTATGCTTGATGAGCGTCTGCGCCGCATCACCGGTGAAGCGCGCGCGATCGTCGGCGCGCATCAGGCCATTACCAGTATGAACACCGACGATAACTGGACGCATGCCATCACCGTCGTCTCGTTCTCAGAGAAATATGCGCGGTGGCATGATTACATTCAGCTGCCCCCTGACTCGAATGTGCACGCCCTGACTCTTAACGCCAGCAAACCAATGCGGCTGACGCAGGCAGAACTTGAAATGCATCCGGCATGGCAACATCTCAGTCAGGGAGCAGAAAAACTTCCTCCTCTGCGCGGTTGGCTGGCGGCCCCACTCACCGGCCGCGATGGCCAGCAACTTGGCATGCTCCAACTCTCTGACAAATACGAGGGCGAATTCACCGAAGAAGATGAAACAATTCTGCTACAACTTGCGCAGTTGGCCTCGGCAACTATCGAGAACGCGCGGCTCTACCAGAACGCCCAGGACGCTATCCGCCTGCGTGACGAATTATTCACAATCGTCTCTCACGATTTGAAAAATCCCGTCGCGACCATCAAAGGCTTCGCGCAGCTTCTGAAACGCATGCTCAACCGCATGAACCTGCCGGACAAAGTGCAACAAGCACAGATCGTCGATGGATTGTCCAGAATCGACCTGACCGCAACCAGAATGACCACCTTGATCAATGAAATGCTCGACATTGCCCATCTCCAGATTGGCAAACCGCTCAATCTCGACCAGCGCGAAACCGACCTGGTCAGACTGGCGCACCAGGCCGTCATCTCCTACCAGCAAACCACCCAGCGTCATCGCTTCCATATCGAGATCGGTGAGCCTGAGTTGGTCGGCTGGTGGGATACAGTACGCCTGGAAAGAGTTTTAGGCAATCTGTTATCCAACGCCGTCAAGTACAGCCCTGAAGGCGGCATCATCACCGTGAAGGTGATGAAAGAAGGCGATCAATGGGCCGTGCTGAGCGTTGAAGATCAAGGGGTTGGCATTCCCGCCGACGATCTTCCCCATATCTTCGATCGCTTCCATCGCGCCGCGAATATAGCCGGGCAAATCAAAGGAAGCGGCCTTGGCCTGGCGAGTGCACACCAGATCATCAAACAGCACGGTGGCACCATCACAGTCACCAGCCAGCAAGGAAAAGGTGCCACCTTCATCGTGCGTTTGCCACTGAACCCACCTGATGAAGGTGCGAATGCATAAGCTCCCGATTGGCAATTCCTCAATTTATCAGATATAATTTGAGATATATTTTTCGGCAGCTCCGTAGTACTACAGAGAGGAGTTCAGCGGTATGGCAACCATCGCATTCCACGAGATCACCAAAGTATTCCCTGGCACATCAAAACCGGCAGTCGATGCGGTCACATTCGAGGTGCGCGAGGGTAGCACGTGTATGCTCGTCGGTACTTCTGGCTCCGGCAAAACCACGCTCCTGCGCATGGTGAATCGCCTGATTGAACCCACCTCCGGCCAGATTTTCATTGATGGCAAGAATATCCTGGAGGAAAATCGCATTCTGCTGCGGCGGCGCATCGGCTATGTCATCCAGCAGGTCGGTCTCTTTCCCCATATGAATATCGGTGAGAATGTTCGTGTGACAGCCGAGATCGCGGGAGGCTGGACAAAGGAGCGCCTGGCGCAGCGTGTTGACGAGTTATTAGAACTGGTGGGCTCACCTCCCAAAGAGTATCGCAAACGCTTCCCGCGTCAACTCTCTGGTGGACAGCAGCAGCGCGTCGGCCTGGCGCGCGCTTTGGCGACCGATCCTGCCATCCTCTTGATGGATGAACCCTTCGGCGCGCTCGATGCCATTACTCGCGCTCGCATGCAGGATGAATTGCTGCGCATTCAACAAAATGTACGGAAAACCATCCTCTTCGTCTCCCATGATATCGAGGAGGCGTTCAAGCTGGGCGACCAGATTGCGGTGCTGCATGAAGGGAAGCTCCAGCAGCTTGGAACTCCCGTAGACCTGCTCGCAAATCCGGCCAATGATTACGTACGCAAGCTGGTAGGGGCGGATAGTATTTTACGCCAGATAGAGTATCTACCCGTTACTGATGCGCTGGATAGAAGACCAGAGGCGGTATCTTCGGCACATTGGGGAGACCTTCCAACATGTTCTTCGAATGCCACCCTTCTTGAAGCCATGTTGAAACTCATCGAAACCAATGCCTCCGCACTCACAGTGCAAGATAAAGATACACAAGAGCCTCTCGGTTACATCACCCTCGCCAGCATCAACCAGGAAATCACCAGGACACGAAGCCACGAAACGACGCCCGAAAAGACAAAAATATAAAGTATTCTATTGAGGGCGCATTTTGTGCTTTAAGGGGTCCTTTATTCGTCTTGCCAAAGGAGGCGCGATAATCGGGTTCCTACAGCAAGACGAAAGGAGTCGGCACCTATCCGTCTTGCCAACGCTACTGCGTAGCTAGCCTGCGGCTCAGGCAAGACGAAAGGAGAGGGAGTTTTATGCACTATATACTCCAACCTAACAACTACAACCTGTCAGACCCGGGGAGTATCCCTAATCTGTTCATAGCGCATTTGCAACTCGTCGGGATCGTTATGCTGATCTCGCTCATCATCGCCATCCCTATAGGAATCCTGGTAGCCCGCTACCGCCAACTCTACTTTCCTGTGGTCAGCATTTCAGGTTTGTTGTACACCATTCCTAGTCTTGCAGCTTTCGCCTTCCTTATTCCCATTACTGGATTCGGTTCATCCACAACCGCTATCATCCCACTGGTTATCTATAACCAGCTCGTATTGATCCGTAACACCGCGACAGGTATCAATGGTATCGATCCCTTGCTCATTGAAGTAGGCCGGGCCATGGGCATGAAACCGTACCAGGTACTTTTCCGCATTACTCTCCCACTGGCGCTACCGGCCATTGTCGCAGGCGTCCGCATAGCCACCGTGACCACGGTGGGTATAGCAGCCCTGGCTTCATTTATTGGACTGACTACACTGGGGGATCTGATTTTCCAGAATCTCGCGGTCTATGATCCCGACGCAATTGCTGCTGGCGCTATCCTCATAGCTGCCTTCGCCATCCTTGCTGATCTTCTGTTGTTGGCTTTGCAGATAGGACTAAGCCGGGGACGTAGCGCCCTGTCTGTCGCATAGAAGGGAGGGTTAACGCGCGATGCAATACATCAACTTCATCCAGGATCCCAGTAACGACTACCTGGGAGAAACCATCGCCTATCTTAAGCTCTGCGGCTTTTCTATCGCAGCGGCAATTATCATCGGAGTGCTCCTGGGTGCATTGGTCTCACGCAATGCAATCGTGGCATTTCTCGCAGTAAACTTGAGCGGCCTGATTCGCGCGATTCCCATCATTGCGATCTTTCTCACGTTTGTTCCTACTTTGGGTATCGGTTTCAAACCGGCCATTATCGCCTTGATTATCCTGGGTATCCCGCCAATCCTGCTCAACACCTATACAGGCATTCGCGGAGTCGACCCTGCTATGATCGATGCGGCTAAAGGCATGGGAATGACGACCTTGCAGATAGCGACACGCATACAAGCTCCGCTTGTGACTCCGCTTGTCGCTGCCGGCATCCGCACCTCGGCGGTGCAGATCGTTGCGACGGCTACTCTAGGTGGATTTATCGCTGCCGGGGGCTATGGAGACTACATTGTAGATGCAATCAACGTCGGCAATAATACAGAACTCATCGTTGGAGCAGTCTCTGTAGCTATTCTGGCAATCTTTGTAGAAGTGTTTATGAGTTGGCTGCAGTCCGCCTTGACTCCTCAAGGTCTTAAAGTACAGGAGCAGGTGGCGACAGCCAAAGCATGACACAGTTTCGTGCGGTACCTTAATACTGCACACCTTTATTGGCTTAATTATCTTAAGGAGGAAGAAATGGTTCTTCTCAAGCGTTCACCAGGAGCGAAGTTTTTATTGCTGTTCGCTCTCATTCCCATGCTCATCCTGTCAGCATGCGGCAGTACTTCAAGTGGAGGCTCTACGCCTACCCCTGGCCAGACCCCCACGCCCACAAAAGTACCGATAACAGTTGCGAGCAAGCTTGATCTCGATGGCCACCTACTTGGTGAGATGTACGTCTTACTGCTTCAGAAGGCTGGCTACACAGTTAACGCCAAATTAGCTTCCGGTGACAACGGTACCTTGTTCGCTGCGATCAAGAGCGGTAGTGTTGATCTCTACCCGGAGTTTACAGGGACTGGATTGAGCCTGCTGGGCCTCAAGTCGTCATACAATCCCGATATGGATTATCAAACTGTCAAGAACGCCTACGAGCAACAATTCCACATTACCTGGCTCGATCAGGCACCATTGAATGATGGGTACGCTCTTTGCACCTCAAAGGCCAGGTCTCAGTCGCTTGGTATCACTACCCTTTCGCAACTGGCCCCAAAGGTGTCGCAGTTGACTCTGGCAACTCAGAGTGACGGCATTCCCTTCTTCGATGCTTTAAAGAGCACCTACGGCTTCGGTAGCTCTAACTTCAAATCAGTGCAAAAGGTTGCGTATTCGCTCGGTTTTGCTGCTGTGAAGAGCGGACAGGCCGATGTAACCGAATGCTACACGACAGATGGCTCGATTGCGACGCAGGGCTTTGTCATCATCACCGACGATAAGCATGGATTCACAGAATTTCACCCCGCGCCTATTGTGCGTGACTCCATCTTACAGAGTGATACAGGCATCGCGGCTGCACTCAACCCAATGGCGCCATTAATGACCACTGATGTGAACGTTATGTTACAGATGCAAGTCAGCGCAAAACACATGTCTGGCGAGTCCATCCCTCAGGCGGTCCAGGAGGTCGCAACGGCCTGGCTCATGAGCGTCCACTTGTTGTAGTTCAATCTGAGCCATCACGAAGCGACTCCTGCACCTGAGTGCAGGAGTCGCTGTCTTGTTCGTGAGAGAAGCGGGAAGACCGCGCTTTCCCATTCCTCTCTGTAAGAGACGCGATGATAATAGCGTTTACATTCCCCTCTGCTTCTACCTCTTCGCGGATCATTTTTTAATTTGCTCCAGTAACTCATCATTAGCTATCATCATTTCCAATGACCCAGCTAGAAACTCATCAATTAAAGTAGCAGATGATGAAGCAGGTTTTCATCGTAAGGGTTATTGCTGACAAAGGTATAAAGTCGATAAGCCTCCACATTTCCTAAAAATTATCATTA
>Ga0137384_10005454_pt1 | contig 10208 bp, 10 predicted proteins | sample SagtaG_2_FD_104922 | JGI IMG/M metagenome (GOLD analysis project Ga0137384, IMG submission 104922) | Vadose zone soil microbial communities from Sagehorn Ranch, Mendocino, California, USA - Sage2_R_60_16 metaG | ecosystem: Environmental > Terrestrial > Soil > Vadose zone | place: USA...
AGGACCTCGGAGTTGCGGCCGCTTTCATTTCTTCGATGCCGCCGGGTCGCGCGCAAATCAACGCCACCACCGCATTGGTTGAAGGCTTGGCCAATTCAGACCCGAAAGCAGCGCTGGATTGGGTCCAATCGTTGCCGGAAGGCACCGCCAAACGAAACGCGTTGCAGAGCATTTCCTGGCAACTGGCACAGAACGATCCAAAAGCCGCGGCAGAATTCGCGAACTCTTTGCCTGCCGGCCAGCAGCGGAACAACTTCGTAAGTAGCGTGGCCAGCCAATGGGCGCAGAACGACCTGGAGGGGGCGGTGGCCTGGGTATCGCAACTGCCTGACGGCACCGCCAAGCGGAATGCGTTAAACAATATTGCGCCGCAATGGGCGCAAAACAATCCGCAGGCAGCGCTGGCCTTCGGACAAACGTTGGCCGCTGGTAACGAGCAAAACAATTTCCTGAGCAGCGTGGCCAATACCTGGGCTGCCAACGATCCGAAAGGCGCCCAGGAATGGGCGGCGCGATTGCCCGAAGGTCAAGGCCGCAATTCGATTCTCTCCGGCATCGCTTCGGGCCTGGTGCAAAACTCGCCACAGGACGCGGCGAATTTCGTTTCGCGTTTGCCGGCCGGGGAGGGCCAAAACCAGGCGGCGTTATCGGTGGCCTCACGATGGGCGAGCATGGACCCGCAAGCCGCCGCAGCGTGGGTTTCCACCTTTCCTGACGGCAGCATGCGGGACAGCGCGATCCAGAATGTCATTTCCTCATGGTCGAATCAGGATCCGACAGAGGCAAGCCAATGGCTAGCCTCGCTGCCGCCGGGCAAGTCGCAGGAGCAAGCGGTTGAGACCTTCATCGGCCAGGTGTCGTGGCAATTTCCCGAAATAGCCGCAGCCTGGGCGCTCAAACTGAGCGATCCCGATCAGCGCAATTCCAACATTGAAAACGTGGCGCGCCAATGGCTGCAGGTGGACCCGAAGTCGGCCGAGAGTTGGCTGGCCCAAACCCCCTTGCCGGACGAGCGCAAACAGCGGCTGCTCAAGAATCGATGAGCGTCGCTGATAGGCTACCAGGCCGCTGCGCGCCGGTAATTGGAGAACGTAGGGTACTCCCTCAGCGAAGGCGGGTAGGGCGCGTCACTCCGTGCGCGCCGACTGATGGGAGGGCACAACGGCGCGCACGGAGTGACGCGCCCTACCTGCTTTGGCTCGCCGCGTCCGCCGTCGCTGACCCAGTACAACGTAGGAAGGTATTCGCTTGGCGCTCTCGGAGCGTAAGCATAGGATGGGGCCATGCAAACAAGGCAGTGGGAGAAAACCCAAGTCCTGCTCGCCTGCTTGGTACTTTCGTCGGCTTCGCTCTGCGGCTACTCTTGGCAGGATCCATGTTTAGTCCTCGGAGTGCTGGCCTGGAATACCAATCAGGTTTTGTTGACGTTCACAGGGGAATCTGGTGTGGCCTATGTCATTGAGTCTTCCCCGGATTTGCAAAGCTGGGTGCCGGTCGCGACTAATCGCGATGCCGCCATCACTCGCACAGTCCTTTTCAGCGCGCCTGCCGACGCGAGCTTCTACCGCGTAGCGCGGGGGCCCCTGCCGCTGTTTGAAGGCGCGGTGGTTGCCCGAACGAACATCGACGTTAGTGGCAACAATTTCACGACCGATAGCTACGACTCCGCCGACCCAAATCACAGCATCTACGGCCTCTACGACCCAGCCACAAGAATGGCCAATGGCGACATCGCCAGCCTTTACGGCATTATCAATGTTGGGAACGGCCATATCTACGGCCATCTTCATACCGGCCCAAACGGCAGCGACCAAATTGGGCCGAACGGGACAGTCGGGGATTTGAACTGGCCCGGACCCGGGGTCGAGCCTGGCTACTACTATAACGACTTCAACTCCTGTCTGCCGGATGTCCAGCCGCCTTACTCGAATGGATTGGCGCCCCCCGCCGGAACTACGAACACTTACACGCTTGGGAATCCCGCGCTTCCCGGGTCGTCGTACTCGTACTATTGGAATGCGTCTTTGAGCCTGGGAAGTGGCGAGACGCTTTACGTCCCCACCAGCAATAATGTGACGCTCTACCTGACGGGCAGCTTTACGATGCAATCCCAGATTTCCTCCTACCTCAACCTCGGAGCGGGCGCCAGCCTCAAACTCTACGTGGGAACCACCAGTGGATCGGCGACCACGATTACCTTGACCCAGGTCAACAACACCGGGGATGACAGCAAGTTGCAAATTTTTGGGCTGCCGAGCACCAAGTCCATTTCCTGGAACGGCATTGCCTCCTTTTCAGGGGTGGTGTACGCCCCTGAAGCAGCTGTCTCGATGGGCGGCGGCGGCAGTAGCACCTTTAATTTTCAAGGAGCCTGCACGGTCGGATCTATGAAGCTGAACGGAGCCTTCAACATCCACTACGACCAAAACCTCCAGCGGGGTCCCATGCGTTGAGCTTCCTTTTTCTTTTGCTGCAGGCAGGTTCTCAGCCCCAGCCTCCCTGGTTTACAAAAGTCCCTCCAGATTATAGATGCAGACCAGGCTCAATTATCGTTTGATCCAGTTAGATGGATCGCGATGGCACACAGCACGGGCGGGCAGAAAGCAGCGGCGGCGCGTGGCTGGACGAGGCGGCTGATTGCGTATGCAATGGGGTATGCGAGTTGGTTTCGTGCTTGATTGATCTGTTGGGCCTTCTATCTAATATGAGCCAATGAACCAACTATCCTCACCCTGGACCCACTCATCTGACTCGCCAAGCTGTGGCGCCGCTCCAAGCGGGATCGCAGCGCGTCACAGAGGAGAAGTGGCGGAAGAGGGCAAGTGAGGCCGTATGATTGTCTATACCGCTTGTTTGGCTCTTGGTTTGCTGTTCACCATCATCAGCGCCACTGCCGGCCACTTTTTTGGCGGCCACGAAGCGGGCGGTGATGTTGGCACCGGCGGACACGCCGAAGCCGGCTATGACCACAGCGGCATGCCGGGCATTTCCTTTTTCAGTCCGACAGTGTTGTCGTGCTTCGTCACGGCGTTTGGCGCTTGCGGACTCATCCTCAGCCGCATCGAAAGCACGCGTAACGTGTGGATCAGCGCGCCGATTTCGGCTGTGGCCGGCGTCAGCATGGCTTCGCTGGCTTTCGTGCTGTTCAACTGGATGTTTAAGAAAACCCAGAGTTCCAGCGAATCTCGCGTCGCTTCCCTGGTTGGTCAGGCGGCGTCAATCATCACACCTATCCCCGCCAATGGGGTTGGCGAGATCGCCTACGTTCAAGGTGGCACACGCTACACCGCCCCGGCCCGCACCGAGAGCGGTTCGCCGTTGCCCGCGGGCAAACCGGTTCGCATCACCCGGATAGCGGGCACGCAGTACTTCGTCGAGGTAATGGACTGAATCGCCCGACTCATAACCCAACTCAACAAAAAAAGGACCTCCCCATGTATTCTCTCCCCGTGCTAGCCGAGATCGGCCCAACCACATTCGTGATCGGCGCTGTCGCAGCAATTCTGTTCGTTCTCTTTATGTTCATCGGCATTTGGGCCAGCCGATACACCAAAGTTGGCCCCAACCAGGTGCTGGTCATCTCAGGCCGCAGGCATCGGGTCACCGATCCGGACGGCACTGCGCGCGACGTGGGATTTCGGATTGTCAAAGGCGGCGGCGTCTTCGTTTGGCCCGTGTACGAAAAGGTGGATATCCTTTCGCTGGAGCTTTTGACCATTGACGTGCAGCAGGAGCAGGATGTCTATACCAGCAAAGGTGTGCCGGTCCGGGTAGATGGCGTCGCCCAAATCAAGGTCAAGGGCGACGACGTCTCGATCGCCACCGCCGCCGAACAGTTCCTAAGCAAGGACACCGAGGCGATTAAAAACATCGCCATGCAAACCTTGGAAGGTCATTTGCGCGCCATTCTCGGCACCATGACGGTGGAGGATATTTATCAGAACCGGGATGCCTTTGCCTCCAAGGTGCAGGAGGTCGCCGCCGGCGACATGGCCAACATGGGATTGGGCATCGTCAGCTTCACCATAAAAGACATTCGTGACAGCCAGGGCTACCTCGAAGCTCTGGGCAAACCGCGCATCGCCCAGGTCAAACGCGACGCGCAGATCGCCCAGGCCGAAGCCGACCGCGACGCGATGGTCAGATCCTCCCAGGCCACCCAGGCAGGACAGGAAGCCAAGTTCCTGGCCGATACCAAAATCGCTGAGGCCCAGCGCGATTACCAAACCAACGTCGCCCAGTATCAAGCGGCAGTGAACCAGAGGAAAGCCGAAGCGGACCTGGCCTACGATCTGCAGAAATATAAAACCGGCCAGCTCGTCAAAGCCGAGGAAGTGCAGGTCAGCATCATCGAGAAACAGAAGCAGATCGAGCTGCAGCAGCAGGAAATCCTGCGCAAGCAACGCGAGCTCGAAGCCAACGTGCAAAAACCTGCCGATGCCGAACGCTACAAGGTCGAGACCCTGGCCAACGCGACCAAGTTCCAGCTCGAAACCGAAGCTGCGGGCGCCGCCTCGGCCGCCAAAGCCAAAGGGTTTGCCGCCGCCGACGTCGCCAAAGCCACCGGCATAGCCGAAGCCGAAGCCAACAAGGCGCGCGGTCTGGCGGAAGCGGCCATCATCGAAGCGCAAGGCAAAGCGACCGCCCAGGCCATGAGCATGAAGGCCGAGTCCTTCAAGCAGTACAATGAGGCTGCCGTCGTCGAAATGATCATCCGCGTCTTGCCCGAAGTAGCGGGCAAAATCAGTGAACCGCTCTCCAAGACCGAGAAGATGATCATCATCAATTCCGGCAATGGCGCGCTGGGCGGCGGCGCCAGCAAATTGACGGCGGACGTGACTCAAATCGTTGCCCAATTGCCGCCGGTGATCGAAAGTCTGACGGGGATTAAGTTCGAGAAGCTGCTCGAACAAGTGCCTGCCTTGAGGAAATCCATGGCCAAACCTGAAGTCGAAGAGAAGAAATGAACTAAGGAAAGAAGAAAAGCATGTTTGGACTAATTCATATCATAGGATTCGCGTTGATGCTGCTGCTGGCGCCGCTGGCAATCCTGGCCTTCGTGTTCTGGATTTGGATGTTGATCCACGCCGTTACCAACAAGGGCCTGGGCGATGGCGAGAAAATAGCCTGGGTGCTGGTGATACTCTTTACGCATTTCATCGGGGCCGTATTTTACTTCTTCCAGGGACGGCCAAGGGCGGCAGCGACCGTTTGACCGCGGCGTATGCGCCTTTTTGAAGCAATCATAGACGCCAATCATCGCGCCATAGCGGGCGATCCGGGCGCCGGCATCCGTCCGGCAGACTTTGAGGAAGAACTTCCTGTGGTCGCGCTGACCTGCATCGATCCGCGATTAAATGCCCTCTTCCCGAATGTCCTCGGCCTGCCCGGGGAACAGTTCATCTGGCTCCGCAACGCCGGCAACATCATCACCGGCCCGATGAGCAGCACCTTGCGTTCGCTGGCACTGGCCTGCGCCGTCAAGGGCGGCAAGGAGATCGCCATTATCGGCCACACCGATTGCCGGGTCGGCAAGACCACAACCATGGAACTCATCGACCGCTTGCGCGCCTTGGGCGTCGAGCGGCATTTGCTGCCCGAGAACCTCAACGAATACTTCGGCATGTTCGCCAGTGAACGGCAGAATGTGATCAAAGCCGCTGACTTCGTGCGCCACAGCCCGCTCATCGGACCTAAGATTCCCGTCCACGGTTTGCTGGTGGACATCCAGACCGGCAAGCTGGAGTGGTTGGTCAATGGTTATCAATCGCTCGAAACCATCAGTTCGCGTTGGCACGAGGTGGTCAAATCTGCCGGGCACACGATAGACGCCCTCAAATCTTTGACCGATTTTAATATCGGCGAGATGAAATTTCCCGAAACCAAAATCGGTGAGACGGTGGGCCAAGCCGAAGACTGGCTCTCACGGAAAGTCCAACAACTGGATGTGAAAGCCACGCCGGGCGCCCCGGAGGGCAAAGCTGTCACGCCGCCGAAAATTCCTTTGCCTCCGCCCATCCGGCCAAGGATTCATTTGCGCAAAGGAGCCAAGTGACCATAGATTGGGACAGGATCCAGGTTATGGATCAAGCCTCGAAATCCAGGCGGCTGTTGCCGGTTTTGATTGCGACCATGCTGGTGTTGCTCTGTTTGCCTTCAACTGCTGCCGACAAGCTCATCGGGAGCAAGGCCCCGGAATGGCAGGTAACCAATTGGTTGAACTCAGCCGCACTGCGTTTGGCGGACCTGCGCGGCAAAGTCGTGCTGGTCCGCTGGTGGACGGCCCCGGACTGCCCGTATTGCCGAGCGACAGCGCCTGCGCTCAATGAGTTTTATGAACAATACCACTCTCGCGGATTGGAAGTGGTCGGTTTTTATCATCACAAGGCCAGCGAACCGCTGGAGCTGGAAAAGGTCAAAGAGTATTCGCGGCAGTTCGGTTTCAGGTTCCCAGTGGCGATTGATACGGACTGGAAGACACTGCATCGCTGGTGGCTGGACGGCCATTCGCGCGGCTTGACCAGCGTGAGTTTCCTCCTCGACCGCCGAGGTGTGATTCGGCACATCCATCCGGGCGGCCAATACATTAAGGGGGACAAAGATTACGAGGCGATGCACTCGAAAATTGAGGCGCTGTTGGCCGAGAGGACACCATCGAGGTAAGGAAAACTAAACCGGAATCCGGAATTTACTATGAAAATCAAACTCCAGTATTTGTTCATCGCGCTGGCATTGATTGCCGTTCATCCCACTCTGGCGCAACCGACCTTGAGTATTGCGCCAGCAGGGAATCAAGTCCTCCTTTTTTGGCCCTCAAACGCCACCAGCTACGTTTTGCAAAGCGGCACCAATCTGGCCTCGACAAACTGGGATTTTGCCACCGATGCCGCTCCGGCGACTTACGGTTCGCACACCGCCGTCACCGTCACCCATACCACGGCAGCGAGGTTCTTTCGTTTGATTTTGGCGCCGACCATCACGACTGACGGCATGGCGCTCATTCCCGCCGGCAGCTTCACGATGGGGGACACTCTGGATGGCGAGAGCGATGCCGTCCCCATCAGTGTGACGTTGTCGGCGTTTTACATGGACACGAACCTCGTGAGCTACAGTCAATGGCAGTCGGTCTATACCTACGCCACGGCCAACGGCTACTCCTTTACCAACGCGGGTGCGGGCAAGGCGGCGAATCATCCGGTGCAAACAGTGGATTGGTATGATGTGGTGAAGTGGAGCAATGCGCGCTCGCAGCAAGCGGGTTTGACTCCGGTGTATTACACGGATGCGGGTTTGACGCAGGTTTACAGAACTGGGCAGGTGGCCCTTTACGTGAACTGGACGGTCAATGGCTACCGGCTGCCGACGGAAGCGGAATGGGAGAAGGCGGCGCGGGGCGGGTTGAGCGGGCAACGGTTTCCTTGGGGCGACACGATATCCGAAAGCCAAGCCAACTACGACGGATGCACCACCTGCTACAGCTACGATTTGGGACCCGACGGCTACAACGCAACTTTCAACGATGGTGTAGCTCCCTACACGAATCCGGTGGGATCATTTGCAGCGAATGGTTATGGGCTATATGACATGGCCGGGAATGTCTATGAGTGGTGCTGGGATTGGTATGGGACGCCGTATGCAGGCGGCAGTGATCCCCATGGCCCAGCATCTGGGAGCTCTCGTGTGTTGCGCGGCGGCTATTGGGCCAACAGCGCCTACGACGCGCGGTGCGCCCATCGCTACAACAGCCCGGGCTACGCCGACTTCTACATTGGCTTTCGGTGTGTGAGGGGGCTTTAGTTTTTGCTCTTTTACCCTTTAACCCTTTTGAAGACGTGCGCGTTAAACATTGCCGAGGGAAACGGTCAGGACCAGCGGGGGGTCTGGGAGCGCAGCCCCCAGCGGGAAATTTTTTTGAAAAAGTGCCATGGCTGAGAGCGACAACATTTTGATGAAGCTGCAAGACCTGCTGGTCTATGTGATCCCGCAACTGAACAAGTTTCCGCGCGATCAGAAGTTAAGTTTCCGCGCGATCAGAAGTTTGTGCTGGGCGACCGGATCGAGACCAAGCTGCTAGACGTGCAGGAGGATTGTCTGCGCGCCTATTACAGCCGGGACAAGCGCGGACACCTGCTGGAGGCGAATCTGCAACTGGAAGTGGCGCGGCACCTGGTGCGGCTGGCCAGTGCCTTGAGGTTGTTCAGTCACCACACCTATGGCGTGGGGCGGGGGCAAAATCTCCAAAGCCGCCGTCACCGAAGCGGTGCAGCTTGCCCGCCAGGCGTTGCTGGACGAGGACCGAGGCCTGGCTCGCCTCTCCAGGGTGGCGTGAATCTGCTGGACGAGAATCTCCCGCTGGACCAACGCGACTTGCTGCGGACCTGGGGCATACATTGCCGGCTGATCGGCCAGGAGGTAGCGCGGTTGGGTATCGGGTACGACAACATTCTGACTGGCTTCACCAGCCACGGCTAACCGATCAGCATCACCGTTCAGTCAGCCCGCCAGCAATCTTTCGCGCATCACGCATCACGCATCACAATCACCCACCACCGGCCAGCTAGCCCGCCAGCAATTGCTGCACCGAAATCCCGCGCAACTCGAAGAGCCGCCGAATGGTGTCTTCGATCAAATTATTGGGGCAGGACGCGCCGGCAGTGATGCCGACGGTCACCTTGCCCAACGGCAGCCAGTCGGGTGAACCGATTTCCTCGTGTTTGTTCTGGTCATAGTGGCGGATCAGTTTGTCTGATTCCATCTTGGCTGCGTTCTTGATGAAGTAAGTAGGCAGCTTGGCTTCGCCCATTTCGGCAAGATGGGAGGTGTTCGATGAGTTGTAGCCGCCTATGACCAGCAGCAGATCCAGCGGCTCTTGCAAGAGTTTTCCCAGGGCATCCTGCCGCTCCTGCGTCGCGCCGCAGATGGTATCGAAGAAGCGGAAATGCTTGTCAATTTGCTCCGGGCCGTATTTTTGGATCATGGCGTTGCGCAACCGCCGCTGCACTTCTTCGGTTTCGCCGCGCAACATCGTCGTCTGGTTGGCCACGCCAATCGCCTGCAAGTGAACGTCCGGATCGAACCCTTCAGAACAGGCGTCCTTGAATGTTCCCAGGAATTGGGTCTTGTCGCCGCCGTTGACGATGTAGTCGCAGACATGATCGGTTTCCGCCAGCGTGAACACCACCAGGTAATGGCCTCCGCCGTTGGCCATGGCTTGGGAACTGGTTGCCTTGGTTTCTTCATGCCAGGACTTGCCGTGGATAATGCTGGTGACTTTGTCTTTGGAGTACTGTCGGACCCGTTTCCAAACGCTCATCACATCGCCACAGGTTGTGTCCACGAAGCGGCAGCCCTTTTCTTCGAGCTTCTTCCGCGTGGAAACTTCGGTGCCGAAGGCCGGAATGATTACGATGTCGTCTTTTCGCAATTCCTCGATGTCAGCGTCCTTTTCTTTGCCCGATAGGAACTTAATGCCCATCGCGCGGATTTGGTCGTTGACTTCGGGGTTGTGGATGATTTCGCCAAGTATGTAAATCGGCTGTTCGGGAAAGACTTTCCGCGCCGCGTAAGCCAGATCGATGGCGCGCTCGACGCCGTAACAAAAGCCAAATTCCTTGGCCAGTTTTATCGTGAGGTCGCCAGCCGAAAGAATATGGCCGCTGGCCCGGATGCGCTCGACCAGGTCGCTCCGATAATGCGAGAGCACCTGGGCCTGGACGGCCGCCATCACATCGGGGCGGCGCAGGTTGATTTTCTGCGGAGCTGCAGGGGCTTCGGTTGACATGCCTCAGAGATTGTAACAGAACCGCGCCCGCCGTCCAGCGCCAAGCGCGCGATCAGCAGCCGTCTTTGCCGGCCCTTCGGTTCCGAACACTTGCCCGCGCCGGGTAACCCACCATCTTCTGTCGTTGCTCGTCCCACAGACGGAAGCTGAACGATTTGAAACTGCCGAACAGCGTTAGCGGTTTGACGCCCTGAAAGAGCGGCTCCGACCGGTGGCACTTCTCCAGGTGATAATTGGGAATCCGCGGGCTCAGATGATGGATATGGTGGAACCCGATGTTGCCTGAAAACCACTGGAGGACCTTAGGCAGTTTGTAGAACGAACTGCCTTCCAGCGCGGCTTTGGCGTAGTCCCACTCATCACGGCGTTGCCAATAAACCCCCTCGAATTGGTGCTGCACATAAAACAACCACAGGCCGGCCGAACC
>Ga0137384_10005461_pt1 | contig 10202 bp, 11 predicted proteins | sample SagtaG_2_FD_104922 | JGI IMG/M metagenome (GOLD analysis project Ga0137384, IMG submission 104922) | Vadose zone soil microbial communities from Sagehorn Ranch, Mendocino, California, USA - Sage2_R_60_16 metaG | ecosystem: Environmental > Terrestrial > Soil > Vadose zone | place: USA...
AAAGTGATCTGGGCGCTCGAGGAAGGGGGGTTCATCCCGGTCGTCGCGCCCATTGGCGTTGGTGGAGACGGGCAGTCTTACAACATCAACGCCGATCTCGTGGCGGGGAAACTCGCAGAAGTCCTCAAGGCCGAGAAGCTCGTCGTCCTCACCAACACTCCGGGGGTACTCGACAAGAACGGCAAGCTCTTGACCGGCCTTACGCCGAAAAAGATCGACGCGCTCGTGTCCGACGGAACGCTTTCCGGCGGAATGCTTCCCAAGATCAGCTCGGCGCTCGACGCCGCGAGAAACGGGGTCAAGAGCGTGCACATCATCGATGGCCGAGTCGAGCATGCCCTGCTGCTGGAAATTCTCACCGATGAAGGCGTGGGGACGCTGATCCGCTCGAAGTGACGGCGCCGCCGGTGTCCCGGAAAATCGCACCGGACACCGGTAGCAAGCACTTACCTAGAGTCATAGAATGAGCATCCCGCCGACTGTTTGAGAGGATGCCATGCCCGCTGTCAAACCCGGTGCCCGCCGCCTGCAGATCCTGCAAGTGCTGGCACGGATGCTCGAAAACCCGAAGGGAGAGAAAGTGACGACCGCGGCCCTGGCCAAGGAGCTGGACGTGTCCGAGGCCGCGCTGTACCGGCACTTCGCGAGCAAGGCGCAGATGTTCGAGGGCCTGATCGAATTCATCGAGCAGACACTGTTCGGCCTTGTGAACAAGATCACCGCGGAGGAGGAGAACGGCCTGAAGCAGGTCCAGGCGATCCTCTCCTCACTGCTCAGCTTTGCCGAGAAGAATCCGGGCATGACGCGCGTGCTGGTCGGCGACGCGCTCGTGAACGAGGACGAGCGGCTTCAGGTCCGTATCAACCAGCTGCACGACCGCCTCGAGGCGACGCTCAAACAGTGCCTGCGCGTGGCCGCGACACAAGGGCGCGATGCTCCCGACGCGACGCAAGCCCCGCTTCCGGCCGACCCCGGTCCTCAGGCAAACCTGCTGCTTTGCTACGTCATCGGGCGCTGGCAGCAATACGCCAAGAGCGGCTTCAAGAGACTGCCTTCGGAGCTATGGGAAAAGCAATGGCCGCTTCTCGTCCAGATCTAAGCGGTCACCGTGGCGCATATGGGGCAGGCCGGATCTTTGGCGAGTTTGACCGTTCGCCACTGCATCGCGAGCGCGTCCAGAATCAGCAAGCGGCCCTCAAGGGACTCGCCGGCTCCCGCGAGCAGCTTCAGCGCCTCCGCCGCCTGCATGGCGCCGATGATCCCGGTGAGCGGAGCAAATACGCCCATTACGGCGCAGCGCACTTCCTCGAGCTCCGCATTCTCGGGGAACAAGCAGTGATAGCAGGGACTGAGCTCGTCCCTCAAGTCAAAAACGCTTACCTGGCCGTCGAAGCGCACGGCCGCACCTGAGACGAGCGGCTTGTGATGCCGCACGCATGCGCGATTCACAGCGTGACGGGTCGCGAAATTGTCCGAGCAGTCGAGGACGACGCTGCTCGAGGCGACCAGCGGGCCGAGCCTCTCGTCCGGGAGGCGCTGCTGGATGGGAACGACCTTGACTTCCGGGTTTATTTTGCCGAGCGCCTCGCGCCCCGACGCAACCTTGGGTCTTCCTATCGATTCGGTGGTGTGAAGGATCTGGCGCTGCAGGTTGGTGAGGTCCACCGTGTCGCCATCGGCGAGAGTGATCGTTCCGACTCCTGCCGCGGCGAGGTACAGCGCCGCAGGTGAACCGAGCCCTCCGGCGCCGATGACCAGCGCCGAGGACGCGAGCAGCTTCTCCTGCCCCTCGATGCCGATCTCGGGGAGCAGAATGTGGCGCGAATACCGTAGGAGCTGATCGTCGTTCATGTTGGGGAAAATCATCTGCGGGATGAACCGCGCTTCGCGTCGGTTCCATCCCGCGGAGATAAGGCGGCGCCTTCGGCGTCCGCCTTATCAATTCTTGGTTGCTGCGGGCGGCGCGCTCTGCGCGGTGGTGAGCGGCACGCCCTTCAGGAGCTTGAGCGCCTCCTGGAACTGGAAGTCCTTTTCTGAGGCGAACTCAAGCGGCGCCGGTGGTTTCTCTTCCGCATCGCTCGATGGTTTTGCACTGGTGCGCTGCGATTTCTCAGACTGGGGCTCCCCCTCCTGATCGTTGAGGAGATGCTTTTCCAGATCGGCTTCGCGCAACCGCCCCGTGACCGGCGCCGTGGGATCTTCGACGATGATGTCGGGCGTGATGCCTTTTGCCTGGATCGAGCGCCCGCTCGGCGTGTAGTAGCGGGCGGTGGTCAGTTTGATGGCGGTGTTGTTGCCCAGCGGCAGGATCGTCTGCACCGAGCCTTTGCCGAAAGTCGGCGTGCCAAGCACCGTCGCGCGCTTGTGGTCCTGCAGCGCACCCGCGACGATTTCGGACGCGGAGGCCGATCCGCCGTTGACCAGCACCACCATGGGTATAGTCTTCACCGAGGCAGGGAGGTTCTTCAGATAATCCTCGCGGGCGCCCCGAAGGTAATCCTCCGGTGCAGCGATGAACTTGCGCTTGGCGTCTTCGGTGCGGCCGTCGGTCGACACCACCGCCACCCCCCGCTGCAGGAACGCCGAGGAGACGCCCACCGCGCCGTTCAGGAGTCCGCCCGGGTCGTTGCGCAAATCCAGAATCAGGCCTTTCAGCGGCCCGTTTTTCTTGTAGAGCCCCTCGATGTGCTTTACGAGATCTTCCCCGGTGTGCTCCTGGAACTGGGAAACGCGAACCCAGCCGTAGCCCGGTTCGATCAGCTTGGACTTCACGCTCTGCACGCGAATGACCTCGCGGGTGAGGGTGACCTCGAACGGCTTGGCGTCGCCCTTGCGCAGGATGGTGAGCCGGATGTTCGTTTTCGGCTTGCCACGCATGCGCTTGACCGCCTCGTTCAGGCTCATGCCCTTCACCGAGGTATCGTCGATCTTGATGATGAAATCCCCGGGCTTCAATCCGGCACGAAATGCCGGCGTGTCCTCGATGGGAGACACGACTTTGACGAACCCTTCTTCCATGCCGACCTCGATGCCCAGGCCGCCGAATTGGCCCTGGGTGCCCACCTGGAGCTCGCGAAACGCGTCTTGGTCCAGATAAGCCGAGTGCGGATCGAGTCCGGTCAACATTCCGCTGATCGCTTCCGTGATGAGCTTCTTGTCCTCCACTGGTTCGACATAGCTCGACTTGATCGCGCCGAACACTTCGGCGAAGGCGCGCAGCTCATCCACCGGAAGCGGGAAACGCGCTGCCTCGCGCTGGGCAACCGCGGAGAAGTTCAGGCTGAGCAGGACTCCTGCCAGCACGCCAACCAGCACCAGGCTGGCCTGTCTGATCTGGGTCGTCATGATATTCGGTCCTGGGCTCTGCGCCGGCCGCCTGGCATCGCTATTGCTCACTTCAAGGACACCCAGCGCATGGGATCAAAGGCCTTTCCTTCATGTCGAATCTCAAAGTATAGACCCGATTCCATGTTGCCGCCGCTTGCCCCGACAGTCGCAACCGCGTCCCCCGTACGCACCGGCTCGCCGACCTGCTTGAGCACCGATTCGTTGTTTCCGTAGATGGTGAGATAGCCCTTGCCGTGATCGATTATGAGCAGGTTTCCGAAGCCGCGCAGCCAGTCTGCGAACACGACCCGCCCCGATGCGACCGCCCGCACCTCCTGCCCCGAAGGCGAGCGAATGAACAGGCCCTTCCACGACGGCCCGCCGCTGGGACGCTGGGCGCCGAAGCGGTTTGCGAGGACACCCTTGATCGGAAGCCGCAGTCCGCGCTTGAGCCCCGACAAGGACCCCTCCGCACCTCCGGGCTCGGGAACTCTTTCGTTGCGAAGGAGCGGCGTGGCCGCGATCACCCTGGCGAGCTCCTCGACGAGTCGCGACAATCGGGACTCGTCACGCTCGAGGTGCTGCACTTCGCGGCGCTGTGCGCGCAGCTGGCTGGAGACGCGCGTAAGCACTTTGCGGTGCTCCGCCTGCTGTTTGACCAGCGCGGCGCGCTCCGTGCGCCGCGCTGATTCGATGGCGGCGATCTCGACGTTCCTTTCCCGGGTCCGCGCCTCGAGCTCTTTCAGCCGGGCGAGGCTGGAGCGCAGCTCGCCGATGAACTCGGCTTGCGCGCGGGAAACATAGCCGTAGTAATGCAGCTCGCGCGCGATACGGCCCGGCTCCTCGCCCGAGAGAAGAAGTTTCAGCGCGCTCTGCTCTCCGTTGAGATAACGCAGGGTAAGGAGCCTCCCGAGGCCTTCCCGGCGCGAGGCTATTTCCGTATCGAGCGCGTGGCCGCGCTGCAACAGCGTATCGAGGTCGCGCTGCGTGGTCGCTCGTCTGCCCCCCAACGCGCGAAGCGCGCGGCTGGCTTCGGATATCGCGCGCTCGGAGTCCCGCAGCTGGTCGCGCGCTTCCGTGCGGCTTTCTTCGGCCTCCGCGATTTTCGCGCGCAGCTCCTCGATTCGCGTTCTCAGGGCGTCGAGCTTCTCCGCTTCGCTCTGGGCGATCGCGGGGACCGGGATGAGCTGCAGCATTGCGCAAAGCAGGCAGCCGATGCCGCGGAGGTCGCGGAGCAGCGCGGGGAACGGGACTTTCCGCGGCGCGCTCCGCGGTGAATTCAAGGCTTCACCCTAGCCTGGTCGGCAACCGCTCGCGCCCGCGCCTCCATCTCGGCCGGATCTCCAAGGTAGTAGTGCCGCATCGGCCGCAATCCGGAGTCAAGCTCGTAGACCAGCGGAATCCCCGTAGGGATGTTCACGTCCACGATTTCGGTGTCGCTCACGCCGTCCAGGTACTTGACCAGGGCGCGAAGGCTGTTGCCGTGGGCGGCGATAATGACGTGGCGGCCCCGAAGGACCTCAGGCGCAATCGTGGCGCTCCAGTACGGCAGGAAGCGCGCGACGGTGTCCTTGAGGCACTCGGTGAGAGGCAGCTCGGATTCGGCCAGGCCGGCGTAGCGCGGGTCTCCCCTCGGGTGGCGGGGATCGCCTCGCTCGAGCGGAGGGGGCGGTACGTCATAGCTGCGCCGCCAGAGAAGCACCTGCTCATCGCCGAACTTCGCGGCCATTTCGGCCTTGTTCAGCCCCTGCAGCGCGCCGTAATGGCGCTCGTTCAGGCGCCAGGATTGGTGCACCGGAATCCACATCAAATCCATCTTCTCGAGTGCGAGCCAGAGCGTCTTGATGGCGCGTTTCAGCACGGAAGTGTACGCGGAATCGAAGACGAAGCCGGCCTCCTTGAGGGTGTCTCCGGCGAGCTTCGCTTCCTCGACACCGCGTTGGGTGAGGTCTACGTCAGTCCAGCCGGTGAAGCGGTTTTCCATGTTCCACACCGATTCGCCGTGGCGCAGCAGAACGACTTTATGCATATGAGCATTCTCTACGCGGCCCTCATTCGTGCCGCAAGAAAGCATTTTATAATGAGCCTCTATGGAAATTCGAGGACAAGGCGCGCAGCGCCAACCCCGGGACATTTTCGAACTGATCGGCCGCAAGGAGCAGATCGATAAAATGGCCCTCGCAATGCGGGCCATTGCCCATCCGCTGCGGCTGAAGATCCTGTGCGTTCTGGGCGAGCATGAGTTGAGCGTACAGGACATCGTCGAGGCGGTCGGGACTTCGCAGAGCAACGTCTCGCAGCACCTGGCGATCCTGCGGGAAAAGCGCATCCTCAGTACGAGAAAGAATGCCAATCACGTGTATTATTCCGTGAGCGACCAGCGTACGCTGCATCTTATCGCCACCATGCGTGAAGTATTGTGCGGCAGTCCGCCGAGATCGTGACATGGCGGAAGTCAACATTCTGAAATTCGTCACCGACAACCTAATTCTCGTCGCGGTGGCGTTCATAAGCGGCGCGATGCTGGTCTGGCCCGCGGTGCGGCGTGGAGCGGCCGGCGCCTCGGTTTCGACCCTTCAGGCGACCTTGCTGATCAACCAGCAGAACGCACTCGTGCTGGACGTGCGTGAAGCGGCCGAGTACGAAAAAGGTCACATGCTGAACGCACGCAACATCGCCTTCGGGGAGCTCGTATCGCGCACTGCCGAAATCGAGAAGCACAAGGCGAAGCCGGTGATCGTCGTGTGCGACGACGGCAACCGCTCGGGCAGGGCCGCGACGGCTCTGCGCAAGCAGGGCTTCGAGCAGGTATTCACTCTGAGCGGCGGGATCGGGGCCTGGCGGCAAGCGGGCCTGCCCCTGGAGAAGTAGGTGGCGAAGATTCGGATGTACTCGACTGCCGTCTGCCCGTTCTGCGTGCGCGCGGAGATGCTGCTGAACTCGAAAGGGGTCACCGAGATCGAGAAAATAAGAGTCGATCTCGATCCGCTCCAACGCGAGGAGATGTTGAGCAAGACCGGCCGCCGCACCGTGCCGCAGATCTACATCAATGATACGCACGTGGGCGGATTCGATGAGCTCGCGGCACTCGAGCACGCCGGAAAGCTCGATTCTTTGCTCGCGGCCTAGCCTCCGCGCCTTTCAAAATTTTATCGGAGCCCCGATGAGCGAAGCACAGCAGCCGACGTTCGGCATCGAGAAAATCTACGTGAAGGATTTGTCCCTCGAAGTCCCGGGCGGGCCGCAGACGTTCATGCAGGCCGAGCAACCGCAGCTCGAAGTTCAGATCACGCAGCAATCGCAGCGGGTGAACGAATTCCTGTTCGAGGTGACTTTGGTCATCACGGTGAGCGCAAAACGCGGCGACAAGACCCTGTTCCTGGTGGAAGCCTCGCAGGCGGGCGTGTTCCAGATCCGCAACGTCCCCGACGCGGAGCTCGCCCCGGTGCTCGGGATAGTTTGCCCGAACGTCCTCTTTCCCTACGCGCGCGAGACCGTTTCCGATGTCATCAACCGCGCGGGTTTTCCCCCGGTGCTGCTCGCACCCGTGAATTTCGAGGCGCTCTATCAGCAGCGCGCCGCCGAAACGACCGCACAGCCGGGCGGGCCGCGCATCGAGGTCGCCCACTGATGCGAAGCCTCGCGTTCGCGTTCCTGCTTGCGCTCGCGTTGCCCGCCGCGGCGGCCGAGTTTCGTTCGATCGCCGAAAACGGAACGCCGATGTATGACGCGCCCTCGGTTCGCGCCAAGAAACTTTTCGTCGCAACCCGCTATTACCCCGTCGAAGTCGTGATCAACATCGACAGCTGGCTGAAGGTTCGCGATCAGGCGGGAGACCTCGCCTGGGTAGAAAAGAAAACACTTTCGGATAAGCGCACGGTGATCGTGACCGCCGCCGTCGCGGAGGTCAGGCAGGCGGCGGACGAGAAGGCGGCGTTGGTGTTCCGGGCGCAGCAGAGCGTGGCTCTCGATGTCGCGGAGCCGCCGGCGGACGGCTGGATCAAGGTGCGGCACGTCGACGGCCAGACCGGCTACGTCAAGGTCAATCAGGTCTGGGGCATCTAGCTGAACATCGCAATTCTCGGCGCGGGAGCGTGGGGTACGGCGCTGGCGATCGCGCTCTCCGCAAAGCATCGCGTCAGCCTCTGGGCGCGCGACGCGGCGCTGACGGCCGCAATCGGGTCGAGTCGGCGCAATCCCCGTTATCTCCCGGAAATTTCGATTCCGGCTGCGGTCGCCGTGACCGGGAGCCTTCCCTCCGCAATGGCCGGATGCGACGCGGCACTGGTCGCCACGCCGACCTCCGAGCTGCGCGAGGTGCTAGTGCGAGTCCGCGAGTCGCGGTTCGAGCAGCCCGTCATCTGGGCATGCAAGGGGTTCGAGCGAGCGAGCGGCAAGCTGCCGCATCAAATCGCGGGTGATGTGCTCGGAAAACTCGCCGCGTGCGGGGCCCTGTCGGGCCCGAGCTTCGCGCTGGAAGTGGCTCAGGGACTTCCCGCGGCGCTCACGCTGGCCGCGGGGGACGCCGCATTTGCGAAGCGCTTCGCGCGCGAACTGCACCAGCGGACACTCAGGGTCTATTTCAGCACCGATCTCGCGGGCGTCGAGATCAGCGGAGCGGTGAAAAACGTCATGGCGATCGCGGCCGGCATCAGCGACGGCCTCGGCCTCGGCTCGAACGCGCGGGCGGCGCTGATTACTCGGGGGCTTGCCGAGCTCACGCGGCTCGGCGTGGCGCTGGGCGGGCGGCCCGAGACCTTCATGGGGCTCGCCGGAGCGGGGGACCTGATCCTGACCTGCACCGGCGAGCTCTCCCGCAACCGGCGCGTCGGGCTGCTCCTTGCCCGGGGCGAGTCGCTGGAGGCGATTCTCAAACAGCTCGGCCACGTCGCCGAAGGCGTGCATTCCGCGCCCGCGGTCGAGGCGCTTGCCGCCGAAAAGCGGATCGACATGCCGATCACCCGCGCGGTTTGCGCGGTGTTGTTCCGCGGCACTCCGCCGAGCGACGCGGTGCAGGAATTGCTCGCGCGCGACCCGAGGGAGGAAGCCTAAGCCGCCGAGAAGCTCATCACTGGGAACCCGGCGGTTCGGAGCGAAATACGAAAACCGCAACCGTCACGGCAACCCCGACGCCAACGCCAAAACCTGCTCCGATGGCAACGCCGATTCCAACGTGAGCCATCGCCGCCCCGACAACGGCACCGAGTACGACGCCAAGGAATACGCTCAACGGCAAGGCAGCTATGCCCCAGCGTGAAATCCCTGTTCCTTGACTTCGGTCTTTCCCGCTGACAGTCATGATTTTCCGATACCGGTGTCACGCGTCAATAGGATACCCCATACTCCTTCCGCGAGTGCTCGGTCAGCGAAAGACGGTGCGCGCGATCACGAAATTCTCGACTCTCGTCGCACCTGCGCGCTTGAGCGCGCGTGCGAGCTCGTTCAAGGTCGCGCCGGTCGTCATGACGTCGTCCAACACGGCGACGCTCGCTCCCGAGAGATCGAGCCTGCACAGGAACGCCCCGCGCACGTTCTTCGCGCGCTCCTCGTAAGGAAGTTCCGTCTGCGGCAATGTGTCCTTCACGCGCAGGACGCCGCGCGGCTCGATCGGTCTGCCCAGGTGCCGCGCGAGGCCGCGGGCGATCTCGAGAGCCTGGTTGAATCCGCGCTCGGCGAGGCGCTTGGGGTGCAGCGGCATCGGCACGATCAGGTCGACCTCTGGCATCGGTCGCGACGCGAGGCTGCGCGCGAAGAATCCGGCGAGCGCGAGCCGCGCGCGATACTTGAGCGCCTGCACGAGCCCGTCGCACGGAAATTCGTAGCGCCACAATGCGAGCGTTGCGTCGAAATGCGGGGGACGGTTGAGGCAGCTCCCGCACAGCGCCGCGGCGGGACTGGGAAGCGCGCACCGTGGGCAAGATTCGGGAAGCGCGGGCAATTCGGCGATACAAGCCGGGCACAGCAGCTCCGGAGCGCCCTCCGCCCCGCAGAGCAGGCAGTCCTCGCCGGCCCAGGCATGGACGTTTCTTACGCAGGTGTTGATTAGCGCGGACAGCATTATTTGACAACTTTTCGGCTTACCCCGATGATCGTGTGGTGCAGATGATTCCTCATAACGAGCAAGCCAGCGCAGCGGTGCACGGCAGTCGAACCGAAGACGCGCCGCGCTGGACCCGCACTGCGGTCGAAGCGCTCTTCGAGCTGCCCTTCAACGATCTTCTACACCGCGCCCAGAGCGTGCATCGCTTGCACTTCGACGCCAACGCGGTGCAACTCTCCACGCTGCTCTCGATCAAGACCGGAGGGTGCCCTGAAGACTGCGCCTACTGCCCGCAATCGGCGCGCTACCGCACCGGGGTCGAAAGCGAGCCGCTCGTTCCGCTCGAGACGGTGCTCGCGGCGGCACGCGCAGCGAAGGAGAACGGAGCCACGCGTTTTTGCATGGGCGCAGCGTGGCGGGGCCCCAAGCAGAAAGATCTCGAACAGGTGGCGCGGAGGGTGCGCGCGGTCAAGGCCCTGGGACTTGAGACCTGCGCGACGCTCGGCCTCTTGCGAGAAGGCCAGGCGGAGGAGCTCAAGGTGGCGGGCCTGGACTATTACAACCACAACCTCGACACGGCCCCGGAGTTCTACGGCGAGATCATCAGCACGCGTACTTACGGCGACCGGCTCGATACGCTAGCGCGGGTGCGCCGCGCTGGAATCAAGGTGTGCTGCGGGGGAATTGTGGGCATGGGCGAGTCGCGCGCGCAGCGCGCGGGCCTTATCGCCGGACTTGCAGGGCTGGATCCGCAGCCCGAATCGGTGCCGATCAACGATCTCGTTCAAGTGAAAGGCACTCCGCTCGAGAGCGCACCGAAGCTCGACTGGAGCGA
>Ga0137384_10005463_pt1 | contig 10201 bp, 8 predicted proteins | sample SagtaG_2_FD_104922 | JGI IMG/M metagenome (GOLD analysis project Ga0137384, IMG submission 104922) | Vadose zone soil microbial communities from Sagehorn Ranch, Mendocino, California, USA - Sage2_R_60_16 metaG | ecosystem: Environmental > Terrestrial > Soil > Vadose zone | place: USA: California...
CCCAACTTTCAAGAGTAGGCCCGCCGGTAGCGCTGTAAATGTGACGTAGCCTTCTTCCACGTTCACACCTTCTTCGCCAAAGGAGATAAACGCGTCCGCGCGCGCGTACGGGTCAATGATTGCTTGCATGCCGACTTCGGACTCATGCAGTTCCAGCGACCGTGACGGCGAAATGGCGTTGCGCCCCGCTGTGCCGATGAAGTCCCCAATCAGGCTGATATCGGGATTAAGGAGTTTGGCGTTGGACGTAGCACCCCCGTAGGTCTGCGTCTGGCTGAGTTGGGCAGGAGTGGGACTAGGAGCGGGCTCTGGCGCGGCCAGTGTGGCAACCGCAGGGCTAGCCGGCACTGCAGGCGACAGTGCACCTGGCTCGATGTGCGACGACGTGAGCAAAACGCGTTCCGCAGGGCGCGGCTCCGCAGATTTTGCATCGCGAATCGCGCTCAATTCGCCGCGCAATAGAGCCACTTGCTCCGCGAGCGAGCGCACCTGCTCCTCGAGAGCTTTCACGCGAGCTTCTTCGGACGTAGCAGATCCTCCCGCAGAAGAAGCTTCCTTCTTTCCGGAAGCCTCGCCCGCAGCAGGCTTTTCCTGCGCGCGAACACCAACCCCAAAGAGAACAAGCAGAAACAAAACAGAAAATCGTTTCATGGCACCACTCCTAGTTACGAACTTGAGATTCTGCGACCAGACAAAACGCCTAAAAGTAGGGGCTGATTGGACTGCTGGTTAGAGCGCGGGAGGCGCGCGCGGAGAGACAGCGCGCGGAAATGCAGAGGAAATCGCAAGCACCACGGAAACGACTTCCAGCCGGTTCGCCGCTGGAATGAGGGCCACGGTCGGCGACTGCGTCGTGACCGCGGAGCCTACCACCGAGCAGACCGGACAGAAGTGCGTAGCCGAAGGCGAAGCAGACAGGTCCGTACAGAAATGGAATTGCGCCCCCAGGAAGATAATCCCCAGGAGCAACGCCACTACACGGACACGATATGCCCTGTTTCGCATGTACTTAATAAGACGAAGCTTAAGCTGGATTGGTTGCAGGGTCAAGCACCACAGTGCGATTCAGCTTCTCAAAATGCAATAAGGCATAGCACCCGGCAAGGGACAAGTAAGGCTGAACGGGCAAATTATCGCTTGCTCGTTACACGATTCTAAGCTAGATTATCCGCTAACCCGCGAAGGACACAGTTTCACCTCTCATCCTTCCGCCCCCACCGACATTTCAACGGGCTGTGAATTGTGAACCTGGGAAATCTATCCGCGCGCCTGCGCAACCCTTCCCCGCTCCTGAGGCAAATGGACGGAAAGCTGTAGAGGCTGTAGAGGAAGGATAGTTGATGAAGGTTCTGATCACCGGAATTTGTGGATTCGTAGGGAGCTCGCTGGCCGAATTCCTTCAGGAGAGGCACGAGAATCTCTCGGTTTGCGGCATCGACAACTTGATGCGCCCTGGGTCGGAGGTTAACCGCGAGCGGTTGCGCAAACTAGGAGTGGCGTTCGTTCACGGCGATCTCCGCGTTGCCAGCGACTTCGAAATGCTCCCGGTGGCCGATTGGGTAATCGATGCGGCGGCCAATCCCAGCGTGTTGGCGGGCTTGCCTGGAGGCTGCAGCAGCCGTCAGCTTTTCGAGCACAATCTCGGCGCGTCGGTGAACGTTCTGGAATATTGCAAAGCGCACCGCGCGGGATTGGTGTTGCTCAGCAGCAGTCGTGTCTATTCGATCTCTCTCCTTCGCTCGCTGCCGCTTAAGGTCCACAACAACGCCTTCCGGTTGACGGCCACAACGCAATTGCCGCCCGGAGTGTCCGCCCAGGGTATCGGGCCCGATTTCTCCACAAGCGCGCCCGTCTCCCTTTACGGCAGCACGAAGCTGGCCTCCGAAATCATGGCGCTGGAGTACAGCAATGTGTTTGGCTTCCCCGTCTGGATCGACCGCTGCGGTGTACTTGCGGGTCCTGGACAGTTCGGCACTCCGGATCAGGGAATCTTTTCCTATTGGTTAAACGCGCACCTGCGTCAGCGCAGCCTCCGCTACATCGGTTTCGACGGGAGAGGAATGCAGGTGCGAGACGCAATGCATCCACGCGACCTTGCCGCGCTGCTCGATGCGCAGATGCGCCTGGGGCGCGCCGGCGGCCAACGCGTGTATACCGCCGGTGGTGGCCCAAAGAATGCCATGTCCCTGGCGGAACTCACCGCCTGGTGCGACGCGAGATTCCGTCCCAACGCGCCTGTTGCCGATACCTGCCCCCGTTGTTACGACATCCCCTGGGTGGTCATGGACAACGGAAACGCCGAATGCCATTTCCGCTGGCGGGTAGAAGTGTCCATGGAAAATCTTCTGAGCCAGATCGCGGCGCATGCCGAAACTCATCCGAATTGGCTGGAAAGGAGCGGCCTATGAAGCGGCCCTCATTACCTGTAGCGCGCGAACCTCTTCATCTTCTTTCCGTCGTCATTCCCGCACGGAATGAGGCGGCTTGCATCCCTTCCACCGTCGAGCACCTGTATGTGGAGCTCCGTCTTCAGGGAATCGACCACGAGATTCTCGTAGTTGACGACTGGAGCACTGACAACACCTGGTCCGTGCTCCAGAACACCTTGGCGCGCGTCCCCACTCTGCGGCCTATTCAGAACAGCGGCCCCCCGGGATTCGGAAATGCCATCACTTTGGGGTTTAACCGCATGCAGGGCGATGCGGTGGTGGTGATGATGTCCGACGAATCCGATGACTGTCGAGACGTCGCACGCTATTGGCAAGTCCTGAACGAAGGCTGGGACGCGGTGTTCGGCTCGCGCTTCATGCGCGGTGGCGGCGTGATCGATTACCCCTGGCCCAAACTCCCCCTCAACCGGCTCGCCAATTATTTCCTGCGCGTGCTTTTCCGCGCGCCATTGAACGACTTTACGAACGCCTTCAAAGCGTACCGGCGGCGTGTCATTGAAGGATGCCGCCCCTTCCTCTCACCTCACTTTAACCTCACCATCGAGCTGCCGCTGAAAACCATCGTGCGCGACTATTCCTGGACTACCATGCCCATCACCTGGAGAAACCGGCGCTCCGGCGTCTCCAAACTCAAGATTAAGGAAATGGGCAGCCGCTACCTGTTCATCGCCTTGTACTGCTGGTTTGAGAAATACTTCAGCCGGGGCGACTACAAGGCAAAGCAAGCACAGGAGCCGGCTGGCAATTTTGCCGCAACGCCTCATCAGAACGTGTTGCCCTGAGTCTGGCGTCACAAAAGCGCCTCGCTTCTGCTAGGTGCTTGGTCCTACGCAGTAGAAGATGCAAATTCAGCCGCAGGCGCCGGATTCCAATTGCGCGAGTAGAGCGAAGCCCAACCCACTATCACCAAGTAGGTGATTACGAAGAGAAGAATTCCCAGCCCCTCGAGGGTTTCGCGCACCACGAAGTTCACCGGCTGACCGTGGAGTCCGTGCGTCACGAAGCCGCCCAGACCTGCCAGCAGATAGGGCATCAGGCAAATGAAGGCAGCTCTCGGGCTCCGGCGCCCGAGCAGGAGAATTGCCGGTAGCAGCGCGATATTCTGACGATCCGTGCCGCCATTGATCATCCAGATGACCACAAACGCCAACAGAACCGTTGCGCACAATACATCGATGCCAATTCGTTTTCGCCAGTACCCAACAAACGACACGCCCAGCGCGGACAGCAGCAACGCCAAGCGCAGCGCCTTCCAGCCCGAAGGAAGATAAATGCTCGGAATCACCCAAATGGATGCGTGTTGAGGTTGCAGCGTACTGGCAAGTGCCAGCCGCGTCCCAACCATCGCTGCGACGCCTCGTCCAAACGGGATGAGCCAAATCCCGAGAACCACCGCGCAAACCGCGGCAAACGCCAGGGAACGTTTCCAAGCGCGCTCAGGCTCTGCCACCAAGCGACTCGCGAACAGAGGTACAAGGAAAATGCCGAGGCCCTTGAACGCAATGGACAGGCCCAGGAATACCGCGCCTCCCCAAAACCATATTCGCTCCCTGGGGGACAGATAGCAGGCCACGGCCGCCAGCATCAGGAGAATTTGAATTCCCTTGTCCTCGGGAATCGCCGCTCCGTTCTTGAAGAGAATGGGTGAGAAGCACCCCAGCGTCAGTCCAATGCCGAGTCGTGCGGCAAACATCCCCGCGTTCGGCGAAAGGCCTGCCGATGACAAAACCGTGCCCAGGAAACCCGGCGTGGCCGGCCAGTGCCGCAGCACAAACCAGACCACCAGGACCGACAGCAGGCTGTCAAAGAATCCGTAGGCGTAGCGGTGCGCCAGGGGAGTGTCAGAGATGGCGTTCAGGGCTCCAAAGAACAGCAAGTTCATTGGAAGATTGCTGCTGGCGTAGTAGTCCCACCGCGCCTGGCTCAACTCGCGCATGTAAGGGTTCGGAGATTGCTCGCGAAGCGACGTACGGACGGGAATGTGATCGGAGAAGTCATAAGGATTAATGCCCCGCACGATCAAGGCGCCGCTCGCGCGGTAAATTTCTATATCGTCGTGATGGTCGTACTGGGGAAACATCTTGATTGCAGTGATGCGGACGGCGAAAGAGGCGGCGAAAACCAAGAGGCCGAGCAAACACCACGTCTGTCTTCTGAGGGTCATTGTTCCTCCGGGAGGAGGAAGGGGCTTTGTCATCGTAGCATGTTCCAACTAAGTATTTATGTTTGTTTCGTAAAGTCGCTGGAGACTCGCCTTTTTCCGCGGCAGACTCTCAAGGCGTTTGGGCCGGTCGAATTTTTTCAGTTGCATCCCGAAGAAGAACTCCGTCATCATTTTTGGGCGCGGTAGGTTTTGGCTTCGGCCAATTCCGGGCGATCCGCGGCCGGCGCGCAGACAGAAGTGAGTTGCGCGTAGAACGTTTGCGCAGCGGCGGCGTCGCCGGAGGCCTGCGCTGCGCGAGCGGCGCCTAGCAAACCATCAAAGCGATTGGGGGAAAGCTTCAGAGAAGCTTTGTATTCGGCGAGGGCGTCGGCGGGGCGCTTCAATTCAAGTAGCATGTCGCCGAGCATTTCTCGCGCGGGGATGCCGACGGATTCGCCGCCATTTTTGTCCTGATGGTCGGCGGCGGCACGCAACTCCGCGAGCGCTTCGTCCGGCTTTCCCTTGGCGAAGGCGAGCCAAGCTTCGGCTTCAGCAAGATCAGAAGGTTTCTCGTTGGACGGCTTGTAGCCCTGCTTGCGCGAACGCTCTTCGCGATCGGCGACAAGCGCCGTGAGTTCCTTCACGGCGGACTCGCCAGCGGACACGTCGCCGCTGCGCGCTGCGCCAATCGCGCGCGCCCAGATCGTTGTGTCATCCCAATCCTTGCGGTCCGCGGGAAGGGAAAGCTCGGCGGCTTCTTTCCACCGATGCAGCTCCAGGGCCGTCCGCGCGGAAAGATAGTCGCGGTCGCGCGCCATTCCCTGGTCGGTGGCTCCCACAATGTGGCCGGTGTGCTCGATCACTTCGCGCGCTTTGGCTTCCTGGCCGCTTTGCAGATACGAATAGCTCAGAAAGTCCATCGCGTGCGTCTGATAATGCGCTTCCGCGAGGTGCATCTCCGCCGCGTGCGCACCGGAAGCGTTCGCCGCAATGTTCGAGTTGATAGAATCCTGCCACAGGCCGAGGCGCACAAAAATGTGCGACGGCATGTGCAGCGCGTGCGAAGAATCCGGCGCGATGGCAGCGTAGCGGCGCGCGGCTTCCAGTCCTTGCGATGCCAGTTCCGGCCGGTCCGCGGCGTGAATCAGGTAATGCGCCACGCCGGGATGATCGGGATATTTCTCGAGCAGCGGATTGAGGATCGCAATGGCCCTTTCGCGGTTGCCTATCGAGTCGACATCCTCTTCGGCGAGCGAGATGAGAGACAGCGCGTAGAACGAGCCGATTTCGCTGTCTCCAAGGTTGTCCATATAAAATCTCCCCATCGCCGTGGAATACGCCTTGATGCGATCCACGTGGGACATCTTGGATTTTTGGAAGAAGGCGGCCGCGGCGGCGATAAAGCTTTTGTCACGCGGATCCCCAGAGCGGACCTTTTGCGCCTTCTCGACGTCCTTGCGGCTTTCTTTCAGCGTGTTGTCGCCGGGAAAGTCCCAAAGCTGGCGATACCGCGCCATCGCTTTGCCCCAATGCGCCATGGCGCACTTCGGCTCGCGCGTGGCCGCCTCCGTAAACGTCTGCTCCGACTCCGTGTACTGAAACGAGTGCAGCAGCGCGAGCCCCTTTTCGAGCGTCGGCTGCACGTCGCCCGAGCAAGTCGTGGGAAAATTCACCTTGCCCAGCTGATCGGGCGGCACAGCGGACAAGCTGGGGGCGCGTAGCAGGAAGAGCAGAACCAAAACAGCGGTGGCTGCTTTGAACTGGCGAGTGGCGCGCATGAAGGTTCCCTCCTTCGGACCGAAGAAGGATTGTACCTCCAAGACGTGGCCCGTGAGCCCCGTCCCGTGGCCAGTCGAAGCAAGGGACGGTAGCCTATTCCTTCCAGTCGATCGATTTCTTACCGCACTTGCAAAAGACCTTATCTTCATGCCCCACGTACCTCGCCACGCTTACATAACTGGAGCACTCTTCGCAGTAGAATTTATTGTCGAGACCTAGAAGGTCATCACAGGAAGCAGCGATGTCGCCAGAACTCAGAACCGGCCCAGTATCATGGGAGCCCGTCGTCGTAACCAGACTACAGGTCTCTACCTTCGAGAATTCGGGCTGCGCTAGGATTCCAGGACTCTTCTTCTTCAGAGTCGAACGTAATTCACTGAGGAGTTCACCGGGCATTCGGCGCTCATTTTGATCATTGAACCGGAACGCCATCTTTACTTCCAGACTGAAGCCGATATCCTTCAACATCCTCTCCATCCCCGTCCGCAGTTCATTTGCGGTGAGAGTTCCGTCTTTCCTTTTGGCTCGGATCAGACCCTTCACATCCTTTGAGGAACTCTTAAATCCAATTCCGCCAGTGGGCTGTACTTCCATCTCACGGAACAGCCACCCGCTCGGGCCCATTTCCCTTTTGATCATTTCGAACCAAAAAGGCTCGTGCGTCAGTAAAATGATTTGCGACTGCGAGAACTCGCCCTTAAGAAGGTGCAATAGCCTTATCCTGTGGTTCGCATCGAAACTGGTGACTATGTCGTCCAGAACAAAAAATCCATTAATCTTGTTAAAGAGCCTTGCAGAAGCCAGAAAGGCGGCTATCCCCAGGCTATTGAGATGCGACTCGCTCAGATACTTCAGGGGTGGATAAACGCGCTTGCCGTGGAAGCCGTAGTCAAATTCCACACCGTCTTCCATTACTCGAAGTTTGACATCGTCGACGTTCTCTTGGGGATGCATCGCCAGGTAGTATCGGCTTATATCCTGGGACATTATGTCTAGCACCCTTTGTAGCGCTGCTGTGTGGACAGTCGAGAAGTCGGTTTTAATTCTCGACAAGGCGCGAATCTGCGTCTCGAACTTTCTTACCGTGTCCTCTGCCTTGCAGAATTTGACGTAGTACGCCCTCAGGTTTTCAATCGCCCTTAGGCCATCTAAGAGCTTTTGTTCTTCGGTGGACAGCGCAAGCTTAGATACTTCCGCCTCGAGTCGTTTTGATTCGCTTCTAAGCGTCCCAACAAATGCCTCCGTGGCCTCAGCTAGATTCTCGGAAATCGTCTGATGCTTCTCGAAGCGTTCACCAATCTGCGCTTCAAGTTTCTTCGCGGCAACGTTGTAGGTTTCAGAAGCCTTTAGAAAAATGCCCTCCACGTTTACTCTTTTCGCGAAGGTGATCAAATCATGCCCAGCCCTAACAGCCTCGTTCATTTTTGCCACGGCCTCGTTCTTCTGCGTGAAGGCAGTGTCGTACAGCTCCTTGCTTTCTTGGAGCCTCGCAATCCGCTCTTCTAACTCTTTCCTTAATGAATCCCATGCCTTCGGCTGCAGACAAAGCGGACACGTATCGTTAGGAACTAAACGGGCGTCGATCGCCTCCACTCCGCGAGAGAGGAGGTCCTCCAATTTCGCCTGCTTCAGCTGCTCCTCTGACTCGATCAGCTTTGCGTAGCTTTTTGAAAAGAGATCAAAACTAACATTTGCTTCGGCGGCCTTTTTGCAAACGTCATCACATCTCTGTTTGCAATCCGACAATCCAAGCTTTCTTGTTGCTTTCTCTTTGTTGTGGATTCTTTGCTGAATTTCTTCGACGGCGGCATCGTAAGACTGGGAATCGGCTATTTTTGCCGAAACCCCGATTCCTTCCAGTAGCCGCTCGGCAGCCTCGTGCAACTCCTTCTCGCTACGAACGCTAGTCCGGGCAACCCGCACAATTTCCTTCTGGTGTTCTTCTTTGCTGCTTCGTGAGGCGATGTAATCGGCCGCTCTCTCAAGTCTGTACAATGTTTGTCCAACCGAATCTCTGAAAGCATTCAGAGCCTCGTAGCCGATTATCCTTTCTAGTTCTTGCCGCTTTTCCACCTTTCTCATCAAAATAAAATTCAGTAGGTCCGTATTTCGTAATATCAGCCTCTCATGTCGTTCTTTTACTGTGGACAAGTAGTTCGTGAAATCCGCGGTTTTGTTGGAAAGCGAGCAAGTCAACCCAGGGGATAAGCTCTTCTTGCAGTTCAAGGTAGCCTTGCTAAACTCCAAGGAGACCGTCGACGAAATCTTTTCCCCGATAAGAGTGTTTCGCAGGGCGCTCTCTTTGCAATTCTCCCGCCACAAATGCTCAACTCTATCGTAATAGAACCACTCAATCGCATCACTCAGAGAGCTCTTGCCCGCCGCATTTTCTCCAAAGATCGCCATGCTTCGGCAAGCTGCCGTGAGATCAACGGGCAATGCATTAATCGCGCCACGGAATCCATCGATTTCAAGTTTTCGTAAGAGAACCATGCTTGGCCTTGGCCCTTGCGCTCTCTAGCGCCCTCAGCAGATTAGGCGCCGTTAGCTTGCCAGCCCGATGTAGAGACTCAATCGCAGTGACGGTTTCCCTATCGATAGATTGGTCCGCGCTGATCTTCCGGACGAACGCAGCCACAATCTCGGGCCCAGATTCGATAATTTCACCCCGCTCCTGAGACTCGCCGACGCTTTCAGTCATACAATGTACCCCGCATGAATCCGAATCCTATGGAGCCTCGAATCACGGTCCGTTTCTCAGAACTTACAATCTTGGAAGATGTGTCAATCCGGCTGGTTAGAGGATTGGTAGGGCTATACTTTATATCTGTCACCGACCCCATGATTGACTACCCGTTCCGCCCATCTCGCCTCATTTACATCGGCATGAGCGAATCAAAGCAAAACACAATTGGAAACCGGCTCCGGGACCACGCTTCGGGCCAATCTGGCAATCCGGGCCTAACAAACTATATCAGAACAAAAGGCGCACAATTTACCTATCTGACCTATGACGTCTTGAGCGTTCTATGCATTCCAAGCATTGCAGAACTGGAGGGGGTGTTTTTAAGGCTCTTCCTCACTGAATTCGGATGCTACCCTATCTGCAATAACCAATCAGGGAGCGAGCTTAGGACAGACGGCCCCCACTCTGAGTTTGTAATTGATTGGGAACCGTTTATGTAGCGGGTGTCAGTCTTGCATGTGCGGATTTCGGCTTTTCTCGTGCTTTCCTACCGCACACAATACAAATAGCTTACAAACTCCTGCAAAACGAGCAATCCAACGGAAAATTTCTTCCCTTCTAACCTTCAGTATCCAAACGCCTTATTTATTTCTTGACAAACAGTAAATATGTAGTATAATAGCGTTTTGGATTCGGGCACGCCTTATCTAGTCCCGCCAAACCAGATGAGCCCCCGCCGCACCTGCCTTGAAGATCCCGCAGGAATGGTGTGCGCATCTAACCCCTTTCTTCTCATGCGGTTCCGCACTCTCTTGCAACCATGGGGACTTCCAACTCTTTTCTCATCAATTACTTCCGCACTCTTTCCCGTGCAACAGAGGGGGCGGGTTGCTGCAGGTTCTCGAACCCACGCATTTTGCCTATTTTGCCCCTCCTTATCTTCCTTGTTTTCATGCAAATACAAACTGCCCAATTTGCAAGCTCTTTGTTTTGATAACGTTGCAACAGTGGGGGGTGTATGGAGTCTGTGTGGCAACTGAAGCCGTGGCGGCGGGAGCAGGGGAACTTCATGGTTCATTTGCTTACCTTCCGGGTCGTAGGCCTTTGGAGTTTGGCTTTGCTCCGTGCCGAGCGTTCTCAGCG
>Ga0137384_10005469_pt1 | contig 10195 bp, 10 predicted proteins | sample SagtaG_2_FD_104922 | JGI IMG/M metagenome (GOLD analysis project Ga0137384, IMG submission 104922) | Vadose zone soil microbial communities from Sagehorn Ranch, Mendocino, California, USA - Sage2_R_60_16 metaG | ecosystem: Environmental > Terrestrial > Soil > Vadose zone | place: USA...
TACTTTCACTCCGTAGCTATCCCGAGATTATGGATTATACTGGGCTGGCGCATATAGCCTGAACGTTTACCAATCAGGACAGAGGAAAGATTTGCAATTGTCTTGATGATCAAATGCGAGAATAGATCCAACCGCGCGAAAAAATTTCCAACCTGCCGCAGGAGAAACGGGTGCGCGATTTTGAATCGCAAACTTGGAAGAAGCGTACACCTAGCACGAAAAATTTACCGAATGTTATAGGAGAATTTTCTGTGCGTCTTTCAGATCCGTTCGCTTGTCTGCGAGTCGATCCATACTATTTCATGCTAGACTAGGTTAACACGATACCGTCAAACGGTGGTTTTCTACTATTTGTACTAGAAATGCATCCGATACCTTATTTTGTGTTCAAACGCGATACCCACCATCGGTTCAAAAACGGACCAAATCGATTGCTTGCGCCTAAAATAGAAACATATACAAAATGGGCAAGCGGTGTTCACATTGAATGGATGAGACCACAGAATGGTAATAAGACACCTGCTGACGCTACTTGTATCACATCGGAACGCACATGCCACGGCAAACGATAACGAGAACCGTAAGGCTCAGTCCTGAAGTCGATCAGAACCTTAACAAACTGGCCAGACAGGAACGGGTCAGCGTAAACCACCTTGTAACGTCGGCTCTCAAGAGATTCACTGAGTGGGATGTGGTGGCTGAGAAATTTGGCTTCGTCGCAATACCGGGGTTCCTCCATGCTAAAATGTACAGTTACTTTACAGATGAACAGGCGAAGGAACTGGGCGAATGGGCAGCTAAGAACTTTGGAAGGGACTTCATCCTATTTCAATACAAGAAAGTCACATTGGACACAGTCCTCGATGCTCTGAAGCTGCTCAGTTCGAAGTATGCCCGGATTTTCAGCTTGGAGCACAACTTCGATGGAAAAGTCCACACAATTGTGGTCAAGCACGGACTTGGACCAAAAGGATCCGTGTTCAACGAAGAATTCCTCATGAGCATATTCAAAGGCTTGCTCGACATGAATCCAGAATCCGAACGCACAGAGGAGCAGGTGGTTATTCGTCTGAGGCCTACCCGCGAAACCCGAACGCCGACATGGGCAGGAGAAACGTCACATAGATACTCGGTGGATAGGCAACCACGCCTGGAGGCTCCTCTCTACGGCGGGGAATGAGAGATCGTAGAAGGAAGTGACTAGTATGGCGAACATATCTTTGGAACTCCAACTCGAAACGGAAAGAACTGAAGCTGCACGCATCCCGAGCGAGACACGAACCATAAGGCTTGACGGCGACGTTTTGTTCAAGATCGAAGAGTTGGCCAAACAGGAGAGCGTGAGCATTAGTTTCATCATAAACAAGGCACTCCGAAGGCATGTTGAATGGGAGATCTACGCCGAGAAGTTTGGGTTCATGATGACGTTTACCGCCAGGATGAGGCGGCTATACGATAGCCTTTCCGACGAGGAGGCTAGGACCCTAGGGCGTCAGTCAGCCGAGAACGAGTATTCCGAATTCATCAACTTCTGGTTCAAAAAGATAGACTTCGACACGACCTTGAAGGCGCTGGACCTTCTGGGAAGCGAGTACAGCAGGAATTTCAAGTTCGATCACAGCTACGACGGGAATGTTCACACAATAATATTCAAACATGACAGGGGCGCGAGGACCTCGGCTTATTACGCGGAGATTGCGAAGGTTCTATTCAATCGCTTGAACCTTAAGGTGGACGCCGTGGAGAGCGATCAACAGCTTACGATAACTGTGCGCAGTTAGAATTTATCCATATAGTTTTCTTTTTTCGAATGTGCTTAGGCGTCTCTCTTCCGGTAGATTTGGCATATCCGACCATCACCTCGGATATACGCAATGTTTACCAATAATTCTTGACCGCGATCAAAAAATGTTGGTTTAAATTGTCTATTCTCACCGTTGACTCTGTAACCAAGTCTCCGCTTCGAAGACCTGACGGGATATTACCTGGTGAAAAAAATGTCTTCTTCCAAAAGATCCCGATTGGCGCGTTCGAAGGCATTTACTCTCCATCTGGACCCGGAAGTCATCGAGAAGCTTGCTCTTGAGGCTGAGGCGCAAGAGCTCAGTGTAAATGTTATTGCTAATCGTGCCTTGAGAAAATATGTTGATTGGGACATTGTTGGCGATAGATTCCGGATTATTTCTACGTCTACGTCGCTCTTAGCCAAAATGATGACCTGGGTCCCGGAAGAATATGCTCGCGAGCTTGGGAGATCGCAATGGCTCCAAGAGTGGAGGACTATGGCTACGTCAAGCTACCCGGGAAAGGGCGCAGAAGCTGGTCTTCGCATCTTCGAGCTGTTCGGAAGATACGGGAGGCGCTTTCACGTCGACAGAGCTACAAGTGGCCCCTCAGGAGTGTTAGCTTTGCTTCACGGAATGGGGAGGAAATGGTCCCTGTTCTATGAAGGAATGATGGAGGCAATGCTGGGCGATACCTTCAAGGATGAGATCACATGGTTCAAGCTGACAAGTACTGACAATCAAGTCTTCGCAGAATTCTCCACGCAATCACTCAAGCACGCAGAATCCTCTGGCCGCTCGAGGCCAGCCCACGCAGAGATGCGCTTGAACAGCGGAGACTCGTCAAACTTTTCCTTCCCAGTCCCTATTCGATTGCCTAAACGACCTATTTGACGCGGCTAGCCTACTTTGACCGTGAGAACGTCTCACCGCCAGATGATTGCTATCCCCACTTGGTTCAGCGCCTGTCTGTACTCTTATCGACATCTAGCTATGAACTGAAATCGTAACCTGTTGATCGCTTTCGACCACCTCGGCTTTGCGACCGAGGCGATCAAGAAGGACCTTCATCGCTTCTGCGTAGTATGCTGACGTGGTTGATCCCCTGTCGTGCTTTATGATAATCGTATGCACTTTTCCATCAGAACTCTGGTCGAAATGGAATTGTCGACCGTAACCATTACCAAGGAACTCCAAGCCTTTCAATAGGGCGTTGAAGTCTATGATCTTGAACCAGAAATTCACATACTCGGAGATGAACTGAGCTCCTGCTTCGCGTCCGAAAATTCTCGCCTGCTCAACGGTAAGTTGTTCGAACAATTTCCTCACCACGCTGGTAGATTCTGTCATTAGGCCAAATTTTCCGGCAGGGTATTCCCAAAAAGCATATCTGGCAAGAGCCTTGTTCATCGTGACGCTGACACTCTGATTTTCCGCTTTAGCGATCAGCTCAAGAGCTAGGTCGAGATCACCTTCAAGCCTTATCGTACGGCTTGCGTTTGGTAGGCTCTCCTTCTCCTCGGGCTTCTTTTCTAGAAGAGATTCGGTAGCGACTCCGTCTGAGCTCATTGTTCTCAACACTTTAGCTGGTGATCCTTTAGACCCGCCGGATAACAATGAAGAGTCGTCTCAGATAAGAATTCCGTAGAAAGGGACATCTGAATCTTCAAATGACTCACAACAACCGCGGCGACAACTCGAACAGCGGGGTCATGTTTGTGCCTCTAGTTTCCTCGAACTACTGGTTTTGTGATTCCTGCGCCAAGACTGGCTGCTCTCGCTGTACGGAGGCGCGTCCGTTCTGGCTGGAACAGCTTCAGGACCATTTGCTCTCGCAATCATTGTTATGACATTCGGGATTCTTGGGCTCATACTTGGGGCTGGATTCTACACAGGAGCCGGGTGGGCTTGGATGGCCGGCCTCGTAATTTATTTCGTATCCATAGGCCTTGGGATAGCCGAGATCGTCTATGGAGGCAGAGTGGGGTTCATCGGCGGCATCATACGACTCCTGGCGGGAATAGTCATCCCGATCTATTTGACTAGATCGGGTCCGAAGGATTTCTTCGTCAAGACCAAGGACCTCACCTAGCTCGTTAGCTGGGCTATGCTCCAAATCGCCAGTCTTATTCATGGTGAAAATGCGTCGTTCTAGATACCCCGATATAGAACGGTAGGTTACGCGGCGCTTTAGTCGCCAGCCCTCTCATCAGTCAATCGTCTACTCGCTGAGAATGTGTCTTGCGAATCTCAAACACCACATGTCAAGCGCTACTACTCATCATAGCAATACTCTCCTTCCTGTCGATTAACGCAGTTCCAAAGGCCCATGCTCCTTCTCTTGGCGGAGGATGCGAATGCACGCTGAGCCCCGTCCCTGCATACGCGCAGGAAGGAACTGTAGTGTCTCTAGTTCTCAGTGTCAAACTCTCGATAACCGGAACCGTTTCACTTTATCAGTTCGTTTTCAACGTGAAAGACCCAACAGGGACAACGGTCCACTCGGCACCTATGAACCATACGACTACACCCAACGAAGACCAGTTCACGATAATCGTAGCTTACCCAGGCCCATACATCACCGGATCCAATTCTTTCAAGGGCCAGTATGCTGCAACGGTTGACGAGACTTCCCCCTTCCCAACCCTCAACGTGACAAACAGCACTTTCATCCTCGGGATCACCGACAGCCTCTCCTACGAGAGAACCCAGACGGTGAATGTGCAGGCAAGCAGATACAATGCGTCTGAAACCGTCAATGTGACGATACGAACACAGACCACGTCAACAACAGTCTTCTCCAAACAGGTAACCACTTCATCCACGGGGCTTGTGACGGCTAGCTGGAAGACCCTTCCAAACGCGACCATAGACAATTACATTGTGACCCTGGCAGGGACGAGCACCCACAAGAATCCAGCTGACACTCAGACCTTCTCAGTCCGATATGCAATCATTTCAATATCTGGAATCTCCTCATCGCAATCAACGTATAAAAGAACGGAAACCATGATGTTCTCGTTTCAGCCCTTCTATCCGGACGGCTCCCTTCCATCGACAGGGGTTGGACTTCTGAGCCTTGCAGGACCCGGCGGAGGAACGCTCACCTTAACTGCGACATACGACAGCATTGCCCAAACCTTCAACGCCACATACCAGACCACTACGAACAATCAAACAGGCACATGGACAGCCAGCCTGGGAGGGCACGGCTACAGCGACGCTTGGGGGAACAGCGGGCCCGGGGCAACCATATCAAAGAGTACCCAGCTCACGCCCGCAACACTAACCCTCACGGTTGACACAAACACGAACCTAGCGGTTGGACAATCACTCAATCTCAACATAACAGTAGTGTACCCCGATGGAACGACTCCTCAGACTGCAATCGTCCGGGCCTATCTGGTGTACACGGGATCCCCCGCGATCAACGATACCGTCCCGGTGGTCTACGATTCCACTCTCGGGTTCTGGGTAGGAACGTACACGGCTAAACCGGGGGATACGGGGGGACTCTGGTCGTTCATAGTCACGGCCTCCGATTCAGCCAGTCCACCGAACACGGGCCAAGCGACGCGAGCTATCACTATTCAAAACGGCAACAACACGGTCCCTACTAGCCCAAGTTTTCCTCTGTTTTACTTCGGGATTTTGGCGGCGATAATTGCGGGAATTCTGCTTGCGGTACTACTAGTTTTCAAGAAACGACGGGTTGGCCATGCGAGTCTGAAGATTGACTTAGAGGCCGTTCACTCGGAAGCAGGCCGTATCGAGAGTCAAGAGTTCTTTCAGACGATAAAGGAACAAGTAAGAAAGGACTTGGAGGATAAGAAGTAGACTTGGGCTGGACCAAGAGTCCACGCGAGACTATATGTGACTGTTGAATTGACCCACAAGCAATCTCCTCTCATGTTCTGTTTTGTTGGAACCATTGTTCAAATCTGTTGGGTTATACCCCACGGTAGCGTATAACTTCCTGAAGAAACATGCGAAGAATGGCACTCTTCGGAACAGCAATGGCGCTAGTTCTCACACTTGCAATCGTCGTCCCAGTATTCGGGGCACCTCCAACCACAATACATCCACCCAACCCATCAGCAAGCCATCGGCCGGCACCGCCGCTCGCTGTAGGCACCACCCTCACAATCAGCGGGTCAGGAACAGCATTCAAGATAGGCAACCGGACAGTCACCGAGTCTGCGAGCATCAGCTTAACGGCCACAGTCATTAAGAGCTCTCCTGGCCGAGGGATGCTGAACTTCACAGCAGGAACGCTAACCATCGGTTCAAACACCTACACTGTGGTCAGAGGCCACGGAATAATCACCTTCCACAGCGACAGGATGATACTCCACCTCGTCGTCAAGAACAGTGCAGGCGACACATTCCATCTGATACTCAACGGCCGCCACGCCAAAGCATCATCGACCACGGCCTTCACCGTGGACTTCACAATGCCCCAGAGCAAACTGGCCCACTCGTGGTTCCTGAAGATCAACGGCGTCACGGTAACGCCCAAGTAGGATGGGGAGACCGTTAAGGATGCCCCCATCTTCCCATTTTTTGGTAGAAAGGACGTGAAGTATTGAATTCGAAGATCCTCCTGACTGGAATAATCGGATTGGCCATAGGACTGGCAATAGGCATAGTTGTAGGGCTTCTCCTAGAAGCTGATTGCACAGTCGTCTGCATTTGAAAATCAAACTCTGACAAGCGGCTCGCATCGGTTAGCCGTAGAGCTCACTTCCGCCAAGTCTTTAGACAGGACAGATCATGATTCGGGAAACATGAGTCGCATACGTTCTGCTATTAACAAGTCTTAAGAAAGCACATGAATCAGACGCGCTGTCCAAGAAGGTGAAAGCGCGAATGTCCAATGAGCCGGACTTGGTTAGAAGGTATGTAGCTGAACTCCTGGGAACATTCCTATTCGTCTTTGTTGGTGCTGGTTCAGCAGTCGCGTCGCAGTATCTCTTCCTAGGCACTTTGGACCCTGGCGCATCACTGCTCATAGCCGCTCTAGCCAACGGACTGGGTCTTGCAATAGGAATCTCTGCCACTATGGGAATCTCTGGAGGTCACCTCAACCCGGCAGTCACCATCGGACTTCTGCTCGGAAAGAAGATACGAGGAAAGGATGTTATTCCATACATTATCGCTCAGCTTGTAGGGGCCACAATCGCCGGACTTTTACTCATGGCCGTATCTCCTTCTGCTTCCGGGTCTGCTGTTCACTGGGGAGCACCAGCTCTCAACGCGATTACCGTTGCTCAAGGGACGGCCTTCGAGCTCATTATGACGTTCTTTCTTGTCTTGACGGTGTACGGGACAATCGTTGACAAGCGCGCACCGAAGATGGGTGGTTTCGGCGTTGGCCTAATCGTCTTAGCAGACGTTCTGGTGGGTGGACCCTTCACAGGCGCTGCCATGAACCCGGCGCGAGCAACAGGTCCGATGATTGCCAATCTTTCCTTCCCGAGCTTTTGGTACATTTACTGGATAGGGCCGATAATCGGCGGGGCACTGGCTGGATTAGTCTACAACCGTGTCCTTGAGAAGGACGGCCAGAACTAGAGTCTGAACAACTGCCATCGAGCAGCACTGTCTACTCAGCATCACGAGTTGGATCAGTGAAGTTCATTGCGAGCAAGGCGAGCGAGGCGGCCCCGTATTTCAGAACGTCCTCGTCAACCTTGAACTTTGAGCTGTGGTTCGGATATGTACATCCCTTCGCCGGGTTCTTTGTTCCAAGGAAGTAGAATGTGCCCGGTGCCTCGTGGAGGAATCTAGAGAAATCTTCGCCGCCCATGATCGGCTTGACTATAGTCGTCTTCGTCCGGGGAATCTTCTTGAGAATCTTCATCGCCTGTTCAGTGACTCTCTCATCATTGACTGTCACAGGATACGCTTCCTTTTCGAACTCAACTATCGCCTTTGCTCCGAACGCTCGAGCGACTCCCTCGGCGGTCTTCTCGACCTTTGCCTTTGCTCTCTTTCGAGTGGACTCGTCAAGGGTCCTTATCGTTCCATCAAGGAACGCTTCGTCGGGTATGATGTTCTCCTTCGTCCCACCGTGAACCGCACCGATGGTAATAACGAAGGGCTGGACGGGATCGATCATCCTGCCGGATACTCCTTGCAGTGAGATGATGATCTGGGCGGCGATGTAGATCGGGTCTATGGTCTGATGGGGGGCGGAGCCATGGCCTCCCTTTCCGATTATCCGGATTTTGAACGTGTCAGGTGCTGCCATGATCGGGCCTCCTCTTAGTCCGAAGACGCCTGAGTTTTGGTCGCCGCTTATATGGAGCCCGAAGACATAGTCTACCTTTGGGTTGTTCATTACTCCGTCCTCGATCATTGGTCCTGCTCCTCCACGGCCGCCGTGTTCTTCGGCTGGTTGAAATAGAAACTTGATGGTTCCATGGAGGTCATTCTTGTGTGCCGCGAGAAGTTTGGCAGCTCCGAGTAGCATCGCTACGTGAGTGTCATGGCCACAAGCATGCATGACTCCCTTGATCTTGGACTTGAACGAGACATCAGCCATTTCTTCTAATGGGAGAGCGTCCATGTCTGCTCTGAGAGCCACGACCCTGCCACTCTTCGAACCTGTAAGAATACCTAGGACCCCTGTTCCTCCAACTTTCCGTTTAACCTGTATTTCCAAGGTCTCAAGTTTTTCGGCGACCATTTTCGCCGTCGCCTCTTCCTTGTAAGCCAGCTCTGGTTGTTGATGGATCTCGCGTCTTGTCTTGATAATCTCAGGTTCAATTCCCTGAGCCTCGTTCAACAGGTCCATTTTGCGGGATCAGCCTATCGACACTTTGACAGTTGATGATAAGCCTTCTAAGAAAATCGAGACTTTCGTGAAATGGTGTTAGATAGAGTTGTTCAAGAAAGGTGGGGGGTTTTCCTCAACGCGAAGATGGTCACGGTCCAGATTTTGTGGGAATTATCAGTGAGCCGTTCGGACTGCCCACGAATATGTACAGGTTCTCTCCTGTCAGTTTGCTTAAGAGCTGCAGCTCAGTGTACATGTTAGTGAACGCGGCGACTTGGGTGGAATTCCAGGTTGTGCCGGTCTGTGCTTCGACTTGAGCTATGATATCGCTGATAGATTGAGCAGTGGCGGAGGCTTGAATTAGTGTGGCGTTTGCCTGAGCTTGCGCCGCGATTATGGTTGCGTTGCGCTGGCCTAGTGCTGTGACAACTAGCTGTTGGGCTTGGAATTGTGCCTGAAGCAGTTGTTGTTGAGCGTTGAGTTTTGCTTGAATCGCCGCTAGGAAACTGTTCGGCAACACGATATCTCGCACATTGATTTCTACAAGCTGAATGTCGTTTGCCAGAGACGGTTCCGTTGCAAGGCTTGTTGCTAGTTTGGTTTCAACGCCCGCCTGTATCTGCGCTCTGACAGCTTGGAGCTCGTCCGCGGTGTAATTCGCCACAACATCTCTTACGCTGGACCTGATAAGCGGTACGAGCGTGTTGTCCTCCCACGATAGCGCTGGATAGCGCTTGTAGAGAGCAATGACACTAGTAGCCATCACTTGGTAACGTACAGTAACATCTAATGAGACGTTGAGATTGTCCCTAGTCAGGACGTTGATATTGTTGCCAGCACCCACCATCTGAATCGTCTGCACCGCGGTTGAGACTATCACAACATTGATCCATGGAACGCTCTTCCAGGCCAGCGTCGGCCCACTCACTGGGCCGCTAAATTCTCCCGTGTATGGATTCACTAGAATTCCGACCTGTGATACTCCAACAGTGTAGATGTCTGATGCAATGACTCCGAGGGAAGTGAGAGCAATGACTAGGAGAATCACGAGTGCTGCAACCCTGTTAAAGTGTCGAAACGGACTGCCTGATCCGGTTTCTATGTTCCCGCTCCAATTGTTCATCATAGATTTCACCTCCAAAATGGTTTTTCGATTATCGTCTGAATCCTCCTCACGGTTCTCTGTCCAGGGCGAGAAAAGTTAGAGTGAAGCCTACAGCAAACGCACCAAGAGCAAGTTGCTTGTTTCGAAACTTGCTCCAGTCCCACCAAATCCATATCGCTGAAAACATCAAGGGTCCAGTGAGGGCGAGTGCAATGGCGATTCGCCTGAAGAGTAATGCTATGGTAAATGCTCCCGAGAATAGTCCGCAGATGAGACATAAGATGACCAATAGCATTGTAATTTCTGGTACAGCATCGTGATTTGTCAGGTTTGAGGAAGAGTCGGGCCCCTGGTGCAGTTCTCTAATACGATCGTTGCGTTCCCAAGACTCGATGTTCGGTCCCAACGATCCTCTATCGAGGAGCGAGGACTCTTCTGTCGGGGATAGTATTGTCCACTGCAAACTTTTCTCCCCGACTATATACTCTAGCGCGTTTGGCCAATGTTAGCATATACTATGTACAA
>Ga0137384_10005477_pt1 | contig 10186 bp, 6 predicted proteins | sample SagtaG_2_FD_104922 | JGI IMG/M metagenome (GOLD analysis project Ga0137384, IMG submission 104922) | Vadose zone soil microbial communities from Sagehorn Ranch, Mendocino, California, USA - Sage2_R_60_16 metaG | ecosystem: Environmental > Terrestrial > Soil > Vadose zone | place: USA: California...
AATCCCCACGAGACGGCGCTGACGTCGGAGCTGAGGCCGCCACCCAGCGATTCCCACCCGCTCCAGCTCGAACCGTCCCACGCCTTGTGCCAGAGGCTGTTGTCCGTGCCACGGACGAAGACGTCCAATCGGTTGGGACCCCAGGACGCCACCGCTGGCCCGGAGACGATGGTGCCGCCCAGCGGTTCCCACCCGCTCCAACCAGACCCGTTCCAGCGGGCGTGCCACACAGAGCCATCGCTGCCGCGGACGAACACGTCCCGACGGCTGGCGTCCCACGAAGCAGCGGCCGCGTGAGCGGTGGAAAGTCCGCCGATGTCCTCCATGGCGCAGGTTGCCCCCGCGTCAGTCCAGAGCGGCTGTACGGCGAAGAAGTTGTTGCCGCCTCCGAACGCGACGTTCTTCCACGGCCACGTGGTCAGCTGCACGCACTTGTCGCCGGACTCGAGCCCGCTGCCGTCCACCCAGCCGAACGTCCGCTGGCCGGAGGCCACCAGACCGGGCAACGGGTCCGTTGCCGCCTCCGCCAGCTCGTGACCGAGCGCGATCGAGAACCCGTCGAAATGGCCATGACCAAATGAGTCATTCGAGTTCACGGCGTTCGATGCGCACGAGTTGGTCGGGGCATCCGGCAGCCAGGGGATGTAGGCGTAGATGACGTTGCTAGTCCACGTGTGGTAGGCGCAGAAGTTGACCCCACCGGAGGTGAAGTACGACTGTCCGGTCGGCGTCAGCACGAACACGGTCGCCTCCACGTCGCTCTGCAGGTTGAAGTGACGAGCCGCGACGTCTGCTTCGCCAGCGATGCCAGGGTCGGTGGGCACCGGCGTCGTGGCTGTGTCGTTCCAGATCTGCGCGGGAGGCACCGAGCCGGGGGTGCCGACGTGGAGCGTGTTGCCCGGGCAGCTCGTCGCACCGATGGGAGCGCCCTCGCAGTACTGCGTCTGACTGTTGAACCAAGCGCTGCCGGGCAGATCGTTGAGGAACGTCTCGACGTAGGTCTGCGCCTGTGTGTTCGCGTATCCGGCGCTGTCGGTGAAGCCCGTCTGCCATGCCATGCCCCAGAAGTCGATGTAGACCCTCGGTTGGCCCTGGATGAATCCACCTTCGTATTGGAGCTGACCCACACCGTTCGTGAGGGGGGGCACCGGGGCGGCTGAACGCGCTGACGAGGGTGCCTGTGAGTGGACACTGGAGCGCAACGGCCGCATGATGTGCGGCTTGCCCTTGCCGCCCTTCCACGCCGAGGTGAGACTCTCACGTGACGGCGTTGCCGCGTGCGCCGACCAGGCCGCTGCGCCCGTCATCGAGAAGACCACCAATGAGGCCATTAGGAATCTGCTAGCGATCCCAGCGGTCATAGACACCCTCCTCTCCAAAGTGCTTGCTCGGAGCGGTCGCCCATTGCGTGGCGGCAGCCCGAGAGTGGCTGGAACCTAGCTCATCCGCAGCGCCAGCTTGATGCCTCGCTTGATCGGGCGAGGCAGCTTCCGCGCTATCGTCCGCGCCGGGTGCACGCTGCGGAGCACCGCCAGCGTGTCGGTGACGCCCTCCACGCGGTACCCCGAATCCCGTATGAAGGCATCCACGGCCGGCTGGACATCGAAGAGCCCGTAGTCGTGCACGGCGATCCAGCTCGGCCGGCGCATGAGCCGTCTCACCAATTCCAGATCCCGATCTACCGACGCTCGGTCATGCTGACCGTCCAGGAAGCAGCCATCGAATGAGTGCGCCCGCAGCATCGGCAGGACGTCCTCGAAGCGCCCCACATGAGCCGTCACGCGGTCGGCGATGCCGTAGCGGCTCAGGTTCGCCATATAGTCTTGGAGGGTCTCGTAAGGGCCTGCGTCCTTGTCGCCGTGATGCCAGTCGACCGAGTGGACGTGGTCCGCCACGGAGGCCAGCACGACCGTGCTGTAGCCGAAGAACGCGCCGCACTCCAGCACGACCTGGCCGTGCGCAAGCTCCCGCAGCCGCTCTGCTTCGACCGGTTTGATTGCGGTGAGGATGTCAGTCGGCAGTTTGTAACGAAACGGCGAGCACCGAGAGGCCCCTCGACCGCAAGGAGCCGGCCGGCCGGCTGAGCAGGGCGGACCGCCCTCCCAGGAGCTCCCGGCGCGGCGATCTCCGCTCGGGGGGGACGCGCCTTGACCCAGCCCGGGAGTACGCTGCTCTACGGGGCCCAGCGGCTCTGCCTTCTGACCCCGTACGCGGCCAGCCCTCCCAGCGCGCCCAGGATCGCGGGCCCAGTCTCGACGAAGCCGAAGCGCACGCCGACAATGTTCACGTGGCGCAGGGAAACCGCCTGAACTCAAGAGCGGGCTCGAACGGCCTCGAAGGACGACTCCGACAGCCTCTCGGCTGTCAAGTCGAACTCAGGTGGTGGTATGCCAAACGCTGCCGTCGCTGGCGACCACGAACAGGTCGACGTGGGTGGACCCGAGCTGGACGACCACCGCCGGGGAGTCGGCGGCCCAGCTGCCGCCCACCTCGGTCCAGCCACTCCAGGCGCTGCCATCTCCGGCCGTGTGCCAGGCACCGCCGTCGCCGCCGACGCCGTACACGTCGAGGCGGCCCGTGCCAGTCGTGGCAGCAGCTGGTCCCGTCGTCAGGAAGCCGCCCAGCCCCTGCCAGCTCGTCCAGGCGCTGCCGTTCCAGGCGACGTGCCAGAGGGACCTGTCGGTGCCCAGCCCGAAGACGTCGAGCCGGTTCGCCCCCCAGGACACCGCCGACGGTCCGGCGATGAGCCTTCCGCCCAGGTTCTCCCACACACCTCGGCCGCTGCCGCCACTGGCGGTGTGCCACAAGGTGTTGTCAGTCCCGCGCACGAAGACGTCAAGACTTCCCACCGCCCAGGAGACGGCCGCCGGTGCACCGTTCAGGCCCCCGCCCAGGCCCTCCCAGCCGGTCCAGGCGCTGCTGTTCCACGCGATGTGCCAGAGCGAGCTGTCTGTCCCTCGTACCAGGACGTCCAGCCGGTTGGATCCCCACGACACGACGGTCGGCCCGGCGGTCAGCCCTCCGCCCAGGCTCTCCCAGCCGGTCCAGGCGCTGCTGTTCCACGCGATGTGCCAGAGCGAGCTGTCGGTCCCGCGCACGAAGACGTCCAGCCGGCCTGGCCCCCACGACGCGACCGCCGGCGCTCCGAGGATCTGCCCGCCCAGGCTTTCCCAGATCGCACCCGACGAGGGGTTGTGCCGCAGGGTTCCATCTGGCCACCGCACGAAGACGTCCAGCCGGCCTGGCCCCCACGAGACTGCCGCCGGTGACGCCGTGGCAGTCCCCCCGAGGGGCTCGAAGCCGAACACCTGCGCCAGTGCGTTCCAAAGCTCCGGGGCTCCGCCGCCGTAGTCCAGCGTGAAGATACCGACACCGCGGAGGTTGCTCCGGTTGACCAGGTCGTACTTCTGGCCGAGGGACAACGGGTCGTCCCAGTACGACTCGCGCCAGCAGTTGAAGTGGGACGCGTCCGACTGCCACGTGGCGAAGGGTTCCCGCCCGGCCGCATCGTTGGCGTCCCGGCCGCCGGCATACGCGCTGACGCCCGGCGTACTCGAGGTCGAGGCTGCGTCGAGGTAGGTCGGGCTGCCGACGTTGGCCGGTGTGCTCGGGTCGGTGGAAGCGAGCGCGTTCGGCCCCGGGCGCGGCCCGTTCAGCGGGGCGACGCAGGCCGTCCGGCCGTAATAGGGGACGCCGAGTATGACCTGGCTCGCCGCCACGACGCTGGTGTACTGACTGGCTGTCGTCGTGTCGTTGAACTGGTATGTCGTCAGCGGCGCAACCGGGTTCAGGCAGTACGTGGCACAGCTCACGGGCGGGCCCCCGAAGTTGCTCTTGTCCAGGTCGTAGGCCATCACGAAGAAGGAGTCGACCGAGGCCGAGAGGCTTCTCACGTCGAAGAAGCCGCCGGGGAAGCCGGCGGAGCTGGCGTAGGTGTCGATGGAGAGGTATGAGCCGGCCGGGAGCGCGCCGCGGAGCAACCCGACGAAGCTCGTCAACTGGCTCGTCGTCGACCCACTCGACCCGCAGGACGCAGCCAGTCCTTCGTAGTCCACGTTGACGCCGTCGATGCCCTTGGCGCGCACCTCGCTGGCAACCTGGCCAGCGGTCGTCTGCGCGTGCGAGAGACCCGCGCACATCGTCCCGTTCCCCGCCGAAAAGTCCTGCAGGATGATGCTGACGACAACTCGCACGCCGCTGCCGTGGGCAGCGGCGAGCAGGTTTGTCAGGTCACTGGAGTTCCACTCGCTCCAGCCCGTGTCGTTCGTGACCAGGGTGCCGTCGCTGCTGTTGACATGGATCCCGAAGAAGGCGACCGTCGAGACCAGGCCGAAGTGCCAACTCGGGTAACCAACCTGGGGGTCCGCGATCGTCCCGGCGTTGACGAACCCGAAGACCTCTCGGCTGGGACCCTGCCCGGCCGCCGCGGCGATCGAGCCGGACGCGCCGGCAGCGCGTGGGCTGAGCAGCGGCGCCGGCCGGAACGGGGCCAGGTGGCGGTTGGTCGGCTGGGCGGCCCGGGCGGCCGCCTGCTCCATGATCGTGGGCCGCGTCGGGTCGCGCTGCTGCGGCTGGCCGGAGCCTGCGGCCAGCGCCGAGATGGGCACAACTGCGCACGTGGCCAGGAGAAGGCAGATGCAGCACCAGGCAGGCTTGCGCAGCATGGCAGACGCACCGGACCTTACTACAACATGCGCGTTAGCCGCAGGCTCACGCGGGCGACAGGCGGCCCTGACCTGTGCTCACCGCCGGTCCGCTACGCTGCCACGTGCGGATTTGCTTACACTAGCAGGCCGCGACCAAGCACCTGCCATGTCCACTGAAGAGAGAGAGACCGAACACCCGCTCCGCTCTGCTGGCGCGCACCGCTCAACCTCCTCGCCGGTCGCCGGCGACAGGATTCCCACCGGGTGATCGCAAGCCGGCCTGGACCAGCCCCGGTCAACGGCAGCTCGGGGGCGCACCGTCCCCGCTCCTTCGCCGTGGGCGTCAATGGCCGCCTCTTCTCAACTGCCGGACAGCCAGTGGAGCCCCACTTCGGCTGGGTGCCATGGCTCGCGCTCGCTGGCCTGGGCTGCCTCGCGATCGCGGCGGCCGGGATCGCCGCGAAGCGCGCGGCGCCCTCGGCCGCCATGGACACTACCGACGCCCCCGGCGCCCCCGGCGCCCGGGAGACGCGGCCGCGGTTCCGCGCGGGCGTCGGCGCCGAACTGGAGTGAGAGAGTTGAGATCGTCCCGCGACTCAAGACCTGACACGTTGAGCGACGACGGGGGCGCGGCATCCCCGATCCCGGCCACGGATGCCACCTCCTCTGCGAGCCTCGCCGTAGAGGAGTCGCCGGGCAGCCTCCCGCCCCTCGACGGCGATGAAGACCGCCGGCACGAGGTCCTCGACCAGTCCGGGGCGGCCGAGGCCAGCGGCGGCCGCGCCGTGGGAGGGTCCGGTCATGGCCTTCGCCTGCGCCTGGTGGTCGGGCTGTTCGCCTGCGGCTATCTCGTGCTCAGCGTCGTGTGGGCCATGAGCAACCCGGCGCCATCCGGCACCGACGAGGCGGCGCACTACATCAAGGCGCTGGCCACCGCACGGGGCGAGCTGGTCGGGCCGCACGTCCCGTACCCGTACCGCGGCATGCAGACCTTCCCGGGCATGCTGTACTTCTGGGACCAGTCGACCATCGCCTATCCCGTACCGGCGCGGGTGGCGCCGGCGTCGACCGGCCAGTGCGACGATGGCCACACCACTGTGCCCGCTACGTGCGTGTCCGGGACGCGCTGCCAACGGTGGGTCGCGCCCTGCGTGGGCAGCCCGCAGGTCACGGGCGACGTCGTGCTCGCGACCTACGTCGGCAACTACGTCCCAACGATGTACGTGGCGTCCGGGCTGCTGGCTCAGCTGGGCAGCGACGACGTGAGTGGGCTGCGGCTGGCACGGGTCGGATCGATCCTGGTCGCGCTCCTGCTCGTGACGCTGGCCATGCTGCTTGTCATCGACCGACGGACCCCGGCCCTCTCCCTCGTCGGGCTCTTCATCTCCGTGACGCCGACGGCCGTGTACCTGAACTCGGTCGTCAACCCCAACGGCGGGGAGATCGCGGCCAGCATCTGCTTCGCCGCCGCCATGGTCCGCTTGTGGCGCGACGATGGCCGCCCTGCCACGTGGGTGTGGTTGGTGGCGGGCGCGAGCGGGGCCCTGCTCGGCTTCTCGCGTGCCTACGGTCCGCTCTGGATCGCGGCGGCCGTGGCAGCAACGGTCGTGCTGCTCGGCTTCCGCCCCTCGCTGAGGGCGCTGCGCCGTGCGGGCTGGCGCGGGATGGTGGCCTTCGGCCTGGTGGCCGCTGGTGTCCTGGCCGACCTGGGCTGGTGGAAGGTCATGGGCGTGCCCAGGTCCCGCGTCTCCCTGCTCACGTTTCCCCAGTTCCTCTGGCTGTACGTGACCGACCTGCCGCAGGTCTTTGAGCAGGAGATCGGCCTCTTCGGTTGGATGGACATCCCGCTAGGCACCTTCGGCTACCTCGTCTGGAGCATCATGGTCGGGGCCGTCCTGCTGCTGGCGCTGCTCGTCGCCAGTGCACGCCAGCGCACCGTGCTCCTGCTGCTGATCGTGGGCGACGTGGTCGCCACTGTCGTGCTGGCATCGGTCATGCGGGTCGCCTGGGACTTCCCCGGCGCCGGCACCGTCGGCCGCTACTTCCTGCCCGGGACCGTGGTGATCACGCTGCTGGCCGGTGAGATCCTGCACAGGAACGGCGCCCGGTTGGGAGCCGCGATGCCCCACAACCTGCTGATCTACCTCGCACTCGCGGCGGCCCTGGGCCATGCGACCGCCATATGGATGGCGGCGCGGCGCTTCGCGGTGGGCATCGACGGGCACCTATTCTTCCTGCGGGACAGCCAGTGGTCGCCCGAGCTCGGATGGCTGCCGTGGCTTGGGCTGGCCGGCGTTGGCTGCCTCATGGTCGTCGCGGCTGGTGTGCTGGCGACGCGCACGCCGACTCTGGACCCAGCCACCGCGACTGGCTGGAACGCGCAGTGTGGCCGCAGCCTGATTCGGGAGGCCAGCCCACAGTGATCGCGCAGGGCCGCAGCGGAGAGGTGGCTCGCCAGGTCCCGGGCTTCCTGCCGGCTGGTGACAGGATCCGCTTTCCCTTCTTCCCACCGCGGCACGTGGCGATGCTGGACCGCATCGCGCGGCGTCTCGGCAGCCTTCGCATCAGGTGCCTGGTCTGCGGCGCACTCACGTCCATCGAGGTTGCTGGTGACAACCTGCGCGAAGCGTGCCCATGCCCCCGGTGCGGCGCGATCACTCGCCAGCGGCAGCTGGCCTACGTGATCGGTCTCGGCCTCGCGGATGGTCGCCGTCTACCAAGCCTCGCCGAGGTGGGACGCCGCAGCAATATCGCCGTGTACAACACCGAGTGCCGGCGGGGGATCCACGAGGCTCTCCACCGTATGCCGGGATATCACTGCAGTGAGTACCTGTCACCGGACCTGACGAGCGGCTCGGTCGTCGATGGCGTCGAGCACCAGGACCTGCAGGCGCTGAGCTTCCCGGACGAGGCGTTCGATCTCGTCCTGTCCGCGGACGTGCTGGAGCACGTGCCCGACCCCTACCGGGCTCATGCGGAGATCTACCGGGTGCTCCGTGCTGGCGGCCGCCACGTCTTCACTGTCCCATACGTCGAGACCGCCGCCCTCGACAGCGTCCGCGCCAGAGTCCTCCCCGATGGCCGTATGGAGCACCTCGCCAAGCCCGAGTATCACGGCGACCCCGTCCGTCCAGACGAGGGCGCGCTGGTCTTCACGATCTTCGGACTGGAGATGATCGTCCGCCTGGGCCAGCTCGGCTACCATGTGACGGTGCACCACCTCCACTCGCTGCGGTACGGGATACTCGGCGGGAACCAACTGGTGTTCGAGGCGCAGCGTCCGGTCCTGCCGGGTGAGGAGGATGCCGCTGTCACCGGCTGATCGCCGAGCACGTAGCTCCGTCTTCCGCGTCGGAGGCCCTGAGCAGGCATTCCCAGTACGGGTGGGTGCCAGCACGACGCTTGGATGAGACGTCTCTCGATGACAGTGCCGGAGAGCGGCAAGCCCGACTACGAGCTGCGCGTGCAGCAGGAGCTGGAACGCTTCCGCACCGTCGAGAACGCCTCCGACCTGCCGGCCATCTACCAGCTTTGGCACGAGCGCTACCTCGAGCCCAAGCTGCGGGCCATCGGTTTCGTCTCGGTCGACGACTTCTTCCGGGCGTCGCTCGCAGAGCGGTGCGCCGACCACCCGGACAGCACGGTGGCGGTCGTCGCGCTGGGCTCGGGCAATGCCGAGCTGGAGATCGGCCTGGCCGCCTCCCTGGCGGCCGGCGGAACCACCAACGTCGAGATCACCTGCCTGGAGCTCAACGAGGCCATGATCGAGCGGGCCGCGGCCGCGGCCAGGTCCGCCGGCGTGGAATCGATGCTCAGCTTCCGCAGGGCTGACCTCAACACCTGGACGGCGGAGCGGCGCTACGACCTCGCGCTGGCGAGCCACTCGCTCCACCACGTGGTGGAGCTGGAGCGGCTGTTCGACCAGGTTCGACTGGCCCTGCAGCCGGACGGACGGTTCCTGATCAACGACATGATCGGTCGCAACGGCCACATGCGGTGGCCAGAGGCCCTCGCCTTGGTGCAGCTCGTCTGGGCCACGACGCCGCAGCACTACCGCTACAACCATCAGCTCTCGCGTTACGAGGAGCTGTACGAGAACTGGGACTGCTCTACGGAGGGATTTGAGGGGATCCGGGCTCAGGACATCCTGCCGCTGCTGCTCGAGCGTTTTCACCCCGGCGAGTTCCTCGCGTTCGCGAACGTGGTCGACCTGTTCCTGGACAGGGCGTTCGGTCACAACCTCGACCCCCTGTCGGAGGCGGATCGTGTCTTCATCGACCGCGTGGCACAGCTCGACGACCTGTGCATAGACCTGGGTGTCGTCAAGCCGACACACATGATCGCATCGTTCTGCACCGCCCCGACCGAACAGCGTTTCTACAGGCACTGGAGTCCGGCATTCTGCGTGCGGGACCCCGAGCGCTCTTTCCCCACGGTCACGGTCACGGTCGCCGGCGCCCACGAGACGGTTCCTGGTGACGCGTCCAAGGCCGGGCCGGACGACGCCGGCCAGCAGCAGGTCGCGCGCCCTGCGCGGCGCCTGGCCGCAAGGCTGAAGCGAGTGGCCGCGGCGGTCCTCGGCCGCACTGCCGGCGGGGTCTCGTCCTCTACCGCGACAGATGCCGGCAGCCCAGGTCCGCCGCGCGCGGTGACGCGCGCACTCGCCACCGTGTGGCATACTAACCGTCCTGAGCAGGAAGGAGGACGTCGCCCAGTCTAGGTGGACTCGCGCTGGGACGCCTCATGGCACCCAATCACGTTCAGACACTGACCCGGTGGCGGTAGACGAGGTCTCCTCACAGCCCGACGAACGGGAAGCCATGTCTGCCGGTGTCCACGAGAACAGCACCTCGGTTGTAGAGCCAGCATCGCCGATCAAGGGCGCGACTCGGCCGGAATCGGCATCACTCGTCCCTGCTTCCGTGCTCTGGCTGGCAACCGTGGTCCGATTCCTGCTGGCCGCGCTGAGCGCCGGCGCCGCTGTGGCAATCGTGGCGATCCACCTTCCGACGCAGCTCTCCGTCCGCACAGATATCGTCGGGTACCCGACTCACCAGACCTACGACATCGACTTCGTCCTCGACCTTTATTACCTGGTGGCCGTCGTCTATCCCGTCACGGTGCTGGTGCTGTACCTCGGCCTAACGTGGGGGGCCAGGAGGCTGCGGCTGCGCGGCTCGACGATGGCCCCGGCCCTGTTGCCGGCGGAAGCAGCCGCTGCTGACGGCCCCGAACTCACCGGCCGAGGACGCCTCGTCCCCGCCGGCCGGCTGCTCGCTGTGGGAGCAGGGCTCGGGCTGGAGGCGGCTGTTGTCCTGGGCAATGGCGGCCCCTCCTTCTGGCTGACGGTCGGAGTGGTCGCGCTGGCCTATTCATGCAGCCTCGTGGCCTTCGTGCTCGTGCTGCCACGTCCCCTGCGCTTTGGATTCACGCAGACCTCTCGCATCGCGAGCCTGAACGCGCTGGTCGCCTCGCTCAGCGTCTTGGGCGTGCTCGGGGTGTCCCGGGTTACGACAGTCACGGTCGCCTCTGCCCATTCT
>Ga0137384_10005483_pt1 | contig 10181 bp, 5 predicted proteins | sample SagtaG_2_FD_104922 | JGI IMG/M metagenome (GOLD analysis project Ga0137384, IMG submission 104922) | Vadose zone soil microbial communities from Sagehorn Ranch, Mendocino, California, USA - Sage2_R_60_16 metaG | ecosystem: Environmental > Terrestrial > Soil > Vadose zone | place: USA: California...
CTTCCAGCCAGGAGGTGGCGGCCACGGCGCGGCGCGCCAGCCAGGGGGCCGCCCAAGCCGCGAGCCTCGTAAGCGCGCTGGCCCGCGACTCGGAGCAACTGACCCAGCACGCTGGCGAGGTGGCGGCCGCGGGCGCCGAGACCCGCGACTCCGGTGCGCAGATGGAGCAGACCACCGAGAAGATCCGCCTCGCGACCCAGACCGCCGTGCGTCGCCTCACCGATCTGGGTGTGACCACCGAAGAGAGCGCCCGCGAGGTGCGGCGGCTGCGCGACGTGGCGGAGCAAGTGGAGAAGTTCTCGGAAACGATCGGCTTCATCGCAAACCAGACGAACCTGCTCGCGCTCAACGCCACGATCGAAGCGGCGCGCGCCGGCGTTCACGGCCGGGGCTTCGCGGTGGTCGCCGACGAGGTCCACAAACTCGCTGAGGCGAGCGGTCGAGAAGCGCGCAACGTCGGCAAGTCCGCTCAGGAGACACGCCGGGCGCTCGACCGTGCCGCGCAGCTGCTCGAGCGCGTTCGCGGAGATCTCGGAGACGTCGTGCAAAGCTCGACCGACTGGGTGCAGGACCTGACCCGAATCGCCGAGGCGGCGGGCGGCACGGCGCGCGCCGGGAAACAGGTCGCCGCGCTGGCGCAGGGCATCAGCGAGCAGGCGGCCAGGATCAGCCGATCGCTCGAGCAGGCCAAGGCGGGCGCCCACGCCTCGACGCAGGACGCCGAAGCCGTCGCCGCCGCGGCCGCAGAGCAGTTGCAGGCCATCGAGGGTCTGGCCCAGGGCGCTACCGACCTGACAGCGCTCGCCGACACCCTCGCCAGAGCCGTCCGGTTCGTGCGGAGCGAGAACGGGCGCCAGTAGCCGCGTGACCCACATCACCACGCCCGGCCGCCGGGGTTTCTAACCTGAGACCGAATTATTACCGTAGGGCCAGCCCTATCCTGAGGAGAAGCCGGTCCGTGCGAACACTCGCGGTTCTGGGAGCAGCGCTCACGTGCGGGGTCACGAGCCTCGGCGCGCAACGGGCCCACCAGTTCGAATTCGGCGCGTTCGGATCGTTCACGCACTACGACCAGGTCTTCAACCTGGACGACCAGATCGGCGGCGGCGGCCGGCTAGGCTACTTCTTCACCAACGTCGTCAGCGCGGAGCTCGACGCGGGCTACCAGAGCCCCAACCCGAAGACAGGCACCGGCTCGCCCACACTGGCCCACGGCAGCGCTAGCCTGGTCCTCAATTTCGGAACGGCCCGCAACCTCTTCTATATCCTCGGCGGCTACTCCCGGCTCGACTTCGAGAAGACGTTACCCTACCGCTTCACCGACGACGCCGTCCACGGCGCGATCGGCGACCGGATTTTTCTCGGCGATCACGCCGCCCTCCGCCTCGAGGTGCGTGGCTTCTACACGCCCAACACCGGATTCGCGGGCGCAGAATGGGCGGGTCACATCGTCGGCTCCCTCGGCTTGTCCGTCTTCACCCGCAGCGGCCCGGCGGCGGACGCGGACCACGACGGAGTCCCCGACCGGCGGGATGCGTGCCCCGACACACCCGTCGGCGCCACGGTGGACGCTCGTGGCTGCCCAGTCGACTCCGACCGCGACGGCGTGTACGACGGGCTCGACCAATGCCCCGGCACGCCCGTCGGGGCGCGCGTAAACGCAAAGGGCTGCCCCTCGGACGAGGACGGGGACGGAGTCCTGGACGGCCTCGACCAGTGCCCGAGCACGCCCGCCGGGGCCCGCGTCGACGCCAAGGGTTGCCCGATCGACTCGGACGGGGACGGCGTCGCGGATGGTGTCGACCAGTGTCCCAACACGCCCACCGGCGCAATCGTGGACAAAGCCGGCTGCCCGCTCGACTCGGACATGGACGGTGTGCCGGATGGCATCGACAAGTGCCCCAATACGCCACCGGGGACGGAAGTGGACAACGTGGGCTGTCAACGGTTCAAGGATTCGGATGGCGACGGCGTGGATGACACCAAGGACAAGTGCCCCAACACGCCTCCCGGGACTCGCGTGGACGCCGCCGGCTGCCCGATTCTGTTCACGCCGGAGCGAGCGCCGGTCATCCTGCGCGGCGTCATGTTCGAGACCGGTAAGTCGGCCCTCAAGCCCGAGTCCTTCACGGTCCTCGACATCGTCGCCCAGTCGCTGAATGGCAATCCGGACATCCGGATCGAGATCGCCGGCTATACGGACCACACCGGGTCGGATGCCACCAATCTCAGGCTGTCGCAGGCCCGGGCGGACGCCGTGCGCGCGTACCTCGGGAGCAAGGGCGTCGCGCCGGGCCGAATGGTGGCGAAGGGATACGGCGCGGCGAATCCGATCGCGACCAACACGACGGCCGCGGGGCGCGCGCAGAACCGGCGCGTCGAGCTGCACCAGTTACCATGAGCGCGTTGCGCGCGCAGGAGCCGATATGAGGCGGTTCGCGTTGCTGGCGGCCGGGCTGACGCTCGCCGCGGGAAGCCTCCCGGCGCAGCACGCCGGGCAGGTGGAAGTCGGCGCCTTCGGCTCCTACACGCGCTATGATGCCACCTTTGGGCTCGCCCGCAAGATCGGGGGCGGGGTCCGGATGGGGTACCTCCTCGGCAGCATCGTCGGCGTGGAAGGCGACATCCTGTTTCAGCCCGAGTACACCGTCTCCTCGAGCGGTACGCCCACCACGCTCGAGCCCTTGATCGGCAGCCTGTCCCTGGTGATCAACGCGGTGCGCGCGAGTCGCCTCATGGCCTACGTGCTCGGCGGCTACTCGCTGCTCGATTTCGGCACTCGAGCGCCCTACTATTTTACCGATAACGGCGCCCATGGCGGCGTCGGCGTTCGCCTGTTCCTGACCGAGCGCGTGGCGCTGCGGGTGGAGGGGCGGGCGATCTACAGCCCCAGCACCCAATCGACGTTCGGCCCCAAGACGGCGACGCACTACGTAGGCACCGCCGGGCTCTCCGTATTCCACCTGGGTACGCCGTCCAAGGATTCCGACCACGACGGGGTGAGCGACACGAAGGACGCTTGCCCGGACACGCCCGCGGGCGCGGCCGTGGACTCGAAGGGCTGCCCCATCGATTCGGACCATGACGGCGTCTACGATGGGATCGACAAGTGCCCCGGCACGCCGGCAGGGGTACACGTGGACGCGAAGGGCTGTCCGGTCGACTCCGATGGCGACGGCGTCCCCGACGGGATCGATCAATGCCCCGCCACGCCGGCGGGGGTGCACGTGGACGCGAAGGGCTGTCCGCTCGACTCCGATGGCGACGGCGTCCCCGACGGCGTCGACCAGTGCCCCAGCACCCCCGCGGGCGTCGCCGTGGACTCGGCAGGCTGCCCACTGGACTCGGACAAGGACGGCGTCCCCGACGGGATCGATAAATGCCCCAACACCCCGGCGGGGGCCACCGTCGACGCGAGCGGCTGCCCGTTGGATTCTGACCTCGACGGCGTGCCCGACGGGCTCGACCAGTGTCCCAACACACCGGCGGGCACCAAGGTGGACGCGGCGGGCTGCCCACTGCCTATCGGGGCGGAGAAGACACCGCTCGCGCCCGTCCCCACCCCCACTCCCGCCCCCACGCCGGGCAAGTGCCCGCCCGCGCCGCCGGGGAGTCAGGTGGATGCGAACGGTTGTCTCATCCTGTTCGCACCCGAGGCGGCACGGTCTCCGACGCCGGGGGCGCCGCCGCGACCCACGCTGATTCTGACCGGTGTGAACTTCGAGACCGGCCGGTCGGCCCTGACGCGCGACTCGTATATGGTGCTCGACGCGGTCGCGGCCTCGCTGCTCGCGAACCCGGAGATTCGGATCGAGATCGCGGGGTACACCGACAGCACCGGGACGAAGTTCTCGAACCTACGCCTGTCGCAGTCGCGGGCGGTGGCCGTGCGCTTCTACCTTGCCCGCAAAGGTGTGACACCGGCCCGCATGACGGCCAAGGGGTACGGCGCCTCCGGGTACATCGCGCCCAACAGCACCGTCGCCGGTCGGGCGCAGAACCGTCGGGTGGAGCTGCACAAGCTGCCGTAGCGGCGGCGGGCGGGGCCTCGGTATGTTCTCCTGCCCACATGCTCCGCCCGCTGGTGATTCTCGTCGCCGTAGCGATCGCCGCCGTGCCGGCTCCTTCTGCCGCGGCGCAGCAACCGCGTCGCACTCCACCGCCGCGACGCCGCCCTCCCCCGGTGGCCGCCCAACGGATCCCGACCCCGCGCTCGGTGCTGGGGTTCGAGCCCGGTGACGACCGGAAGCTCGCCGACTGGCCGACCCTCGTGCGGTACTACCAGGCCCTCGCAGCGGCGAGCGATCGCATGCGGTACCGCGAGCTGGGCCACAGCACGCTCGGAGCCCCGCTCATTGCGCTCGTGATCTCGAGCCCGCAGAACTTGCGGGCACTGGACCGCTACCGCGCGCTCAACGCGAGGCTCGCCGACCCCCGCGGATTTAAGACCGCCCGGGAGACGGACGAGGTGCTGCGTGACGGCAAGGCCATCGTGCTCGTCACGTCGGGCATCCACTCGACCGAGGTCGGGGGGCACCTGACTCCCGCGCTGCTCGCGTACCGCCTCGCGAGCGACACCAGTCTCGCGACCCGGACGATCCTCGATAACGTGATCCTCTGGCTCGTGCCCTCGCTCAACCCCGACGGTGTCTCGATCGTCACTCGCTGGTACAACCGTACGGTGGGCACGGCCGCGGAGGGCACCGACCCACCCGAGTTGTATCATCACTATATCGGGCACGACAACAACCGCGACTGGTACGCGTTCACCCAGGTCGAGACGCAGCTCGTAGTGGACTCGATCCACAACGTGTGGCACCCGCAGATCGTGCACGACATCCACCAGCAGGACACCGACGGGTCGCGGCTCTTCCTGCCCCCATACCTCGATCCGATCGAGCCGAACGTCGATCCCCTGCTGGTCGACGGCGTAAACGCCCTCGGCACCGCCATGGCGTGGGCGCTCGCCGGGCAGGGGAAGACGGGGATCGTCATCGATGCGGTCTACGATGCGTGGACGCCCGCGCGCGCCTATCAGCATTATCACGGCGGCGTGCGCATCCTGTCGGAGGCGGCGAGCGCGAACCTCGCGTCACCAATCGATCTCCCCGCCGACCAGCTCGCCACCCGCGGCCGGGGCTTCAATCCGCGCGAGCGCTCCTGGAACTTCACGAATCCCTGGCCGGGCGGCCGGTGGACCCTGCGCGACATCGTGACCTACCAGACCGAGGGAGCCTACGCCCTGCTCGAGAACGCGGCCCGCTACCGCGACCGCTGGCTCGCGAACTTCCTCACGGTCGAAGGTCGCTCCGTCCGCGGGTGGAAGGGTTGGCCCTATGCGTACGTCCTGCCCCGACAACATCAGGACTCCGTCGGGCTCGCTACGCTGCTAGGCATCCTGCACCGTGGCCAGGTCGAGATTCGCACCGCACTCCACCCGGTCGCGCTCGGCGGCCAGCGGTTCCCGGCCGGCAGCTACGTCGTGGTGCTGCGACAGCCGTACGCCGGGTTCGCCAAGACGCTGCTCGAGCCGCAGCGCTACCCCGACCTGCGGCTGTACCCGGGCGGCCCGCCACTGCCGCCCTACGACGTCACCGCCCACACGCTGCCGTTGTTGATGGGCGTGACCGCCGTGGCGGCGCGCGATTCGCTTCGCATCGCCCTCTCCGCCCCGGTCGAGCCGCCCGCCGCGAGCCCCGGGTCTCCGGGGTGGGCCGGTCCGGAGGCGCCACGGATCGGGCTGTACCGATCCTACGTTGCGCCGCTGGACGAGGGGTGGACGCGCTGGGTGTTCGATACGTGGAAGGTGCCCTACGTGCCCGTCGTCGACTCGGTGGTGCGCGCGGGGAAGCTCAAGGACCAGTTCGACGTGATCGTCCTGCCGGATCAGTCGCCCCACGAGCTGTTCGACGGGCTGCCGCGCGAATATCCCGCGCCCTACGCCGGGGGCCTCGGCCAGGAAGGCGTGGAGGCGTTGCGCCAATTCGTGACCGGCGGCGGCACGCTCGTAACGCTCAACGATGCGAGCCGCTTCGCCGTCGAGCACCTGCTCCTCCCTGTGCGCAACGTGCTTGAGGGAGTGGCCGACGACGAGTTCTACGCCCCAGGGTCGATCTTCCGGCTCGAGCTGGACCCGACCGACCCGATCGCGCGCGGTGTGCCCGCTCAGTCCGTCGCCTGGTACGAAGGCGGTCCCGCGTTCGAGGTGCTCGATTCGAGTGCCGCGCGCGTCGTGGGACGCTACCCGGCCGATGCGGACAAGGTGCTGCTCTCAGGCTGGGCGTTGCATCCCGAGCGAGTGGCAGGCCGGGGGGCGCTAGTCGAGGCCAAGCTCGGGACCGGTCGGGTGGTGTTGTTTGGCTTCCGGCCGCAGTACCGCGGCCAGAGCATCGCGACTTACCCATTGCTGTTCAACAGCTTGCGATTGACGGTGCGGTAGGGTGATGCCGGTCTCTTGTCCGATTGTCAGGTGATTCCTATCGTGTAGCCCCCTATGGTTGTGGTCCGGCAGGCAGGTACCCTCTTGCTGGCCGCGCTCCTCACGAGTCGCGGCCTTTTTGCGCAAGATCCCGTCGACACCACGACGGCTCGGGAGGCTCTCCCGGCCTCACCGGCCAGCGCAGCCGCCATCGCTCCGGTCGATCAGGTGAAGGTGTTGCTGCGTCCCACGGAGATCCACTACGTCCAGCAGGAATCGGTGCTGCTGCCGCCCACCGCGAACATCAAGGCGCTGTACGTGAACGCATGGGCGTTCGGATCTCCGAAATTATGGCAGCTCGTGCGCCTCGCGGATGAGACCGAGATCAACGCCTTCGTGGTCGACGTGAAGGATGACACTGGCTGCCTGCTCTACGCGTCGGCGGTACCGACGGCCGAGCAGATCGGCGCGAACCGGTGCGTGCGAGCGAAGGACACGAAGGCTCGGCTCGATACACTCGCCGCTCACGGCATCTATCCTATCGCGCGCATCGTAGTGGCGAAGGATCCGCTCCTCGCGGAACGCAAGGGCGCGTGGTCGGTCAAGGACCGCGACACGGGCGGCCTGTGGCGCGACCGGATCAACATCGCATGGGTGGACGCCTACAACGACTCCGTCTGGATCTATTCCGCCCAACTGGCGCAGGAAGCCGCGCAGATGGGCTTCCGGGAGGTGCAGTTCGACTATGTGCGCTTCCCCGACGAGCCGCGGGAACGGATGGCAACGGCAATTTTCCCGGCGCACCGGTCGGGGCAGACCCAGCGCGAGGCGGTGCGCGAGCACGTGGCGCTGCTGAAGGACCGGCTGAGGCCGTTCGGGGTTCCCGTCACGTTCGACATCTTCGGGCTCACCGCTTCGGTGACGACCGGTGATCTCGGCATCGGGCAGGTGTGGGAAGACTTCGTGAGCGTGGCCGACGTGGTGCTGCCGATGGTGTACCCGAGCCACTACTACCGGGGCGCCTTCGGGTACGCGTGGCCCAACGGACAGCCGTACCACATAGTGCACAGCGCCCTCACGGACGCGCTGCAGCGCTCGCGGCCGCTCCCCGGCTCAGCGGAAATCCGGCCGTTCCTGCAGGCGTTTACGCTCGGGCGGCGGCTGCCCCGCTACACCCCGTTCGAGATCCGCGAGCAGATCCGCGCCGTAGAGGACCTGGGAATCACTTCCTGGGTGCTCTGGAACCCGCGCAGCGTGTACCAGCGCGGTTCGCTGCGGCCGAAGCACGGGACCGAATCCGCGGCGGGACAGACCGTCTCGAGCCGCGGCGGCCGCTAGCGGCCCTCAGGCCGAGGGCTCGGCGAGCGCCATACCGGGCTGCCACTCGGTGATGTAGCCCGCGATGGCCGACGCGGCGACCGTGTACGGATTGGCGAGGTAGAGCTGGCCGGGTCCCGAGCGACCCGGAAAGTTGCGGTTGATCGCGCTGATGGTCACTTCGGCGCCGGTCTTCGAGACCCCGGGCCCCGCGTTGATGCACGCACCGCAGGACGGCTCTAGGAACGTAGCGCCCACGTTCCGAAACAGCTCGAGGTATCCCCGCTCCTCGCAGTACCGCTTCACGTCCTGCGACCCGCACTGAATGTAGAAGCGCACCCACGGCGCGACGCGCTCTCCCCGCTCCGCCGCCGCCGCCAGCACGCGCGCGTACATGTCCATGTCTTCCTTCTTTCCCGCGGTGCAGGACCCGGCGTACGCGATGTCCACCCGCACCCGCTCTGCGCCCTCCGCGATGGCGCGCCCGTTGCCGGGATCGCCCGGGAGGGCGATCAGCGGCCGGATCGCGCCGGCGTCGATTTCGATCACCTGGCAGTACTCGGCGCCCGGGTCGCTTGCGAGACCCCGACACAGCCGCTCCGCCGCCTCCCGCGTCATGCCGCGATACTCCATCAGGTAGGCGACGGTCTTCCGGTCGGGAGCGACGTAGCCCGTGAAGCCGCCGACTTCGGCCGTCATGTTGGTCATCGTGGCGCGCTCGTCCACCGACAGCGACTCGACAGCATCGCCACAGTATTCCACCAGCTTCCCGATCGCCTGGCCGCTCTTCACGTACGGGTGGCGCAGAATCTCGAGCATGTAGTCCTTCGCCGTCACGTTGGTGGGCTTCTCGCCGCGCACCACGACTCTCACCGTCTCGGGCACCGTGAGCCGCACGTCCTTGGTGATCCAGGAATTGAAGATCGCCGTCGTGCCGACCCCGAAGGCGACGCACCCCACGGCGCCGGCATGCGGGGTGTGGGAGTCGCTGCCGATGATCACCATCCCCGGCTCGGCGTGTCCTTCGAGGATCTTGGAGTGACAGATCGCCTCGGACCCGTGATGGCCCAGCCGCAGCTCGCCGTACAGCCGGATCCCCTGCTTCTGCGCGAACGCGCGTTGCTTTTTCTCGAGCTCGAGCGCCACGTCCAGCAGGCCCTCCTTAACGCGCTCGGGCGTCATGGCTTCGCCGAGGAAGGTGAGGTGATCGCGGAACATCAGGATCGAGCCGGAGTCGTGCACCTTCTCGTCCTGCCCCACCAGCTGCTCGAAAAAGATCGCCGCCATAGGCGTGACGTACTCGTGGCTGAAGCGGACGTCGGTCACGACGAACCCTTCGTCCCCCGGCTTGACCGCCGGGACGCCGATCTTGCCCCTGGCCGGATCCACCACCCAGTGCCGGGCGATGATCTTTTCGCCGAGCGTCATGGGGCGAAGCGGGGTGACAGGGGGTGAGAGCACGACTTTCCCCTGGAGCCGGGCAACGTTGAAGTTGAACAGCCCCCCGTGCTCGATGATCCCGCGAGTGATCTCGCCTTCGCCCGCCGTGAACGCGCTCAGGGGAATGGCCTCGCCACGCCGCACTTTGTCGATGATCGAGAAGTCCGTCGTGGTCAGGACGCCCAGGTTCTGACAGTTCTCCCGGTAGATGCGCTCGATGTTCTCCGCGACCACCAGCTTGATCCCGGCGCACATCTCGGCGTACGGCGACTGCTCGCGCGAAGAGCCCTTGCCCCTGCGCTTGCCGCTCACCGAAGCCACGAAGCCGCCGCGCTTAACCGAGCCGCGGGTGATAGGAAACTCGTCGCCGCACTTGAGTCCCAGGTAGGGAAAGTCCCCCAGGGTTTCATCGTAGTAGTAGCAGATGTAGGCGGGGGTGATTTCGTCGGTGGAGATGTTGTCGCGGAGCTTGGTGCCGGGCTGCCAATCGATGTCCTGCCCCTCGAGCTGCCGCCGCACCAGCCCCGCGTCCTCGGCAAGGAACAGGATCCGCCCGCGGAGGACCACGTGATCCGGCAGCTTCTCGACTCGACGGGAGCGCAACGCAGCGAGCATCGGGCGAAAGATTACCCCTTGCCTAGGCCCGAGCAAGCCGATTTCCTTGGGGACCGTGATCGTCCTGCTCCTCACATACCTTCGTCCCTGGTGCGGGGGGCGTCCTCACGCCCAGCGGGTGGCCCGTGTGCAACGTCACCGGGCTCGAGCCACAAGGAGAGGCGATCGATTTCCTCGACGACTCCACATTCGTACTCACCAGCGAAGCCACCGCCATGGGACGTGAACTCATCCATACGGTGCGATGCCCCGGCCGACATCGAGAGGAGTGACCACACGTGTCCTTGAAATGGTCGATTGTTGTAGCACTGTTGTCGTTCGGCTGCGCCGGCGCATCAGGGCCCGGCAGCACTCCGGTGACCCTCGCTGCTCCCCTTCCGGCCGTCAGTAC
>Ga0137384_10005493_pt1 | contig 10176 bp, 6 predicted proteins | sample SagtaG_2_FD_104922 | JGI IMG/M metagenome (GOLD analysis project Ga0137384, IMG submission 104922) | Vadose zone soil microbial communities from Sagehorn Ranch, Mendocino, California, USA - Sage2_R_60_16 metaG | ecosystem: Environmental > Terrestrial > Soil > Vadose zone | place: USA: California...
CGCACCAGGCTGTAAGTTACCGCGAACAAGTGCGCGAAGTGGAAATGTGAATGCGTCGGGATCAGTTGTTATCGCCGTAAGTTATTGATTTCTAAATGGTGAGCGCGGTAGGAAATCGAACCTACAACCTACTGATTAAGAGTCACAAATCGCCTTCTGAAAACAAAGCAAATCAACGACCTAGCTCGGCACAATCCGGCAAAGTCCGGCAGAATCCGCAACCCCCGCGCAACCAAGAAGACTATTACGGCGCATAGCGATATGCATGAGCGCGAAGATTATCGATGATCCGAACCGTCACGCGGTTCTCATCTGCGGTCGCAGAGAACGCAGGTCTTCGGGTAGGACTCGAATCAACAACCCTCCGGTTAGCAAACGGAGACTGCGCATGCCGGCAAAAAATCGACCATTACATCTCGGGGAAGGGAAACAAACCCGAGTCCGGGTCACGACAACAGGCACAGCAGAAGCATCGAATGGCCTACTGGTCGTACCGATCGATCGTCTCGGTCCACGAGTTGACTCCTTCACAAAAATAAGAAACCCTTGTAGAGATTTATCGAGCACCGATTTGCTCGACTCTACATTCCCTTCAATACATACAGCGGGAAAAATACTCCCGGGCCGCCACCTAACTGTTACGAAAACCGGCGGTCACTCATATTGAGATATAGTTCGATAGAGTAGTGACATACTCTGGCGAAGCGTTACAGCGTTAGGTCAGTGTGCGGCCTTATACCACGAGGGGTTTTGCCTTTCAATATTATTTATTTTTTTGTTACGAAAATGGAACGCGCTCGTCGCGTCAGCTGGGAGGAGATTGCGATTAAAGGGTAATAACCAATGAATTGGCAAGTCTAAACTGTGTTGGAGGCCCTCGGGATCGTACCCCGTAGCTCGGCGCTAAAGGAGGGCGAAGAATTCAACCGCCGCATTCTGCCACATTTCAGGAATAGTGTCTGCCAGATGTTGCAAGAAGGGAAGTGACCGGTGTGCTTGATGGTTCGAGAATACTGCTAATAGAAGAGGTAAGAGGGGTCGAATAAGGGGTACGACGTTGTGCATTTCCAGTATCCGACGGGTCCGTGGATTGTCATCCGCGCCGCAAAGTTTTGAATTTGCAAGATGCCTCGGGAACTGCGGACAGCGCTAATCTACAGCGCTAATCTACTTGACTTAAGGGATGCACGAGAGGAAAATCCGCCCAAGGTTGCCTCTCCGAAAGAAAGCAATTTCGACCGAGGGGGCAGGAACGGCATTCTTCCAGAGGCGGAAGGCATTTTTTGAAAACCCGCTTAGATGTTCCTATTCGAGAAGAATTGTCGGGCAGGTCGAAATGAGTGCTGCGAGTAGTGTCCAATTTGAAGGCATCCAAGCCGATCCCGAACTTCAAAAAGTCTTAGCTATTGCAAGCCATGTCGGTGTGGCCGGCAACGGCGAAGTCAATGTAAGTTACACCTCTCTGCTCATTGCTCTCCTGTGGAGCGATGATCCGACATCGAAGTGGATTCAAAGCCAACTTGACGAATTGGGAGTTCGAAAAACTGCTATCTACGCCGCACGCAAAATAGATGAAAGCCAACGTGAGCCGATTCTGAAGAAGGTACTGTCGGGGGAGATCGCGAGGCTGCGAACAGATCAGACGAGCATATCAGCGCGCACTGTCTTAAGCGAAGCGCGCTCTCTGGCAAACGAGGTCGGTTTAGCAGGAACGGATCTGCTCGGTTCGCGACACGTTGCGGGTGTGTACTTCTTCCGAAACCCTCCTGGTCACAACACACAATTTCATGTGGAGTGGGGCTTTGACAAAGAAACCTGGCGACATGCGTTCTCAGAGTTCATCGCAACAACCTATGCCCAGGAAGCACCCAACTGGTCGCAAGTACTAACCGGATACATTGCTACGGGTGAGCCCGAGTCGCAACAGCTCTCAGGGACCGTACTCGGCGGTTTTGTCTTTGACGCTGAGGCTCTCGGCGTCTTGCGTGCACTCGAATCTGCGATGCCTCGCAAAACACCATCGCTTTTCAATTCTGAAGGTTGCTGGAAACGCTATTAGGCGTGCGCACAGTACCCGACTGTGTTGCCTTCGCTGATCTGGTATCTGATCGGCTCGGTATGAAAAATGCAGTGTCGGTGCCGAGTCGCGCTCAATCCTTTGAGACTTCCGGAAGCTCGTACCCAGCATCACGCGGATTCAAGAACGTTCTGGACCGAGCAAGATCGATGGCGCGATCGACAACCGCAACGGACACTGTGGGGGTGCGGCACATCATCGGATCCATCTTGGTGGATCCCGACTCAACCGCCAATCAGAAGATGACGCGTTCGGGCGTGAGTCTTCCACTGGTGAGAGAGAAGTTGCTTAAGGCGTTCTCGCGGCGTTGGCTCAACGATGACGGCCAGCAGTGGCAACTGCTGCTGGTCGGCTCGAGTCTCCCCACGATCGCTGAAATCTATGCAGATACTGCGGGCCACGGCGAGGACCGCCTCGGAGTGGACCGCTATGCGCGTGCGTTTGCGACAGAGATCGCGGCAGAGAGAGTTAATCCACCGTTCTCGATCGGCATCTTCGGCGACTGGGGATCGGGGAAGAGCTTCTTTATGCGCCTGATGAGCGAGCATACGCAAAAGATGTCGGAGTTTGGCGATGCCGGGAAAGATGGCAAGCGCCTCTTTTGTCGTCACATTGTGTCCATTCCATTTAATGCCTGGCAGTACGCGGAAACCGAATTACTGGCGAGCTTCGTACAGACAATTCTCCTCGGACTCCGCATAGCAATTGTTGGTGACCAGGGCGATTCTGAGGCCATGGACAAAATACTGTCTAAGCTTGACATCGCAAAGGTCGCGCATGGTGAGGCAAAGGCGCGACTGGAGCAGGCACGGACAGAAAAAGATAGAAGAGCAGAAAAACTCGCCAAGGCCCAGGAGGAAGCGCAGCAGAGAGCCGAGGCAGTGCAGCAAGTCCGATCGAAAGACGTTGTGGAAGCAGTGCGAAAGGTAATCCTGCCCCAAGATACCTTCAACGATGCACTTGTGGTAGCAAAACGGCTGGGCCTCGATGGGATCGATGATTTAAGAAAAGGGGGCGAGAAGACAGCCGGCGACCTCATGCGGATCATCGAGGACGCCCGTATCACGTCTGCTCGGACTCGATCCGCTTGGGATTGGCTCTTGAAAGCTCCTATTAATTGGTGGGAACTAATATCCTGGGCGGCAGGCGCGCTTGCATTGTTAGCGCTTGGATTGGCTGTGGCAATCCGCCTGCGACAATCTTGGCCAGCTTTTTACGGCCTTGCTATCAACGCTCTCGGCTTCGCTGCGTTGGGAACAGGTTGGGTAAAGCGACAGTTGAGCTTCGTGTCGAAGGGGTTGGATCAGTTCGACCAAGTTCGACAGAGGATCGATGCAGAACTACTGCGGAGGCGATCAGAAGTGGACACAGAGCTGGCTAGAGCGCAGCGGGGATACCAAGCGTCCACGACTGCATTGGAACAAGCAGAGTCCGAATTCGTGGAGGCCCAGGCTGCCATCGCAAAGGCGGAACAAGATGTTCAGGAGAGCAGATCCATTAGCCGTATCGCAAGACTGTTAGACGATCGGATAACCAACAAAAGTTACGAACGCTATCTCGGAATCGTTGCTGCGGTTCGAGCCGATTTCCAGAAACTCAGTGATTATTTGAAAGGTATGCAGGCAGATCGTGGAGAGACCGTAGATAAGCTGGAGGCTGTCGACCGTATTGTCCTGTATATAGACGATCTGGATCGCTGCCCGGCTGACAAAGTTGTTGCCGTACTCGAGGCGATTCATCTCTTGCTTGCTTTCGAGCTCTTCGTTGTCGTCGTCGGGGTGGATATCCGCTGGGCCGCGAAATCGCTGGTTGAAAAATACCCACAGCATCTCACAGCGGGTGTGTATGAAGGTGGAGAGACCAGTGCATTCAGCACCGACGGGGTGACCGCGTTGGACTATCTCGAGAAGATATTTCAACCCTTCTGGCTGCCGCCAATGGATGAGGATGCAAGCCGAAACATGATTGCTGAGATGGTGCCGCGGGTTCTGGAAAGCGGACTGAAGCCGGGTCCTATTGAAGCAAAACCCGAGGAAATATCAAGTGACGTGGAGAACGTTCAACAGCAGCAAACGACGGTGGACGCCAAGACAGCCCCACCCGAATCCAGAGCGAATGCGTTGTCTCTCTTCATCGAACCGGAAGAAAGAAATTTCATGTTGCAGCTGGCTGGGGCGGTCGGGAAATCGCCACGGAGGTTAAAACGCTTCGTGAGCACATATCGTATTTTGAAGGCGTCCCTCGACAAGTTACAACAGGAAACGTTTGTCTTGAAAGCCGGGAGTCAAGGGGAGTATAGGGCCGCGATGGCGCTGCTAGCGATCGTAGCGGGCGCGCCGAAGAGTTCACTGGGAATGCTCGAGTTTCTGGCGAACTCGGCAGAATCCACCGATATCACTGCATTCGAAACCTATCTCAAGAATTCGGCTGACAGCGCAGAACAGAAACATGCGCAAGCCGCACTGGAGGCCTATCGACGTGCAGAAACTAGGGCTGACATTGAGGTTTTGAGGAGGTGGGCGCCGCAAGTCGCAAGGTTCAGTTTCCGGTCTGGTCGTGCCTAGTCGCCAGCCAGACATCGTGAGGATTGATAAGACAGCAGAGGGCACATCTTATTTGGCTCCAGTGTTAATTGACGCGGACATAGTGCACCTCGCTGGTGCCGCGAATAGTACTAGCTGCAACTATCGATGAACGCTCCCAGTTTTCGCAGTTTTGTGACCGTTGTATTTGAGCGCGGAGTCGTTCCCGGTGCCTAACCTAGTAGGTTTGGCAGGAATGCGCAACACATAGGTGCTGCCACCGAGGACCGTGTCTCCGTAGCGCTCCATCACTGTTACTCTCGTCGACGTTCCCGGCCTCACATTGGGTCCTGAGTCCAAAACCAGACCAGCTTCAATCGTCTCGCCTGGCTCTAGGAATAATTGGCGTAGCGCCGCCTTCTCAGCGATAGCTGGGAACAAAGTCCGGATATTATCCATTCGAATCTGGCAAGAAGTTCGTGGATTGCGATGAGCTCAGGAACCAGCTCATAACCCTGAGGTCGTTGGTTCAAATCCAAATCTCGCAAAAATCGATGGTTGGTCTAGCCACACTTAGCCACCTTAGAGCTAGCTATGACAGAGCAAGTGGCCGGGGGCGTGTACCCGTAAGCGCTAACTTAAAAAATCGCGGTGAGGTCGAGCAAAACCAAAAGTATTGCAATGCGCCAGCGTAATTACACCACTACACCCCCGTACTTGCTAACACGCTCAAGGTCGTTCTCGCTTATGGACTGCATCTCGATTGCGTTGGCTGAATGCAGCGCAACTTCGAGCCGATATGAAAGCGGGAAGCACGGTGGCGAAATGAACTAACTGACGGTCACTGCGAAACTAGTCATCAATGGGGCTGAAAAACGCAGGAGGATCCAATCTTAGCCACTGGAATCAAGAACACACAGATAGTTTGAACTCGAGACTGTGCTTAGCGCCAGAGCCAAGCTGCTCTCAGAGAGTCTTAGGCCGAACAGTTCAGGATCGAATGCCAACAGGCGGAAGCACCAACGGCTTAGCCAAGGTCATTGATGGCATTGGCGATTCCTCCGAGTCGCGTCCAAAAGCGGCAAGCGATGCTAGTCTTTCGGGGCAGCGATCCGTAATTGAAATGATCCGTTGCGGCAGCGTAAAATCGGTATGGTACCGTTAATCACTCTTTAGGGTGATGTGTCTGCTATGTCCCGCCCGGGCGTAATTGTCGAAACTTTCCAGCAACTGCGAAAGCATGTCCCCTCAATTGTGAAGGCGGTGAACGCGGAGCCTTCTCTGGCCCTGGCCGCGGCGGTCAATCCTTTGTTCGCGATTGAGGAATTGGGGTACAAGATTCCCGCAAGTCTAAGCCGAACCGTGGAGCACCGGATTCGCTTCTCCGTAGAACAGGCAGACCGGCTGGAAAGGTTGTCGGCGGAGATATACCGCGAATTCCACCAGCAGTTTGACATTGAGTCCGAAACTGAATTATCGCGAGTGTTGCACCAGGAACTCAAGCTCGGCAGCCATCAGCAGCTTCCGACAAAATTGTTGCGGCAGCCGCAGATAAAATGGGCGCAGCATCAGGAAGAACCGCTGGAACCATTCCAGCATACCCACTCGGCCATGAAACTGATTCTGCAGTACCGTCAAATCGAGGCCAGCGAACCGCGGCTAAGCAGCCGCGAACTATACGATCAGGTTCGCAATGGGGCCATCAAAGTGCCGGCCAAGGCGATAACTTTTCACTTGAAGAGGGACCGCACGCTGAAGTGACCGGGAGCGGAAAGATGCCGAGTACCGGAAATTTCGATCTGGTTGCCGAGATTACGCAGACCAAGTTGAACGAATTACTGCAGGCCGCGTATCAGAGCTCCAAAATACCGCACGCCGTAAATGTCCCCCCGGGCACAATGTTTGGAACCTATCAATTGGCCGATGGAGTCGTGCAGATTTCGTCCATCGGATTGGCCCTCGTGATGGCTCCGCCCGACAGCGTAGTAATTACTCTGCCCGCGCAGATAGGCGTGCAGATTGCCAACCCGCCCGTCCCCAGCCTCACTTCGTTCAACATGACCGCGAACATTCTAGTTACGTTGCCTATGGGGCAACTACCCGGCCCTGTTCTCAAAGTCGGCCTGATCACCGATGGGCTGCCGCGGGGAAATGTAAACGTCAACCTCACGGGCGGCAATCCGGTTCCCGCCATAACTCCCAAGATAATTCTTGACTATGTCAATCAGGAATATGCAAACGGGACGATTCCCAATACCGTGAGCCAGCCCGGGGTGTCGTTTGGAGCCTGCACCGGAGATGCCTACCTGGAGGTGTTTGATAGCCAGAGTGATCCCGCCAAAGCGATCACCGTATCGCCAGTAGCAGGCGGAGTAGAGATCGATATTCCCGTGCATTTGCGAATCAGCAACCTGTCGCCGGCTGGCGCTTCGCCCATGGGCATAGGCGCGACACTAGCGATTTCAATTCCCCTAGCCACAACTGGCGATTCAATCACGGCGCAGTTCAGTATTGCGACGGTGACGGTGACTAACTTCGGACCGTGGCCACAGGAGCCCGAACAGACGAACTACAACACGGATAAAGCGGGAGCGGCGGCGTTCGGGATCAATCTTGATGACCTTTTGAAAGCCAAGCTCAAAGCTTATGAGCAGCAGTTCGTCAGCGCGATTCCGGACAAGACTTTCTTCATTCCCACCCAGGCCGAGATTGAGACTTTTATCGGAGACCAGGTTTATCAATCGTTGCTGAATACCGGAAACATCGGGATTTGGACGCCCAACCCTCCCCCTGGGAGTCCGGTCAACGTCAACAACGTGGCTCCGAGAGCGCTGGCTGACGCGGCCGCGATTGGGATCAATTCCAACGCTGGGTCCGATCCGAGCGTGTGGAAAAACTTCATCCCCGGGGGCCGCGATTTCGCCGTCGCGGTGAACGGCCCCATCGTGATCAATTCCGTCAACGATGCTGTACAAAAAAAGTTCGGCGGACTTCCAACCACTCTGCATAACATCAATGGCCACGATGTGGAGTTGAAATCGGTGAATCCTTCTTTGCAGGAGGGATCGATCCATCTCGAGGGCGATGTCACTGTAATTAACGCGATTGCGGGCAGCATCGACGTGGATGCGAGCTATAGCGCCGACGTGGGGTTTACTTGGCAGACGAATCCGGGCCCTCCTGTTTCTCAGATGATCCAACCGGTCACTCTCGACAGCAGTGTTGGACTCTCAGTGCTCGCCTGGATCCTTAGTTTGGTTCTCGGCTTTATTACCCTGGGTCTCGTGGGCGGCGTAATCGCGCTGGTGGTGCTGGTGCTGGTGCAGAATTTGGCCAGTAACATCGGCGGCATCGTTGTCCGGGATGATGTAACCCAACAGGTAGTGGGAATCGGAGCCTGGCCTCAGACCCTCGATCAAATCGGAACCGTGACAGCGTCGTTTTCCGATCCCATTGATATTCATGCTGATAGCGTGGTGATGTCGGGATGAAGATCATAAGCTTTTACGCGACGACCATGGATGCCCTGGCGCAAGCCAACGGGCCGTATACCGTTGATGCCGGCGCGCTGATTCAATTCGTCGGCGGTCCCAATGTCGGCAACACCGATTTCTCCTGGGATTTTGGGGATGGCGCGGCGGCCAATGCTCGCATTGCCATGCACGCGTACATGGACGATGGTGTCTACGTCGCGAAGCTGACCACAACCGTGAACCAGCCTGGCGGGGTTACCACGCGGCAGTTCGCCAAAGTAATCGTGCGCAATGTTCCGGCCACCATTAATCCAATTTCCGACCAGACTGTTCTCGAAGGTCAGGATGTCACATACTCCGCGACCTTTCATACCCCGGAGTGGCCCGACAAGCACATGGCCAGGGTTGACTTTGGGGACGATTCGCTCCCGGTGCAGGCGACGGTCGTCGAAACCAACCAGCCGCCGCAAGCGGCCGGAACAGCGACCGCGAAACATGCTTACTGCAAAGCTGGAGATTACACGGTGACGGTAACCGTGCAGGACGATGACGGCGGAATCGGCACGCAGACGTTCACGGTTCACGCCAGGAATGTGCCCCCCACAGTGGTGGCCAGTGATATTTTTGCGTATGCCTGCACACCGATTACTCTGCGCGCCTGCTTTTACGATCCGGGCTGGTGCAAGACGCACACGGCTACCTGGGATTTTGGAGACTGTACTCCAATTTCGCCGGCACAAGTAGTGGAGACCCACAAAGCGCCCATGGGCATCGGTTCGGCGACTGCCGCTCATGTCTACCATGAGTGTGGAGAGTTCCACGCCACTTGCGTGGTGACCGACAGCGAGGGTGGAGTGGGAAAGGCGTCGATTGTGGTGCGAGTGATCGACGTTCGAAACAAGCACTTTGAAAATGGGTTCCGGCAATTGACCGTCGGCCAAGTAGCCAATGCCTGGGAGCCTTATCCCGCACAACCTGTGCAGCAGATTAATACGGGAGGGGCTACCTTCGCAGGTCTGACCTTCGCCGCCGATGAGACCATTTTTCACCAGGGCGAACATTCGCAGCGAATTGAGGTTCCGGTCAACTCAGTGGCGGGAATCTATCAACAAGTGGATGCGAATCCGGGATGGGACTACCAGGTGACGGCATGGTTCGCGCTCGATCAGCGGAGGGAGGGGAGTTGTCGTCTGGGCCTGGATCCTGCGGGCGGAACCGACCCCGCGCTCGATTCCATTGTCTGGACTGAGTCTCGCGAAGACACGGAGTGGACCGAGTTGCTGGTGGTGGCCACCGCGACGGCGGCGAAGGTTACGGTTTTTCTCGAGACGAGCACGAAGTTTCCGGCAGGACAGTCGCCATTTCAAGCGCCTGATCAGGCTGAGATTGCATCCGATTCGAACGGAGGCGTGGCGAACTTCGACGACGTCGCTCTGCTGCCCTATTTGTGGAAGCTGAGAGATTGCTTCCCACCGCTCAGGAAACCCGGACAGCAGTGTGTCGATTGGAGAGCTGAAAAGCCGCGCGAGGCTCCTTCGCCATATCAGGACGGCGGCTTCACTTTCACGGGCCGAACCGGGCAGACTTTGCTCATCGTCAATTTTGGCCCGCCTCCCGGGGAGGGCAAGTTGATGATCCCTTCGCGTGGGCTCGAAGTTACGTTGCCGCAACCCGCGATGCAGGTGACTGCGGTCGTTTTCACGACAGGGAAAGCTCCGGTCGAGCTGACCGCCTTCGGGGCCGATGGCGGAACCGTAGGAACGGCTAAGTCGCTGTCCGGAATTGCAACGCCGCAGCAACTTACGATCAATGGTCATGGCATGATCAAATTACTATTTGGAACCGGCGTAATGGAGGGAACACTAATCCAGCTGTGTGCGACGCCGGATGTCGAGCCGTCGAAAGGTAGCGAAACTCTTCCAAGTGGGGATCTTGCCGGATCGTTGCGAAGTAGATAATACTGTGCTAGCGTTGGGGAATTCGGTCGGCTGAAGTGGAAGGAGTAACTATGGCAACCGAAGAAAATGTCGTACGAATTGTGCAATGGCCGGAACAGCAGGCCCAGGTTACGCACAGTTTCAACCCTGCAAAACCAGCATCGGTA
>Ga0137384_10005506_pt1 | contig 10169 bp, 8 predicted proteins | sample SagtaG_2_FD_104922 | JGI IMG/M metagenome (GOLD analysis project Ga0137384, IMG submission 104922) | Vadose zone soil microbial communities from Sagehorn Ranch, Mendocino, California, USA - Sage2_R_60_16 metaG | ecosystem: Environmental > Terrestrial > Soil > Vadose zone | place: USA: California...
AATAATGGTGGCTTCCTGATCATTCGCCATCCCTGGCCCTCGCAGATGCGCACCATCTATGGCGATCCCGCCCGCTACGAAACCTACTGGGACACCATACCCGGCGTCTATTTCGCGGGGGATGCCGCCACTAAAGATGCCGCTGGCTACTACCGCGTCCAGGGTCGCGTCGACGATGTGATCAAGGTCAGCGGGCACCGCCTCGGCTCTATGGAGATCGAGTCCAGCCTGGTCAGCCATCCCGCCGTGGCCGAGGCTGCTGCCATTGGCAAACCCGACCCGGTGAAGGGCGAGCACGTCAAGGTCTTTGTGATCATCAAGCAGGGACACGAACCCAGCGACGCCCTGGCGCTGGAACTTAAAAAGCACGTGCGTACCGTGGTCGGCGCTCTCGCCGTACCCGACGAGCTGGAGTTCGTTGCGGCACTGCCCAAAACACGCTCCGGCAAAATCATGCGCCGCGTTATCCGCGCCCGCGAACTTGGCGAACCCGTCGGCGATACCAGCACCCTCGACGGCTAATCCCCAAAACAGCGAAAGCCTTGTAAACAGCGGCCCTACGGGATTGTCTGTAGGGCCGCTGTTTACAAGGCTTTCTTAGAGTAACTACCCCTGAGGGAGTATAAAATGAAAGCGCGATCCCTTACCCAGCGTGCTCTCGGCCCAGGTATGCCCTCCGTGCATCTCGATGATTTGCCGGACCATTGGCAGGCCCAATCCCACTTCATGATGCTCGTGGACCATCTTCCCCTCCAATAGCCTATATGCACTAAAGATACGCTCCAGATCCCCAGCCGCAATACCAATGCCATTGTCACGTACAATAACATGCGCCAGGTTTTGTTCCAACTTGCTGCTCACTACAATGGGAGCTAACGCAGGTGAGTACTTCACTGCATTTGATAGAAGATTACTCACTACATGCATCAATTTCTCGCGATCGCCCTTAATTAATGGCAGAGCTTTGTCCAGTTGCAAATATATTGGATGCTGTGACTCGATTGAGCGAAAACGCTTCACTACTTCTCTCAATAGCCCATTAAGATCAACGTACTCTCTCTGCAACTTTATATGCCCCGATTGCAGTTGCTTCAGTTCTAACATATCATCTATCAGATGCTTGAGACGCATCGCATCTGAGAGGATATCAGCCGCAAAATTTCTGACCTCTCTACGACCAAACTCCTCTTCCCCTAGCAGTTCACTAAACCCCTGGATACTCGTGAGCGCGGACCGAAATTCATACCCTATCAATGATATAAAATTTCCTTGCGTGTCATTCGCTGTCTCTAACTGTACATTTGCCTCTCTTAAATGCTCATTCATCAGTTGCAATTCAAAAATCAGATTCGCTCGCTCCATCGATTGATGCTCGTGCTCAATAAGTAATGCACTCAGTTTGCGCATAGCTTTCATCAATAAGAGATCATCCGGAGTAGGGTGGTAATCAGCTTCAAGAAATTGGATGCCCAGCAATCCCAGGATACTATGATGCGCCTGAATGGCCATAAGATGCCATATTGCGTGTTGCACCAATGGCACTATGGATTGTAGGGGCGGTGACTGTGTAATATTAAAGCGTAACACCTCCTGATCCTCTAACTGTACAATCATCTCAGGATCAATCAGCAGGTCACTGAGCCGAAATCCGGCAATAGTGGCTCTGAATCTCCGGGCCTGCCCAACCGAGAAGCCGGCCAATGCCGCTGGATAAAAAATCTTGGTATTATGATCAATGACCAGCAAGCTCACATGCGAACAACCGAGATGTTGTTGGGTCAAATCCACTATATGTTGCGCTACCTGCTGCAACATAGCTGAAGATGAACCAGCAGCATCTACATATGCCTCTGGAGCAGGGAGTTGCAGCAGCATCTCCACTATTGTGCTCAGCGTATCTAGCATCCTGGTACGCTGTTCTAGCAGATGTAACCTGGAGGTTTCACGAAGCATAATAACTCCTAATTGCAAAGCGTCTTGCACAAACCATAATTCTCGATATTCAAGCGATTATTTTCCATTCTTTATACTATCTTATATAGCTTTTTTATAAATAAATATAAACATGCAAATCCAACATAAATCATCTAAAAATATGGGGGCTGGTCGTTTATATAGTGATCATCTTATAAATCCGTGATAGCAAATGGGTACGGTTTCAGGAGATTACCGATGCAGGAACGATAGCAGCAGCGCTCAAGTAAGTGGAAATGTAATACGGATTGCCAACCAGACTTGCCCCAATCGCTACTACTCAGTTAATGTAGCAGGCCTGGTTGGCAGAGGTCACTCAAACCACAGCTCGAGCGGCGGAGCGCCCTGCTATACGCCCGGAGAAGAGACATCCACCCAGAAACGTCCCTTCAAGCGCCCGATAGCCATGCACTCCGCCACCCCCAAATCCAGCAACTTCACCAGCCGCGTAGAGACCGGGAAGAGGTTGACCATTTGGCTGCAACACACGGCTTGAGAGATCGGTTTCTATTCCTCCCAGGGTCTTGCGCGTCAGGATGGAGAGCCGCACGGCGATCAAGGGTCCAGCGGCAGGGTCGAGAAGGCGGTGCGGCTTCGCGACACGAATCAGCTTGTCTCCCAGATAGACGCGCGCTCCACGAATGGCGATGATCTGCGCATCCTTACCATACTGATTGGTGATCTGCATATCGCGATCAACAACTACACGCTCAAGCTCATCCAGCTTAATCAGCGCCTGCTCCGTCAGCTCATTCATGCCCTGCACCAGTTCTGGCAGCGTGGGACGCACGATAAAGTCTATGCCGTGCTTCTTAAAGGCCTCGACCGGTCCGGGCGCGCCAGGAAGTGCGCGGCTGAGCGTCTTTAGAATGCTGCGGCCGGTGAGATCGGGGTTCTGTTCAGAGCCAGAGAGGGCGAACTCGCGCTCGATGATACGCTGGTTGAGCAGGAACCATGAATAGTCATGCCCGCCGGTGGTGATACGCTGGAGTGCTCCCAATGTATCGAAGCCGGGGAAGAGCGGGATGGGCAGTCGCTGCCCACAAGCGTCCAGCCATAGGGGGGATGGTCCGCTCAAAATACGAATGGCATGGTTACTCCAGATGGGCGCGAAGTTGTGGATGCCTTCCGGGTAATGCCACATGCGATCCTCGTTGATGATGTGCGCTCCGCTCTTAGCCGCCACCTCCAGCATGTGCCCATCGACGTGATCAGGAACACCCGAGACCATGTGGCGGGGTGCAGGACCCATCCGCTGCGGCCAGTTGCGCCGCACCAGTTCATGATTGCCACCGATGCCGCCTGAGGTCACAATCACCGCCTGTGCTTGTAACGTAAACTCTCCCACCACCACACGCGAACTCTTCATCCCGCGCTCAGCTACGTCAGGTTCTAGTATCTCGCCATGCACGCCATCAATTACGCCGTTACTGGTGAGTTCAGTGACACGATGTCGGAAGCGCAGCACGGCTAATCCCTGTTGTACGCCCACACGCACACGACGCACGAACGGCTCGATCACCCCTGGACCGGTCCCCCAGGTGACGTGGAAACGAGGAACTGAATTGCCATGCCCGTTTGCCAGATAGCCGCCGCGCTCAGCCCATTGCACCACGGGGAAGACGCGAATGCCTTGCTCATGCAGCCAGGCATATTTCTCGCCAGAGGCGAAATCGACATAGGCTTCCGCCCAGCGACGCGGCCACAGATCTTCTTCCCGGTCAAATCCAGCGCTGCCCAGCCAATCTTGCCAGGCCAGTTCATGCGAATCATGAATGCCCAATCGCCTCTGCTCCGGCGTGTTGACCAGGAACAGCCCCCCAAAGGACCAGAACGCCTGCCCACCAAACGATGCCTCTGGCTCCTGATCCAGCACTATTACGCGTCGTCCCGCGTCAATCAGCTCCGCGGCAGCCACCAGGCCCGCCAGGCCAGCGCCAACAATGATCGCATCAGCATCACTACTCATTATTTGACCCCCATCTCATCGGAATATGTTGAATGTAGAGGACTTGCATAGTATGACACCAGGACCTCGATAATTCCCGGCACGCAGCAAAGGGTTGACGATAGTCAAAAATAATCTGTATGCACCGGGGAATAGCAACAGTAAGCACACTTCAAGCGTTTTCGCTGAGGAAGGAGGTCGTATACAATTGCTCTACTGCGTTTATGATATGACCATCCAGATGAGGTGTCAAGCGGCGCCATGCGTCGTGCTATGAGCATCACCCTCTGGAGTGTCCAGGTCGTACTGGCGCTTATTTTCCTCTTCGCTGGCAGTATGAAGCTGGTTCTGCCCATCGAAGTGATGACCGCGCAAATGCCCTTGCCAGGTGTGTTCCTGCGCTTCATCGGCCTCTGCGAGATGGCGGGTGCACTCGGCCTGATCCTCCCAGGAGTGACGCGCATCAAGCGTGGGCTCACCCACTGGCCGCCTGTGGGCTCGTGGTTATCATGGCTGGAGCGGTGGTGCTCACCCTCGCGAGTGCCGGTGGAGCCTCGGCAGTGGTCCCGCTAGCCATGGGTGCCTTAGCGGCCTGCGTTGCCTCTGGTCGCCGCCCCTGGTCCACAAGAGCCTGAAGACCAAGAAGCCACATGTTCTACTCAGCAGACAAGCAAGCAGCTATTGATCGCCCCCAGGCACCCGGATCCGGGTGCCTGGGGGCGATCCTCGATCCGTTCACGAGAGACTCCCCGAAAGAGTGTACGGCTTTCCACCTTTGGCACCGGGGTGAGTCCTTGACGAAGAAGCCGTTCTGGTGCCAAAGGTGGAAAGCCGTACATCGGGTCTCTACGTAGTGAGGATTAGACGCCTTCCTGAACCTCGATGATTTCATCTGCTTCCAGGCCGTGGGCCTGGCGGTGGACCATTGCTGCCGCCTCCTTGTTGGGAGCCTTAACCAGGCAGAACACCTTGCCACTGCCCTCATCAAACCAATATTTCAGGTACTCGACGCCGTACTTTTCCTGCGTCTGTACATCTGCCTCGTGTGCGTGCATGACAGCATCTGCGGTCAATCCCTCGACTTTGTGATGGATGTCCATGTAAAGTGGCACGACATTTCTCCTTCTATTCTGCTATGGCGCCTCCTGGGAGGCGCTCAGTTTTCTCAGTTCAACTGGTGAACTACTGCATTGAGTCTACCTGGGAAGAGGCGAAAATACATCGTCACAATCGGCTAATGTAGAAACAACACATATGGAATCTTCTGAGCAGCAGCTAGTTAGAATTAGCTAGTCGATTTGGAGAGGAGAGGCCAAAGGAAGGGAATGAAACGGCGAGGAGAATGTCATCAGGCGAAGTTGGAAGCCGTTTCTGGAACTGATCTTCACATCAGCTGATGCTCAAAAGCATAGCGGGTGGCCGCACTACGCGAGGTGACACCCAGTTTGCTGTAGATGGAACGCAGATGGGCGTGCACGGTATGCAGACTGAGCACCAGTTGCTCGGCAATCTGCGCGTCCGTCAGTCCTTGTGCTAGCAGGCGCAAGACTTCGACTTCACGAGCGGTCAGCCCTTCGGGAGAGGTGGTTGCTGGTCTGGCGGATAGAGTGGGGAGTAGCGGCTGGCCCTCGGTGGCAAGAGCCTGTTCTGGTGTCATGGTACGGCCCAGGGCCCAGGCGGCCGTAAAGGGCTTTTCGCCGAGATGGGCGCGTGCTGCGGCTACAGAGCGCTCATAGTCAGCGCGGTAGACGGGTGGCAGCGGGGCGCCGATATGCTGCCGCAAGGCTTCTGCTGCTCCCCACAACTGTGCTGCCCATCGGGCACCAGCAAGAGACGCATCTGTAGTGCCCTGGGTTGTTACCACTGCTCCCAGGCCCTCCAGACAGGCAGCGATGAACACCTTGTTACCTATCGTGTGCAGCAGTGGCAGGCTTTCCTGGTAGAGGGTACGCGCCGTCGCATAGTCGCCCTGGGATGCAAGGATGCGCGCAAGGCTCATGAATGCTATAGCGATGCCCCACCCAGCCCCTAGCTCTCTGCAGATCGCCACGCACTCTTCGGCACGTTCGCGGGCCCTGGTCTGCTCCCCCTGGGCCAGGTAGATCTCTGCCAGCAGCCAAAGGGGGTCAGTACTGCACGCTATGGCGTTGGCCTCTCTATTGAGCGCCAGGCTCTGCTCGGCCAGGGCAGAGGCTCTGGTCAGGTCACGTTGCGACTCAAAGAGCATGCAGGCCAGCAGGTGGAGCACCCATGCGATGTACAGTTGGTCGCCCAAGGCTTGATAGAGTGCGAGACTCTCCTCCAGCAGCGCGTATGCTCGATCATACTCGCCTTGCACTGTGGCGATGCGGGCCAAATCGGTGAGGCATTGACCTTGCTTCCAGGGATCGCCCACGTGCTTGAAGATCGCATTGGCCTCCTCGAGCTGGGAATGGGCCAGAACATACTGACTCCTCTGCCGAGCGACTCGCCCCAGCAAAAAGAGAGCGTCCGCCACGCCAGCTGTATCTCCTAATTCCCGGTATAGTGCCAGGCTCTGCCCGATCAGCGCTTCCGCTCGCTCCGGGTCATCCAGTTGCCAAAGCAGCCCCCCAGCCGTGCTAAGCGTCCTGGCCTGGAGCGATCTATCCACCTCCTTCAGCATCGTCAGGGCTTGCTCCAGGAAGCTCCATCCCTCTCGGAAGTACCCATACCAGAACCAGAACCAGAACAAGGCGGTGCACAGCCGCAAGGCCCGCTCTGCGTGCTCCCTCCCCTCTTCGGCTTGCCCCTCCATGCGGGCGCGCTCTAGCAACCAGGAGAGGGCTGCCCGCAGATTCCCACGCTCCTGCTCCAGGCGAGCGAACCACCTGGCCTGCTCAACTCCCTGCAGATGAGGCTGAGCCTGCTCTGCCAGAGCCAGGTAGTACGCCGCATGCGCCTCTCGTGTCGCTCCGGTTTCCCCTGCCTCCGCCAAGCGCTCCTGCCCATACTCGCGGATCGTCTCGAGCAGGAGGAAGCGCGGCTCTTCCTCCCGCTTCTGCCTTGTTTGATACAGCGAGCTCTTATCGATGAGTGAGGCCACGCCATCCATCACGTATGCTGCTCTCTCGCCAAGAGTGGCATAGATAGCCTCAACCGCCTCTAAGGTGCATCCGCCGACGAAGACGGCAAGCCGCCTAAAGAGTCGTTGCTCCTCCTTACCCAGCAGATCGTAACTCCACTGGATAGTGGTACGCAGCGTTTGTTGCCGCTCAGGGAGATCACGCGCACCCCCTGTCAAGAGCTGTAAACGGTGTTGCAGACGCGTTAAGAGAGCCTGCAACGAAAGTATCTTGACACGCGCTGCCGCTAGCTCGATGGTCAGCGGTAACCCATCGAGTCGAATACAGATTTCAGCGATAACCGCAGCATTGTCCGTCGTCACTTGGAGATCAGATCTAATGGCCTGTGCCCGTTGAATGAACAATTGCACCGCAGGAACCTGTGCGAGCGATCGGTTATCCGGGAGGCACGAGAGGTCTGGGAGTTCGAGGAGTGGGACGGCGAATTGGTGTTCGCCACGCAGGTGCAACACCTCTCGGCTCGTGACCAGTATCTTGACAGCAGGGCAGGCTTCCAGCAGATCTACAAGCACTGTCGCCGCCGAGATGACGTGTTCAAAGTTGTCCAGGAGCAGGAGCCGTTGCTTGTCGCGCTGAGAGGTCTTGAGCCGTTCCAGCAATGGCTGCGATCCGCTCTCGGTGAGCCCAACGCTGTGAGCAATGGTAGCAACGACGAAGGCGGGATCACTAATAGTAGCGAGGGAGACCACGTGAACGCCATCGGCGAAGTCGCGTGCCAGGTCACGCGCGACCTCGAGCGCGAGGCGCGTTTTGCCTACGCCAGCCGTGCCAGTGAGGGTGAGCAGGCGGATATCTGTCCGCAAAAGCAACGCGTGGATCGCCTTCACCTCCTGCTCACGGCCGATGAGCGGTGTGAGTGAGACTGGGAGGACATGCGTGACAGGCTGGGCTGTGCCACCTGAAAGGGGCTCTGGAAAGACGATGATGTTGTCCTGCATAGGTTCTTGCTCCTCTCCTGTCCAGGCGCTGGTCTGGGCGGCCTGTTGTACATCGTGTCCGGTGCCTGAAGAAGTAGACCATGTAGTCGTGTCCAGTGAGTCATACCCCTACTTTGTGCCAATCGATGAAGTGGAGCAGACACAGCCATACGATACCCGAAGCGACATAGCTACAACCTGAGCCATCGTTCAGCGTTCAGCGCAGCGATCTTGTGCTTATCTGCCTCACTGAGTGGCGCCTGCTCCATAAATACTGCACCAGCCTTGTTCGGCTCGAAAGGATAGTCTACTGCAAACAGGATACGCTCAACCCCCAGCGCCGCAACAGCGCACAACAATGCTGTATCCGAGAACATGCCACTCGTTGTCACCAGCATATTCTCTCGAATATACTGCGATGGCTCGCGATCTAAACGTCGATACAGCGGAGAGAACTTCCACCGTGAGTCGAGCCGCCAGAGCATATATGGCAGCGTCTCACCCATATGGCCCAGAATGATAGTCAGGTTAGGAAAGCGATCAAAGACACCACTAAAGATGAGGCGCAGCGTCTGCGTGGCTATATCAACGGTGAAGCTCCACAATGGCCCAATTAGTTCGGGGCGACCCACATAAGCCTGCAGTGTGTCGGGGGCAGAAGCCGAAGGATGCAGATAGAGCGGTACCCCAAGCGATTCCGCCTGCGCAAAGATATCCCCATACGCGCTGTCATCAAGAAAGCCACCCTGGGGCTGACCATTGATCATCGCACCCTTCAAACCCAGCTTCTGTACTGCACGCTCTAATTCGGCTGCCGCTGCCTGGGGATCAAGTGTGGGCAAAGCAGCGAATCCGGCAAAACGCGCAGGGTTCCGCCGCACAGCAGCGGCCAGCTCATCGTTGATATCCCGCGCTAATGCAACTGCATCCTCCGCAGGAAACCGCTCTAGACCGGGCACGGTCAGTGAAAGTACCTGCATATCAATACCAGCCTCGTCCATTTCGTGCAGCCGAGACTCACCCAAATCTAACATCGTTGCATTGAGATGCGGTGGCAGTTTCCCCAACGAGGAAAGTCCTCCTGATGCTGTGACTTTCTCTAAGTATGCCTGGTAGGTCTGGGTAGTAAAATGCTCTTCAACAGCAATTTTTCTCATCGTTTCTCCTAACATGTTCTCGGTGATGCGTTGCGTTCAGGTGTTACATCCACAACCCGCACTCTAAATATACCAAAAAACGCGGGAAGATGCTGTAGCATTACTTCGTCTTTTTGCTTCAGCTACTGCGGGTCTTCGCCCAGCGTTGCACATCACTCGTGCAAGAGAAAAAAGTAAGGCTGGTGCCCGATCGGGCATCAGCCTTACTATCTACTGGTCCAAGGGAGTGCTCCTTTTACGCTAAACAACTCAGTTCCTGTGTTGCCCTCACATCGGCTTGATCAGGTCTGAATGGCGGCGCAAAGACAACGTATTTCAGTGTTGTGTGTTGCTCTCTGAACGTTTCCGTTCGTCATGAGTCTACAATCTTTGTGGTGCGCTTTCACTTCACCCCGACACCCCACCTCTGTGAGTACCTCTTCTATCTATAACCTCGCCTCCTTCCCTCGTGCCTTGACCTGAGAGGCTTTCCCTCTCACATTGCTAGTATAGGAGAGACAAGTCACCACCACATCACAAAAGCCCCGATTTGTATCACCGCACCATCACAAAAGCTTACATACTCATCAACAACAATACATAATGGTTGGACCACTAGCGCCCTTCATCAGACGCTCTACAGCCTACCGCATACCCAACACTGGTATCTCGCGCCTGATAACAAAGTGCAAGCATGCGTGAGCACGTCGAATCGCATCCTCTACCACTTCGGGAGAATCACCTCTCGCGAAGATAAAGCCCAGATAGCTCGACCCCTCTGGCAGTGGTACCAGGGGATGATTCAGCCTGGCCGTTATCTCTACGCCTGTAATTAGCGGAACATTGCGTGCTTCCTCTACACCCTGCACCGCTTTGAGCATGCCAGCGCCGGGGATGGGGATCATCATCACGCCCGCCGCGTGCCCATCGCGTTCGACGGCTGTAATATCCTCGCCAATCGCGTGCCGCAGGATCAACTCCTCCAGACACATGCCCGTACCAAACTCAAGCACCGTCGAGCACAAGCCTCCAATAGAGCGCCCCGCGATCTCCAGCATCCAGGGACCCCGATCGTTCACCCGCAACTCGG
>Ga0137384_10005510_pt1 | contig 10163 bp, 8 predicted proteins | sample SagtaG_2_FD_104922 | JGI IMG/M metagenome (GOLD analysis project Ga0137384, IMG submission 104922) | Vadose zone soil microbial communities from Sagehorn Ranch, Mendocino, California, USA - Sage2_R_60_16 metaG | ecosystem: Environmental > Terrestrial > Soil > Vadose zone | place: USA: California...
AGCTAACGATTTCGAGCTGACACCGCGCCATGGTGTGCCCGCCAGAGTGATGTTGAAAGGCTGCCATAAACTGGACAGCATGGCTGTAGATTTCGACGGCAATGGCGATCCTTATCAGGCGCAGTGGTGGCGCTGCGGTTCCAAGAACCCGAACTGGAAAAAAGGGCGCTTTCCCATCAACTATGTACTCGTACAGCCGCCCCGTAGCCAAACCGGCCGTTCGGGAATCACGCTCACAAACTCGGGAAGTTCCGACCAGTATTTCATCGAGCAACCGCAGAAAATCAGCATTGAACCCGGTTCCCGCCAGCTATTACTTGTGTCGGGCCGCTACTATGACGCTGATCAGGGCAAAACATCCTGCCTGCTCGGGCCGGTTGGCGAACAATTCGAGTGCTGGCCTTCTCGCGAGAATGAGAGAATTGTGGAACAAAGCTCCCGAAAGCACGAAAAGAGCCTCCTTCTCGGAGCCGGCAACTTTCTGACGGGCCAGTAATTCCTTCCTCAAAGCCTTTACGTTTGTGCAAGAGGTAGCGAGCCAAGAATCATCCGCTTCTGTTCCGCTCGTCTAGGCTCGCTCGGGGATGAACAGCACCTTTATTTTCTTGACATTTTGGGCGCAGAGGCGGAATTTTAGTCACATTCTTCGACTTCCGTCGCCATGACTCGAAAGGCCCTCTCAGGAGGCAGAGATGAGCTCCAAGCGATCTCTTCGTAGACAATTTCTGAAGAATGGCGCTGCGCTCGCGGGGTTTGCAGCAGGTGCTATTTCTTCACCGGCCAGTAAGCTCTTCGCAGCCGACACACCGTCGGCAGATTTGCACGCGTACGGCGGACGATCGCGATTCGAGAACGACGTGCGTATCGGCAGCCTGGCGATGTGGCCCATTGTGCCCGGCGCACGGCGAGATTACGGATTTCGCTCGCCCCTTCAGGATTCCATGGGAATCATTACTCCGGCGTCATTGCACTTCATCATCTCCCACGGTCACGAACCGCCGGACATCGATCCGCGCGAGCATCGCCTCATGATTCATGGGATGGTGGACCGGCCATTGATCTTTACCTTGGACGAGATCAGGCGGCTGCCTGCGGTGTCGCGGCTGCATTTCCTCGAATGCCACGGCAATAGCGCCGCGGCAGGCCCCACCGGCGAGCCGCGCAAAGCGCTCGCGGCTACCGTCCAGGATACGCACGGACTCACCAGTTGCAGCGTCTGGACTGGGGTGCCTCTCTCGCTTCTGCTGGGGCAAGTGGGTGTGCAAAAAGGCGCGAGCTGGATCGTTGCCGAAGGTTCAGAAACCGGCAAGCACACCAAGAGCATTCCGCTGGAGAAAGCGCTGGACGATTGCCTGATCGTCTACGGTCAAAATGGCGAGGCGCTGCGTCCCGAGCAGGGTTATCCGCTGCGATTGCTCGTGCCCGGCTGGCAAGGCATCAACAACGTGAAGTGGCTGCGGCGGATCTACGTCGTGGACCAGCCGTATATGGCCATGATGGAAAGCACGAAGTACCCCAGCCCGCGCCTCGACGGCAAGTCGCGCTGGTTTGAATCCGAGATGGGACCGAAATCGGTGATCACGCGGCCCTCTGGCGGGCAACAGTTAGGCGCGCGCGGATTCTACGAAATCACAGGCTTGGCGTGGTCCGGAGGCGGAGCTGTTCGGCGCGTCGAGGTGTCCGCCGATGGCGGGCGGACCTGGAAAGACGCGCAGCTTCAGCAACCGATCGCAGCCAAGGCGCATACGCGATTCGGCTTGGCCTGGACGTGGAATGGAGAAGAAGCAGTGCTCGAGTCGCGTTGCACCGACGATCAGGGGCATGTGCAACCGACCCTATCGGAACTCACCAAATTCTGGGGCATCGATGCGGATTACTACCGCCTGCCTCCAACCAGTGCAGATATGGGTAATTTCAACGCCATTCAGCCCTGGAAAGTGAGCCGCGACGGGAGCGTGAGCAATGCGCTACTTTAGATTTTGGCCCGCGCTCGCGGTCATCAGCGTGGCGGCGTGCACGACTGCGTTTCCGCAAGCGCCTAATTATGGCAACTTGGGGCGGACGCCGAGCAAGGAAGAAATCCAGGCCTGGAACCAATCGATCGGCCCGGAAGGGAAAGAACTTCCGCCGGGAAGCGGCACCGCCAAACAAGGCGAGGAGATTTTTGCCAACAAGTGTGCGGCCTGCCACGGACCCGCCGGCGAAGGCAGCCAGCTTGCCCCGCGCCTAGTGGGAGGCCGAGGCGCACTCAATACTCCTACGCCCTCGCGGACGCTTGCCAATTACTGGCCGTTTGCCACCACGATTTGGGACTACATCAATCGTGCCATGCCGCCAAAGCAGGAAGGTTCGCTCAGCGCCAGCGACATTTTCGCCTTGACGGCCTTCATCCTCTATCGCAACGACCTCATTCCCGAAGGCCAGGTCATCGACGCCACGAGCCTGCCCAAGGTCAAAATGCCCAACCGCGATGGATTCATTCCGCAACGCCTCGAGGACATTCACGATCTGCGAGCGCGCGGCTGCGGTGCAGGCCATTGCCCTTGAGGAGGACCCGCACGCCGGTGGGACCGACAAAAAGCAGAGCTCGGTCTCGCTCTGGCGGTTGGGCCGCTTTCCTAGAATCCCGTTTCTCGGGCGCTATGTCGTGAGGAAGTGCTCTATCGCTTGTGCTTTCGAGCAGATAGACGAGTAATTCTCATGAAAGGCGTATGATCGCACGCAGACAGTGTTCAAATCGTCGGCGACAATACCCAATAAAAAGGCAGGATTCGCAGGAGTTTTGTTTTGGATGCCTTCCCGTGCCAGCCACAGTCTGGATTGGTGCAGGAGATTTGCTCATCTCCAAACATTTCCATCGCCTCGCTGTCCGAAAGCGATGGCGCGGAGCACTTCCGCTGAAAATTGATGTTGTGGCCGCCCTTGGGGCACTCGAACACGATTCTGTATGCTTTGCTCATAGTCCATAATACCAGTTTCAGTAACTGTGCCCGATGATTGAATCGCCGCAGTTTGCTCCGGATGCTAACTCCCGAAGGATGTTCGTCAGTAAGCGAGGCGCCCTCCCAGTCGCCGAGAATCCCGTTTCTCCGGAGTTAGAGTCTGAGCGTTAAGGTATAGTAACGGTTTGTTGACCCCACCGAGTGGATGCCCTGTCGATATCGCGGAACGACTTAGATGAATCCTCTCGCGACATTTTGTGGCGTCTTTTATGACATTTCTCATCATTCGCCGTTCCTTCTGGCTGAGTGAGGCATTCATCGAGTGTACTCCCGCGTGTTCCTAATGTACTGAAACTAAGAGGCCTCCAACCGCGTGTGACCAATACGCCAGCCGTGGCGCCCCCAATGGGGGCGGACGTGCACATAATGAAGATGAGGTGGATCATGCGTAAACAAAAGGGCTTCTCGTTAATTGAGCTTTTGATCGTGGTGGCGATTATTCTGATTATCGCCGCAATCGCCATTCCCAACCTGTTGCGGTCGAAAATGGCCGCGAATCAAGCTTCGGCGGTGGGCTCGCTGCGTACGTTGAATACAGCGTGCATCGCTTATTCCACGAATTATAACCAATTTCCAGCGGCGCTCAGCAATCTGGGGCCGATGGCGTCTGGCGGCACAGCCAGCTCCACCTCGGCAGACCTGATTGACTCTGTGCTGTCGGCCGGGACGAAGAGCGGCTACACGTTTGTGTTCACGGCCGGCTCGCTAAACCAGTCTTACTCGATTACGGCTACTCCCATTACCGCGGCCATGACCGGACAGAATATGTATTACACCGATCAATCCGGCGTGATCCGCGTGAACACCTCCGGTTCGGGTGCAAACTCCGCCAGCACCCCGATCGGCTAAGTTTGTTGCGAGGCGTAATGGCAGGAAGGAGAGGAGTTGAACTCCTCTCCTTTCTTGTTTTTTCACTTTTGCCGGCTATATCCCGCATCGGCAGAAAGTTTGGACCTGGAATCGCCTGTCTCTTCCTGGCTTTCCGGCAATCTTCCCAGCAAGCGCCACCTTGATTGAGAAGTACGAACTAGAAAAGAAACGCCGCGCCGGCGTAAGCGGGGTAATCCGCAGCAGAGATGTAGCGAGCGTCGATGCGGCAGGCGCCGCGATGGGCGGCATAGGGTTACTGGCCTTTGTTTTCACCGTCTACAAGACGGTGGTGAGACATCCCGCATTAGAAGTGCTAGTACCTATTAAGCACAATCGAGTACCCACGGTCCATTGTTCCGGGTAGACGCAATTGCTATAGTCCAGCCCGCAGAATCAGCGCGCTTTCTCCTAAGTTGCTCATTCGCGGCGCTCTTAGCCCGGAAAGGCCGGCATTCTGAAACTCCGCACGAAACTGTTGTCTTCTCTCGTTCTGGTCATCGCGGGGCTCACCTGCGCAACTTTGCTCATTCTGCGCCACAGCGCGGAAATCCAGCTCGAGCGGCAGGTTGGGGACGAAGCTCGAAATGTGATCCTGACCTTCCAGGTGATGCAGCAGGAACGCCAGATCGCTCTCAGCCACAAAGCCGACCTGTTGGCGACCGTGGCATCTATGCGGAATGGCGACGTGACCACGATCCAGGATGCCGGCGAGGACCCCTGGCAGTCCGCCGATCATGACCTTCTTGCGCTAACCGACCAGAACGGACACATCCGCGCCCTGCACACCACGGCAGGGGAATTCCAAGGTCCCACAGCTGAAGCTATGTTGCGCCGGTCCCGCCGGCCAGGTGACGTCAGCGGATGGTGGTACAGCGGAGCGCAGCTTTATCAGATTGCAATCCAGCCTTTTTACAGCGATCCGCCGTCCAACAAGGTTCTCTCAGGCATGGTCATCGCTGGCCGGGCCGTTGATGCCCAGGAGCTCCGCGATCTGGGGAAGATCTCTGCAACGCAACTAGCCCTGCGCTACGGCGACGATATCGTGGTAAGCACGATTCCAGCCCTCAAGCAGGCAGAGCTGGCAGATCAGCTTCGCGATCAGGCGGCGCCCCAACAGTTGCGGATCGATGGCGAGCGATACTGGGGCAGCCTGAAAGTTCTAACCCCGGGCGTCAAACCGTCCGCAAGCCTGATCGTCCTGAAATCCGATCAGGAAAGCATGGCTTCGCTGGCGCGCCTGAATCATCTGCTTCTGGGGCTTGGGCTGGTCGCCGTGCTCGCCGGAGGCACACTGGTATTCGCGATTTGCCACAGGTTTACGCGTCCGCTCGGCAGTTTGCTGGGTGGCGTGGATGCGCTGGAAAAGGGGGATTTTGACTATCGTTTGAACGCTCGCGGCAGCGATGAGGTAGCCCAGCTTACGCGCGCCTTTGGCCGGATGCGTTCGACGTTAAAGACAAACGAGGCTCAACGGCAAAAGCTCGAGGACCATTTGCGGCAATCACAGAAGATGGAGGCGATCGGAAGACTGGCAGGTGGCGTGGCGCACGATTTCAATAATCTGCTGACCGTAATCAAAGGACACACCGCTCTGATACTGGAGCAGTTGAAGCCAGACGAAGCGCTCTACTCCGGCGGCCAGCAGATCGCACAAGCTGCTGATCGCGCCGCTTCCCTCACGCGACAACTGCTGGCCTTCTGCCGCATGCAGGTCTTGCAACCGAAGATCCTTGACTTGAACGGGCTCATCTCGGATATGGCCAAAATGCTGACGCGGCTGATTCGCGCCGATATCCTTTTCAGCTTCCGGCCGGGCGAGTCGCTTGGCAAGGTCAAAGCTGATCCGGGACAACTCGAGCAGGTGATTTTGAATTTCACCGTGAACGCAATTGACGCGATGCCCGAAGGCGGCACGCTCACCATCGAAACCCGCAATGTCACCATCGACGAGGAAATCGCAACGAATCGCCCCGTCGTGCCTCTCGGTTCCTACGTGATGCTGGCGGTTACCGACACAGGCTATGGTATGGATGCCCAGACCAGGGCCCGCATTTTTGAGCCCTTTTTCACTACCAAGGAACTGGGTAAAGGCACCGGCTTGGGGTTGGCGACCGTCTACGGCGTGATCAAGCAGAGCGGCGGATGGATTTGGGTGGAATCGGAGCCGGGGAAGGGAACGCGGTTCGAGGTTTATCTGCCCCGCGCGACCGAAGCCGAAAAACCGCTAGCCGCGCCGCCCAAGGTTATGCTGGCTGCCAGCCGGGGCGAAACTATCCTGATCGCCGAGGACGAAGATGCGGTGCGAGAATTGGCTTCTCGCTTCCTGAAGTCGGCAGGCTACACGGCGCTATCCGCCAAGAGCGGGACTGAGGCGCTGGCATTAGCCAAGCGCTGGGGCAAACCGATTCACTTGCTCCTCACCGATATCGTGATGGCGCATATGCGCGGACCGGAACTCGCGGCATTGCTGAGGAGCTTCTATCCCGTCGTCAAGACTATCTACATGTCTGGTTATCAAGATTACGGAGCGAGCGACGCCTTCGAGGAGGGATGCTTATTTGTGCAGAAGCCGTTCTCGCGGGATAACTTGTTGGACGTGATCAGCCAGGGACTGAAGACCGCTCCGCTGGAGGAACACCAGCCGTTATCCACGATTCAGGCGATGGTTACCGTACCAATGAAGGCCAGGCGAAGACTGGCGCGCCGCGGCAAAAGACCGATGGCCTTCTGAGACGTCGTGTTAGGTCGTTTTTCCTTGGGGAAACTGCTCGGCACCGGGAAGGCCGAAAAATGGCTGATCGCGGAGCAGTGAGTTAATTGCCAGAAGCAAATTTTTGGACGCCTCTGATTTCAATAAATATCCGTGAACACCAGCCTGTTGGATCGTAGCGACTATAGAGGCGGCGTCGTGCATAGTCAGGATCAGTATTTTGGTTTGTGGACTTTCCTTGCGAATCTGGCGGGCGGCGTCCAACCCATCCAACTCCGGCATGCTGATATCCACCACCGCAATATCCGGCTCGAACTCCTTAGCTAAACGCACCGCTTGCAGGCCGTCTTTGGCTTCACCCACGATGACACAGTCGGTTTTGAGTTCGATAATCTCGCGCAGATGTTTTCTGACGATTTCGTGATCGTCCGCTAATAGCAATCGGCAGGACATAAGGGGAACTCTATATTTTCACAATGTGGCACGGATTCCTATCCGGGCTTTTCCTTAGATTGTCGATTTACGGCGGATAAGTGTCGTCGCCACGAAGTTTAAGCGCGGAGTCTACGTTCAGTTGAAATGCGTGCTCTGGGGTCAGCGGCTTCGGTTGGCGTAAACAAAAATTACCCGCGATATGGGTGCGCGGACCTCACATTTCCAACAGAGGCGCCGAAAAGCTTGAAAATCTGGAGCGGATGTATATGATGTCTCTTCTCTTTGGCTGTTCGCTGTGGACTTAGGCTGGCGCCGGAATAGTGGTACAGGTTCAGTGGAAGCGGAGCGGTTAGTTTCTTTCGGGGTCGGTCCGGCTGTGAATCCGGAGTGGAGGAAGATGAGGAGAAAAAGCGGAGAGCAAGGCTCGGCTGCGGTCGCCTTTACCCTGGCTACCTTCCTTTTGATTTTCACCATTGTTACCGTTTACCTTTTCGTGGCTAAAATCTGGTGGTTTCCGCCGGCGATCAGCCAGTTTGGGACCCAGATTGATGAGCAATTCCATCGTACCCTGATCATTACCGGCATCGTCTTTGTCCTCGCGCAACTCGGGCTCGCTCTCGCCATATTCCGGTCCAGGGAACGAGGCCAAAAAGTCAGCTTCTTCGAGGGAAATTCGGCGATGGAGTTCCTCTGGACGCTGGCTACCATCATCATGTTCGTCGGCCTGGGCCTTTATGGCGAGCACGCCTGGGCCGAAGCGCGCTTCCAGGGCGCTGCGCCCGGGGCTTTGCAACTGGAGGTCACCGGCCAGCAATTCGCCTGGAATTTCCGCTATGCCGGGCCAGACGGCAAATTCGGCGCGACCAAGCCGGAACTGGTTAGCGCCTCCAGCGGAAATCCTTTGGGACTGGATCCTCGCGATGCAACTTCGAAAGACGACGTCGTATCGCCCGTGGCGTACGTTCCGGCGGGCCAGGAAGTCGAGCTGCTGATCCGCACGCAGGACGTCACTCACAGCTTTTATGTTCGCGAGCTGCGTTTGAAGCAGGACGCTGTGCCCGGGATGACCATCCACATGCACTTCAACGCCACAGTTCCCGGGCAATACGAACTGGCCTGCGCCGAGCTCTGCGGACTGGGACATTACCGTATGCGCAGCTTCGTGAATGTGGTCTCACCGGAGGAATTCGATAAGTGGATGCGCGATCAGGAGACAGCTTTACAGCAGCAGTAGATCGTCGGAAAGCGAGCCGAAAGGTTCCAGGAGCGATTCGATGGTGACGCACGAGAGCGGCGGCCATCACCACCCGCCGAGTGGTTTTATCCGTAAGTATATTTTCAGCCTCGATCATAAAGTCATCGGGATTCAGTATTACGTCTTGGCGCTTTTCTCCGTCTTCGTGGGCATGGCGCTGTCGCTGCTGATGCGCATCCACCTGGTCTGGCCCAGTGCCAAGATGCCGTTCACGCCAGGCGGCCAGATGACTCCGGAGCAATATCTGGCGCTGCTCACGATGCATGGATCGATCATGGTTTTTATGGTTTTGACCACCGCGCCGCAGTCTGGCTTTGGCAACTTTATATTGCCGATTCAGATCGGCGCCGAAGATATGGCCTTTCCTGTGCTCAACATGCTCTCCTTCTGGGTTACGTTCTTGTCTCTGGTAGTGCTCATCTCGGCATTTTTCGTGACCGGCGGAGCTCCCATCTCGGGCTGGACCGCTTATCCGACTCTGAGCGCACTCGGGCAGATCGCTGGCCCCGGACAAGGCGCGGGGCAGACGTTATGGGTGATCGGCGTGGCGATCTTCTGTATTGGCGCGCTGCTAGGGGCTCTTAACTTCATAACCACGACGGTGGACCTGCGCGCCAAGGGCATGACCTTGGGACGCATGCCGCTTACCGTGTGGTCTTGGCTTATTACGGCGATACTCGGGCTGCTGGCTTTCGGCGTACTGCTCGCCGCATGCCTGCTGCTGTTGCTCGACCGGGTAGCTGGGACGAGCTTCTTCATTCCGGGCGGCCTGGTCGTGACCGATACTCCAATCGTTTCGCATACGGGCGGTTCGCCGCTGCTTTGGCAGCACCTGTTCTGGTTCTTCGGCCACCCTGAGGTTTACATCGCCATCCTTCCGGGTATGGGCGTGACTTCGCACGTGCTCTCCACGTTCTCCCGCAAGCCTGTGTTCGGTTACAAGGCCATGGTGGGAGCTTTGAGCGCTATCGGATTTTTGGGCTTCTGCGTGTGGGGGCACCACATGTTCATCAGCGGTATGAGTCCCTACTCGGCTTTCGCATTTTCACTGCTGACGATGACGATCGGAGTTCCCTCGGCGATCAAGACCTTTAATTGGCTAGGCACGTTGTGGGGCGGAAAGATCCGCTTCACCACGGCCATGATGTTCAGTCTGGGATTCGTGTCGCTATTCGTCACCGGGGGCCTCTCGGGACTGTTTCTGGCGCAACCCTCGATCGATCTCTATCTGCATGACACCTATTTCGTCGTGGCGCATTTCCACTTGATCATGGGCGTGGCGTCGATCTTCGGTATCTTTGCGGCGACCTATTTCTGGTTTCCCAAGATGTTTGGACGCATGCTGAACGAGACCATTGGCAAGATTCACTTCTGGTTCACGTTCATCGGCGTTTACACTATTTTCATGCCCATGCATTTCCTGGGGCTCGCGGGACATCCGCGCCGCTATGCCGATACAACCGGGGTCAATTTCCTCGCGCCGCTGCACTCGGTGCATTATTTCATTACCATCGCCGCCATGATTACCATCACCGCCCAGTTGCTCTTCCTATTCAACTTTTTCTACAGTATGAAGGCGGGACAAAAAGCGGCCGAGAATCCCTGGAACGCCACCACACTGGAATGGAGCATTCCCTCTCCGCCCCCGTTCGATAACTTTGCCGGCCATATCCCGGTGGTCTATCGCGGGCCGTACGAATTCAGCGTGCCGGGCGCGACGGACGATTACATTCCGCAGCACGTTACGCCGGAGAGGGTGGGCAAGGCGCACTAACGGAGTACGGTTATGCCGGGTACGATCACGGATGAAATCGAGATAATTGATGCCGGTCGCGGCGGCGGCAATGACATTCCCGCGGGCGGAGATGACGACGGGGAAGGCCCCGGCGGC
>Ga0137384_10005517_pt1 | contig 10159 bp, 12 predicted proteins | sample SagtaG_2_FD_104922 | JGI IMG/M metagenome (GOLD analysis project Ga0137384, IMG submission 104922) | Vadose zone soil microbial communities from Sagehorn Ranch, Mendocino, California, USA - Sage2_R_60_16 metaG | ecosystem: Environmental > Terrestrial > Soil > Vadose zone | place: USA...
CGGTGTAGCGGTGATAAAAGTCGCGCACCACCAGCGAATCGATCAGCCCAAACTCCGGAAGAACTTCCATCAGCAAGCCCAGCCGCTGCATCGGGCGCAACGCCAGGCCCGGATAATCCGAGCCCAGGGTTTCACGCAGCTTCTCCCAAGGCATTTCCGTGTTCTTGGGCGGAAGCTCGGGGTGAATCAGGACATATCCGATGCTGCCCTCCGCCTCGCGGCTCAGGGGCGTGCCTGTACGCGCGCATTCGGCGAAAAGTGAATAGGTAATCACACGGTCGGAAAGAGCCGAAAGATCCACGACCTCCAGAAGCCCATCGCGCACCTGGAAATATTTCCCGTCGCCGGCTTCGATTCTCGATGCCCGCGCAGCATTCATGAGCCGCTGGCGCAGTGTCAGCGGGACCGGCGCTTTCTGTTCCAGGTAACGCAAAAGTTGCCGGTTCAGCGTTCGCGCATGGCGAAAATACTGCCGCATCCAGTCCGAAGGCGTACGGGCAACGCCATCGCCAATTCCCAGAGCGCGCTCCGCCGCGGCTTCCTGCAATTCATAGGTTAACGTGTTGTCGTTGCGCGCGTTGTTGTAATGCAAAAAACAGCGGGTCGCACTGAGAAAATCAACAGCGGAAGAGCACATCTCCTCTTCCGCCGCGGTGATGTTGCGAATTCCTTTTTTTTCTTCCGCGAGTTGCCGCAACCAGATGGTCGCCTGGTAGTCGCGCATCCCGCCCGGCGAGTCCTTTACGTTGGGCTCAAGATGAAAAATCGTATTGCCATGGCGCGTTAATCGATCTCGAGTAAGCTTGTGCAACTGCGCAAGCAAAAAGGGCCGGGCCTGTTTTTCCGAACCAGGCAGCACCTTTTCGTCCAGTTTTTCGAACAGCGCCGAATCCCCCGCCAGGAAGCGGCGATCGAGCAGGGCCAGGTGGAATTCGGCGTTGTTCTCTTCAATGCGCTTGCACTCTTCGATTGTTCGTCCGGCGGAACTGACCCGGAATCCCAAGTCCCACAACGTCCGCGAGAATTCGGAAATCAGCGGACGGAATTCCTGTTCCGTCTTGTCGCTGCCGAACAAGAAAAGAATGTCGAGGTCGGAGTACGGAAAAAGCATCCGCCGGCCGTATCCGCCAAGCGCAATCAGGCAGAGCCCCGCCGGTTCGCGGTTTTGCACACGCAGCACTTCGTCAAAAATCTGCCGGACGTGGTGGTCGGCCAACTCGCAAAGCGCATACAACGTTTCTCGCGCACTGGTGCCCGATTCAAACCTTTGGCGTATTTTTTGCCGTTCGGCGTCGGCCTGCGGGCCGAGCACGGACAAAGGCGTGGGTGATTCTTGCATGTTCTTAGAGGGCGGGACGCCTGCATTCAATCCCGGGCGGGCAGCGGTTGTCACGTTCGGTAGCCTCTCGGTCAGGTTTCCTTTTGCCCGGAGGCCGGGAACGAATCCCTATGCCTAGAGCGCATTTTCGCCGCGCTCCTCATTGCGAATCCGGATGGCTTCGTCCACCCTCGATAGGAATATCTTACCGTCCCCTATCTTCCCTGTCTTGGCAGACTTGAGGATCGTGTCCACGACGCGGTTCACCAGGTTATCCGGTAGAACCATTTCTAATTTGATTTTGGGCAGGAGATCTACCGTGTATTCACGGCCGCGGTAGACTTCCGTGTGGCCCTTCTGGCGGCCGTGCCCGCGCACTTCCGTCACCGTCATTCCTTCGACGCCAATCTCGCGCAACGCGTCTTTCACCGATTCGAACCGCGAGGGCTGAATGACTGCCTCAAGTTTCATCATGGATGTCCCGCCTTGGCCCTCTGCTTGACGCTCCCGCACCAGCCATCTTTAGGTCTCAAGGTTATAAGCCTCTTCGCCGTGTTGCGTAATGTCCAAGCCTTCCATTTCGTGCTCTTCCGGCACGCGGATGCCGGTCAGCAAATCCACAATCTTAAGCAGCACAAAAGTTCCCAATAGCGCGAATGCCCACGCGACCCCCACGCCCACCAATTGATTTCCCACCTGGCCCCAGTGGCCGTCGAGCCCGCCCACGGATTTCCCAACGCCAAAAATCGGATTTATGACCTGTTGTGCAAAAACGCCCGTCAGCAGCGCGCCAATGGTACCGCCCGCGCCATGCACGCCGAACGCGTCCAGCGCGTCATCATACCCGAACGCGGCCTTCACTTTGGTCACCATCAGAAAGCAAGCAACGCCTGCAACTGCGCCGATTATTAGCGCGGGCATCGGGCCAACAAATCCGGCGGCGGGGGTAATCGCCACCAACCCAGCCACGGCGCCCGAAATCGCGCCCAGCGCACTGGCCCGGCCATTCTTGACCCATTCCGCCGCGCTCCAACTCAAAGCCGCCGCAGCCGCACCAAAGTGGGTGGCTACAAACGCGCTCGACGCCAGCGAACCTGCCGCCAGCGCGCTTCCCGCGTTGAAGCCGAACCAGCCCACCCACAACAGGCACGCGCCGATGAAGCTGAGCACCAGGCTGTGCGGCGGCATCGGCTGCTTCGGATAGCCGGAGCGTTTTCCCATATACAGCGCGCACACCAGCGCCGAAACGCCAGAAGAAATATGCACCACCGTTCCGCCGGCAAAATCCAGCGTGGGGAATCTTCCTCCCAGCGATGCGTTCAGGAATCCGCCTTTACCCCACACCATGTGCGCCAGTGGCGCGTACACCACCAGGAACCACAACACCATGAACAGCACCGTGCCGCTGAATTTCATGCGCTCCGCCGTCGCCCCGGTAATCAGCGCCGGCGTGATCACTGCAAACATCAACTGGTACACCATGAACGTCATCTGCGGGATCGTTCCCGCGTAATCGGGGTTCGGCTCTGCGCCCACGCCGCGCAGGAAGGCGTGTTCGAATCCGCCAATCACCGGCCCGCTTCCGCCAAAGCACAAGCTGTAGCCCACCAGCGCCCACATCACGGTAATCAGCGCCATCAACGCGAAGCTCTGCATCATGATCGCCAGCGTGTTCTTGCGCCGTACCAGCCCGCCGTAGAAAAGGGCCAGCCCTGGCCCCGTCATCATCAGCACCAGCGCCGCGCTCACCAGCATCCATGCGTTGTCGGCTGACGATTGTGCCGCCTTCACGTCCTTATCCAGTTGCGCCAACTTGTCGTTCACAGATGGCGGTGGAACTGGCTCTGACAAGGTGGTGTCCAAAAGAAAAGAAGCACTTGAGGAAACTGGGGTGGCTGGAGTAGGCGTTTGTTGCGCGGCGAGCGGCGGAGCGACTGGCAAAGCGGCGAGTAGGACGGTCCCTATCAGCAGGCTAAGCCTGAAACTACACCGACACCCTGCGCACTTCATAAAGTTGTCCGCTCCGCTGGTCTGGATTTACTGCCGGGGGCCCGACACTCTGTCGCACAGGATTATACGCATCCGGCCCGCGGGACGCAGTTTGAAATTTTCATCGTCTCGATTGATTTTTCTGATGCGGAGGATTCCGTTCCTGCCATCGTTCAATCGTTAGGACAGGTGAAAACGTCAATACAATCAGGCACTTGTCTTCGATTCCGGAGGCGGCACAGTGTCCCAGCAGCCGCGAAGTCCCTGCCGGAATTTCTCGCGTTCCTCCGGGGTCATCTTTTCCCAGCGTTCGCGCATGCGTTCTCCCATTCGTTCTGCCATACGTTCTCTTACATGGTGACGCATGCGCCCTTTTCCGCCGCCAGAGCCTCCCCATCCGCCAAACAGGATACGGCAAAGAAGCAACAGTCCAAGCGCCTGCCAAAAGGTAATCAGGCGCCAGCCAAACAGCGGCGGCAGCAGCCAATTCCACAGCTGCATTACGATCTCGCCGCCAATGAAGACAAATGCAAGCATCGCAAGTATTGCCAGCGGCGCCATCCAAATCCATTTCGTTCTCATGTTCAGACTCCTCCTCAGCCTTTCCCTAATTCGTCGTAGATGCTTCGCAGGCGCTCGCGCAAACGCAGCACCGCATAGCGCTTCCGTGAGAGCAGCGTATTCACGCTCACGCCGGTTTCTTCAGCCATTTCCTTGAAGCTGCGCCCCTCTAGTTCGTGACCAACAAAGACTTCCCGCTGTTCGTCCGGCAGTTCCTCGAGCGCGAGCTCCAGCTCTTCCAGAAGCAGGTTGCGAACGTAAACCGCCTCGGGGCCAGCTTCCGGCGAAGGCAGCAAATCCTCAATCTGTAGCAGCTCGCCGCTTTCGCCCTCGACGCTCGCGTCCCCGAAGCTCAGCGGCTTTTTCTTCCGGAACAAGTCTGTGATGCGATTACGCGCTACACGAAAAAGCCAGCCGGTCACGTGCTCGATTGGCATCAGCAGCCGGTTCGCTTCCACCAGCTTGTAGAAGACGTCCTGCAGAATGTCCTCGGCGTCGAACGGATCGGGAACGCGTCGGCGAATGAAGTTGCGCAGACGGGACCCTTCCCGCTTGACCACTTCCGAGATTCGCTGGTCTTGCTCTGCCATCGGCCACGGTTTTCTTAGCGCCTGGTCCATCTACTTGTGAAGACGAACAACAGCGGCAAATATTGTAGAGATTTGAATTGGCGAGACGCCGTGGGTTGCAAATTTGGGCTCAAGTGAAGCTGGACACTCTGGAGGCATTGGCGACCTCCTTCCATCGTTGAGCATGGACTCCCTTGAAGAGAAGCAAAAGGCAAAAAGAAGCCTCGCCCACAAAGGCTGGAAGGAGAATGGCCGGGAACAAGCGATTTGCAAGCGTGGGAGACAAAATCAGTGCAAAGCTGTCTGTCAGATAGCACAGGCCGGCGATCTGCATGAGGACACCGATCGTTCTTGGAAAAAAGCCCGACTTGAAGAGCACCCGGCCGATCACGACGCAGAAACAGCCGAAGAAGAGCAGGCTCACACCAAAGCCATAGCCGTGCGACTTGAGAGAAAGGCTGGCCATGGCGCAAAGCTGCTCCGGCGAAAATGCTCTAAGGTAGGACGCGCTCCCCAACGGAAACAATGCTACGACCAGATACATCGCGGTCGCGGCTTCGAGCCCGATCGATACGAGATTGAAGAATAGCGCTAGCAAGGTAAGCTCCCGGCTGACCGGTCTCAACAAAACAAACAGGATCATGAGCAGAACAATGGCGCAGATCAGCAAGAACAATTCCGCCGCGATATGGATCCGCCAAAGCGACTCGGACGCCATGATGTTCTTCGCTGTGGCGGTTGCATCGCCCGATACGATGAGCTTGTCGCGGACAAATACCTCGCCAAAGAGGCCAATGACGATGATGATCAGGTACAGCGCTCCGCCGATTCTCGCGTAAAGCTGCGGCGAAGACTCGATAGTGCGATCTGTCATTTCGGCTTCTCCCTACAATTCCATCCTTTGCTCATCCAGGAAGTGTTTGTTCGCGGCACCGGGCGACCTTGTGGAGTTCCTCTTCACTCGCGTTTCGCCAAGGGGCATTTGCGACCTCCTGCGTTTTTGGAGAGCTCTCATCGCGCAGCCGGATTCGACACGCCTTTGATAAGCAGCCAAGGCCCGAGCGTCAGCTCAAATAGGGCCACGGGTAACCACATGAGCTGCGCGCCCAAGCCACGGAAGAATCCGGCAAGCTGCAGCGGAAGACCCACTACGAGCAGAGCGGAGCCCACGACGCCCAGCCAAGCTAGTGGCACGGGGATCATTCGGCCTCGGAGCAAGAGGTAGGAAAAAAGCGTGCTGCCCACCGCGAAAAACGTTGCGGTAAAAGCCATGTCCCCTCTTAGAAGGTAGGCGCCGAGCGTGTGCGCCGCAGCGGTGTCCGGCGGATCTACTCCGGTGGACGTTGCCAACCAGAGCAGTGACAGAGTGCCTAGTACAGAGAGACTCCCTATCAACCCCTCACAGACGCGACAGATCAGGGCGGGCATGGCGAGATCGGCGTCCTGCTCGCGGGTGATGGCGTAGAGCGTCACGGCCAGCACGAGGGCCGAGAAGGCCTGAAACAACCCAAGCAACACAGTGAGGCGCACGTCCGTGGCATGCTGGGCGATGGCCGCGAGCTTCTCCTCAATGCCTTCTCCGCTGGTCGCGCGGCCAAACAGCACCATGCTGGTGATCCCGGCGGCGATGTACAAGAGGAATGTGAATCCGGCAATGCGCGCGTTCGTCATGCGAGTCATATGTGCACCTGTGGCTGTTCCACAACCATTCTTCGTCTATGCTGTGTTTGCTCCAGGAGCGCCGCCCGATTTTCATGTATTCCATGGGCGGAGCCAGCTCTCTTATATGCATTATTGAAACGTACTCGGAGTAGCCAGAAAATCAGCAAAACGAGCGGAAGTATGGTGAGAACCAAATACAGGCCCGTGCTGAATAAAGCCCGGGGAAGGTGTTGCCCGAGCCCGACGTTGGAAAGCAATCTCAATGGCCGGTTCGAAGGACCGAAGAAAAAAGATCCTGCCGCGATGAACAGCCCGAAACACATCCTCCAGAGGTGCCGTGGGATGCGTCTTGCTCCGAGAACACCGCGGCGCACCAGCATACGAACGTCCCCCGCAGCGGCGAGGAGCTGCACGGAACCCATGAACAAGATCATTCCTACGGGGACTCCGTCTTGTGAGCTCGCCCCGCTGCGCACGACCCGAATACCATTCATCCAGCTGAGCGTGCCGAGCGCCAAAGGAATAAGAACCGCGGCCCAATCGAGCTTGCTCGTTTCTCCGTCCTTGCGGCGCGCTGCAAGCCAGGCCGTTAATATCAGGTAGAACGTAAAAATGCCGCCGCCAATGTTGTTGGGTTGATGTTTAACGATTGCCAAGTAGACCGCGCCGACGCCCATGGTCAGCATTGATGCGACGAAGATTCTTCCGGCGAGGACGTGCCTCGGGGAGCCTTTGCGAAAAGACATCGCCGCGGTCCCGGAGAGCAATCCTATGGTCCCGCCAAGAATATGAACAAGCAACGTGGGCGAATAGGCCATTGTTCCTCCCTGAATCACCCTGACATCACTACACGGCGCGCTACCATCACAACTCTCCCGCCGCGCCAGCCTGCTCTTTCCATTGCTCAGCGTTTACACCGAAGACGAGAAGCCACACGGTCAGTGCTCCTTCGCCGAGGATTCCAGGAGCCAAATTGTAAGGAGACAGATAGTCGGCGAGCTCCGGTGACGCAAAAGTCAGCCAACCCAAGCCGCCAAAAGCCATGAGCGCCCCCAGGATTCGAGGCAGGAAGGTAGACTGGAAAATGAGATAGCCGATCAGCAGGCAATAAACTCCGAAAAGCACCAGCGGATTGACAGAGCTTATGTAAGAAGGAACAAGATGCAAGACGCTCAGAACCCCAAGTGCACAACCTGTGAGGCTGAATACCGCCGCGATCAAGGAGAGACTCGCGTCCACCGGCTTGAACAAGCCATAGAAGAGAAACGTCACAGCGGCATAGCACGCGCTAGCCGCAAGGTTGGCGGCCTCGCTATACACAACGAGTTTTCCGCTCACGAATGCCGCGAACGCTCCCGTAAGGATGGTCAGCAGATAAAAGACGCCAGCAATCCGGGCCTTGCGCCGCGGCGATGCTTCCGCTACTTGTTCTTTCGTTTCTGCTGACGGCATTTATTCCTTTCTCCTTGCACAAGCAAATGAATCAGCGATCGGCGCGAATTACATCGGGTCCCGATGGCGCCGCAGCCGGATCGCAGCCGCCAGGAATGCGGCGGTCACGGCCAAACCGAGCCACAGACCCGGTGCGCCAAGGAACCTGAACGGCGTGAGATGCGTCCCCGGATCCATCGGCATCGTGCCTGGCGGGTAAGAACCTTCTGGGCCGCCCGTGAAGAACCGTCCCACGAAGGCAGCGAAATACGTGGTGTTGAACAAAAGTTTCTCGAGGGTGCCAATCGCCAGCGGTGGCAACACTGCCCACAACAGCGCAGCCCTACGCGCCCAGGCGGACACCAGCAGCAGCCATCCGTAAATGGGTGCGCCCCAAAGAACATGCACGGTCATCACGTGGTAAAGAAGCAGCAGTGACCCCTGGAATAACGACACTTGCTCCCAGTAGGTCGCAACGCTGAAGCCGCTCCCTGCCAACATTACGCTGCTCACCAGCAGCATGAGGAACTGGGCGACAAAGGCGATGGCGCAAGAGATTAGCGGGAGAAACAAGAACGGGATGCTCGCCTTCGTCAGCACGGTCGTGACATCCGAAACGGGCAGCGACTTCCAGAACAGAATGCTGCGATCGCGCCGCTCTCTTTGCAGCGTTTCGACGCAATAGAACATCGCGACGAGTATGAAGGCCCCCATCACCAGTCCCGCCGCCATGTCGAATGGCTCTATGATCCCTTTGTGCTGTTTGTCCGGGGCGAGGGTAGACAGGCCACGCACTCCGCCCGCCGGATGAATCATGCTGTGGATTAGGAAGCCGAACAGGAATAGCGCGGCAACGCCCAGGGGCGCAAGGTAGATAAAGCGGTTTTCCCAGAATTCGCGCCGCAGCGCCCAGTAGATCTGCTTTGTCACGGGTATAACTCCGGGCGCCGTAGCCTGAGATTCGACGTGAGAGTCCCGCATGGCGTTCGTTTGCGTATTCATCGAGCGGCTCCTGGCGTGTGGCCAGCCTGATTGCCAATCACTGCGACGAAGAGGTCGGAGATGCTGGGGGTGTGTACCTCGCCCAGTGCTGCCACTTGCTGACGATCGGCCGCTTCGAACAGCAGGATGCTGCGGCCAAACCCTTGTCGTTCGTGGATCGGTTTGAGCGCCCGTGCTGCGGTGAGTTTGTCCGGATGGACCATCACTTCTAAATAGCGTGACCCCACTTCCTCCATGCTGCTGTTGAAGACGATGCGGCCACTGTCGATGAACATGAGATCGGTAAGCACATGCTCGATCTCGTCGACCTGGTGGGTCGCCACCACAATGGTGCGGTTGCGATCGTAATAGTCATTCAGCAGGGAGTCGTAGAACTGCTTGCGAAACAGGATGTCAAGGCCTAGCGTCGGCTCGTCGAGAACCAGCAATCGCGCGTCGATAGCCATCACCAGAGCAAGGTGCAGTTGGGTCACCATGCCCTTTGACAATTCCCTTACTTTGCTAATGCGCTTGATGGTGGTCTTCGCTAGGAAACCCTCGGCCTTCGCACGATCGAATCGGGGATGCACGCCCGCAACATAGTCAAGCGCCTGCGAGACTCGAATCCAGCGCGGCAGCACGGCCACATCGGCCATGAAGCAAACATCACGCATAAGCCGGTCGCGCTCAGTCCAGGGATCGCGTCCGAGTACCCTCAGTTCTCCTTGATATGGGGTAAGTCCAAGAATCGCGTTGAGCGCCGTGGTTTTGCCTGCGCCGTTCGGACCGACAAGTCCGAGGATTCGACCTTCTTCAACCCGCAGATCAATCCCATCCAACGCGATGTTCGTGCCGAAGGCCTTACGCAGGCCGCGTGCCTCTATGCATGCCATGGTTCAGCTCTTCTCCTCGGGAGTTTTCGGCTCGCGGGTTTTCAACGGTGTGTCTCTTTCCGAAGAGGGCTTGCTGGTCGCACCGTTCAGCAACTCTCTCTCCTTCAGCCCCAGCCGCTGGATGGTTTCGCGAATTCTGGGCCACTCCTCACTCAGGAATTTCTGCCGCTCGCCTTCGAGCAGCAGCTTGCGCGCGCCGGCGTTAATGAACATGCCCAGGCCCCGCCGGCTCTCGACCAGCCCTTCGTCCACCAGCTCTTGGTAACCCTTCAGGACCGTGAGCGGATTCACCCGGTAGTCCGCCGCCACATTGCGTACCGACGGCAGCGGGTCGCCTTCCTTTAGGACTCCGTCGAGGATCATCGCGACGACGCGGTCCCGCAGTTGGCGGTAAATCGGCTGGCTGTCATTCCACTCACGGTCCATCCTGGTTTCCAGTTCGCCCTAGAGTCGGCGCGCTCCGTCACTTTACCCGCACAAGGTCCGCATGCGCCTGCATGGGCTTGTCTCCGGGCATCATATAGGTCCAGTCTTCGGTGTGATGGTCGGCGTCGATGATAGTGAATACGGCGTGGTACAAGTGTCCGTACTCATTGCCCCCAGAAAGCTCGGCGAAATCGAACTCCACCTTTTTTCCGTCGGCCGAAGGCCGGGCGACCATGTGCGGCCGGTTGCCCGCGTCACAGTAGTGGATCAGATTCAACTTGTCCCCATCCAAGTAAAGCATGGTTATCGGATGGTCGTACTTCGCTGGA
>Ga0137384_10005518_pt1 | contig 10159 bp, 12 predicted proteins | sample SagtaG_2_FD_104922 | JGI IMG/M metagenome (GOLD analysis project Ga0137384, IMG submission 104922) | Vadose zone soil microbial communities from Sagehorn Ranch, Mendocino, California, USA - Sage2_R_60_16 metaG | ecosystem: Environmental > Terrestrial > Soil > Vadose zone | place: USA...
ATTCGCGCGCTTCAAGTTCTAGGATGAAGCCACTTTGGGTCGAAAGAATACGGCCGTTGTGGGGATCACACGTCGCGCGTATGGACGGCTTCCGCAACGGGCGTCGCCTACACCAACATCTTTCTGCCAAAGGGCACTGCGCCACGACAGAAGGGAAAGCTGGTCTAGATCAAGTAGTGGACCGCTTCTTCGATCGCGGACGAGAAGCGCGATAGAAGCCCCTCGCATCAAGAAGCTTTGCCTGCGGGCAACTCCTCGGCGGACGCTTCCGCGCACCCGACACTATCCGAAATGTTGGATCATCAGTTCGGTGAGCACCCGGATTTTCCGCGCCGGGTGCTGTCCCGGCGGTCGGACGACATATATGCCGCCGGCATCGGGAAACCGATAGCGTGTCATCACAGGGACGAGGGCTCCAGAGGCCAAATGGTCCTCGGTCAGGAAATCCGGGAGCGCGGCGATCCCTAGTCCCGCCAGTGCTGCGGCGACGAGCGCGACGCCATTGTCCGCCTTGAACCGTCCCTGCGGATGGAGGGTAACGGTCTTGTCGCCGTCGCTCAGTGGCCAGACTTCCGTGCCCTGCATGAGGGCTTGGTGCGTCAGAAGTTCGTCGGGCGTCTCTGGAGCTCCGTGCTGCTTGATGTAGTCCGGGCTCGCGACGAGTCTTCCATGGATCGGCCCGATGCGACGCGCGATCAGGTTGGAGTCGGGGAGATAGCCGACACGTATCGCACAGTCGAAACCCTCTCCTACAATATCCACGAAGCGATCAGTGTAAGAGGCATGCACGCTGAGCAACGGGTGGTGCCGTGCCAGTTCCGCGAATACTGGCGCCAAATGTGTGGTCCCAAAGGATAGCGGCGCAGCAATCCGCAGGCGCCCGCGTAGCTCGCCAGCGGGCAAGATGGTCTCCCGCGCGACGTCCATTTCGGCGCACACCCGGGCCGCGTGGTCGCGGAACGTGTCGCCGACTTCAGTCAGCGCGGCGCCCCGGGTGGTCCGTGCGAGAAGCTGGACGCCAAGTTCCGCTTCCAGCCGGAACAGCCGCCGGCTGACGATGGATTTGGAGACCCCGAGCCGGCGGGCGGCCGGCGAGACACCCCCAGCATTGGCCACTTCGACAAACGTTTGCAGGTCTTCAAGGTCCAAATCAGCGTTCCACTTTTCGCGACACAGCTTCGTCTGAATCGACGCTATCACATCGCGCACAGGAACGATATGTGGGTTTTGTTGGAGGCCAGCGGGCCTCTGACCAGCTTTTTCAGACAGCGCAGGTATCACGAATGCAAAATCAAACCACGACACTTGCGGCTGCCGGCCGTGTGCTGATCGCCGTTCTGTTTCTTCTGAGCGGCCTCGGCAAGATCGCGGCACCCGCGATGACACAAGGCTATATCGCCTCGGCGGGCCTTCCAGCGCCGCTTCTTGGCTACCTGATCGCGATCATCGTCGAGGTCGGTGGCGGATTGTTGCTCGTGATTGGATATCAGACACGGATCGTCGCCCTGGTCTTGGCGGCCTTTGCGTTGGCGGCCGGGCTGGCGTTTCACCGCGATTTCGCGGACCAGAACCAGATGATCCATTTCCTCAAGAACATCGCTATTGCCGGTGGTCTGCTTCAGGTCGCCGCCTTCGGCGCGGGCTCGTTGAGCCTGGATGCTCGCCGAACGCAGCCCCGCGAATTGACGCAAACCACCAGATGATTTGGGGCGGCCGGGCATCAGCATGCCCGGTCGTGTGTCCTATTCACGCCTAGATAAAGGACTTGTTATGAGTGAAGCCCATGGTGTCTGGACCTCGGAAGAGGTCGCTCTCATCTTGATCGACTATCAGAAGGAAATGTTCGAAAACGTGAAGTCTGAGACGACGCCGGACGAGATCGATCTGAACGTCCGGTTTCTGATTAGGGCCGCCAAAGCTTTCAATATCCCGGTGGTGCTGAGCTCCGTCGGTGTCACGATGGGCGTGAACGGCCCCACTCGGGCGTCGATCACGGACGAACTGCCCGGCCTCGAAGCCATCGACCGAAGCTCGATGAACGCCTGGGAAGATGCTGCGTTCCGGGCCGCTGTCGAGAAGACGGGCAGAAAGCGGCTGATCTTCGGGGCGCTCTATACCGAGATCTGTCTGGCATTCCCGATCATCGATGCAATGCGCGCCGGTTATGAAGCCATGTTCGTCGTCGACGCGGTTGGTGGCATGTCACAGCTCGCCCACCGGACCGCGATCGAACGCCTGACGGCGGCCGGTGCGGTCCCGAACACGTCCCTCGCACTGGTCACCGAGCTCTTTCGTGACTGGAAGTCACCGCTCGCCGACGGGGCCCGGGACGTCATCAAGTGGTACACGCCGGAGGCTCAGAAGCTCGCAACGCCGCAGCGTTTTCCCTGACGAGATGCGCCATGGCTGGCCGCTGATGGCGGGTTGCGGGCGCCACACAGTGATCGCCCCGCAGGCAGCCTCGGCTCTCTGAATGTCGCCCCGGGGTGCTCGCCTTTTCGATGCAGGCTCGGCCTAGGGGATCGCAAAACTTGGCGGAAGGAGCGACGTGACAATGCGTGGCAAATTGACTCGGAACGGCTTCGCACAAACGATGCCAGTACACGCGGACCCCCTGAGTTTCACAAACGCGTCGTTCAGGGGCGTGAACCAGGTGACGTTCAGCTATCGCACGAATGCGGATGCGGCGGCGGCGTTACTGCCTGCCGACCTGGAAATCGAACAAGATCCCAAAGTGTCAGTGATGTTCCTGTCCTACGCGTTCAGCAGCGTCGGCCCGTTCCGGGAATACATTCATATCATTCACGCTCGGTTCCGAGGCGAAGAGGTCGGATTTGTCCCGCATATCTTCATTTCGAACGAGCGGGGAATGCTGGCCGGGCGGGAGAGAGAGGGGTATCCGAAGCTGCTGGGCGAGATCGATTTCGACATGAATCAATCCAATGTGTACGGGCTTGTGACCGCGCGATTGTCGCGACCGGCCGGTGTCACATTGGCGCAGGGCATTTTCCGCCCCAGCGAATTGGTCGGCGAAATCAGCGCTGAAAACCCGCAGATCGTTAAAGCCCTCGGACTGCGGGTCGTCGGCTCGGCGGTTCCTGGCGGCCCCTTGGCGGTTTGCGAATTGGTGCCGTCGGCGCTGGAGTTCTCGGCCGGCGAAATCTGGTCCGGCGACGGCGCGCTGACGTTTACTGGTGCGTCGGCCTTCTCCGCAGTGCATCAATTGCCGATCACTGGAGCCGTAGAGGCCATCGCGTTTTACAACTCCGCGTTCCGGCTGCGCCGGCCCACGGAAACCTATCCATTCGACGCGTGATGCAGCGGTCGACGGCAAAGGCGGGACCTGTAGTTCAAGCTCGCCCCTTCGACACCCGTTTGTGGGTCTTCAAGATCCAACATTAGCGTTCCACTTTTTGCGACACAGCTTGGCCATCAGCAGGGCTACCGCATCGAACGGTAGGAGCGATACCACGCGTCGTTAAGCGCCTCGCTTCCACTGGTGGAGGAGCAATGACCGAGACAAGACGAGACGTCCTTGCGCTTGGCGCGCTTGGAGCGCTGAGTGCCGCGCTGCCGTTCGATGCGGCATTCAGTCAAACTCAAGAGATGCCAAATCAGAGAACAAATGTAGGGAGCAATCCGATGCCTGGTAGATTCGTTATCGCGAATGAAGCCCAGCTCAAGGTCGATGACTTTGGATCGTCCCGGCGGCTCAGCGATCCGCCCAGCACGGGCGCCAAGCAGCTCACTGTGATCGAGGTCAATTTCGATCCGGGCAAGGGACACAATTTCCACAAGCATCCCGACCAAGAAGAGGTGGTGCTTGTCCTTGCCGGGCAAATCGAGCAGTGGATCGATCGCGAGAAGCGCACCCTCGGTCCCGGTGACTCCGCCTTCATTCCGCCGGATGTCGTGCACGCCTCGTTCAATGTCGGCGACCAGCCCGCGAAGATCGCCGCGATCCTCGGACCGTCCGTTGGACCTACGGGATACGAGGTGGTTGATGTCGCCAACGATGCGCCGTGGAATACGCTACGGAAGTAGAGAGCCGCGGCGGGCGAAATTACGGATCACGCGCTCCAGTCCCGGTCTATTTCAGCTTTGATGGGGTCGACACCTTCGAAGTGCAGTCCGATGACATCCGAAGCGCCGAACGCGATGATCACGGCTGAGGGCAGCATGCGGCAGCCCACCGGATGCTGTCCTTGAGATAGCGAAGCAGCAAACAGGCGACGCCACGCGGCATAAGCATTGAGCTTTCGGCACGCCCTGCGATGAATACGCAGCTGCTTCGATCCCAGTCAGACTTCCGTGCGACATAGTCGTTCCAGTTTGCGCGACACAGCTTGGCGCTATGCGAGGCTACCGCCTCGCTCCCATGAACAGCATCTTGGACCAGTCGGCACCAAGGAGAATGTTCATGGCAAGTATTCTGGTCCTCAACAGCAGTGTTCTTGGCGACGGGTCTGTTTCCAAAGCCCTGGTTGAGGAAGCTGTCCATCGGTTGTTGGAGGCGAGCCCCGGAGCAACCGTTATTCGTCGTGACCATGGTACCGTGCCGGTCCCACACCTTACCACCGCCAATGTGGCGGGTGTCCGGGGTGAGCCCGCGACCGATGCCGAACGGGCTGCCCGGGCCCTGTCGGACGAACTGATCGCCGAACTGCGGGCCGCCAACACCGTCGTAATTGGCGCGCCGATGTACAACTTCAGCATCCCGAGCGGCCTGCGGGCCTGGTTCGATTATGTGCTGCGGCCGGGCGTCACATTCAGCTATTCGGAGGCCGGACCGCAAGGCTTGCTCACCGGAAAGCGAGTCATCGTCATCGAATCGCGCGGAGGCCTTTATTCAGAAGGGCCCGCTCAAGCGATGGATTTCCAGGAACCGTATTTGCGGACCTTGCTCGGTTTCATCGGACTTGCCGACGTCACCTTTATCCACGCCGAGAAGATCGGCTTCGGGCCGGAAGCGCGCCAGGCGGCACTAGAGGGTGCAAAGCAAGCGCTCGCCGCGGCGGCCTGATCTATCGCACGCGCAGGAGGCGGCAATGACCATTTCGAGTGCGACGGTCGACCTGGCGGTGGAAGAGGTTCTGCTTCCACCTGTTCGGGATCTTGGTGATGGCTTCAAGGTTCGTCGCGCGCTGCCGTCCGCGCAGCGCCGGACGGTCGGTCCCTTCATCTTCCTCGACCATTTCGGACCGATCGTGTTCCGCGCCGGGGCCGGCCCGGAGATCCGGCCGCATCCGCATATCGGCCTTTCGACGCTGAGCTATCTGCTCGAGGGCGAGATGGTTCATCGCGACAGCGCCGGCAACGTTGTGACGATCCGGCCCGGCGACGTGAACTGGATGACGGCGGGCAGGGGCATCGTCCATTCGGAGCGTTCGCCTGCGAAATTCCAGACGCAGGGCGGGGCGATGTTCGGCCAGCAGATCTGGGTCGCCCTGCCCAAGGCCCTGGAAGAGATGGAGCCGGGTTTCTCCCATCATGCCGAAGACTTCTTGCCTGCGCTCGAAGCGGACGGAGTCTCGCTCACCATCGTTGCGGGCGAAGCTTTCGGAGAACGCTCGCCGGTGCCGGTTTATTCGGACCTGATGTATGTCGATGTCGTGCTCAAGCCCGGCGCGCGCCTGCAGGTCCCAGCCCAGCATATCGAGCGCGCGATGTTTGTCGTCTCGGGCGAGATTGAAGTCGCGGGCCAGACGGGCAACTTCGGCGAAGCGCAGTTCGTGGTCTTCAAGCCCGGCGCCGAGATCGTGCTGCAAGCGCGCAGCGGCGCCCATCTGATGATGGTAGGCGGAGAACCCTTTCCCGAGCCGCGCCACATCTACTGGAACTTCGTCTCGAGCTCCAAGCACCGGATCGAACAGGCGAAGGACGACTGGCGGCAGGGGCGCTTTCCCGAGATCGCTTGCGAGACCGAGTGCATCCCGCTGCCTCCTGATCCATGGCGCATTGCGCCCCGCGGCTGACAACACATTGCAAGGAGGTGTTATGGAAATCGGTGTCGACAGTTTCGCGGCAATCCTCCCTGACCCGGCGACGGGCAAACTGCCCTCGGCAACCGACCGCATGGCCGATCTCCTCGAAGAGGTCGAGGTCGCCGACGACGTCGGGCTCGACGTGTTCGGCATCGGCGAGCACCACCGTGCCGAATTCCTCGATTCCGCGTCCGCGATCATTCTGGCGGCCGCGGCTGCCCGCACCAAGAGTATCCGCCTCACGAGCGCCGTCACGGTCCTGAGCGCCGCCGATCCTGTGCGGGTGTTTCAGGAGTTCGCTACCCTCGATCTAATCGCGAAGGGGCGTGCCGAGATCGTCGTTGGCCGCGGCTCCTTCGGTGAGGCCTATCCATTGTTCGGCTTTCGGATGGAGGACTATGACGATCTTTTTGCGGAGAAGCTCGAGCTCTTCCTCAAGCTTCGCGAGAAGACCCACCTCGCGTGGGAGGGGCGCTTCCGCCCGGCACTCACAGGGCAGGGCGTTTTCCCCCGACCGCATCAGCAGCGCCTGCCGGTGTGGCTCGGCGTCGGAGGTACGCCGCAATCCTTCGCACGCGCCGGAACGCTCGGCCTCCCACTGATGGTCGCGATCATCGGCGGCAGCTTTGAGCGCTTCCGCCCGCTCGTCGATCTCTACCGCGAGAGCGGACTGCGCGCCGGGCACGCGCTTGAGCAACTCACAGTCGGTGTCCACGCGATGGGCTTCGTCGGAGAGACCACCGCAAAAGCCAAGGATGCCTTCTTCCCCGGCTGGGCGCATCTGACAACGACGATTGGCCGCGAACGCGGTTGGTTTGCACCGTCGCGCCAGCAGTTCGAGGCGATGTGCGGCCCGGAGGGCGCCTTTCTGATCGGCGATCCGGACACCGTGGCCAGCAAGATGCTCGATGCCGACGGCGCACTCGGCGGCGTCTCGAGGATCACCTTCCAAATGAGCACGGCATCCCTCGAATCCGCCGTGATGAAGCGCTCGATCGAGCTGCTCGGAACCGAAGTAGCGCCGATCGTCCGCGCGGCGCGGTCAAAGCACGGGGCACCGACTGAAAAGGAGACCTCAAATGCCGAACTCTTCTGAACAATCGAGACGCTCCGCCGCAGTCACCGGCGCTGGCGGTGGCCTTGGCCGCGACATCGCGCTCGGACTGGCGGCCAAGGGCTATATTGTTTTCGGCACGGCCATGTCAGCCGCAGAGGTCCAGGATCTGCGGGACGCCTCCGGTGGGCGCGTTAGCCTGACCGTCTGCGACATGACCAAGGAACAGGCCGTGAAGGCCTGGGCTGGCGGTGTATCCGATGCGCTCGGCGATGCTGGCCTCGATCTCCTGATCAACAACGCAGGCATCCTGACCCCGGGCCCGATCGAGATTTTGCCGCTCGATGCCATCCGGCGCGAATTCGACGTCAATGTGTTTGGCGCGCTTTCCGTCATGAACACGTTCCTGCCGGCACTGAGGAAGGCTCGTGGCCGCATCGTTCAGGTGAGTACTTGGACTGCCAGCGTGCCGCTCCCGTTCAACGGGCCATCAGGCGCATCGAAGGCGGCGATGGAGGTGTTTGCGGCCGTCTACCGCGCCGAGCTGAAGCGCTTCGGCATCGATGTAGTGGTGGCTGCGGCAGGCAACATGAAGACTGGGGGTCCGGCGAAAACGGCTGCCGCTCTAAAGCGGGTCGCGGACGATATGACCCCTGAGCAGCGCGAGTTGTACGGTCGGACGTTCGAAACTTTCGCGAACACGCTCAATAGCATGCAGAGCAGCGGGCTGGAGTCGGCTGCGGCTGCGAAGCGCGTGATCGAACTGGCCGAGCAGAGGCCAGCGCCGAGCCGCGCACCGGTGGGACAGGATGCCGACGAGATGCTTCGCGCAGCTCGCGAGAAGTCCGACGCTGAACTGGATGGGCTCCGGCTCCATCTCGCTGGCCTGGGCTAGAGCCTTCCAGCAAATCCACAATTCACAAGAAGGAGACACCCATGATCGTGCTCGTCGACCCTAATGACAGCCGCGCTGTCGGCAACAAGGACAATGTTCTCGCGCTCTATGATCTGATGATCAATCAGAAGAAGTCGGAGGAAGCGACGGCTAAGTTCGTCAGCCCTGCGTACATCCAACACAACCCGCTGATCGCAGACGGTTCAGATGCGTTGGGAAAATACTTCGGCCAGGTTACACGCGAGCGGGCCAATGCCCGTGCTGTTGTTCACCGCATCATTGCGGTCGGCGACTATGTTTGGGCTCATGTGAACTTCCTGAATCTTTTCAATGACGAACCGAATGATACCGGGATCGCCGGCGTCGACATCTACAAGATGGATGCCGACGGCAAAGCGATCGAGCATTGGGACACCTTGCAGGTGGTCGGCGATCCGAAGAACTCGGCCCCGTTGATCGCGCCGAACATTCCCCGCGCCAATGCAAACGGAATGTTCTGAAAGGGGGAACAGGCGCGCAGAGCCGCCTGCGACCGCGAAAGCTAGCGAATGAGGAAGGGCCAAAAATGACTTACGCCATCCTTGGATCGGGGGCGATCGGCACCGCGCTCGCCCGGCGTTTTGTTGCAAAGGGAATCGACATTGCCATCGCCAACACGAAGGGCCTGGAGAGCTTGGCTGGCTTGGTCCGTGAACTTGGGTCGAACGTAACGCCGGTGACTGCCTCGGAAGTTCTCCAGGCCGACGTCGTCATTTTAGCTGTCCCGTTCGACGCTGTGCAGAATGCGGTGAAGGATGTTGAATGGGACAGCCGCATCGTGGTTGACGCCACGAACGCGGTCGACTTGCCGGCCTTCACTCCGCGCGACCTAAAGGGGCGTTTGTCCACGGAGATCGTTGCTGACGCCGTTCCAGGTGCGCGTGTGGTCAAGGCCTTCAATACGCTTCAGGCCGCCACCCTCGGAGCCGATCCGGCGGTGCTCGGCGGCCGTCGTGTGCTGTTCGTCTCGGGCGATGATCCGTCGGCTCGGCTCGCTGTCGTGGGCCTTGTCGAGCGCCTCGGCTTCGCCGCCGTCGATCTGGGCGGTATCGCTGAAGGCGGCCGTGCGCAGCAGTTCGACGGTGGTGTTTCCGGCAAGGAATTCGTTCAACTCGGATAACCGGCACACGCCACGATGGCGGCGAATGGGCAGAAGAGTTTGAGCAGAGAGGTGAGTTCGTTTTCGACCTGCGGCGGCACCTTGGGATGAATCGTCCGTTTCGCGAGGCATGAAGCTCCAGTTCGCGAAGCCGCATCGTCGGCATGTGCTGAGTGATACCCGGGGGTAATCCGCCGCAGCTCACTGAACTAAAACCCAAACCACTAGGGCCGCGTTTCGCAATTTGAGAGGGTTGCGGGGAGATACCCGATCTCTGCGAACATTTCCCAAAATGCGAAGGGCGACCATTTCGAATCGCCCTCTCCGTTTCGCAAGAATCGGTGGGGAGCGGCTCGAACCCCCGAGCCCAGCACTATGATTCCTGTGCTCGAACGATAAGCTTTTGTTAGAACGCTTGTTAGTCTGTATCCAATTCGGATTGGCATGAGCGACCGTCTGCGAGCGCCCAATCCAACCGCTTATTGAAACGATCGCTGTTCTTAGACCGGCGAGTTCCGACCGACATCGTCAGGTGCCAAGCTATTTATATTCGGCGACGATTTTCCTCCAGATTGCTTACTCACTCTAATGAGACAAAGCTCGTGTTTCTGTCCGGGCGCTTATATCGCGCTGTAAAATAAGGAAAAACTGGCGCGCCACGGTCGATGAAGATAGGCACTATTGCTTCGCCGTGACGCTATGATGTCGCGGCCTGCCACGCGATCGAAACGCCCATTCTACAATGCGCTGCGATTTCATACTGCGCCTCGCGGCAATCCCCAGAACGCCTCAGTCCGCCCGCTTGGACCTGCTGGCCAGCGTGCTCAGCCTGGCGGCAGTCGTCTAGGGCGGGACACGCAGTCCGCTCAAGTCTTGTTCGACGGTGCTTCGAAGAAGCCCGTTGCCTGGACGAGTCGGCGATCGGTGCCAAAGCGGCCGAAGCTGCTCCCCTTCACGAAGGCCCGGCCATACTTGTCGTACATCGTCCAGAGGAAGAGTCCTTGGTCGTGATGCTCGAGAAAGCTGTCGTTTCTGAAGTATGCGCCCGTGAACTTCTGCTGCGATTGCGCGATGCGGACCATGAGTTC
>Ga0137384_10005524_pt1 | contig 10146 bp, 12 predicted proteins | sample SagtaG_2_FD_104922 | JGI IMG/M metagenome (GOLD analysis project Ga0137384, IMG submission 104922) | Vadose zone soil microbial communities from Sagehorn Ranch, Mendocino, California, USA - Sage2_R_60_16 metaG | ecosystem: Environmental > Terrestrial > Soil > Vadose zone | place: USA...
TCTTGCACGTTTGGGTAAGATATCTCATGAAGCAAGTGGAGGATGCTCGTGGTGGTGGCCTTCTCAAGAAGATCCCTTTCCAGAAACCCATTTCCGCGCGCGCTGTGGTCAGTGAAGTGATGGCTTCTTGCATGCCTTCTTATGGTTTTTTGGCCTCAGAAACGATGGATTGCCCAGAAAACTGGAGCAATGCATCTCCTCTTTTTCTCTCCATCACTGCGGCAATACCTTGGTGTTGCCAGAAAGGACTATTGCTATGTCGTCGGGGTCTGTTATCTCCTTAAGCTATACTGCTCGTCGTGAACTCATTGAACGAGTTGCCCCTCTCTATCATGAAGCCTCGTTGGCCCAAAAAGGGCTGTTGCTTGAGAGGGTGGTGACCATGACCGGCTATGCCCGCAAATACGCCATTCGACTGCTTAACCACACTCCTCAAGGCCAGCACACCATCGGGCGTCGACGCCAGCCTCGCTATGGCCAAGAGGTGCAGCACGCCCTGCTTGAGGCCTGGAGAGCGGCCAAGCAGATCTGTGCTAAACGTCTCATCCCATATCTTCCCACTCTGGTGGCGGCGTTGGAGCGGCACGGACATCTCCACCTGAGTGAGGAGAGCCGAAGCCTCCTGCTTCAGATGAGCACCACCACTGCCGAGCGCCTCTTGCGCTCTCACCATCGATCGGGTCCTCGTGGGCTTGCCACGACCCAGGCCGGCCCCCTGCTCAAACAACAGATCCCTCTTCGGACCTTCCACGGCTGGGATGACGCGCAACCTGGGTTTCTCGAAGCCGATCTCGTCGCTCATAATGGTGGGGAGAGTGAGGGATGTTCCTTGTATACCTTGACCCTCACCGATGTGGCGACGGGCTGGACCGAATGCCTCCCGCTACTCTACAAACACCCCGAGGTAGTCCTTGCAGCCTTCCAGCAGGCGCGAGCCATCTTTCTCTTTCCCATCCTGGGGCTGGATACCGATAATGGCAGCGAATTCATCAATGAGACGCTGATGCGGTATTGTGAAGCCCAACAGATCACCTTCACCCGAGGGCGCCCCGACCTCAAGGCGGACCAGTGTTTCGTGGAACAAAAAAACGGAGCTATTGTGCGCCAGTTCGTGGGCTTTGGCCGTTTTGTGGGGCAACACGCGTCTCGGCAGCTTCGTGAGCTGTACCGGGCCGTGCGTCTCTATGTCAACTGCTTTCAACCCTCCATGAAACTGCTCTCCAAGCAGCACGAGGGAGGAAAAATACACCGCGTCTACGATCCGGCCAAGACGCCACTCGAGCGACTCTTGCTCTCTGGCTTCTTGCCAGAGGACGTCCAACACCACGTGCAGGAGGTGGCCCAGTCGCTTGATCCGCTCAATTTGCTTCGCCACCTGGAGGAGTTGCAGCAGGCACTCGGGCGCTCGTCGATGCCTGAGTTCCCTCATCTCTGCGGTGCCCTTTTGCGTCGAACAGTGTCTCCCAAGCGCTTTTCCTTCCCAGAACAAGCGCGTCAATCCACCCCAGGAGCGGCCAACATCGCAAGGTGTGATGGACATATTAGACTGGCCACGAAGCATGAAAGACCCTTTTGAGGGCGTCTGGGAAGTCATTCTCAGCTCTGTCCTGGCCCATCCCGACTGGAGTGGTCGTCAGTTCTTCCAAGAACTCCAGCGCCTCTTTCCTGGACGCTATCAGCCGTCTCAACTGCCCACCCTCCAACAGGGATTGCGCAAGATCCGTGCCCATCTGCTTGCTCTGATGGAAGACCCCTGGCCACCAGAAGTGCTCCAGGCACCTATGCTCTCCCCTCTCGCCCCTGCACCTGATCAGTTGGACAGGGCAGCCTCACCTCCGTCCGTGTGCTCATCGGAAGCCTCTCGCTCCTCCACGCAAGCGGAAACGCATGCAGGAGCGTCTCTTCCCCTCGTTGAGGAGGCTGACGCTCTGCCGATGCAGGCCCACGAACCCATCCAGCACGCAGGAGAGCCAACAGACACCAGAGCCGCAGATCCTGCATCTCACGATGACGATTGAAGACGCCATCAGCGCCTATCTTCGGGAACAGAGGATTCGCGGATGCCGTCGCAAAACGCTGGAATGGCATCAGACCGCACTGGGCTTCTTGCAGCAGTATCTGAGAGAGGAGCGGCATCTCTGCTTCCTCGCGCAGCTCACCCAGAGCGAGGTACGCGGGTGGTTGACGTTCCTACGCGCCTCGGCTTCACTGACTGGAGCCACCAGACGAGTCAGTACGATTGCCACCTATGGCCGCTCGGCACGAGCCTTTTGCCATTGGGCCGTGCGCAACGGCTACTTGGAGCAGACCCCCATCACGCGTGGCATCCTTCCAAAGGGCGGGAAAAAACGTCTGGAGGTGCTCGAACGGGACGTGCTTGAACGCTTGCTCCTGGCGTGTCGACCAGGAGCAAGTAGCGGAGCCTCAGGGGAGTATCTCGCCGCACGCAACCGTACTCTTCTCTGGATCTTCTTCGATACTGGGATGCGAGCCTCCGAATTGTGCGGATTGCGCGTTGGGGATGTGGACTATGAGCAGAGACGCCTGCGCATCGGAGAGCAGGGCCATGAGCGCTGGCTCACGCTTTCATCTGACGGATGGAACCAACTCTTCTCCTACCTGGAGCAGTATCGCCTCAAAGCTGGGGTGCGAGGGAAAGGGCAGGACGAAGAGACGCCTCTCTTCCTCTCGGAGACCTATGAGCCGCTGACCAGCAATGCGCTCACCTTGGTGTTTCATCGACTGAGCAAGCGGACAGGGATCACGCAGCGCATCACTCCATCCCTGCTGCGTGATAGCTTTGCCATCCAGTATCTGCAAGCAGGGGGAGAGCCAGCGACCTTGCGTGCCCTCCTGGGCCTCAAGGACAGAGGAGCCCTCCATCGCTATGAACGGTTCCTTGTCCAAAGCATGGAGCCTCAAGAACAAAAGGAGCCAACGGAGGGGGACGTATCCAGATCAAGCGCAGTGCCACACAAAAGGAAGCGGCGTCGGAGGAGGGCATCTGCACCGGGAACCAGGAGCCATCTGCACCCAGAAGCCAGCAAGATGTACCGCCCGGGGAAGAAGAAGCCAGCCAACAATGCAGCAAGGGACCCGTGAGTGGGGGGTTCTGGAGGGGATGACTAAATATGAGCATCTTCCTCGTGAATACAATATCTCATGAAGTAATGCGTGGAAGAAAAGGGTGGAAGAATCTTCCCCACGGGGAAGATCTCTCGTGACGCAATGCGGTGGGACAGTATTTCCTAAGAGGGCACTTTTTTCTTTCGCTCGCCAACCCAGTTCGTTGCAGGCAGCAGCATCTATCACAACAAAAAGCCGTTTGTGGTGCTACGAGACTGCTCTCTAAAAACAGACCACAGGAGCAAGAACACAAGAGACCCAGCATCTGCTCTTGGTCCTTGCCCCTGTGGTCTGTTTTTAGGGATCACTCCACATCTGCAGTTTCCAGGAGAAGCCTGGGTACGGTGCACAAGTACCCATCTCTTCACATCAGACTAGTGGGAAAGTGACGCGAGCAGTTTATCTGGCGAGAGAGGAAGATCGCGGACACGGGTGCCTGTCGCATGATAGACGGCGTTGGCAATCGCTGCCGCCGTACCAACGATACCAATCTCGCCAATACCTTTGGCACCTACAGGGTTTACGTAGGGATCAATCTCATCAATCCACTGGATCTCGACGGCTCCCACATCGGCATTTGTGGCGATATGATACTCTGCAAAATCGTGGTTGACATAATCACCGAAACGAGGATCCATCACGCTCTGCTCATGGAGCGCCATCGAGAGTCCCATCGTCATGCCACCCAGGAATTGCGAGCGAGCTGTTTTCGCATTGATGATGCGCCCTGCGGCAAACACACCGAGCATGCGAGGTACACGAATCTCGCCTGTGTCCATATGGACGCGAACCTCCGCGAATTGTGCGCCAAAAGAATGCATCGCATACTGGCCCGCATAGGGACTGCGTTCCAGCCCACCTGTCACTGCCAGGCCCCCTTCTGGCAATATCCCACCCAATTCGCCGTACAGTCTGGCACGGAACTTCTGGGCCGCGTCCATGATCGCTGATCCCCAGGAGGCCGTGCCAGAAGAGCCACCGGCGATACCTGCCACTGGGAGATTCGTATCGCCAATCTCTACATGGATCTGTTCCAGGGGAACTTCAAGAGCGTCGGCGGCAATCTGTGCCAGGATCGTCCAGGCTCCAGTTCCGATATCAGTGGCGTCGATGAGTACGCGATAGTGATCGGCGCGTTCTGCACTGATGCTGGCTGTTGAGGGGAAAAACACGGCTGGAAAGGTTGAAGAGGCAACACCGGTCCCTATAAGCCAGCGTCCCTCCCGCCCCATTCCAGGCTGACGTGGATGCTGCTGCCAGCCGAAGCTTTCAGCTCCCTGACGGAGGCAGGCCACGAGGTTGCGACTGCTAAAGGGCAGACCAGATTCGGGATCGACCGCTGTATCATTCATGATACGAAACTCGATAGGGTCGATGCCACACGCGAGCGCGATCTCATCCATCGCAGATTCCAGGGCGAACATCCCTGGACACTCGCCTGGTGCACGCATAAAGGTAGGAATTGGCACGTCGAGTCGCGCCAATCTGTGGGTGGTCCGGCGATGTGGCGCGGCATACATCATACGTGTAGCGCTGGCAGTCGGTTCGGCAAATTCATGGATCGTGCCTGTCTGCTCTACGACTTCGTGGGATATAGCCGTGAGCTTTCCGTCCCGGCTGGCTCCCAGGCGCACATGCTGGATCGTCGGGGTGCGATAGCCGACTACGGCGAACATCTGCTGACGCGTCAGGGCCATTTTTACCGGCCTTCCCTCCGTAAGCTGAGCTGCCATAATCGTCAGAATGAAATGGGGGTTACCACCCTTAGAACCAAAGCCTCCTCCAACAAAGGCCGAGATCACATGCACACGTTCAGGTGGCAGATTGAAGGCCTGGGCTGCGATACTCTGTACGGCATGGGGTCCCTGATTTCAGTCGTATAACGTTAGGCTCTCATCTTTCCAGATGACGATTGTCGCATGGGGCTCCATGGCATTATGATGATACGCGGGCGTGGTGTAGGTTTGATCCAGCAGGATGGGTGCTGACGAGAGCGCTGTCTCGACATCACCGTGCTCGGTATCCGTGACCATGCCAGCAACAAGAGCCTGTGGCTTCACAAGATCATTGCGGTCAGCGCGCAATTCAGTATCATGGAGATGCTCCTCATACCGGATATCAAGTAGTTCAGCCGCCCGGCGAGCGTTCTCCAGGGTCTCTGCCACCACAACGGCGATGAATTGACCACGATACGCCACGCGATCCGATTGGAGTACCGCCATATCATCGTTGGGGCCGAGCAGTCCAACCGGGGCAATCTTTGGAGCATTCTCATGCGTAATCAGCGCGAGAAAGCCTGGCACTGTGCGAGCGTGTGTCGCGTCAATAGAGACGACGCGACCCTTCGCAATCGTACTCTGTACCGGAAATGCGTATACCACATCATCGAACTGATACTCAAAGGCATATGTGGCGGTCCCCGTCACCTTATTGGGTCCATCAAGGCGGCTTATCGGCGCGCCAATCATTGGTCTGGTAGCCTGGATCATGAATTCTTCTCCTCTAGAAGATCCTGTAACATACGAACCAGAATGTTACGAGCTAACTGAACTTTGAAGGCGTTCTCCTGCAAAGGTCGCGCATCTGCAAGTTCAGCCTCGGCAGCCTGTAGAAAGGTCTCTTCAGTGGCAGGTGCACCCCGCAGAACCGCCTCGGCTTTGTGGGCACGCCAGGGAATGGTCGCAAGGCCGCCAAACGCCAGGCGGCTATCGCGGATCACGCCCCGATCTACATCGATGGCTGCGGCGAGCGAAACCAGGGTGAAGGCATACGAGGCCCGATCGCGAACCTTGCGATACCTGGAATGTGTGGCAAAGGGGAGACCTGGCACTTCGAGCGCGGTGATCAAATCACCATGCTCAAGCACCGTATCACGTTGCGGCTCAGTGCCGGGGAGGCGATAGAAGTCGAGCAGAGGTACACAACGCTCACCCTGGGGACTGAGCACATAAACGCGTGCATCGAGAGCTACCAGGGGTACAGCCATATCAGAGGGATGTGTAGCAATACATGCCTCCGAGGTTCCCAAAACGGCCATGCTGCGATGATAGCCCTCACGAGCAGGGCAACCACTACCGGGTTCGCGCTTGTTACAGGGCTTCGAGACATCCTGAAAGTAGACGCAGCGCGTTCGCTGTAAGAGATTTCCCCCGACGGTAGCTTGATTGCGAATCTGCCCCGAAGCGCCAGCCAGAAGGGCCTGAGCAAGGAAAGGGAACTTCTCGCGAATGAGCATGTCAGCCGCAAGATCGGAGTTGCGGACGAGCGCCCCAATACGTACGCCTCCATCTGGAAGAGCCTCGATACGATCATAGGGAAGTTGCGTAATATCAACGAGTACGTCTGGCTGACTTACGCCCAATTTGAGGTGATCAACGAGATTGGTCCCGCCTGCGAGATAGCCCGCCTGCTCGCTTTGCGAGACCAGGGCCACGGCACTGCTTGCATCCTGTGCACGCTCATACCTGAAGGGTTTCATCGGTGCGCCTCCTTATCTGTAGTCTGTCTTTGCTGAGCGGCCTCGGTAATTGCCGGAACGATATTGGCGTAGGCGGCGCAACGACAGAGGTTGCCACTCATCCGTTCACGAATCTCATCTTCATCGAGGTCGATATGATGAGCCGTCAGATCCGCGCTCACCACACTAGGCCAGCCAGCCTCTACCTCGCGCAACATACCCACCGCTGAACAAATCTGACCGGGAGTACAGTAACCACATTGAAAAGCATCGTGCTCAATAAAAGCCTGCTGCACCGGGTGCAGTTTTTCACCCTCGCCAATTCCTTCGATAGTCACAATCTCTGCCCCCTGGCAGGCAACCGCTAATGCGAGACAGCTATTGATGCGCCTCCCATTGAGCAAGACCGTGCACGCTCCACACTGCCCATGGTCGCAGCCCTTCTTCGAGCCGCTCAGGGCCAGGTGTTCACGAAGCGCATCCAGCAAAGTTACACGAGGATCGAGTTCCAGGTTGTAATCTTTTCCATTAATGTGTAAAGTTACTGTAAGCGTCTGTGTGTGATGCGTTGTGTTTGTCGATAGAGCCATTCTAAGTCCCTTTTCGCAACTATAAAACGTTCAATAATCGATGAAATGCTGTTTTCTGTGCTTGCAAGAGGGCATATCACTTGCTAGAATAGGGATAATTGCGTTGGAACCCTATACTAGTGTGTGACCTACGGCAGCATAGCACACTCTTTTGTAATATGTCAATGAATTACATGTGTCATACATTAACATAAGGGATCTTTCAATGAATACATTAGCGTATATCTTATTGGGGATATTGGCGCGTGAACCATTATCTGGCTATGATCTCGCTACACTGCTGAAGAAGCATTTCGGCCCTTTCTGGGCGATCAGTCACACACAAATTTATCCAGCTCTGGCCCAATTAGTGAAGGCGGGTTTCACAACCTATCACGTTATCGAACAACAGGCCAGGCGCCCGGATAAAAAAATCTATCAGATCACAGAAGAAGGTCAGATAGCGCTGCGGGTCTGGGTAGAGTCTTCGACTCCCCCCCCAGTCATACGCGATGAATTTCTCTTGAAAGCATATAGCCTCTGGGTGGCAGATCCCAAACGCATGCAGGCCATTTTTCGCGAGCAAATCGCATCGCATCAAGAGCAGTTCTCCAGGCACGAGCAGGAACTGGAAGCAAAGCGAACCAGGTATATGGCCATGTCGCAGGGGAATAGTGAATCTTTAGCCATGGCAGAGCTCATTTTCAAATATACCATAGATTATGAGCGAAACTATGTATCCTGGTGCCAGGATGTGCTCAACTATCTTGAGCAACGGACGGAGCCTCCCAATGGGGAGGAGGCATAACTGTTGATCTAAAAGGTGCTCGACAGCGCATTGCAACACGAAGAAAGTTGGGTACGAGAATGGGTGGTCATTGCAGGAAAAGTAGCGCGGACAGCCGAGCAAGCGATGCAATCAGGGCAGATGATCACAGCCCGCCAGGCGTATCTACGGGCCAGTAATTATTATCGGGCCGCCATTTTTTACTTGCCTCCGACGGATGATCGTCTCTTTCAATACCTGACGTTAAGCCGCGATTCCTTTCATCAGGCAGCAAAACTCTTTTCTCCTCAAATTGAGGTAGTAGATATTCCATTCGGCGATGCTCGTTTGCCGGGTATTACCTCTCCGCCGGTCAAGCGAAACGGCCGACGTTGATTGGCCTCAATGGGGCGACTCGACCAATGAAGAACTGGTGCATTGGATAGGATTTGCAGCGGTAGCAAGGGGGTGGAATTGTTTCGTGTTTGAAGGGCCAGGGCAGTGGAGTGCTCTCCAATTGAACCCCGGATTGGTTTTACGGCCTGACTACGAAGTGCCAGTGAAGGCAGTCGTGGATTACCTGACACAGCGAGATGACGTAGATACTACCAATATCGCATTGATAGGGTACTCATTGGGCGCCACACTGGCAGCACGCGCGGCCGCTTTTGAGAAGCGCATAAGCGCCTGTATTGTTGACGGTTTGGTAATAGATGTGAATGAGGCATGGGAAGCTGTCTGGCCTCCTGTCCTGCAAAAAAACCTCCCTCCAGGTGTTTTTGACACGGCAGCGGGCGCGCTGGAAAAGTGGAGTTGACGGAGTTTTTCGGAGAGTGCAAAGTTGGACAGACGGCTCAAACCTGCGCCTTTTCGGACGGTCTGATGATGGCTTCCGACTTGGTAGGCAGGACGACCATCTTGCTCAAATTGCCAGACAGAGGTGGGGTCGGATTGCGCTTTACACCCCCCGAAAAACTCCGTCAAGCCCACAACTTTGTCTTTGTCGAAGAAGCACAACAGAAGCGTCATTGCTTTGCCAAGATATGGTTTGAGTTCTGACAGAACCGGAAAGGGTGGTTTGGGAGGAGATGAGGCTTGCCAATCTTCCTGTGTAACAAAAGCTCCTCAAGTTTCTTTTCCCTGGTCACTGGGCGCGCGCCTCAGATAGCTTTTGCGTTGTGTTAGCGCCACGCAACAGCGAACGTCGGCAGGATATCAGCACTTGTTTGATTACGGCTTGCCTTTCCACAAAATCCGGGATGGTGTCTGAAACTCCCCTTCCCTATCTCGGGGCACTTTGAGATCTTCAATACGCCCGGTAGGAGTGACCAGGTCACGCGTGTAAGACCCGTTGCGATAGCCACGGCGTGTGGGAGTACATTCTCCCCACGAGGCTCCAAGACACTGCTCCAGTTCTTCGCGCATCACTTGCTCGATCAAGATCTGCACGGCGCTCACGGCAAGACGACGTAAATGCTGACGCGCATTTCTCCTGTTCTGGCATGGTCTTTGATGAAGACTCCAGTGTTGAACCATGAAGGGACTCTGTGGTAGGCTTTTTCTTGGGCACAGGCATGGTGCTCTCCTTTTGAGAAAATAGGTCAAGTATCTCAAGGAACTGTCTATGCCTGTAATATCCTCTCAAATGCGCCTCTTTGCAAAATCTTTTCTTTACACACAACTCGGGCTCTTCCGCATTTCCCGTGCTCATCCATTGCTATAATCTGGCGAAAAGCGTCTACAGGACAGCTTCTAGCGAGTTTTTTCTTTGAGAAGGTCTTTCGCTTCGTTATCTCGACGTGGATTTTGCGATGACAACAACGTATACGACGTATGATTTTACTACGTTCTCAACGTTCACGTTTCAACGCTTCAATGACGTTTATTTCGCTCTAGAAGCCAGCGCTCGGCGCTACGTCGTTTACGTTAAAGACGTTTCGACGTTACGTGAGACAGCTTCCCGGCTGGTTTTGTGTCATCAAGTCGAGATAAGTACCCGCACCACGGTGTCTCAGGCACATAGCTACCAATGGCTCGGCAGTTTCGGAAACCGAGGCAATGGGCTGTATCGAACGGAACTGCGCCAGAGCCTCGCTGCCATCCGCCGGTATCTCACAGGGCACCAGCTTCCACCAGCACACACGAGGCTCGCGCCTCGACGGCCAATATGGGAACGGGGCTGTACTCTCCGATCTGGCTGGGTTCGCCTTTGTGACCCGTGGCAAAGA
>Ga0137384_10005526_pt1 | contig 10146 bp, 10 predicted proteins | sample SagtaG_2_FD_104922 | JGI IMG/M metagenome (GOLD analysis project Ga0137384, IMG submission 104922) | Vadose zone soil microbial communities from Sagehorn Ranch, Mendocino, California, USA - Sage2_R_60_16 metaG | ecosystem: Environmental > Terrestrial > Soil > Vadose zone | place: USA...
CCGGCACCGGCCAGCACAACGGCCGTCTGCCCCGCCACCACCTCGATTTCCGCTCCACCGGCGGCTACGTCCTGGCCCCGGCCTCCCAGATCGACGGCACGCCCTACCGGCTCATCAGCCGGCCCCGCGGGCGCGCCAGCCTGGACTGGGCCGCGGTCACCCGGCTGCTCGAACCGCAGCGGCAACAGCCAGAACCGCGCCAGGCATCCGGCCTTGACCTTGGCCATCTGGCCCGCTGGGTCGCCAGCCAAGGTGAAGGCAACCGCAACGCGGGCCTGCACTGGGCCGCCCACCGCGCGCTTGACACCGATCTCGCTGCCGATTTGAACCCGCTCGCTGTCGCCGCCCGCCAGGCCGGCCTCGGCGAACTGGAGATCACCCTCACTCTCGACTCCGCGCGCCGGACACGCCAGCCGCATCCCGATCGCCAGGCCGAGGAGACGACCTGAGATGACCATCGACCTGACCACCGTCCGCCATCTCACCCCCGGTCGCCCCCGAGCCCTCCGCGGCACCGTGTCGCGTGCCCGCCTGGACGCCGGCGGGACCCGGCTGCGGCTGCGCGCCCTGCACGTGATGGGCCACGGCTCAGCCCGCATCGCCCGCGCCCTGGGCGTCCGGGAGGAAACCGTTCAGCGGCTGGTCCGCGGCGACGCCCGCACCATCAGCCCGCCCCTGCGCGACGCGGTCACCGGCCTGTACGACGCGTGGTGGGACAAGCGCGCCCCCGAGCGCACCCGCGCCGAACGCGCCGCCGCCGCTCGCGCCCGCTGCCGCGCCAGCGCCGGGAACTGGTGCGCCGGAGCCGCCCTGGACGACGACCAGCTCGACATCCCCGGCTACCGCCCCCGCACCGGCTACCGCCCGGCCACCGGCACCGGCGTCGCCACCGACACCTCCCCTTCCGCCCGCCAGCACCAAAGAAGGAGGGGCGCGTGAGGGACCACCGGATGGGCCTGCGCCTGATCACCGACGTCCTGGACGTGCTGGACCGGCACGGGTCTGCCCGCGGTGACGACGAGCACGCGGGCCGGGCCATCTTTCTCATCGGCGACCCCCATACCGGCGAGATACCGCCGCGGCCAGAACCCGTGCCGCCCGAACCGGTCAGCCGCGACGCCGTGACCGTGCCGGCCGGTGAGGTCAAGACCCTCATAGCCGCCCTGATCATCGCCGCCGACTACAAGCGCGACCGCGCCGAGATGTGTGCCGACTGCGCCGATCAATCCTGTCCGACCTGCGAGTCCCGCCTGCGGGACGCCCAGGCTTATGACCACCTGCACGTTCAGCTGATCCAGCAGGCCGAGACCTCGGCCGCCGCCACCGCCAGCCACCCCGAGCCTGCCACCCCGCTCGGCCCCGCGGCAGATCGGGAGGCCGGCCAGTGACTCGGCCGCCCGACGACAGCCAACCTGGCCGCCACCCTCCCGGCTACGTGATCGTCGTCGCCGCCAGCGACTGGATCAACGACCGGTATCCGGCCGCCGCGGCCTGCCTGTCCCAGGCTCTGCAGGCCGGCCAGGACCGCCACCGCGACCCCGAACCCGACCTCGAAGCCGAACCATGACCCTGACCATCAACGACACCACCATGACCAGCGACCAGACCACCCACACCGCCCGGCACGCACCCAGTCGGCACGGATGGGAAGTGTCCTGGCTCCCCAGCCAGATCCTGGACCGCAACACCGCGATCACCGCGATGATCCTGGCCGACACCGCCGCCGAAGAGCATGTCCACGAGGGCCACCGGCTCTGGCCGCACATGCAGGGCTGGGCCGCCGAACTCGGCCTCACCGGACCCGAGGCAGTATCCGCCGCATCCCAGCCACCCGGCGACATCACACGCGAGCACGAACCAGCCGGACAGCCAGACCCGGAGGCCGCCGACTGACCAGCCAGACCCATGCGGAAGACAGATAACGGCATAGCACCCCGGCCAGGACGCAGCTACCGGCTGCCCGAGGACGGGCCGCTCCCGGACCTGCCTCTGTACGAGCGGCTCGTCGGCGACGGCATCGCCGCCGCGGACGGCCGGAGGAGCGCCGTCGACCATGTCACCGCCAGGCGGCTGGCCATCTGGCTGGCCGCCCGGCCGCAAGCCCCGGTCTTCGCTCAGGGCCTGGTCCGCTTCGTCGAAACCGGAGCGATCAGCCCGGCGCTCAAGACCCAGCTGCGCATCCACGCCCGCACCGGCACCTACCCAGACCAGGCGGAAGCCGCCAGGCTCATGCAATACTGCACCGCCCGCCGCGCCGACCTCGGCCCCATCGGCGAGAACTTCGGCGCGGCCTGCGACCAGATCGACCGCGCCGACACCATGCTCGCACGACTCCACGATCAGGCCAGACACGGCCGGACGGTCCCCGAGCGGGCCTGGCCGGAGATCGAGGGCCCCCGGCCTGTCGCCCTGGCCGGCCGCAACCCCGACAGCCAGACGGTCACCCTCGTCCTCGACGCCGCCACCGCGAGCATCGCCATCTTCGCCATCGCCGCCCACGCCGACGAACGCGAAGCCCACATCCGCGAAGTAGAACGATTCAGCCAGACCCTGCCCGAAGGCTCCTACGGCCGCCGCAACCGCGAGGCCATCGCCGCCCGCGAAACCCGGATAGCCACCCGTCTCCGCGCCGTCGAGCACGCCTACCGCACGGCCATCGAGCGCGATTCCGAGTTCAGCCCACCCGAGCCAATTAGACCATGTCGTTCTGCTGAGCATGAGGCCGACAGAGAGATTGAGCTGGAGTAAAGCGCAGCCTACCCGTATGAGACCGTCACGGACGCACTTACCCTGTCTCACCTCGCGGCAGGGCAGGGCAACGACGATGTTGTCCACGTTACGAGGGGAAGCTCATAGTGCTTCAATAGGGTTATGGGGTGGGCTTCGTTTGGCGATTCGGTCGTCGTCACCATCGCCGCCGCATTTCTCACTGCCGGCTGGCACATCCTGGCTCGCAACGAGAGGCCTGAACCTCAGGAACTCGCCATCGGCATCGATCTCATCGTGGCCACCATGGTCCTGCTATCCGGCTTCCTCCCAGACTCGAGTGGCTTGGTACTCGACTACCGCTTGATCGGGCTGGGGGCGCTCTTTGTCATGCTCACGGCCATGGCGGTGTTCATGAGAATGTATGGATACAAGCCAGACAGCCTCTTGTACCGGCGCGATGACAAGAGCCGGAAATACACCAAGGTAGAGCGCGAACGCCTGACCGGCACGGCCGGATGGACTACCAGCATCGTCGGCTGCGTGGTGCTTGGCGGCTTTTGGTGGCTTAACCTGAATGTCGGGATTGTGGTTGCCGCGTGGAAGGGGGCAGGGCATTGAGCACTCTCACGCCGTCGCGGCCGCGGCGGCTGCTGGCGATGCTGGCGATTGCGCCGGGGATACTCGCCGCCGCGCTCGTCCTCGCCACGCTCGTTCTGGTCGCGGTGGACGGTCATCCCGAAGGTCTGCTGGCTGTGGCCGTCTGCGCGACCGTCCCGGTCATGCTCCGGGGAGCTCGGCGTCTGCTTGAGCTCGTGCAATCGGCCAGAGCCTCGCGCCCCTCCCGCAGGGCGAGGCTCGAGATAGGACTGACGCCAATATCGGTGCCGCCGACGACCGGGGAGATCCGCGCCCCAAGGGTCCTTGCGTTGTCCTAACCCGATGCTGGCTCGGTCCTGGTTCGGTGCTGCGCTCGGCACCGTTACAGGAACCGGACGAGTTGAGTCTCTCCCGTCTTCTTGTCCCTGACGATCAGGTCATTGCCGGCTCTAAGCTGCGCATCGATGAACTCGTAAAGCGTGATCGAACGGTTGACGAGGTCTGTCTTGGACAGGCTGGTCCTGTCCTGAAGATCCTGGAGGTTCTGTGCGGATTGCGGGATCAGGGCGACGGTAATCCGGTCAGACTGCTGCTGCTGCTGTTGGCGGACAGCATCGTCCGTTACAGGGTTGTTGCCGCCTGGGCGAGCAGGCATGGCGATGGCGATCCTCCCTCCGGCAGCGAGCGCTCCTAGTCTCCCCCGCCACCTCTAGTTGTGACGCAGAGCCGCTCTGTTGTGAAGCAGAGCATCTCTGTTGCTAAACCAGGCTGCCGCGTTGTGTAGGCAGCCCCAAGTTACGATACATGACGATCCCCCTGAGATTCAACAGCTGAAAGCCATCTGATCTAAGGAAAATTTATGGCATCGGGATGCTGGATGCAAAAGATCTTCGTGGCCGAGGGCTGCTCGCGCCACGAAAGCTCTCACCGTGAGCGAACTGAACCCTCCTCGGCACGGCCCTGCCCGGGCTCCGTTCGCCGCCTGGCCGGACCGCGTCCAAGGCCGCTGAGCTGGTCTTTCGTCGGCAAGGCGGCGCTGATTCTTTGGTGTGTCTTCAGGCTGGCGATGCTCAGCAGGCCCGTCGCCGCCGGGCTGACGATCGTGTCATAAACCGGCACATAACACACAAGCGAGCCCGCATGGGACGGCGGCGGACCCGGCCGTCCCGGTCAGGCCTCATGCTGCACCGAGCCGACCACATTTGCGTACTTCAGCATCCGGAGACCCTCAAGGCGCAGCGCCGCCGGATAGATCGCCTTATAAATGCCGCAGTTAGGTGACTTGACATCGTAGCGGCCGGTCGCCCTGAAAGTTGTTACGGCACACCCGCCGGAACACCAGTAACGCCAGGTGCAGTCGCGGCAGCCTTCCTTCTCGGTAACAGCAGGGTTCTGGACCAGCACAAGGTCCTTCCGCACCAACTGGAGGGGATCGTCCCTGAAGACGTCGCCCAGGGTCCTCTCAATCTCCATGTGGCACTTGGCGACCCGGCCTCGCTGGTCAATTACCACGTAGTCCTGGCCTACTCCGCAGGATCGCTGCCGCGGCTCAAGCAGCTGGCCTCTGTCCAGGATCGATCCCAGCACGCTCCAGGGCGGCAGCAGCTCTTCGATCACGCCGAAGGCCTCGAGCAGGCTGGCGATCATGGCGTGCTCCTCGTACTGCAGGTCGGGAAATTGCGCGGAGCAGTCGTTGTCGCGGAAAAAATTGAGGCTGAATGTCAGGTTCCGGTCCAAGGCAAACCTGACGACGTCGGCTAGGCCGGAGAAGTTACGGTTGGTAATCGTGATGGACAGGTGCGGCGGGTGGCCACGCTCTATCAGGCGGGTTATTGTACGTTCCACGAAGGGAAAGGATGGCTTGCCGCTAGCGAAAGGCCGCTGCAGATCATGCTGCCTGTCAATGCCGTCCAAGGAGATCATGACCCGGATATCAAGTGACTTCAGCAGGTCAATGAGGGCCGGCGACAGCTTTACCCCGTTGCTCAGCAACGTCGCATACAGCGAAATCCCGTGACGGGCGGTAAGCGTGCGGGCATGTTCGTGCAGATCAAGCAGGAGCTTGTGGTTCAGGCTCGCCTCGCCGCCGGCATATTTCAGCTTTACTGCCAGGAACCCGTGCCTGACCGCGGACCGGACGATGGCTTCGACCGATGCGCGTCCGATTGAGTCATCCATCTTCTCGGCCGACTTGTGCACATAGCAATACGGGCAGCGCAGGTTGCATGCGTTGGTGACATGGAGCCAGGCGGTCAGCAGCTTGCCCTCGGCGAAGTCGGGATGCTGTAGCTGGCCGACGGGGTGAATGAACCCAAGTCGGCTGAGGCGGTCAAAGACGTACTGGGCGTCTGGCTCGTATTCCGGGCCGGCCACTCGTGCCTCGGTTAGGGTCACCGGCCGCCTAAAGCGCTGGAACAGGCCGAGTCCGTACTCGTTGACGACCACTGGCCCGCCCGATCCAACCGGATTGAACAGGAGGTAATGGTCGCCGCCGATATGGATCTTCGTGACCTCCCGGCCGCTTACCCAGTGGGTAACGCCAGTAGCGTCGGGTGGGGGCGGCCAGGTACGGGGCTGCAGGCTTTCGCTGACCGAGCAGGCGCAGTCCTCACAGCCATGCGGTGCGGGATGGGCAGTTTCGGAAAGGTCGAAGCCCGACAATACGATTGCCCTACGCACCCCTGATGGTCGAGTCATATCCTGCCGGTCCCGCGGTCAGGATTATCCTACCCGGCTAGCGCAGTTCTTCCAAGCGTGCCAGGAGTTGCGTAGCCGACTCTTCCTGCCTGCTCCAGGACCGGTACAGCTCCTGCCGCCAGTGCGCGCGGGTCTGCGCTGGCAGCCGCCAGGCGAGGTCCCTGAACTTCGTGAATTCTCCGGGAATTGCCGACGCACCGTACGAGCCAACCCAACCGTGCGTGATCAGCGGAAAACCGCGCCGGTAATTTTCTAGCGCGACTTCGAACCTGTCTTCGTCGTCTTCCAGTCCCTTGTGTATTTCCAGGTGACCCTGCAGCACATCCCATCGGCCCCGAAGCTCGGGAAACTCCAGTTCATCTAGTTCAGGTGCGCGCAGCCTGTCCGCGATGGCTGGAATCTTTTCCAGATATCTCGGCTCCTGGCGTTCTGACCAGGCCCGATAGCATAGCTCGGCGTACTCGATGAGATTGGCCAGCCAGAACCAGCCGTCAGAGAGCCCTTGCGCCGCATCGGCACCATCCAGGAGGTACCCCAGGCCACGGTCGGGATCTTTGGACCCGAATATCCGGCCCGCTCGGTTGAGCGCGGAGGGATAGTAGCGCGCGTTGCGGACCCGGCACAGGTTCAGCGACTGGAGAATGAGCGACTCGGCTTCCGCGGCGGAGCTCTTATCCGGCGGCAGCAGCTGCACGTCGGCCTGAATTGACTGGAAGAGACAGATGGCCTGCTCCTGGTAGATGACGCCGTGCCAAGACGCGCTGGTCTCGCCGAAAAGCTGCGCGGCCTCTGCGTAAGCCTCCCAGGCTTCCTTGAACTGCCGCTGATAACGGTAGACCTCGCCCTTGACGCTGTAGGAGATTGCCTGCTCGCGGCGTCTGTCCAGCATGCCGCGGACGACGATAGCACTCTCTACGAGGCCAATTCCGTCGCCATATTTGCCGCCGATGCCCTTCACGTACGCCCAGTTGGTATGGATCGAGGCCATGGCCTCGCGGACCTCAGGGCTGTCCGGGTCGGGCGCCTGCAAGATGGCGTCACGCGCCTTCTTGTATGCTTCGTCGGCATTTTTCCAATGGCCTATATGGCGATAGTAAAATCCCCGCTCCTTATGCGCGTCCGCGACGGTCTGGTACTGGTCAGGCAACGGCAGCTTGACTGCCTCGGCCAGCGCCTCCTGGAAGCGTTTCTCGGCCTCTCGCGCCCGCCCCGGGATGCGCATGCAGGCGTTTCCCTGCAGTTTGCGGAGGCGATAGCGGCGCGGATGATCCGCTGGTACCGGTAGCAGGTTGAGCACGTTGATCGCGGCACCTGGCTGTTCCCTGTCGACGAGATAGGTGGCCATTTCCAGCCCGATGTCCACATAGCTGTCCTGGCCTTCGCCCGTCAGCCAGTCGCGGACACCGTTGATGGCCGCGCCCACGGTGTCGCCCAGGGTGCTCTGGCCGGCTCCGCCGGGCAGGAAGCGCTGCATCTGAAAGGCCAACAGGTCCTCGAACAGGACATCGTGACGTTTCATGGCCTGGTCGAGCAGCGCCACGAACTGCCGGGCGCCCTCTTGGGAGTCGGACAGCAGCAGATAGAATAGCTGGGCGGCCTTGAGCTGATTGAGCTCCTGCTGCCAGCGATCCAGGTCGGCAACGTCTTGGATCAGCGTCGCGCCGTCCCGCGCCACATCAGCGGCAGAGCCGGACTCCTTCGCGGCATTCCAGGCACGCAGCTTGCTCTCCACGAGCGGCTGCCTCTCGGCCAGCATTCGTTCCAGCTCGACGGCTTCGTCGGCGTAGATACGGGCGGCTTTGCTCCATTGTTCCTGACGCCATTGCTGGTCGGCGTCATGAACCTGGATGATCCGCTGCGCCAGTTCTTCGGCCACGGCATCGTGCAACGTGACATAGCGTCGATTGGCCCGGGGACGGATCCATTCGATGGCGCGCAGCTGCTCCCAGGCCTCATCGGGGTCTGCCACATCAGCCGGCCGCAGCCTGTCCACCATAAGCCGCTGCCAGATCGGCCGGCTGACGCTCTCCCGGAGGACCGCGAGGCGCTTGATGGCCTCGTTCCAGAAGGTGCCGTCTTGATAAGGAGCCATCAGGCGACGCTTGAACGAATCGGCTCGCTCCTGCCCCGCGGCGGTGGCGGGAGCATGGTAGGGCAGGTCCGCTTTTATCTCGTCCAGCGAAGCCTGAGCTTCGGGCGGCATGCCCAGCTCGGTGATATGGCTGACCGTGAATGCCAGCCACAGCGGATGTCCTTGGGTCAGATGAACCAGCTTCTCCGTCTGCTCCGCGGGCAGGCCGGCCTTCTCGCCGATCGGAGCGAGGTATTTCCGGGAATCCGCTGCGTCGAATGGACCGAGCTCGATAGCAGTGACTTCCATACTCTGCGGCAGGTCTTCCAGCGCGATCCTGATGGGGTCCTGCTTTTCGTCGGCGTCCGGCAGCAAACGTCCCGCGAGGATGAAGAGCGTGCCGGGAAGGGCCTTCATCCACCGAGTCAGGGTGCGCTGAAGGTGCATGCCCCGGATGGCTTCAATGGTGTCGAAGGTGATAACAACACAGTTGCTGGTTTCACCGACATAGTTCTCATAGCATTGCGTGAAGACGTCTTTGATCCGGTTCAGGTGGTCAAGGACCATCTCGCGGCTTGTCGGGATGAGACGGTGCGGGGGCAACTCGGACAGGTAGTCGAAATACGGGCCGAAATACTGGCGATCCGGATCCAGCCGACTGGCAACGTAATGCTCAAGGTTCGCCAGCAGCCAGTGCTGCGAGTCGTCGACGTCGACGGGCTCAAGCCAGATGACGTGCGCATCGGAGTCGATACTCGGAAGCTCTCGCACCAGGCGGGTTTTACCCGTGCCGCCGTTGCCGCACAGCAGGACGGCCCGGCTCTGGCCGGTCGCCCGGACCTTTGCAAGCTCGGCAATGATCTGGCTCTGCTGCGCCGACCGCGGAACGTACCTGGGAGGTTCCGCGGCGCTCATGTCAGACATCCTGGGCCTCGGGGTCTGCGACCACCCGGATAAGCTTATCGAATAGACCTTCGACGTCGGCGACTTCGCGCTGGAACTCGTCATCATTCCTCATGCGCTGAACTGCGTAATTCCGTAGGTCGTCGGTGCCATAAGCCGTGGACGGGCGGACACCACCGGATAGCGTCCGGGCATATCTGACCAATTTCTCCCCCATCGCCGTGTCCCTGGTCAGCCTCAGTTTAACCGCTTCGTGCCATATGGACTCCACCATGCCCGCGACCTGCTCTGTATCCCTCAGCTGGTCGGCCCAGAACCTAGTGAAATCCGCCGCCGAGGCGTGCGCGGCCGCACGCTCGCCCTCCGGGTAGAAGCTGCGATAAAGGAGCCGGCGGACCGCCGGGTGGATCTCCCGCCAGAGCTCGGCGAGCGGGAGCAGCAGGGCCGTCCTTGCGATTGCCTGCCAGAGATCTTCGCCCCGCCAGCCCGCCTCCTCCAGGGCGTCGCGGAAGGAGCGGTCGGTCTTCACGTGGTGATTCACGTGCGAGAGCGTGATGAACCGGTACGGCACCAGAACCCGCAGGCCCTCTTCCAGCGCGCGCAGCTGCTCTGTCGCCTTCGCGGGCTGACCGTCTTCTGCCGGGAGGAGACTGTCGTGGGCCAGCAGATGATCCTGGATGTAGGGCGCGATGGCCGCAGCGAAGAACTGGGGCTTATCCAGCCGCTCGATGTCAAGCCATTGCTCCGCCCGTATCCAGTGCAAGCCCTGCTGGACCAGCTTGGGCACCCCTTCGGTGACACGCTGCAGGAGCTCTGCGTCCTTCCTTAGCTCGGCGGGTGAGCGCACTACCGTGCTGTCACGCGCTAGCCCTTCGAGGGCACCGCGTACGACGCCGGGCCCGAACCCGGCCAGCCGCAGGAAGGACAGTTCCGGAGACGGCATTATCCCTCGCCAGCCTTCGTCGCGCCGGCTGGCGGCCACGAACGCGAGGCGAGCGTCCTCGCGACCCGAATCCTGAACGAGGCGGTAGATCGTACCGAGATGCTGCCGCAGCTGCCTGACGGTGCTCGCCGGGAGCAGTTCGGCGCTGTCCAGCAGGCACAGGCGCGACTTGCCGTCGCGGATGATCTTCTGGGCGGCTCGCCGGATGTAGTCCTCGGGCTCGGCG
>Ga0137384_10005530_pt1 | contig 10145 bp, 10 predicted proteins | sample SagtaG_2_FD_104922 | JGI IMG/M metagenome (GOLD analysis project Ga0137384, IMG submission 104922) | Vadose zone soil microbial communities from Sagehorn Ranch, Mendocino, California, USA - Sage2_R_60_16 metaG | ecosystem: Environmental > Terrestrial > Soil > Vadose zone | place: USA...
AATCTTTGCGGTTCACCTTGCCATGCAGACTGAACCCGGCGCTGTAGGTGTTCCAGGGTGTCTGGCTCACACCGCTGTATTCCCCATTCAACACCACTTCTCGTGTGATGTTTCGAATGGTCATGTCACCAACGAATTGCCCATGGTGTGCATCCTGCATGATCACGTGCTTGCTCTTAAAGGTGATGTATGGATGGCGCTCCACGTCGAAGAAATCTGCCGAGCGAAAGTGTTCATCCCGCTGGGCATTCCGAGTGGTCACACTGGCCGCTTCGATCCGGATGTCTGCCTGCGAGCGGGTGAGGTCCTCTTCATCGAATTCCACGGTGCCTCTAAACTGCTCAAATTCGCCCCGGACCGTCGCCACCATCAGATGCCGACCGGTAAAACCAATGTACGTATGTCCAGGATCGAGTTGCCAACTCATGCTCTGTCTCCTTTCGACTACTTGTCGTCACAAGGTCTTTGCTTGCTGTAAGAAAATGTGAGTTTCTTGCACATGTCATTGCTTTGCGTATCATTGTATACGCAACTACTTATGTAGTATAGCAGCATTTTGTTGTATTGTCAATGGTTGCAGAAACAACTTTTCTCTGCTACAATAAGAACCATGAGTGAGGAACATCTTTCAGAACAACATCTTGCGGCCTGGCGCACCTTTCTCAAAGCGCATGCCACCCTCATCGACCGCATTGACCACGATCTGGTCGCAGCAAAGCTGCCGCCACTTTCAACCTATGATGTGCTCATTGAACTGTATGAGGCACCTGAGCAGCGGTTACGCATGTATGAGCTGGCAGAGCGTGTGGTCTTGAGCCGAAGTGGGTTAACGCGCCTGGTTGATCGACTCGAAGCAGAAGGGTTGTTGATACGAGACCGCTCTGGGACGGATCGTCGGGGGGCCTATGCCGTGATCACCGAGCAGGGCATTGCAGCTCTGCGGCGAACGTGGCCGATTTATGCCAGAGGCATTACTGAGTACTTTGCTAAGTGGTTGACGCTCGAGGAAGCACAGCTCCTGGAAGCAGCGCTCGGGCGTAGCTTGCAGGCTGCTTCTAAGAAGGCTTAGCAGGTAGTATTGGGAATTAACAAGATGTTTAATTAGCGGTGATACAACCGACACAAACGCCACAAGTGCAACAACTGCGACAAGTGCGACAACCGATACAAACCTCATATAAAGTTCACGAACAAGGAGACATACTCGATGCCCGAAGCAACGCCAGAATTCAAACAGCAACTACGTATAGCTTTTGATTCAATAGAGGAAGGGCAGATTTTCACATTTCAGCGCACTTTTACAGAGGGGGATGTTGCGCTCTTTTGCGGGGTGACAGGGGATTAGCATCCTGCCAGCTTAACAGATGTGAAATGTCAATTGGTGCAGGAGCACTAGCATTGCTGGAAAGCATTCTCACCCGCTACAAGACAAGGCAATTACAATTCACTGCATAGAATACCACAAAAGGGTGCAGGGACTCTTCCTTGCGCTCTTTTATTATACTCATGAAGAAACGTATCATCGAAATTCAGCGTTATACACAGCCTAATTGTACGTTAGGGATAAGTAGATATGCACTTTCCATTTCTTATGAACTGTTCACATATTAACTGGTAGCAAGATATATTACACCTAACCAGGCGCACTATTTACGTGGTAGTGATTATGGAGAAATTCGATGCCAAGCTCTTCTGGAAATATTACACCCCTTCAAACCCCTACAAACCCGCCAAAACTGATCGTTTCCCACTTTGTGGCACGTCAAAAGCTCGAAGCCCATATTGAGAAAGGACGAGAGCTAGTACGGCGTTTAATCTCATCTGAAGAAGAAATGGATATCGCCCTTGCAGAAGGAGATAAATGGAGAGACTATGCAATTCGGTTACTGGCTACACTTTTCGATACTCCCTCTCTTTCTGACGAATACAGTGATAAAACGCGGCGAATTTCTTTTCCACTTTACGGTCGCCCCTCATATATCGAAGAACGAGACGATTTTAAGAAACGTGTGAACAATCGGGTTAAGGAATTAGAGTCTATCCTAGAAAGCCTTGACCTTATACAAGAGAGTCCGGTAGTTAATCAGCGCACCTCTACTAATACTGCCGACCGAGAGAAAACCCCACAGACCGAGGCACTTGAAAAAATAGAGCTGATAGCCAACCGTTTTCACATTGTTGCAAGGCAATTACGGCACAGACATAACGATCGACCAACACTCATTCTCGAGAATGAATATGATGTACAGGATTTGTTTCATGCCTTGCTTCGATTGTTTTTTGATGATATTCGAGATGAAGAATGGACTCCAAGTTATGCAGGAGGCGCTTCCCGCATTGATTTTTTACTGAAGGCGGAACAGGTTGTTATTGAACTTAAAATGACGAGATCGGGACTGAAAGCAAAAGAAGTCAGCGACCAACTTATCATTGATACAGACCGTTACCGTGCGCATCCAGATTGTAAAATGCTGGTTGCATTTGTCTACGACCCCCAAGAGTACCTTAATAACCCCAGAGGAATAGAACATGATTTAACTAAAACTACCAACAATGTTCCCGTCAAGGTTATTATCAATCCTCGCTAGATGTAATACCGTCAGCGATCTGAGTATACTTGCGTGACTTCATGGGGTGGACAAAACAAAAATGTAGTTGCAAGCAGGCGGTGAAGTGATATAATAAACCCAAGAATAATAATAACTATGAAAGCAATTCATCTTGGTCATGTCTTTGAGAAGTATAAGGGGATGTGGGTAACGCTCACGGAGACCTTAGACACGGTTATCAGTTCAGATACAAATCCCAAGATCGCATTAGAAAAAGCACTGAAGAAAGGTTACAAAAAGCCGACCCTGTTCAAAGTACCGACAGAGAATAACGCCTATATCGGTGCAGCAGGCTCTTATGTCACCCGCTAAACACACATTTTCTTACCGATTATGCAGTTTCAAAAAATAATCCGGATATAGGAATATCCCCCGGGGGCCGATGAATCGGCGATGTGCGCGATACATCGGCACCTACGGATGTCCAGACTATTTTGTTAAACTCGATTATCGACGATACCAAATTTATCCGTCCCTAAATTCCTGTGAGTATTCGCAGCAGGAATGCTTCAATCCCCTCTCTTCTTGCACTGGTTGACTCAGGAGCAGATTTTTGCATGTTTGATGGTGCTCTATCCTCCGCCCTTGATCTTGACTTGTCCCCGCTCCAACAGATTAAATTATCAGGCATCAATGGCAGTGCTGTCGGATATGTTGCCCATCTGGAAATAGGCGTTCATGACCATTTTATTCCTGTCCCCGTGATATTCTCATTTGATTTTTCACCAGTTGGGTTTGGCGGCATTATCGGGCAGGTTGGCTTTTTCGATGCATTCAAAATTCAGTTTGACCGATTTAGTAAAGTATTCCATCTGACATAGCACCAATCGTTTAAAATTCCTCTTGACCCGCTAGCAAGCAACCAGTAAAATGTAGGTATCTATACAAAAGCCGTAGAAAACTATGGAGAGGATTTTTGTTGTTCAGAAGAAGTAGTTTATGTTTCCAAAATAGGCTAACCATATGTCTCTTCTAGTCACTCATATGTGCCTGAAATGAGCATAGGTCTATGCTTACTTTTTAATACCATTCTGCTTACTTGCTATGAAACAGAAAGGTAAATCATTTGAAGCTGTCATAATCGGCCACCAGATCAGATATTTACGCAGGGTAAAAGATATGTCCCAAACTACACTAGCGCAAAAGGCTGGCGTATCCATTGGCTGGATTGGCAGAATTGAGAGGGGCTTGTACCTGCCAAACTTAAAACTGCTTTTCAAGATCGCCAAAGCCTTGCAGGTGAAAGTAAAAGACCTGTTTCCTGGGGAATTATAAACAGCCTCGATTACTTTACCCTATGACATGAATTGTGCAAAATCAAGATCAGACAATTTTGCAATCATGGAGTAACGTATCAGCGAAACTCAGCGTTATTCAGTTTGTGCCTGTACGTTAAATAGATGTGACCAGATTTTCAGGCTCAGAAGCTTGGAAATCATTTTTTATCGCATGGACAATAAAAATGTACGACGGAACCTTCATACTAAAGGTAGCTTCAGGTGACAGATGCTCTCATAAGAATACTAGACAAATTAATGGATTTAGCGAAAGAGCAGGTATGGGCAGCCTCGACATGTATAACTTCAGGTATCTTATTGTTTTTCTATCAACATCAACATATAGATGAGTTGGTAGATTTTAACATTGTATGGAGTTCGAATATAACGGAGAAAGAAAATTATAGGGCTTTAGAAGTCGTCAAATTTCGCTACACCATAAAACCATGGGCATCAAAATATTTACAGAAACATCCAGAGCTATTGAAAACATCATGAAGACATCTAGCTTTCGACCGAGAGAAAGAGGTAGTTGCAGACTGAGTGGTAATAGTTGAGAGTCCTGATATTCTTGCTGAGAGTAAACAGAAGGGGTTGGTAGTATGAAGACAAAAGTGAGTAAAAGTGTTAAATATGGATTTGTACTAACCGAACAAGAACTGCGGAGAATTTATGATATTGCTTATCATCAAATGGAACAAGCAGTTGGAAACAACAATGTTACAACCATGTTTAACCTGAAATATAAAAACGATTTTGAGGCAGAAAGAAAAGCTCTTGATGAGGTTATTGCAGAAAGCAATGGAGGTGTATGGGAACTTCAATCTTTGAGTATGGAAATGGATTATGTTGGTGAACACCTTAGCTGGCAGGAAGCAAAGATTTTAGATACTAAAGATACGAAAGACAAAAACGCTAAATTAAAGATCAAATTTACCCGTAGTGACAGTATACATCCAAATCTTACCAATAATCCTATTAAATATGAAATTGAGGGCGACAGAGATTGGGTTTACTTAACTAGCTCTCAGCTTGACGACAGATTTGCGAAAATGAAGCATTTTACAATCCGTTCATTCATTGTGAGTATTTTTCCACATATGATAGGATTTATACCAATTATGGTTGGCTTATTATTGTGTATAATAACTCCTATTTTGATATTATTCACTCCCCTTAATCCTTCATCTAATTATTATACGTCTCCATTTATTAAGGTAGCAGCGATACCTGCAGGCGTTTTAATAGCTTCTGTTGTTTTTCTGGTATTGTTATTGACTGGATTTTTTGCGATAATTTACTTTTTCCCACCCTACAACTTCTGTTGGGGAGATTATTTAACGACTTTTCAAAAAAAACAATCTACGGGAAAGTATATCTTAACGGTTGTAATATTTGGCCTTGTCCTGAGTGTTGCGGGAAGTATCATCGCTACTCTCATAACAAAATAAAATCTGCGTCGTTTTTCATCAATTGTACGATGTAAATAAAATGAATGCTATTTTGAAAAATATTTTCTACACAATTAATATATTAGACATTAAACTACGATATCACAAAGGTAATATTTTTATGTAAGTCGAGTAAGGATGAAATGATTACCTATTCCTTCCTATTCATCTTTTATAGTATAATGTCAACCAATATAACTCACTGCGCATTTTCTAGGAAAGAGTTAGTAGTCTGTTTTCTTCTGAAAGGTTTGGACATTAGCTAAGGAAGGCGGTATCCACATGCTGTATACCTTTGCACTTAAGGTTTGGAATATATCCAAGTGGATTTGTTTAGTGTTCCTTATTCCCACAGCCGTTGACTTGTTGAAAAGTGTTGTTGCAGCAAAAAAGCCTGAAGATATTTTTCCTAATAGCTTCCTTTTCGGATCCAACTATCGAACACTGACACTTAGCATACTAAGTGTGCTCGTTGCTATTGCACTTTTGGCTAGAATCATTGTATTAATAGGGAATCATTTACATGGAAGCAAACCGCTACAGAAGTACTTACGCCTTGTATTTGAGGCTAACCAAAGCCTCAACCCAAAAGGTTTCGCGCAGCAATCGCAAGCATTAATCTCCGTAAATGTCCCGCTCGATAACATTTTCATCAATTTGCATTCTGTTCCTGACCGACCAGTCTATGATGTACCAAGTGAACAGCAAAAATTGCTTGAAGAGCTTAGGCGACATTCTGACCTGACACCTGAAGAACTTGAAGAACGTATTCAAAAATTACGAGTTGTCTGGCATTCGCAACTAGGACAAGAGTTATCAGAGACTAGGCAGATGCAGAATGTTAGTATCAAACAAGTGCTACAGCAACTCAAGGCAAATAACCAAGTGGCGATCATCTTAGGAGCACCTGGCTCCGGAAAAACCACTGCTATACGCTGGCTTGCGTTCCAAATGGCCCAGGCTTCTTTCTCGCCAAAATATCGACTTCCTAAAGAATTATCTCCTAGACAAATTCCCGTCATGTTGAGGATTAGCGACTATGCAAAGCTTCTCAGCATTGATGACCTCTCTTTTGAACAGTTCTTCAAAGATCAGCTAGCCAAAGTTCATCCTGACTTACCCTCTAGAGGTTTAGAAGAGCTAGAGAAAGGCCACTGTCTGCTATTACTCGATGGCTTGGACGAAGTAGCTAGTGATAACCTTCGTAGACGAATCGCTGAGATTATTTCCACATTCATTTCCAAATATTCAGTAGAGAAACCCGAATCCAAATACTACAATCGTTTCATTGTCACCTCGCGTATTGTAGGCTATGAGCCAGGTAGCTTTGCCGAACATGCACATTACACACTCCTCGATCTCGAAGACGAGCAGATTGAACAATTTCTGACAAACTGGTGTCCTGCTGTTGAAATCTATCAAACCATGGCCGCGCAAGGGATGAAGAAACTTACATCGCAACAGGTGACCCAGGCTAACAAATCTGGCGCCGAACAACGAGATCGTTTATTAGATACTCTCAGAAACAGTCCAAGTATCAAGCGCCTAGCCGTTAATCCATTGATGCTCACAATCCTAGCATTGATTCAGCGTAGTGGAAGAACTTTGCCCCACCGTCGTATTGAACTTTATCAGATCGTCACGCGCACTCTGCTTGACAACTGGAATCAGGAGACAGGAAGAAAATTCTTTTCAGTAGATGAGATACCATTAGCAGACCAACTTCTCGTTGATTTGGCCTATCGTCTTCATAGTAGCGATCCAGTCCTTGTCGAGCAAGATGTACAAGAGATACTGCATCGAGCAATGACCGAATTTTATGGACATTCTCCTAAAGAGAGTGATATCGAACAGTTTATTGAAACACTACGTAGTAGCAGCGGATTATTCGTTGAAAGCGGGCAGGGTCTTTTCAGTTTCATGCATCGCACCTTTCAAGAGTATTTCGTGGCTTTATACCTGCTCCGTAAGCCACTAGTAGACCTCAAGCAGTTTGTTGTAGAGCACTATACTTTGCCAATTTGGCGTGAACCACTACTGCTCGCTATTTCCCAAAAAAGTGGTCAGAGTAGTCGCAACGAGCGACAAGAAGCTAGTGTGTTAATTCAGGCTATTGCAGATACGTCTGATACCTATGATCTCATTCTACATCGCAACCTCCTATTTGCTGCAAATAGTATAGTGGATTGTAGTGCATGGTTAATTGATAGAGCACTACAACATCATATTGCTAATTGCCTCTTCGATCTCTATGGTGATTCACTTGGTTCTGGACGCTATACACAACTCCAACAAGATATTGAGACGGTTGCTTTGCTCTGGCTGCGTGGGCAACCTCAGAGAAGTAGTCAGCAAAGCACGTGGCCACCGTTACTAGAGGCATGGCGGACAGCTATGTGTGATGCGAATCAACCTTTACGTCAGAAAGGCGCGGTGCGTTTGCTAGCCACTATCGCTGCCGACCTTCACAGTTGCCCACCACCTGTATTGATTGCTCTGATTCCTCCGCTACTACAACTAGTTTGCCTGCAAGACTTGCCTTGTTCAGCAGAAATTAAGGAGCACTTCCCAAAACCAATTGCATATCCGTCTTCGCCAGAAGTTGAAGATAATGCCTTTATCGCTCTACGTCTTCTTGATGAGAAGGGTCCTGTAGGTTGGCTACATACTGCTTGGCTGAGATGGGATATTGAACAACCAGAATTATTGAAACGTCTGACACAACATGCGCTTGAACTTGGTCGCCTCATGACACCTGTTACTCTTCCCTCTCATAATGCAATCGGTCATTCGGTTTTTAGCAAAATCGAAGATCCAATTTGGAAGACCCTACTTAAAATTGCCGAGAAATGGAAACGGGATGGTCAACGTGATTCACATAAGCTACAAATGCAACTACTGCATACCATAAACATGGTACGTTATCCTCATAGCTACCTCCTTTGGCAGTTACTCAGGAGCGAAGAGACAGAATTGTCACTTGCATGGTATGAAGCTTGGGATAAATTTCTCCAAAAAGAGATGATGTTGGGACGTAGTGCCACCTTTCATTCATGTTTAAGTCTTAGACTCCTGCTAAGTGAAAAAAAAGTGGAGAAACGTCAGGAAATTGCCAACGAATTAATGGAAGCACTTTTAACGTCCAGTGGACGACAGCTACAGTCTTTAATTGCTATAACAAATATTCTATACTTTCCACGTATTGCAACATTTCAACCGAGTATCCTTATAAACATTCGGGATCCTCAGCTTCAACGGAGCTTACCTTACCCCCAATTTGTCACGTATGGATCACGTTTTTATCACACCTTTTCTGATCCACGATGGCCATTAGAAATTTATGATTTGTTCCGTTCAACGATAGCAAGACGAATATTAGAATTTTATGACATTATAGATTTAATGGAAATAAATGATTTACTTAAATTGCATTTTCTAAATCAACGAAATGGTAAAAGCTCACTAATCAAACATAGAATCAAATACTTTTTCTCATATTTTGAATTCAGTGATATTATGGATGGATATATTTATGATGATCTTTTCGTTGGCTTTGATAGATTAAAAATTGATTTTAGGTATATAAATAACATAGCAAATCTTTTAAACAAAGATAAAATTATATCCATTTTATGCGAAATAATATCACAAAGATTTAGTCAAAATATTTCTTATGTATTGCTAGCTTTAGCAACTATAATCAGTACTTATGATACCATTTCATCATCATTAATAGAGCAAATCACGGATTGCCTTCAATCGTTTGAAAAATTAGCACTGCCTATTGGCAAGAAGCACCATTTTGTTATTGAGTATATAATACAACAAACCAATTAGTCTTCTACCTCTTCTTTAGCACCTTCAATAGAAGAAAAGGAAGTGTCCGAGGCCGAGCGAGTAGCTTCCTTGCATAAACTTAAGAATAGTCAAAAGATTACAAAGCTGCAAATTGATGAATTAATAGTTGCGCTAGATGATAAAAGATATATTTCTTATGATGAGCGGGAAGAACTAGCGAAACAAAGTATTAAGTTCAAGAATTCATATATAAATAACATTACCGTGGAGTTACTTATGGAAGAAAGTAATTTTGAATTGGATTCTCTGAATTTTCTTGTGCAAATCCTAACAGATAATAATCCGATGGTATGCGAAATAGCGGCGCTGCTGTTGCAACGCAATAAAACATTTCCTCAAAGCTTACGAAATGAAGCGATTCAAAGGATTATGATGTTACTTAAGGAAAATGTGACAACCCATCGTTCATTGCATCAATTAGATAATTCGAGGTTCTGGCGTTTGGACGATGTGTTATTTGAAACACTCCAAGCACTGATTTCGCAGCAAGAGTACATCAAATAGCTGTAGGTTCGGTGAAAGGGGAGAATATTCGAGAAGGAATGGGAAAACTCCACGTGGGATAATATAATCATGTGCCCAGCATTCCTCAATACGCTACTTAACGTAATGTATGGTTGTACGATTATCTCTTTACCAAGAAACCTAGTCACGAAAGAAATCCCTCTTATCACCAGCAAATGACAGATATCAATTATCTTTGAAGCCCAACAATTTTTAGGCCTCGATCTAAATGATTAAATTTCTTTCGTGACTAAACTCGTGTCAAAGAAGAAGTATCATCTTTCAAATATATCTCAATTTCCTCTCGGAGATGTGGCTGGGAAACCTCCTACAGTCGTTTTTATCCCACATTCCGCAGTTTCAGCCAGATGGAATATAGATTTTTTCATAGAGCGGACCCAAGAGAGCTAAGATCAGTCGATGGACCGAGTCCAGACGCAGCACGA